>Ga0070665_100001968_pt1 | contig 23101 bp, 21 predicted proteins | sample KBSS13metaG_FD_65862 | JGI IMG/M metagenome (GOLD analysis project Ga0070665, IMG submission 65862) | Switchgrass rhizosphere microbial communities from Kellogg Biological Station, Michigan, USA - KBS S1-3 metaG | ecosystem: Host-associated > Plants > Roots > Rhizosphere > Soil ... | reverse complement strand
GTAGCCGCGGGCCATCGTCAGCGCCTGGCGTTCGGAAATCTCGCGAGCCGCGATCATCTCCGCCAGCGCCGCCGCGAGCGCGGTGCGCGTAGTGTGAACGCCCATCCAATACACCTCTTCGACGCCAAGCGCTTCGTTGTAGGGAAACGCGTCGGTGCCGAACGTCAGCTTCTCCGGGTAGACCTCCAGCCAGCGACGAAGGACGTTCTTGAACTCCGTCGGGTACAACATCAGCTCGGTCGCCGACGAGTCGAGATAGACGTTCTTCATCGACGCGAGCAGCATCGCCTCGCGATCGTAGGGATACCCGCCGTGGATCAGCACGAACGTCGTCTGGCGATGCTTCGGGTCGCGGACGACGTGTTCCAGGTTCAGGACGTTGACGCCGCGCAGGTCGAAGTAGTCACCGCCGCCGGCTGAGGTGTGAATGTGCACAGGAAGCTTCAGCCTCGCCGCCACGATGATGAGGTGTCTGAAGATGAAGTCCTGAAACCGCGTGTACTCCTCCGGCGTCGGCACGCCGCCGGCGCGGTACTTCACGTAGATCGGTTCGACGATCTCGCCTCCGGGGTCACCGAAAGAAAGCGACCGGAAGTACGACGCCTCGAACTTCACCGCCACGCCGCCACGCCGCTGGTTCTCCTCGAGCGTACGCGTGAGGAACGATAGATAGTCGCCGAACGTGGCTGGCAGCGGCGACGCCAGCCCGAGTTGCTGCGCGTAGCGCTTCAGCAGGGTCGTCTGCAGCGGCATGTAGACCGCGCGATCGGAGTTGGTCGCGAGCGCACTGTTGTCGAACGGAAACATGAAGCAGTCGACGAAGAACACCCACTTGAACCGCGCGGGATCCAGGTAGTCCGCCATGGCCACGCGATTGGCCATCGACGTCTCGATGCCGAGTTGGTCGAGGACGTGGTTGAAATACTTGGCGCCGGGATACTGACGCTTGAGCGCCGCCTTCCGGTCGACCAGCCACTTGCCGTGCGCACCCACCATGTCGGCGAACGGAAAGCCGAACAACGCGCGCGCCGCGGCCACCGTTTCCGGATTCTCCGGCCGCAGCCGCAACATCGTGGCGCCCGGCGGCGGCGGCGCAATGTCGACGTCGGGATCGTCGGGAAACGCGGGGTGGGCGTGATGGTCGAACAGCTTGATGCGCGCGATCTGCGGCAGCAAGCGCTGGTAGATCGCCGTCGCCTCCGGCGCGACCAGCGGGCGCGACTGCGCGTCCGCATGCGACGAAGCGAGGCCAAACGCGGCAAGCAGAGCCAGCGCCGCGAACGTCTTCGTCATTTGGCGTCCGTGTGCGGTTTCGGCAGCGGTTTTCGCGGGAGCATCGCGTCGCGCATCGCGGCGTGGTAGACGAAGCTCGCCAGAATCGCAGACGCCTGTTTCAGGTCGTCCGGCACGGCTTCCTCGTAGAGATCCAGATTCGAGTGGTGCACCTTGGATTCGTAGTTCAGCGGATCCTGAATGAACTGGAAGCCGGGCAGGCCGATCGCGTCGAACGGCATGTGGTCGGTCCCTCCCGTATTCAGCGTCGTCAGCGTCGCCGCGCCCAGATAGTGGAACGGCCGAAGCCACGCGTCGAAGATCGGCCGCACCGCCTCGTTGCCCTGCAGGTTGACCCCGCGGATTCGACCGCTGCCGTTGTCGAGGTTGAAGTACGCCGACAGCTTCGCGTGCTCCGGCTTCAACTCGACGGTCTTCAGCGTACCGAAATGGCGCTCGACGTAGCCGACCGATCCGAAATAGTCCTGCTCTTCGCCGGTCCACAGCGCCACGCGGATGGTTCGGCGCGGTTGGGCGCCGATCGCCTTGAGGATCCGCATCGCTTCCAGCGCGACCGCCACGCCGGCGCCGTTGTCGGTCGCACCAGTGCCGGAGTGCCACGAGTCGAGGTGGCCGCCGAGCATCACGACCTCCGATCTCAGCGCGGGATCGGTGCCCGGCAACTCGGCGACGACGTTGAACCCGTCCACGCGATCGGTCAGCCGGACCGACAGCGTCAACGAGATCTTCACCGGCTGCTTGCGATCGAGCATCCGGACGATGCGCCCGTAGTGCTCGCGGGAGATGACGAAGCCGGGATAGGCGGGATGCCAGACGTGATCGTAGAAGCCGTCGGTTCGGACATCCTCGCCGATCGCGCTCGGCGTCACGAGCGCGGCGGCGCCCTCCTTCGCAAAGAAATCGTAGACCTCTCGCTGCTTCTCGAGCGCCTTCACAAACTCGTCTTCCTCGTCCCAGAACGACTTCGGCGCGCCCGGGAAGGCCGGCGCCGCCGGATCGACCTGGCCTTCCTGTTTCTTGAGCTCCTCGTCGGTCAGCCGCTTCGCTTCCGCCTGGAAGCCGAGGTCGGCCGGATCGGGGCGTCCGTTCATCACGATGACGCCGCGCAGCTTGCCGCGGTACTTCTCGAAATCGTCCTTCGACTTCACCTCGACGACCACCGGCGTGCCGGTGAGCGGCGAGGAGAGCGCGGGAGACCACGCGCGCGGATAGCCGGTGATCCGCATGTATTGCGGCTCGGTCATCTCGATCGAGAAACGGTCTATCGACCAGCCGCGGCTGGTGGTGCCGTTCGGCTCGAGCGCGGCATTCACCAGGCCCCAGCGAGTCAGTTGATCGCGCGCCCACTCGGCCGCCTGACGCAGGGTCGGCGATCCCGTCAACCGCGGGCCGTAGACATCGGCAATCCAGCTGAGGGTATCCATCACCGCCGATCGCTGGAACGCTTCGCCCTTGATCTGCGCGACGACGGTTTCGTTGACGGCCTCCTGAGCGGACACGGAGAGCGAAACCGCAAGGACCATCCCGAGTGCAATGGCCGAGCGGCGCGGCATGATCCTCTTTGGCATCGGGCGGATTCTACGTGGGCGGACGTTCGGCGCGCCAGCGGCGGTCGATCAGCACGAACCGCGTCTCGAGCGGCGGGTCGTCGCCGGCGGGATCAGGATGCAACGGGTCGCCGGGAAGCAGCAGCATGCGATGGCCATCCTGTTCGATCGCCTTCGGCATGCGGCGGATCACGGTGCGCCGCCGCGCCCAGGCCAGCGCCTCCTTGACCGACTCAAACGGCTCGAGCTCGCGCAGCGTGCTCCAGGTGGGCGGCGGGAGGATGATCTCGTCACGTTCGGCCTGGGCAATCGCATCGCCCGGACGGGCCCAGAGGCTGTGCGTGGTCTCGGTGTCGTCGTGCGCCGGCGTCTGGTGCGGTGGAATGCGGGTCATGAAGAAGCGGGTGTCGAACTGACGGCTGTCGATCGGCGGCGTCACCCAGTGCGCAAACAGCACAAGCGCATCGAGCGCCAGGTGCAGGCGCTCGCGCTCGATCACCGCGCGCAGCGTGGTGGCGGCGTCGTGCACGCGGGTTCGGTCCTGCTTGAGCCGCTCGTGATCCGCGGCGCCCGCGAGCGACACGAAGTCGCCGTCCGGATGCCTGGCAAGCAGCACGCCCGCCTCCTCGAACAGTTCGCGCGCGGCGGCCACGTGATAGGCGACCGCGTCGGCCGGCGGCAGGCTGTCGAGCTGGCGGGCTGCGGCTGCCATGCCGTCGCACCAGGTGTCGTCGGCGTCACGGTCGGCGGCGTCGACGCGGCCGCCGGGAAACACGTGCGCGCCGCCCATGAACGCCGTGCCCTCATGCCGGCGGACCATGAACACTTCCGGGCCCGCCGGACCATCGCGCAGGACCACGACCGTGGCGGCAGGACGCGGATTTGCAACGATCGGGTCGGAGGGGCCGGTAGTCACCGCGGACAATAGTAGTTGATGGCGCGCTCGACCTCAGGCATGGACAAGAACGGGCAGATTGCGGCGCTGCTGCGCGATTTCGCCGCGATCCAGAAGTCGAAGCAGAGCATGTGGGGCTACAAGCGCGCCGCGTCGGCCATTCTGGCGCTCGAGCAACCGATCGAGACCCTGCTCAAGCCCGATGGCACCCTGCAGAAGATCGCCAACATCGGCCCTTCGTCGACCCGGATCATCCTCGAAGTGCTGCGGACGGGCACGTCGCCGACCATCGAACAGGCGATCGCCGAGAGCGACAAGGCTCCTGACGTGGAGCGCCGCCGTGGTCTTCGCAACCATTTTCTCAGCCGCGCGCAGGTGCTCGACGCCCTGGGCAACGCGAAGCTGACCGGGCCACGGGTCGAGGACTATCACGGCGATCTGCAGATGCACTCGACCTGGAGCGACGGCAGCCAGACGCTCGAGGACATCATCGAAACGGGCATCAGCCTCGGGTACCGTTTCTGCGCCGTGACCGATCACTCCTACGGGCTGAAGATCGCCGGCGGCGTCTCGATGGCGGAGCTGGCAGAGCAACACAAGGAGATCGACAAGCTGAACCGGAAGTATCGCGGCAGGTTTCGGTTGCTCAAAGGCATCGAAGCGAACATCCGCGCCGACGGCACCATCGACATGGAGCCGAACGAGCTGGCGCTGCTGGAGATCGTCGTCGCAGCGCCGCACTCAGTGCTGCGGTCGCCAGACGACCAGACCGCGCGAATGGTCAACGCGGTGTCGACGCGCGGGGTCCACATCCTCGGCCATCCTCGGGGACGGATGATCGGATCGCGTCCGGGCGTCTCGGCCGATTGGGATCGCGTATTCAAGGCCGCGGTGAAGTCCGGGGTCGCAATCGAGATCGACGGCGACCCGTCGCGCCAGGATCTGGACTACGACATTGCGCGACGAGCGGTCGGCGCGGGCTGCCTCTTCGCGCTCGACAGCGACGCGCACTCGACCGGTGAGCTGGCGCCCTACGCGTCCACCGCGATCGCCCACGCGCGCCTCGCCGGCGTCCCCACCGATCGCATCGTCAATTGCTGGCCGTTGGAGCGGTTGCTCGAGTGGGCGAGATCACGGTCCGGCTAAAGCCGGACACTACCGATTCTGTCGGGTCGACGATCACGCGGTCCGGCTAAAGCCGGATACTACCGATTCCACCGGGCCCACGATCACGGTCCGGCTGAAGCCGGACACTACCGAGACATCGACACGCGATCACGTCTGGCTGAAGCCGGACACTACCGATGCCATCGACCCGTGTGGCCTGACGCGATTCCGGTAGTGTCCGGCTTTAGCCGGACCGTCCTTCTCACAACCACAACGACCGCCCGGTGATCTCGCGATGATTCAGGCCGGCTGCGCGATCGAGCTTGGCGACGACCGGCGGAAGCTCGGTTCTCAGCCGCCACTCGTCGGCCCGGCCGCCGGCGGCCTCGAACGCCTCGCGCCAGCGGTGCCACCAGCGGGCGACGAAGCCTGCGAGCGGCTCGACGATCAGCACACGATCGCCCTGGGCACCGCGCTCCACCAGCCGCGCGAGCAGCGCGTCGCGCTCCGAATCGCCCAGCTCGTTCATCGTGAAAGCGGCGAGGATGGAAACCGGCCCCTTCGGGAGCATCACGGTCGCGATATCCCCCTGGCGCACGGTGGCGGGAATCCTGAACGCGCGATAGGTGGCCGCGGCTTCGCCGATCGCCCAGGGATGACGGTCGATCCCCATCAATCGCGGCGGCTTCGCGCATGCGGCGGCCCACGCCGCGCCGGAAGCGCCGGTGCCGCAGCCCAGATCGAGCAGCGTCTGGACGTTCGCGCTCGCACTCGGCAGGTTCTCGACGATGTGCGTGAGCAGGAGGTGATGGAGCGGGCCGTAGAAGAGGGCGAAGGCCGCGCGCTTCCCGGCGCCCGACAACGCCGCGCCTTGCGCGAGCTTCTGCCGGCGCTCGACATAGGTGGACGACAGCGCGCGCAACGCGCGCGACACTTCGGGAAAGGTCAGCTCCGCGAGATGTTTCGCTTCGAGCGCAGCGATCCAGTGGGCGAATCGATCGTCGGTTGGGCTCACGGGTATGAGGCGGGGCCGCGGCCCCGCCTCAACAGCGATCCTACATGCAGGACTTGGAGATCATCTTCACTGATTTCACGCCGAGGTAGTGCATGCCGGGCATGTCGCCCTTCATCTCTGTCGTGCTCTTTTCTTTCTCGCCGCCGCTCGTGCCGGTCGTCGATTCGACCTTGACCTTGCCGTCGCCGCGATCCGCCGCCTTGCCCTTGATTTCCATCCGATGTCCAACGTGCTTGGACAAGTCGTCGTCCGTGACCAGCGCGTATTTCATGGCGCCGCTCGTCGTCGTGAGCATGTAGCCGCCGCCGGGATTGGCAGCGAGACAGCCGCTGATGGTGACGTCTTTGCCGTCCTTGACGTCAATTTTGGTTTTCGTCTTCGTCTCGGTTGTGCCACTTTGTGCACCCAGCCCGACCGCACAAATCGCCGCCAGACAGAACGCCGTGGTAATGACTTTCATGGAGCCTCCGATGAATTTCATGCGAGGGCCATGCCGTGCAAGCTCGACGGAGGCCCATCGGTATCAACCTTGCTTCCTGTTGAGTCGCGTCTTTGACTACTTTTATGGAGGATTTTCCGATGCAGTCACGTATGACTCTGGTGTTCGTGCTCGTCGCGTTGATGATGGGCTCATCAGCCGCCTTCGCGGACCAGCAGCACCTGGTCCCGCCGAGCCAGCTCGCGACGACGGTCGCGGACAGCGCAGCGAAACAGGACACCGATCGCGCCACCGTCCGCCAAACGCTCGAGCGCCCGGAGGTCCAGGCTGTCGCCTCGAAGCTCGGCCTTGATCTGGACCGAGCCACCGCAGCGGTCGACACGTTGTCGGGATCCGATCTCGCGAAGGCCGCGAATGCCGCGCAACAGGTAAACGACCAGCTCGTCGGCGGAGCGTCCAACGTCGTGATCTCGACGACGACGCTCATCATCATCCTGCTGCTGGTCATCATCCTCATCGTCGCGTTGAAGTAAGCGCACCCTCAAACCCTCCGACACGATTCATGCTGATCACGCTGACCGCCGCACTGTCGCTCGCCGCGTCGCTGGCGCTCGACGTGCCGTACCTCCCGCAGACCGACGCCTTGTGCGGCGGCGCCGCAGCGGCGATGGTGCTTCGCTATTGGGGCGAGGCGCATGCGGACGCGCAGGACTTCGCGCCGCTGGTCGATCGTCGTGCCGGGGGGATCGCCAACGGCGTGCTGACGGCGGCGATCGTCGCGCGCGGGTGGCGGACGGCGAGCGTCGACGGCACGCTCGCCGCGCTCGGCGCGCGGCTGCGGGATGGTCAGCCGGTGATCGTGCTCCTGCCAGACCGCGGCGATCGTCATCACTACGTCGTCGTCACCGGCGTGAGTGAAGACACCGTCGTCTACCACGATCCCGCATGGGGACCATCACGAACCATCCGTGCGCCGGACTTCGAGCGCGAATGGAAGGTGGCCGCCTACTGGGCGCTGGTGATCCTTCCTGCGGTCCCGGCAACGCCGACAGGCGGCGGGTCCGAAAGGACTCGTCCCACGCCTGCGGTGCCGCCGGCAGCGACACCGATCGACGCGTGCGACGCGAGGCTGAATCGCGCGCTCGATGAGATCCGCGAGCGCGGCCTCGATCACGCCGACGAGCTGCTGAGCGAAGTCCGCGCCGAGTGTCCGGCCGCGGCTGGTCCGGTCCGGGAGCTGAGCGGGGTGCGCTTCGCGCAGCGTCGCTGGAGCGACGCCGCGGCGCTCGCCCGCGACGCGCTCCGCCGCGATCCGGCTGATACATACGCCCTCGACGTGCTCGGCTCCAGCCTCTTCATGCTGGGCGATGACCTCGCGGCGCTGCGCGCCTGGAATCAGATCGGCAAGCCGCGCGTCAACCGCGTGCGAATCGAAGGGCTGCATCACACGCGCTACCAGACGGTCGGCGAGGTGATGGCGATCCAGCCGAACATGCTGCTGACGGCGGAGATCTTCGACCGCGCGCGGCGTCGGCTGGCCGAGATGCCGGACCACGCGGTCTCGCGTCTGGCGGTCAAGCCTGAGGCCGATGGCTTCGCGATGGTGGACGTGGTGGTCCTCGAGATCTCCGCCGTGCCGCATGGCTCAGTGGAATGGGCGGGCGCCGTCGTCCGCACCATCGCCAATCGCGAGATCGACGTCTCGGTGCCGGGTGTCACCGGACAGGGCGAGGTGTGGTCGGCGAGTTGGCGCTGGTGGCACAATCGGCCCGGCGTCGGCATCGGGTTCGCCGCGCCGCGTCCGCACGGATGGCCGGGGGTCTGGCGATTCGAGGGCACGTGGCAGTCGGATACTTACGGCGGCGCCCTGGATTCGACGATCGTCGAGTCGAGGACGCACGGCGGGTTGTCGGTCAGCGACTGGCTGCCGCACCGCCTGCGCTACACGGTGTCGACCGGATTGGATGCGTGGAGCCTCGGCCGAAAGGCGGCGTCGATCGGCGCGGGACTCGAGCATCAGGCGTTCAGCGATCGGCTGACGCTGTCGATCGATGCAACGCAGTGGGCACCCCTGGCGGGCGGGGCCGCGTTTCGCTTCGCCGGCGCCCGCGCGATTGCACGGTCGTCCGCCAGAACCAGCGGCTGGGTCACGCGCGGCGCGATCGGCGTCGAGCGGGTCAGCGACGAAGCGCCGATTGCGCTCTGGCCCGGCGCCGGCGAGGGTCAGGTGCGGGCGCCGCTGCTACGCGCGCATCCGTTGCTGAACGACGGCATCATCGACCTCACACCTTCGTCAGCCTTCGGGCGCACGCTCGCCTTCGGCAGCGCAGAAGTGCAGCGCTGGCTGGAGAAACCGACGCTCGCGCGGCTCGGCCTGGCCGCGTTCACCGACGTCGCGCGCGCGTCGCGGCAGTTCGTGGACAGAGCCTCGCCGGTGCAAGTCGACGTTGGCGTGGGCCTTCGCATCAAGATTCCTGGGACCCCGGGTGTCCTGCGGGCCGACGTCGCGCACGGTCTCCGCGACGGCGCCAACGCGCTGACCTTCGGCTGGCTTTTCTAGGTCCGAGTTCGATGCTGCTATAAACCGCCCGTCGAACCACGAGCGACATCGGGGGCTGGTCCTTCCGCCTTCGCTAAAGCTATGGCGGACCGCCGTAGCGCGAAGCGCGGAGGCTGGTCGACCAGCTCAGGGCGAGCGGTGTAGGGCTCAAAGAGCAGCGCCGACATCAGCCGCGCGGCGGCAAGCCAGGAGATCGGGCGGCTTTCAACCCGCACGCGGCCTGCGGCGATCGCTTCGCAGATCGCGTCCGGATCGCGCTCGGCGTCGACGAGCGAATAGGTGGTGCCGAGCTGCGCCAGCCGGTGGACGTCGCAGTTGCCGACCACCGGCTTGCCGTGCCGCGCCGCGAAGCGTTCGGCGGGGCGATTGAAATCGATCCCGCGGATGAACATGGCGTTGCGCTCGACGGCGTCGAACAGATCCGCGTGGCGCTCCATGGCCCCGCGCAGGCAGACCCGCGTCGGAAAAAAGGGATGCGGCGCGATCACGAGCCCCGAGGCGCGCCGCTTGAGCGCTGCGAGGTCGGCGAAGCTTCGAACATGCTCGACGCCGCTCTTGTAATTGAGCAGCAGCACGTGGCGGCCTTCGATGGTGCGCTCGACGCCCGGAATCAGGACGACGCCCCGCTCCGCGGCGTACGGGAGGAAGCGCCGCAGGTCCAGCTGGTGTTCGTGCAGCGTAATCGCCAGGGCGTCGTATCCCAGCGCGGCCGCGTGGTCAATCAACTCGAATGTCGTGTACGGAATCACGTCGACCGGATCGTCGCCGGTGTGGGCGTGCAGTTCGATCTTCAGCATCTCTTTACGAGCCTACTTCAGGATCGGTACCATCGGGTTTGCCGCCAAACGCGGTGATCCGAGAGACATGTGCTTCACAAAATGGGCAAAAGTCAGCGCGTCGCGGTACTTGGCCTGCTCGCGGCCGCCGTCGTCGTCGTCCCGCGCGCGGCGCGCGGACCGATTGAATGGATCGCCTATGCCGGCGATGCCGGCGGCTCGAAGTTCTCCCCGGCCGATCAAATCACGCCGCGCAACGTCGCCACGCTCACACCCGCCTGGACCTACCGTACGGGCGACTACGGCGTCGGCCGCGCGCAGGCGCGCGACGAAACGACGCCGATTTTCGTCGACGGCCTGCTCTACGTCTCAACCCCGTTCGGTGGCGTGCGCGCGATCGACGGGACGACCGGGCGGGAGCGCTGGGCGTTCGACGCCGAGCTGGATCTGAGCGGCGATTACGGCGACTTTACGAATCGCGGTGTGTCGAGCTGGCTCGACCCTTCCGCTGCCGCGTCCGCCGCGTGCCGGCGCCGCATCTTCGTCGCGCCGGTCGATGCGCGGCTGATCGCGCTCGATGCACGCACCGGCGCGCCGTGCAGCGACTTCGGCGAGCGCGGCCAGATTCATCTCGATCGCGGGCTGTTGAACGCTCCTGCCTACAACAGCGAATACTCCATCACGTCGCCGCCCGCGATCGTCAACGGGCTGGTGGTCGTCGGCTCGTCGGTCTCCGACGGCACCCGCGCCGCGTCGCCGAACGGCATCGTGCGCGCGTTCGACGCGCGGACAGGCGCACTGAAGTGGACATGGGATCCAGTACCGCGCGCGGCATCGGAGCCGGGCTACGACACCTGGCGCGGTCCGGCGGCGCGAGCGACCGGTGCGGCCAACGCGTGGTCGATCATCAGCGTGGACGCCGCGCGCGATCTCGTTTTCGTGCCGGCCGGCAGCGCCAGCCCTGATTTCTACGGCGGCGAACGCCTCGGCCAGAACCTCTTCGCGAATTCCATCGTCGCGCTCCGGGCGTCGACGGGAGCCCGCGTCTGGCACTTCCAGGCTGTCCACCACGATCTGTGGGACTACGACATCCCGGCGCAGCCCGTGCTTTTTACGATGCAACGCGAGGGACGCGAGATCCCGGCGCTCGCGCAGCCGACCAAGATGGGGTTCCTGTTCATCCTGAATCGTGAGACCGGCGAACCGCTCTTCCCGGTGGAAGAGCGGATGGTGCCGGCCAGTGACGTCGCGGGTGAAGAAGCGTGGCCGACCCAGCCCTTTCCGGTCCGGCCGAAGCCGCTCGTCCCCATTCAGCTGACGGCGAACGATGCCTTCGGCGTCACTGAGGAGTCGCGCGCGTCGTGCCGCGAACGGATCGCGTCGCTCCGCTCGGAGGGCATCTTCACGCCGCCGAGCACCCGCGGTTCGCTGCTCTACCCCGGCAACGTCGGCGGCTCGAACTGGAGCGGGGCCTCGATCGATCCCGTGCGCCACCTCGCCTTCCTGCCGCTCAATCGCCTCGCTACGCTCGTCGAGCTGATTCCGCGCGCGGAGTATCGCGACGCGCAACGGCGTTCGGGACGCGACTATCAAGTCGCGCCGCAGGCGGGCACCGCATTCGCGATGCGCCGGCAGACGCCGTTCGCGGCTCCCGACGGCGTGCCCTGCTCGCCGCCGCCCTTCGGCACGCTGACGGCGGTGGATCTGCAGTCGGGCGACGTGAAATGGGAGGTGCCGTTCGGCCGCGTCGAGAAGTTCGCGCAGATCCCGGGAAGCGACCGTTGGGGCTCGCCCAACCTCGGCGGATCGCTCGCCACCGCGGGCGGAGTCGTCTTCGCAGGCGGTGCCATGGAGCGGCGGCTTCGCGCGTTCGACGAGCAGACCGGGGCAGAGTTATGGTCGGCGGAGTTGCCGGCCGGCGTCCACGCGGCGCCGATGACCTACGTCACAGCCGCGGGCCGGCAGTACCTCGTCGTCGCCGCAGGTGGACACAAGGATCTCGGGACGACGCCGGGCGACTTCGTCGCCGCGTTCGCGCTCCCGGCGAAAGGCACGCCGCGTCCGGCGCCGACGACGATCGCGCCCGGACACTACGAAGGCAGGATGATCCTCGACAGGACGCGCGCGCCGGCGACCGTCGATCTGCAGACGGCCAACGGAGCTATGACGATTACCCTCGTCACCCAGAAGGACGTGAAGGGTTCCGGCGCCGGCACGATTTCCGGCGGCTCGGCCGTGTTCGATGTCGCGTGGACGCATGCGCCGAAGAACTGCGCGGGGACGATGCACCTGACCGGCAGCGCGGCGAACGGCGGCGCCGCGCTGATCGGCGAGATCAGCTACAAGGACGGCTGCGACGGCGGGCAAGACAAGCGCGGCACGTTCGCCGTCTGGCGCGGAACGCGAGCCGTCGCTTCTCTCGCGCGTTGAGCCCTGATTCGGGTCCGGCTAAAGCCGGACACTACCGGTGCACTGGGACGCAACTCGCTGTCGTCGGTAGTGTCCGGCTTTAGCCGGACCTGGGCACGCTTCTTCACTTCGTGACGTTCGCGAGGCCGGCCTGGGCGCATTCGTCGACCACGGTGAGGTAGCGCTGGACGCCGTCGGTGCCGATCACATAGGGATGCGGATCGCCCGGCTTCCGCCGCTCGAGCGCCGGGAGCTTGGTCTTCGAGCCGTCGAAGATCAGGTGGTTCGAGATCAGGACGTCGGCGCCGGCCTTCGCCGCAATCTCCTTGAAGCGCCGCGCGGACGCGCTGTAGGTCTCGAACCAGAAGCGGTCGGGGCGATCCGGCGTGATGTAGGCCGCGCGATTCGCCATCCAATTGAACGCCGTGCCGCCCCATGCGACCGCGACGTGCGGCGTGCCGTGATCGGTCACCGGAATCACCGTCGAGAGCGTGCCCAGGGTGTGGCCGGGCGTGTTGTACAGCATCAGCGTGGTGTCGCCGAGCGTGAGCTTCTGCCCGTCGGTCGCGATCATGTCGCGGCGCGGCTTGGTCTGCGTCGACTTGTCGAGCAGATCCCAGTCGGCGGCCGTGAGGATCACACGGGCATTGAACCGATCCTGCAGGTATTTGGCGCCGCCTGAGTGATCCGAATGACCGTGGCTGATCACGACGTACTTGATGGTGGCCGGATCCAGCCCCAGCTTCTTCATCCCGCCAACGACTTCATCGTCCACCGAGTAATCGAAGATCGCGTCGATCAGGATGATGCCCGCCGACGTGGTGACCGCCCACACGGAGTATTCGGTCTGGCCGAGGAAGTACAGATTGTCGAACACCTTGGCCGGCTCGGCGTGCCACGACTCGCGCGGTGGCGGTCCGGGGGGCCGCGGCGCGGCCGGAGGTCGAGGCGCGGCGGGAGTCGCAGGCGGGACGGCCTCACTGCAGATCCGGTTGAAGACGCCGGCGAAGTCGGTGCCGGCAGCGGCCTTCGCCGCCGCCAGATGCGCCTCCACGCGGCCGGCCGGCGACTGCGCAATCCCCGTCGATGCGGCAGCGCCCAACGCCGCAGCGATCGCGACCGCCGTTCCTGCGACGCGTCCTCTCATGAAAGCCCCCTCTTCACCGGATGCTACTCGGCAGACCTGAAGGCCCGCACTACTCCCGAAGCCCGAACACGCACAGCGACAGCCCTGAGATCGCCGTAACGTACTGCTTGCCATCCACCTCGTAGGTGATCGGGCCGCTGACGATCTGGGCGCCCAGGCTCGCCTTCCACAACAGCGATCCCGTGCGCGCGTCCAGCGCCTGGAAGTAGCCCTCGCGCCCTCCGGTAAACAGCACATCGGACGCCGTCGTCAGAATGCCGCTGTCGGTGACGTCGGTCATCGGGAACTTCCATTTCAGCTCGCCCGTCCCCGCATCGAGCGCCAGCACCGCACCGGTGGCGACCGCTTCGGTCCAGTTGTTGATCGGACCGCGGCGAATCCCGGGAACCGCCGGCGCGCCAGGCACCGGCACGTAGTTTCGAAGGACGCCGCCGCCGAAGTTTCGCCCTTCCTGATACTCGACCGCCGTGCCGCCGAAGAGCGTGGCGTAGCCCTCCCACGCGGAGAGATAGAACAGGCCGGTGTGCGGGCTGAAGGACGGCGAGTACCAGTTCGTTCCCCCCTGATTACCGGGCCACGTCGGCTGCCCCGCCGGTTGCGGTGTCTGGTTGGGACGGCCGCGCTCGTCGAAGGAGTCCATCCAGTTCACCTTCACGAACGGCTTGCCGACGAGGAACTTGCCGGTTTCCCGGTCCAGCACGTAGAAGTTGCCGTTGCGATTGGCCCACATCATCGCCTTGAGCGGCGCGCCGCGCCACGTGATGTCGGCGAGCACCGGCACCTGCACGGAGTCGTAGTCGTATCGATCGTGCGGCGTGAACTGGTAGTGCCACTTCAGGCGGCCGTTGTCGGCGTCGAGGGCGACGACCGAGTCGGTGTAGAGGTTATCGCCGGGGCGCTGTTCGTTATTCCAGTCGGGACCGGCGTTGCCGACGCCCCAGTACGTCAGGTTGAGCCCAGGATCGTAGGAACCGGTCACCCACACCGAACCGCCGCCGTGCTTCCACGCCTCAGGATCGCAGAACGCGTCGACGGTTTTCGGCGGGCACGGCTTCCAGCTGTCGCCGCCGGGCTCGTTCGGCGCGGGAATGGTGTAGAACCGCCACACTTCACGGCCGCTCTTCGCGTCGAATGCGGCGACGAAGCCGCGAATCCCGTACTCGCCGCCACCGACACCGACGATGACCTTGTCCTTGACCACGAGCGGGGCGTGGGTCACCGAGTAGCCGGCCTTGCTCTCGGCCACCTTGGTATTCCAGATCGCGCGCCCCGTCTTGGCGTCGATCGCCACCAGATGGGCGTCGAGCGTGCCCATGTAGAGCGTGTCGCCGAGAATCGCGAGGCCGCGGTTGTTCGCGCCGCAGCAGACGATTTGGGCCGGGTCCAGCGTGTGCCGATACATCCAGAAGACGCGGCCGGTCTTCGCGTCGAGCGCGACCACGTCGTTCGGCCGTTGCGTGAGGTACATCACGCCGTCGACCACCAACGGCGACGTCTGCCAGGCGCCGGCGACCGCTGCCTGATACATCCACTTCAACTCGAGATTCTTGGCGTTGGCCGGCGTGATCTGGGTCAGTGCGCTGTGGCGGTTGCTGAAGTAGCCGCCGGAGTAGATCAGCCAGTTGCGCGCTTCTTTCGCGGCATTCACCAGACGGTCCGAGCCGACCTGCGCCTGGAGCGTGCACGTGATCGCCGCCGTCAGCAGCAGTGCGAGCGATGCGCTGTTGGTTCGTCGCGTCATATCAGCGTCCCTTCAACGAAAGCAGGTAGGCCACGACATCCGCGAGCTCGTCGGCAGTCAACTTGTTCTGATACGACGGCATCGGCGAGACGGTCTGGATGGTGTACTCGCGGAGGTCGGACTTGGCGAGGGAGACCAGGTTCTCCTGTTCGTCGAGCAGTTGAACCGTGTAGGTGTCCTCGTTCAACCGTCGTCCGTTGACGACCTTGCCGTCGCGCGTGACGATACGGACCGGGCGATTGATAGGAAACATCTGGCTGGTGGGATCGGTCAGCGAACGCAGCAGCGATCCCGCGCTTCGCGTGGCGCCGATGTCGCTGAGGTCGGGCGCGACCCGCGAGCCCTGCGCGCCGACGCGGTGACAACTGGCGCAACCGCCCTTGGTTTCTACGATCGTGCGGCCGCGCCGGGCGTCGCCCGCCTTGACCGAGCCGCGATCGAAGGAGTTCATGTTGCGAAGGTAGGCAAGGACCCCGGAGATCTCGGAGGCGTCGAGCTTGAACCCCTGCATTCCAGTGCCCGGAATCCCCAGCGTGATGACACGGATCAGATCCTGATCCGTCACCGCGTTGCGGAACTTGCCGCTGCGCAGATCGACGCCGCCGACGCCGTCGCCGGTCGCGCCATGGCAGGTCGTGCATTGCGCGTCGTAGAGGCGGGAGCCGTACGCGATGTCCGCTGGTGCGTACTCGCCAGGATGGCCTTGCGGCGAGGTTTGCGCCGCGCCCATGGACGAGCCGGCTGACGCGAGCAGGAGAGCAACGAGACGTAGCGTTTGTCGCACCGGCATACACCGCTCCTTCTACCCCTGAGGTCCCGGATGGGCGCATTCTACGCCGCGAGCGCCTGAAACGTGGGCCCGCGCTCGCACACTAACTGACGCGGAGAGCACACTTTCGTGCGCGGATTCGCCCACCGCACGGTGGCGACGGCGAATTGCTCAACAATTCCGAATTCCGCGCTGGCACGCAACTTGGACACTGATCCGTTATGGACCCGAATGCCGCTGTTCTGAGGTATATCAAGGCCGACCACCTCAGCACCGCTGCCGGCGAGCTCGATGGCGCCCCGGTAGTGAGCCCGGCCGACCAGACCCTCGGCACCTTCGCGGGCGCGCTGGTCGATCCCACCCACCGAAACGTCTGTTACCTCGTCGTCGAAAACCGCCATTGGCTGACCACGCGCAGCTACCTGCTGCCGCTCGGCACCACGCGCTTCGATCGCGAACGGCACGCCCTGCTCGTCGACGCTGAGTCCATCGACCTGGAAGAAGTGCAGATGGATCAGTTCGCGACCTTCTCGGACGAAGACCTGATCTCGGCGATGTTTGCCCCGCGCGCCGCCTGAACGATCAGCGGCTCTTCGGCTTTCCCTCCACATACGCCTTCACGACGTCGTAGACATAGTCCTGGCAGGCCTCGCCGGTCCGGGTGTCGTACGCCTCGCCGTTCATGATGTTGTTCGACACCACCCGGATGCCGAGGAAGGGAATCTGAAACAGACCGGCGATCTGGGCCGACGAGGCCGCCTCCATCTCCTCGGCCGTCGTGCCGTACAGGTCGTGAAAACGCTGGATGCGATCGATCTCGCTGTTCCACACCTCGCTCGAGCCGATCACCCCCTCGACCACGCGGCCCTTTTTGTACAGCCCGCGAGCAAGCCGTGCGGCGGCCAGCAAACCTTCGTCGGCCGCGAAGCGGCGCATCGTGCGCGCATTCGGATCCTGGGCGGCGCTGCCGTCTGAGCGCATCAGGTCGAGCGGATTCCACTCGGCCATGTCGCTTCCCCGGCCTCCCGCGCGATAACCGGTCTTGAAGGAACCGAGATTGACCGCGTGCGTGCCGAGCACGATGTCGTAGACGTGCACCTCGGCGACGTGGCCTCCCGCGGTGCCCTGGTTGATGATCGCGATCGGATGGTAGCGCTCGGCGGCGATTGCGGTGGCGGCCGCCGCGTTTTCCATGCCTTTGAGGGTCTTGGAGATCACGACGGGGTACCCGTCGATCGTGCCCCGCCAGAACGTCCAGCCGCTGACGCGCTCTTCGGTCGCGTCCTGGATCGCACCGGCGAGCTTCCTGATCTCGACGTCCATCGCGCCCTGGACCACGATCGGACGCGGCGCGTCGCGCGCCACGCACGCGGTCAGCAGCACGCAAGCTAACAGGGCCGCGGCTGCGCGTGCGACGAAAGACGCCGGCTTGTCCGCCGAAGCTCGCAGCGTGATCATGTGAGCGGAGGCGGAATGGTAGCATGCGCGCACCGCCATGACGCAGCCAACCGTCCCAGAGGATCGCGCGCTGTACGCCGATGTGATCGGCGGCGTGACCACCTTCTTCACGATGGCCTACATCGTCGTCGTCAACCCGGCGATCCTGTCGACGCCAGGCACCGGCATGCCGTTTACCGGCGCGCTGACTGCGACCGTGCTGGTGGCCAGCAGCATGACCTTGTTGATGGGGCTCTACGCGCGGCTGCCCTTCGCGGTCGCGCCGGGCATGGGCCTGAACGCCTTCTTCGCATTCACCATCGTGCTGCAGAACAAGGTGCCGTGGCAGACGGCGCTCGGCATGGTGTTCTGGGCCGGCGTGCTGTTCCTGCTGATCTCGGCGACGCCGATCCGCGAGCACATCGCGATGGCGATCCCGGTGTCGCTGCGCAAGGCCGCCGCCGGAGGCATCGGTCTGCTGCTCACGTTCATCGGCCTCCGCAACGCCGGGCTGATCGTCGGCGATCCGGCCACGTTGGTACGCATGGGCGCGCTGGATCACCGCGCGGCGTTCCTGCTGCTGGGAATCCTGATCGCGGCGGTGCTGATGCGGCGCAACAACCCGCTCGCCTTCCTCGCGGCGATCTTCTCGGTGACGGCAATCGCCTGGACGCTGGGATATGCCAAGCCGCCGGACAGCCTCGTCAGCGCGCCTGATTTCTCGTCGGCGTTCCTGGCGCTCGACGCCGGCGGCGCGCTCAAGCTCGCGCTGCTGCCCGCGATCGTCGCGATCCTCTTCACCGACCTGTTCGATTCGCTGTCGACCTTCATCGGCGTCGCGAGCGCCGCCGGCCTGACCGATGCCGAGGGCCGCCCGATCAACCTGCGCCGCGGCCTCATCGTCGACGCGGTGGCGACCCTGACGTCGGGACTGGCGGGCACCTCGCCCGGCACCGCCTACGTGGAGAGCATCGCCGGCATCCGGATGGGCGGGCGCTCGGGGCGCGCCTCGGTGGTGACAGCCCTGTGCTTCCTGCCGTGCTTCTTCCTCGCGCCGCTGGTCTCGGCCGTCCCGAGCTACGCGACCGCGGCCGTGCTGCTGTTGGTCGGCGTGGCGATGTTCCAGTCGATCGCCACGATCGACTTCTCGTCAATCGAGGACGCGCTGCCGGCCTTCGTGACCATCGTATTGATCCCGCTGACGCTGTCGATCACCCAGGGCATTCTCTGGGGATTTCTCCTGCACGCGCTGCTCTATACTGTGGCCGGCCGATGGCGCGACATCGGCCTGACCCTGTGGCTGCTGTCGATCCTTTCGGCGGGACTTCTTCTGCTCGGACATTGAATCAGGAGTAGCACGATGCGCACACACCGCTGGATTCAGACGCTGCTTTTCGCGTTCGTCCTCTTCGCCGGCGGTGCGCCGGTGTCAACCGCGCCGGCGCCGGGCCAGGCCGCGGTCGCGACGCTCCCGGACGGCATCGCGATCAGCAAGCCTGAAAGCGTCGGCTTTTCGAGCGAGTCGATCAAGGAGCTCGACGCAGCGATGCAGGGCATCGTCGACGCCAGGCATCTGGCGGGCGTCGTCACGCTGGTGGCGCGCCACGGGAAGGTGGTGCAGCACAAAGCCTACGGTATGCGCGACATCGCCAGCCAGGCGCCGATGCAGCTCGATTCAATCGTGCGCATCTACTCGATGACCAAGCCGGTGGCCGGCGCCGCGATGATGATGTTGTACGAAGAGGGGAAGTGGCTGCCGACGGATCCGATCGCCAAGCACATCCCGGAGTTCGCGAACCTCAAGGTGTTCACTGGGATGGACGCCAACGGCCAGCCGATGCTCGTCGCGCCGGCGCATCCGCCGACGATGGGCGAGCTGATGTCGCACAATGCGGGTTTCACCTACGGCCTGTTCGGCAACTCGCCGGTCGACAAGATGTACCAGGCCGACAATCCGTTGGACGCGCCGTCGCTGCAGGCGTTCGTCAGCAAGGTCGCCAAGCTGCCGCTGCTGTACCAGCCCGGCGAAAAGTGGGTCTACAGCGTCTCGGTCGACATCCAGGGTTATCTCGTCGAGAAGCTGTCCGGGAAGACGTTCCCGGATTTCCTGCGCGATCGGATCTTCACCCCGCTCGGGATGAAGGACACGGGGTTCCTGGTGCCGGAGGCCAAGCTGTCGCGAGTGGCGACGATCTACGCGTGGGATCCGGCGGCCGGGGCGCTCAAGGCGCAGCCGCGCGATCCGGACATCAGCAAGATGCCCGGCCTGCCCTCCGGCGGCGGCGGTCTGTACTCGACCGCGGCTGATTACTTTCATTTCGCCCAGATGATGCTCAACGGCGGCGAGCTCAACGGCAAGCGACTGCTGAAGAGCAGCACCGTCGCCATGATGCGGACGAACGTGCTGAACGAGCAGACGCTCAACTCCAAGTCCGGCATCGGCCCGGTGCACCTGCAGCCCGGGCTCGGGTTCGGCTACGACTTCGCGGTGATGGACGATCCGCCTGCGCTCAAGAGCCCGCTCGGCAAAGGGTCGTACTGGTGGTGGGGGATTGCCGGCACCTGGTTCTGGAACGACCCGGCGAACGATCTCCTCTTCATCGGCATGATCCAGCGCCGCGGCGGCGCCCCAGGGGCGGCGAATCACGAAGATCTTGCGCGGGCGACGGTCTACAAGGCACTGGTCGAGGCGGGTAAGTAGCGCTATACCTTTACACCATCATAGATATACCATGGTGTAGTCATGGCGTTGAACCTCAAGAATCCGGCAGTTGAGCGTCTCGCGGACGAAGTCGCGCGGCTCACCGGAGAATCGAAGACCGAGGCCATCCGTCGCGCGCTCGAAGAGCGGCGCCGACGGCTCAAGGGTCCGTCCATCGAACAGCGACGCAGGCGCGTGCTGGGGCTGCTCGAAAAGAAGGTGTGGCCCACGCTGCCCGAAGGGGAGCGGGGCCGCCGCCTGACTCGCGCCGAGGAAGACGACATTCTGGGTTTCGGTCCGGACGGCGTGTGACGCTCGATTCGTCAGCGATCATCGCGATCCTGTTCGGCGAGCACGGGCACCTCGATCTCATCGACCGGATCCTCGCGGCCGACCACGTGCGCGTCGGGACGCCCACGGTGGCCGAGACGAGCATGGTCTTCGCCGGCCGTCGCCGCACCGACGCGGTCGGCGAGGTGGAGGCCCTGCTCCACGAGCTCGGTGTGACGATCGTGCCGTTCGGTGAAGCCGAGTGGCACGCGGCGACCTCGGCCTTTCTCCGCTTTGGCCGTCGGCGCCACAAGGCCGCGCTCAATTTTGGCGACTGTCTCGCCTACGCAGTCGCGTCGACGGCCAGGGATTCATTGCTCTTCGTCGGCGACGATTTCGCGCGAACCGATATCACGCCCGCCTGACCTACTTCGGCGAATCAGGAATCTTCAGCAGCACATACGTGAAGTGCTTGCCCGTCGGCACGAGGAAGCTGTGCGGAATACCGGCCGGGATGTGGACGATGTCGCCGGCGCCGAGGGCGTGACGCTCACCGCCGTCCAGCCGCGTGCCGACCAGCTCGCCAGGGCCGGTCGTCCGGCTGCCGATCATCGTACCGCCGAGGACCAGCGTCCCTTCGCCGCTCTGGACGAGGACGATGTCGATGATGGCGTTGTGCTGTTCGGGGTTGCCGTCGGCATCGCGATAGAGCATCCGGAAGCGGTGATCCTTGTACTCGGCCAGCGTTTCGCGCGCCGAGTGATCGGCGCCGACGTGCGTGGCGAGCGCGGCGTCGTGTCCCTTGAGATCGGCCGCCTTCCACAACGCGAATCCTGGCGGATCCGCAGCCGACACAGGAACGGTCAGCAGCGCGGCGGCCAACAGCCAGGCAGCTTCTTTCATTGCAGCCTCTCCTCTTTTCGATGGTCGTCAGAGCCAGCGGCGAACGCGGCTGGTGTAGGCGTCGTACTCGGTGCCGAAGCGGCGCCGGAGGTAGCGCTCCTCCGGCAGGATGACGAACTGCTGCACGGCCGCGAGAGTGGGAACGAGCAGGACGATCGGCCACCACGTTGCCCGGAGCAGTCCCGCTGCGATGGTCAGGAGAGCCAGGCTCACATACATCGGGTTTCGTGTGTACTGATAGGGACCCGACAGCACCAGCGCTCCCGCCGGACGAATCGGAACGATACTCGTCGCGGAGCGCCGAAATCGGCCGACGCTGACAATGGCCAGGGCGATTCCCCCGACGACCAGGGAGACGCCGGCGATGGTGGCGAGTGCGCCCGACGCGATTGGCCACGGCCAGCGGCGATCGAGGATGACGCCGGCGACGACCGCCAGCATATACAGCAGCGGCGGGGGGAACCAGACGCCGGCGTTATCTGATCGAGTCGTCATCGCGGAAGCCTTTCTCATGAGAACGCCGCTCGACCCGATTGTAAGTCGTCATCCGACGCGCTTCTGCCAGACGAAATAGACAGGAAGCCCGAGCAGCACGACGCCGATACCGACCGCGGCGCGGCCCGGCTGCGTAAAGATTGTGTTTGCCACCAGCGCAGCAGCCGCGATGATGAACAGCAGCGGTGTCCAGGGATAACCGGGGACGCGAAACGGACGCTCGGCGTCCGGTTGCGTCCGGCGCAGCACGAACACGCAGGCCGCGCCGAGCGCATAGAAAATCCAGCCGACGAACACGACGTAGGTGAGCAGTTGCTCGAACGTCCCCGACACCGCCAGGACCATCGCCCAGGCCGTTCCCGCGATGATGCTCACTGCGGGCGTGCCGTAGCGCGGGTGCACATTGCCGAGCGTCTCGAAGAACAATCCGTCCCTCGCCATGGCGTAATACACACGCGGCGCCGAGATCGTCAGGCCGTTGGTGGCGGAAAAAATCGACACGAGAATGGCCGCGGCGATGAGCTTCGCCGAGCCGGGACCCACGATGGCGCCGACGGCTTCCGCGGCGACCCGGTCGGAACGCGCGACTCCCTCCGTTCCGAGCGCCGCGAGGTAACCGAGGTTGGCGAACAGGTAGATCCCGACGAGCGACGCCGTGCCGATGACGATCGCGCGGGGAAAGATGCGCTGAGGGTCGATCGCCTCGCCGGCCGAGAACGTCACGTACTGCCAGCCTTCATACGCCCACAACACGCCGATCATCCCGAGGCCCATCCCCGAGAGCAGCGACGGGGTGAACGACGCCGGCCAGAACGGCGCGGCCGCGGTCGGCGACGCAGGACGTGACACGACGAGCACCGCGCTCATGATCAGGAGCGCGCCGACCTTGATCGCCGTGCTCCAGTTCTGGACGTCGGCGCTGCCGCGCGTGCTGCGCACGTTGATCGCGGCGACGATGGCCAGCAGGGCGACGGCGGCCAGCTTCTGGCCGAGTGGGCCGAGGGTGACGAACTGCTGCAGATACGAGGTCGACGCGACCGCCAGCGTGGCGGCCGAGCCGGTCGCGATGACGAGGAAGAAGGTCCAGCCGTAGAGGAACGCCGTGAGCGGTCCGAACGCGTCTCGCAGGTACACGTACAGACCGCCCGCGGCAGGGTTCATCGCGCCGAGCTCGCCGTAGGCCAGCGCGCCGAGGAGCGAAAGGACGCCGCCCACGACCCAGACCAGCAGCGCCGGGCCGGCCTGTCCGCCGGCCTGCCGCAGGACCCCGCCCGGCACCAGGAAGATGCCGGAGCCGATCACCGTGCCGATCACGATGAGGATCAGGTCGCGCAGGCCGAGGACGCGGTCGAGGGCGCGCAGTGTTTACTTACTCCACGGCGGAACGATCTTGTTCATGCGCGCGTAGGCGATCATCTGGCCGAGGTGCTCGTGCAGGTCGCCGCCGATGCCGAGCGCGATGTCGGTCACCGCGAGCGGGTTGGGCGAGATCATGATCTTGCGCTTCGCGGTCAGCGTCGCCGCGTCGAGCGCCTCGAGCTCCTTCTTCGCGTGCGCGAAGCCCTTGTTCAGGTGCTCGATGACCTGCGCCTTGTCG
>Ga0070665_100001967_pt1 | contig 23111 bp, 14 predicted proteins | sample KBSS13metaG_FD_65862 | JGI IMG/M metagenome (GOLD analysis project Ga0070665, IMG submission 65862) | Switchgrass rhizosphere microbial communities from Kellogg Biological Station, Michigan, USA - KBS S1-3 metaG | ecosystem: Host-associated > Plants > Roots > Rhizosphere > Soil ... | reverse complement strand
CGCCGCTTGGCTCGAGTCACCGTCGACCCCGCCTCCGGCTCGTTCGTGGTCGGGGCGACGTCCTCAGGCATCGCGTTGCTCTCGCGCCGCTTGGCTCGAGTCACCGTCGACCCGCCTCCGGCTCGTTCGTGGTCGGGGCGACGTCCTCAGGCATCGCGTCGCTCCCGCGCCGCTTGGCTCGAGTCACCGTCGACCCCGCCCCCGGCTCGCGCTCGTTCGTTCGTTGTCGGCCCCGCCATTCGACTCAGTTCCGTCTCGCCGGACGGTGAGACGAACCAATCTCGGAACGGTGCAGCATGGGCGGTCTCGCGCCAACCTCCAAACCAAAACTCCCATCGTTCCTCTCGTTCCCGATAGGCGCAGACCGGCTCAGCGCTTCGCTCAAGGCCGTTCCGCAATTCAGCGCTCTCGAGCTGGTCTTCTCGGCCGATCCCATCTTGAGCGCGATGAAGTTCCGGCGGTTGATCGAAGCCGATGAACCTCATGTGGTGTTACGCGCTCGCTTCCAGCGTTGGGACAAAAAACCGAGCATCGGAAATGAGCCATGGGTTCAGGAATACCTGCATGGCAAGTGGAGTGTGTGGGTCTATCCCGTCCGTCGGCAGCTCAAGGCGCAAGCCCGTGAGGCGCTCGTCGCGCAGGGGCTGCCAAAGATCGCCGAATGGCTGTCTGTGAACCGTCCGGCGTCCTGGTATTTTGGCCGAAAAGTTTGCGAGATCGTATTTCTGCCGAAGGAGAGTGCTGTACGAGTCGACGGGTCGATTGAAGCAACCTGAGTCGACTTCTTCACCTGCCGTATGATCGCGCGCCCAGAGTAGAGTAGGGACCGTCATGCCGATTTCAATGCAGCACGAGCGCGACAACATCTACCGCCTCGAGGTGAGCGGGGTGCTGAAAAAGTCGGATCTCGACCGGTCTCAGGCGTTGCTGGTCGCCGAGATGGATCGCATCGGCTCGACCCGGCTGCTTTTCATCCTCAAGGATTTCAAAGGCTGGGAAGCGAATCCGAACTGGGGTGACTTGACGTTCTACGTGAAGCACGGAGAGTCGATCGAGAGAATCGCCATCGTCGGCGACGAACGATGGCGCGACGAGGCGCTGATGTTTGCGTCGGCGGATCTGCGCCGGGCTCCGGTGGAATTCTTCTCCGAGAGCGCCGCCGCCGAGGCGCGCGCCTGGCTCTCCGCTTGACGGCCGCCGTGCGTCGCGCGCTCAATCCTCTGGCGGCTCTCCGCTCGGAGCCATCTTGACCAGCCGAGGATCGAACCGCGCCAATGGCTCGACCAGATCGCTCTGCGCCGCCATCACCTCGTCGATGTCCTTGTAGGCCATCGGCACTTCGTCGAGGCCGGCCGACAGCAACGTAACGCCTCGCTCGCGCAGGAAGCGCTGCGCGACATCCCACGTGAACATCGCCTTCGCCTTGGTCCGACTCATCCGACGGCCCGCGCCGTGCGCCGCCGAATTCAACGACGAGGCCACGCCCTTGCCGCGGACGATGTAGCCGGGGGTGCCCATCGAACCCGGGATGATGCCGAGCACCCCGACGCCGGCCGGCGTCGCTCCTTTTCGATGCACGATCACGTCACCGTCCGATCCATCTGGGAGCCGATGCCGCTCGCGCCAGGCAAAGTTGTGATGATTCTCGACGTCGAGCAGGACCTCGACGCCCAACGCACGCGCGATGCAGGCGTGAATGAGCGCGTGATTCGCCGCCGCATACCGGCCCATCAACTCCATCGCCGCCCAGTACTCCTGGCCGGCCTCCGTCGATAGATCGAGCCATGCCAGTTGCGACAGTTCCTGCGGAAGCTCTGGATGGAGCTCGCGCGCCAGCCGGCTGTAGTGCTGAGCGATCTGCGCACCCGTGCCACGGCTTCCCGAATGGCTGAGGAGCGCCAGGTACTCGCCGCGCGCGAGCCCCGCTGCCTCGTCAAGAACGGTGAGGTGGCCGAACTCGACGAAGTGATTGCCGCTCCCGCTGGTACCGAGTTGTGCCCAGGCGCGATCCTTCAGGTTCGCGGTCACGCTCGTCACCCGCCAATCGGCGTCCATGACGTCGTGTTGCCGCCGCGATCGGAACGAGGCGCCGATCCCGAACCGCGTCTCACGCTCAAGAGCGCCCGTCAGACGTGTGTGATCGTCCTCGAGCGTCTTGACCGGCAGATCCAACACCGTCAGCTTCATCCGGCACGCGATATCGACGCCGACGGCATACGGGATAACCGCGTCACGGGTGGCCAACACGCCGCCGATCGGCAGCCCGTAGCCGACATGGGCGTCCGGCATGAGCGCGCCGGACACCGCCACGGGCAGTTTGCAGGCGTTCTTCAACTGCTGCACCGCGGTCGCCTCGAGGTGATCGCCCCAGATCCGGTAAGGAGCATCGACCTCTCTCGGGACGAAACTTCCCTCTGCCGCGGCGCGATCGAGCAGCAGTTGCGCCAGCCCCGCATAGCCTTGATCGTCGAGAAACGCGGTGGGGGATGTTGCGACTCGCCCCAGATCATCCAGCACGGCTGGCATGCTCCGTTTCGCGGCATGAGCGTTCTGCAGAATCTGCTTGGCCGCGTCCGCGCAGCGGCCTGCGGGAATCCCAATCTTTGCGAGGTCTCGTGTTTTCATGACGTGCCTTCCTCAACTGCCGCCGACGTTCACCCGGTAGACGCCATCGCCCTCGTCATCGAATGCGACGGACACCTCCAGGAAGCGCCGAATCACGTCGGCATTCGTCTGCGTATGTGCCGTCGGCCTCAGCGAGCGGAATGTGCCACCGCCGGCCAGCGCCATCGGGATCAGCAGCTGGTCGGCCAGGTGGATCCCCACTGGCATGCCGCCCGCGATGTGAACCAGGGCCTCGTCGCATGCGTCCGACGCGACTTTTTCGGCGCTGATCCCCTTCACGCCGAATCCGGTGACCACCTCGCTGACCGATTCAGATTCGATCACGATCATGAGCACGTTGCCCGGGCCGACCGAGGTGTCGACGGTCTCAACTCGACAAGCCACGCGCTCGAGCTCCAGGCGCTCACGCACGATGCTCAGCTCGCGCCTGGCGATGTTTTCCGGCAGCGAGGCCACGATGGCTCGTGCGTGTATCCGCGTCGCTCCGCGCTCGAGGAGCGACAGCCGGCCGAGCCTCGCACATGGCTCGATGACGACCGTAAAGCGACCGCCGCCGGCAGGGTAGAAGCCGTACGTCTCCAGGCGCACGTCGACGGCCGCACCCATCCGCCGCAGCAGCGGCAGGAACGTCTTTGCGAGAAAATCGAACGGCGGCGCATACGGGTTGTGCGTCCCGCCCTCCAGCGTGAGCCGCGACCCTTCGCGCGCGAACAGCAGCGCCGGAAGGATCGTTTGCAGAACGAGCGTCGCGCTGCCGGCGGTTCCAACCGCCAGACGATAGTCGCCGCCCCGCACCTGTGAAGGCTCGAAGCTCACCGTGCGCGATCCGAGGTCGGCGCCAGACACACGCGCCCCACTCACCTCTGCTGCCGCCTGCACCGCGGTCAGGTGCTGCCGCAGCAGGCCCGGCTTCCTGCGGCCTGCGCGGATGCCCTCGATGTGAAAGGGCCGGCCGGTCACCAGCGAGAGCGCGAGGGCGGTTCGCAGAATCTGACCGCCGCCTTCGCCCTCCGAACCATCGATTGTGAGCCAGTCGGTCATGATGACGAAATCCAGGCGAACAAACCGCGGTGACAAGAGAGTGCGGGAGTCACTGAACCTCCTTGGGAAGTCCAGTCCGGGATTCGAACCCGGTTATCCATGTACTCTCGCATGCATTCACCGCGGACACGATTTCAACTCTGCTCCCCCCAGGGCTGGACCGGACGATGGGTTCGTGAGACGGTTCATCGGTACAGGATGTAGTCTCACAAGCATTCCGGTCCAGCCTGCGCCGCAGCTCACAGCGCCACGGACTCGATCGCGCCGACCCAGTGATCGCCGTGCAAGCGCCCAGCGGCAAACTCCGCAACAACCTCGAAGACCCGATCGGAGAATCCGCCGACGTTCAGGACGTCCTCGCGTTCCGCTGCCTGGGTCGTGGCATTCGGCTGGAGATCGATGAGTACCAGCCGAGCCTGCCGATTGCGGGCACGAAACCTGCTCCACTCGCGCAGCGTCGCGGTGCCACGAGCGCCCGACGCGTCAACCCACGACTGATTGTCCGAGACGATCACCACCAGATCGCCTTTCGCTTTGCGCGCATTGAGCCGTGCGAGCGGCGCGCTCACGCAGGTCCCTCCGCCTCCCACAGACGCCAGCCGCTCGGCGTTTGTCATCACGCTGTCCCGTGGAGACAGGCGCAGGGCAACGACCGCTTGCTCGAACGGCAGGACCTCCGCCGCCGGGTTGCGCCGGATAATGGCGGCGGTGATCAGCGCAGCCGCGTCCACGCAACGGACGGCGGTCGTCGCCCCCTTGCGATGCCCGGTGAGCGGCGACCGCATCGAGCCAGAAACGTCCGGGCAGACGAACAGCTGGCCATCGATGCGTGGAACGTTCGCAATCGCCAGCTCCATCGCATCCTCCAGCGCGTCTCGCACCGTACTGGGCACGGCGCTGCCGGCCGAGCGGTAGGCCGCAAGCAACTGATACGGGAACACGCGGGCCCGGGCGATCTCTGACGCGTCGCGCAAGCGGGCGGCGATCTGTTCGGTCATGCGCGGCTCTTCAAACACGCCATGCCGCGCGAAGGTGTTCAGGTTCATCCGCGTCATCTGCCACGAGCCGCGGCGCGCGACTTCGCACCACTCACGCCGGCCGAGACCCGCCGCGGCGAGCATCTGGAATGGCACGTCGGGTACCACGAGGCGGTCGCCCGTCTTGAAGGCCTCGAACTGCCGGACCAGCGCCGGCAGGGCCTCGCCGGCCACCTTGCGTCCCATCAAGTAGCGATAGAGGGCCTCGCGCTCGCGCGAGCCCGGCTTCGGATGCACCATCTTGATCACGTCCACCAGCGACGGCGCATTCCCGACCGACGCGGCGAAGAGAGCCGCGTCGGTCCGCTGGTTCAACCAGCGACGCACGCACCGCTTTGGCGCCGACCCGAGCGACTTACGGCCGGTCGCGCCGGAACGGACAATCTGCACGAACGTCCGGAGCATCCGCGGCGAGTCGATGACGCGATCGAACGCGCGGTCCATCAGCTTCGGGTCCCGCGTCGACACAAACGCCAGCAGCAGCGCCGGCATGTCCTTCATGTGGCCGCGCTCGCGGCAGTACACGGCGGTCTTGGCGACGAACTCCGGCGTGACTCGCGCGCACAGATCGAGCACCCGATCGAGCTGGTCCTGGGCGGTCGCGTAGAACGTGGTGTTCAGGCAGCCGGTCGCCGCGTACTGCGCGAGGGCGTGCTGCGGCGGCAACGTGTAGGCCGGTCCGCCCGCGTCGTTCTTCGCATCTGCCCCTGGAATCAGTGCGCCGATGAGCGATCGAAACAGCGTCGTGTTCGCCATGGTTTTCCTCTTCCTCAGCTCGCACAGCGGTTAGTGCAGAGCGAGTGCCACGAGGCAGGGAGGGCCGTCGAACGATCTGAAGTTGTTGACAGGGCAACAGTTGTGCGTCGGAAAGGTCCGGCGTGATGCCTGTCCACGGGCCAGACTAAGTAGCCCAGACGATAGTAATTTATACTATCGGATATGAAGCGGCGGACCGTCGTCATCGGCCTTCTCGGCACCACGATCGACCGCGGCCGGGGGAGCAAGCGATGGGAAGGGTGGCGTCCAAGCGTCGCCGCCTGTCAGCACGAAGACCTCCTGGTCGATCGCTTCGAGCTGCTGCACCCGCAGCATTTCGCTGGGCTGGCCGAAACCGTGCGCGACGACATCCGTCACGTGTCGCCCGAGACCGAGGTGCGCCTCGTGCTGAACGAGACGTCGGACCCGTGGGACTTCGAGGAGGTGTACGGAAGCCTGCACGACTTCGCACGGTCGTACCGGTTCGACACCGAGACCGAGGACTACCTTGTCCACATTACGACAGGCTCACACGTCGCCCAGATTTGCCTCTTCCTCCTGATGGAATCGCGCCACATCCCCGGACGCTTGCTGCAGACGAGCCCACCCTCCGGCATGAGGGGCGGCGGTCCGGGCACGTTCCGCATCATCGATCTCGATCTCTCCAAGTACGATCGGATCGCGACACGGTTCGCGCGCGATGAGCTCGACGAACGATCGCTGCTGAAGTCCGGCATCCAGACGCGCAGCGCATCGTTCAATGAGGTGGTCGAGCGACTGGACCGCGTCTCGGTGCGTTCATCGTCGCCCATCCTGCTCCTTGGTCCGACCGGTGCCGGCAAGTCGCTCCTGGCGCGGCGCATTTACGAACTGAAGAAGACCCGGCGTCTGGTGAAAGGCCCGTTCGTGGAGGTCAATTGCGCGACCGTCCGCGGCGACGCGGCGATGTCGGCCCTGTTCGGGCACGTGAAGGGCGCGTTTACCGGCGCCGTCCGCGATCGACCCGGGCTGCTGCTCAGCGCGAATGACGGCGTCCTGTTTCTGGACGAGGCCGGCGAGCTTGGATTGGACGAACAGGCGATGCTCCTTCGGGCGCTCGAGGAGAAGCGCTTTCTGCCTCTGGGAAGCGACAAGGAGGTCTCGAGCGACTTTCAGTTGATTGCCGGGACCAATCGCGATCTGGCCGACGCGGTGAAGACCGGCCGCTTTCGAGAAGATCTGCTGGCCCGCATCAACCTCTGGACGTTCACCCTTCCGGGGCTTGCCGATCGTCGAGAGGACATCGAACCCAATCTCGACTACGAGCTCGAGCAGTTCCGGCGTCGCACAGGCACGGCGGTCACCTTCAGCAAGGAAGCGCGGGCCCACTTCCTGGCGTTTGCAATCAGCGGCGCGGCGCGCTGGCCTGGAAATTTCAGGGATTTGAATGCGGTGATCACCCGATTGGCGACGCTGGCGCCGGCCGGACGCATCACCGTCGACCAGGTGAACGCCGAAGTCGTGCACCTGAAGGCGATCTGGACGAAAGGGCAGAGCGCGCCCGCGCCCGGGCTCGGCCTGGTGGACCGGGTCTTGCCGGCGAGTGCCGTCGCCCATCTCGATCGCTTCGACCGCGTCCAGCTCGAGGACGTGCTGGATATCTGCCGCAGGTCCGCCAGTCTGTCAGCCGCAGGACGCGTGCTCTTTGATCATTCCCGCGAGCGGAAAAAGATCGCCAACGACGCGGACCGCCTCAGAAAGTATCTGGCGCGTTTCGATCTCGAATGGAGCGAGCTGACGGAGCAGCTTCGCGGAACCCCTTCGTAGAAGGAAGCACGCTTTCAGGAGCGGATGCGAAGGTTCGTCGGAGCGGTCGGAGCCGTCGATGTGCCCGAGGACAAGGTGAGATCGATGTTGGCGACGACGGGCGGGTAGTCCATCGGGGCGTTCAGCGGAAGCAGTTCGAGCGTATTCACTCCGCCAACGAGATCACCCAAGGGCACGTCGAGAAGCATCGCCATGTTCCCGGCCGAACCCGGCGTATTAATCGCGTCCACCTCTGTCGGGGTCAGGAAGCGATTACGCCATGGGCCGCCGTTGAACCGGACGGTCAGCCCCCAGGTCGCGTTCGCCGCGTGAGTGATGGTGTTGAAGTAGGCGTTCAAGCTCAATCGGGCGGCGACCATGCCGCTCACGTCGACGCCCTGAAATTGAAACGGGCTGAGGCGGTCGACGGGATCGTAGATGCCGGCCGGCTTTCCGCTGGTGCCGTCCAGCAGCATGTAGCCAAGGTTCCTGATCGTCTGCGAATTGTAGGTGCCGGCGGTGGTGTTGTCCGGAATCTCGTAGGCCCGCTGGCCCGAGATCACCGGTCCGTCGAAACCGATGTTGTCCCAGTGATAGATCCCGTCCGGCCCGAAACCGTACTTGATGGTGGCGTGGTTTCGCGCCGCGACGTGCACGTAGCCTCGGGTGAAAGGCAGGTTGAGGTCGGCCGAATACATCCGCCGGAAATTCGGGAACGACTGTCCGTCGGTCGAATAGTCCGAGCCATAAATATCCAGGCGCTGCTGCGACAGCCGGATTTCGAAATGATTCATCGAGCCTATCCTGGTTGTGACGCAGGCCGTTCCGCCCGCCGGAGCCAGGATGCTCGGCGCGTAGTTCGTGTAGGTCATGACATTGTTCAGCGTGATCAGGCCGCCATTCGACACGCAGTTGTCATCCCATTTCATCATCAGGCCGTTGCGAGGAACGGGGCCGGCCTCGAAATTCTGGAATTCCCGAAAGGTCGGGGCCGGCACCGGGTCTTCCGTCACGTCGATCTCGACGTAGGTCGCGAGCGCGCCCGGGCTGAAGGCATCGACGTCAAAGGCGATCGTCCCGGTCCTGTTCGCAAAATCGAACGGCTGCCGGATCATGTAGGAGTTATTGCCGTAATTCTGGATCGCGATCGCGGTCATGAGTTGAGCCGAACGGGAAGGACCCGGATCGCAAATCAGCGTGTCGTCGGGCGGATAAACGCTGGTCGAAGAGAAGGAGGCTCTGCAGGCCGGGATGGGAGCCACCGCAACCGGGTTGGCAACCGGACCGAATCCCGACAGGTCCGACGGCGCGAGTCGCGCTGCGCTCCATCGCGCGGGATCGAGATCGCCCCCTCTTCCCCGCATGGCCGCGGGTCCTTCATCAAACGTGTCGCAAAACGCCGCGTTGGCCAGGCCGCACCCGGCGGACGCTCCTCCCGCAGCGGGCCAGAGCAATGCGCCCGACCCGGCCAGACACACTACGAGCGCGATGAAGGCCGGCACGCCCGGTGCCCGCGTCGACCCGATCGCGCGCCAGCTCTCAGTCAACCGCGGATACGAAGGTTGGTCGGCGCCGACGGAGCCTGCGCCCCCACATTCACGAGGACGATGTCGACGTTGCTGACGGCGACGGTCTGGTTGGCGCCGATGGTCACCGCATTGGTGCCGGGTACCAGATCGGTGATCGGAATCGACACTGCGATGGTGCGCCACGTAAAGCCCTGCGTCTCGGGATAGGGCCAGGGCACGACATGCGCGTGGCCGTTGATCGTGAGATTCAATGCCGTCGGCGCGTCGTAGTGGAAGAAGTTGAACAGGACCCGAACCGCTTCGGCGCTCGGTGCGGCCGGCATTCCCAGGACACTCCAGCTCGAGGACTGTCCGGCGCCTGAGGTCTTCCCGAGATTGATCGCCCCGTCGACACCGGTGGGGACGCCGGCGTCCAGCGCGTCGAAGCTCAAGTCGCGATAGGTGAACGGTCCGTCGAACGCGACGTTGTCCCACACGAACGTGTGCATGCGCTGGGACGGTGACCCTCCCTTGTCCGCGTTGTAGTGCGCGTCTTCGAGCCAGATCAGACCACGGCTCAGCGTCAAGTTGGCGTTCCCAATGACGGCAATATGCTTCAGCGGCGCAGTCGTGCCGGCATCGGTCGCGTAGACATCGATCTGACTCTGGTTGACGCGCACTTCAACGTGATTCATCACCCCTGAGCCGTCCGGCGGCGAGGTGACGCAATCCAACGGCGTCATCGTCAGAGACCGCGTGCCGAACCCGTTGGTGTCGTCGTACACGTAGTCACGGACCACCACGGCCGAATCGACGGTCCAGCGCGTGGTGTTGTCGGCGTTGGGACAGAAGCCGTACTGTCCCGGCCCGACCTGGGCGGCGAAGCGGATGCCGAACCCATGCTGGGGCAGCGCGATCCAGGAATCGAAATGGTTGAACGGCGCCGGCACCGGCTTGTCCGTCAGCCACAGTTCCGGCCAGGCCGCGTGCGTCCCGTGCGTGTCGTTGCTGATATCGAAGCCGATCGTTCCCGTGCGGCCCGCAAAATCGAACGGCTGCTTCGGGTACATGGCCAGGACGGTCACCGTGCCCGCGTCGAACACGCCCGACGCATTGTCGTTGGTGGCTTCGCGCAACTGCCCGTTGCAGACGACCACATCGTGCGGCGGCAGAACCGTGGAGGTGCCGCCGCAGCCGAGGAGTGCCGTCGGCGGCGCGGCGTTCGCGGTTCCCTGCCCGAAATTGGTGTCGCCAAGGATGCGAGACACGCCCCAGATGCTGCCGTTCAAGTCGCCCGAGCGGTTCCCTGTGCCCGCTGGCGCGTCGAACGTGTCGCAGAACGCCAGCGGCGACGTGGCCGACTGCAGGGTGCAGGCGCCCTGCGCGATCGCCGTGTCGGGCAGTGTCCACCACGCCATCACGCTGAACGCCGCGATCGCAACGAGGCACACTCGTCTCATGAGGCGACGCCTCCAGCGTAAATTACGCGGTGTCGCCGTCCGGGTAACGGCCAGAAGTCACCGCGGCTATCTGATTTCACAACCATCGGCGATGCCCGGCCGGATCCGGCAGACGCGAACGTGCTCGAATACGAACCCGTTCTCTATCAAGTCGACACCGGACTCGAGGTTTCTGAGGATCGCGAAGTACACCGGCTTGTGCCGGTCGTACTCCTCGTTCGAAATTCTCGATCCTTCGGGCGGCAGCCCTGCCAGACCCGTGCCCATGTCGCTGGTCCAGAGGTAGGCGTATCCGGAGTCATTCAACGCCAGGCCCAATTCCGGAAGGCGCGCCGGATCGGCCGCTCGAGTCTCGGGCATTTGCCGATTGGGGCCGCTGTAGCCGGTGACGACGTACGTCCTGCCCGCCTGGGCCCTCAAGCTCGCTTCGATACTCTGAATCTCTTCGATCTCGAGGCCATAAAACGTCTTGCAGTACCACACCGTGGCCGGGCAGAGGGGGTCGTGCGTCACGCGGTAGAGTCTGCCGGCCTGGGAAAAGTACAGATAGCGGTTCGGATCGGCGGCGGTCGCCGCTATCGGACTCTTCACCGGCAGGCGATCGAGAAACGCGTCGGGCAGGCGTTCCTCCAAGGCAACAGAACCGGGCAGCGCGTCCCCGGCTTCGGACGGGCGCCGCGTCAACGCCCGGTTCTTGAGCTCACGAAACCTCGTGAGATCGACCTGATCGTACGGCCACGCCTCGATCGTGAGCCGCTGGCGGCGCCCTGCCTTCAGCAGGAGATAGCTGTGCGACATGGCCCTGGCGATCAGATCGTTCATCCGCTGAACGAGCGGGGCGAGCGGTCCCTCGTTTCCGCCGAGCCAGACGTCCTGGTATCGGGCGCCGAGGAACGTGATGCCCGGCCGCGGCCCCCACTTGACCGGGCCCATGTCCGCCGGTATCGCATCGAAGCGCGCCGATCCGAAGGCCTGCAACAACTCCGCGAGCTCGGGGCCCGAGAGCCGCTCGGTTTCGAATACCTGCCCGAGCAGGTCGCGATAGTGAATGGCGCCGTCGTTGTACACGGTCAGCGCGTCGCTGGCGATGCCTCGATACTCCAGGAGTCGCCCCGAGCGGTTCGCGCATCCTGTCGGAGCCGGCGCGTTGAGATACCGGATCGGCGCCGAGACGGTCCGAATTCCTGTGAGGACCTGGGTGCTCAGGAGGAACGCCTCCGGATTCTGCTCGTTCCGCTGCCTGACCATCCTGGCCGCGATGACGTCGTTGAACCGGAGCCTTGTGACGATCTGTTTCGACGCGAGATCCACCGACTCGATTCGGGTGATGCCGCAGACATGGTCCTCGCCGCCGGCCATATCCGGCCGCACGGGCTTCATACTCCGATCGAGCAGCTGCGTTCGGTCGTCCAGGACTTCCAGCACGAACGGCGAGGTGAGGAGAACCCGGGCAATGACCTCGGTCTGCACCGTCCGGTTCTCGTGGAACGCCAACCTGAGCGGCCCCACGAAGGTGACTTGTGATTCGTCGAACGGCGCCACACCGGGCCGCTGGCCGCTCAGCGGACACTGAGCACACCGGATCGGACTTGATGCTTGGGCGGCCGGTTGCGCGCACACGGGCGACGCCGGTCCGGTCAGCCACGTCATCGCAGCAATCAGCGCGGCATTTCGGAACGAGCTCGCCATGCGGCGACTTCAGTACGCGACACTCGTGCCACGGGCTTTGCTCAGGAATGCACGGGCTCAGCGTCCGGGTACGACGAAAAGCGGCGGTCGAATCACCGTCTGGACATCGCCGCAGCCGGCGCCACCGCCAGTGCGTTCCGCGTCGAGTCATGTCATGGTTGACGCTCCGACATGACGATGTTCCCGAGACTCGACGACATCCGACGCCGCGATCTGGCGCGCGTGGGCGGCAAGGCGTTCAACTGCGCGCGGCTGCGGCAGGCCGGGTTTCCGGTGCCCGACGGCCTGGTGATTCCGATCGATGTCGCTGACCGCGCGGTTCGCGGGCTGGCCGCCGATTCCTGGTTCGCCGCCGGGACGGCGGGCGCGCTCTTCGCAGTCCGATCCTCGGGCGTGGGCGAGGACGGCGAGGGGCACTCCTTCGCCGGCGTCCACGATACGCAGCTCAACGTCGAGCGCGGCCGGCTGATTGAGGCGGTGCTGGCGTGCCGGCGCTCGGCGGGATCGGCACAGGCGCGCGCATACCGGGAGGCGCGCGACATTGGACATGATGACGTTCTGATCGCCGTGCTCGTCCAGCAGATGGTGCCGGCCGAGACCTCCGGCGTCGCCTTTACCATCAACCCGGTCACCGGCGCCGACGAGCTCGTCGTCAACGCCGGACGGGGACTCGGCGAGGCGCTGGTCAGCGGACGGATCGATCCCGACGAGTTCCGCATCCGCAAGGAGGACGCGACGGTGCTGTCGGCGCGGTCCGGTGCCGGCGGCCAGGAGACCGGCGGCGCGTCGACGTTGTCCGCGTCGCAACTCGCCGACCTCGCCGGCATCCTGACGCGGATCGAGCGGCACTACGGTGCGCCGCAGGACGTCGAGTGGTGCCACGACGGCCGGCAGTTCTGGATCGTGCAGTCGCGTCCGGTGACGACCCGCATTCCCGATCCCGAATGGACCCGGGCGAACCTGGCGGAGGTCCTGCCCGATCAGGTGTCGCCGCAGGCCCTCGCCGTCTATGTCGACTTGCTCGACCGCTGCGAGCGCGAGTTCTTCGGCCGGATGATGGCGCCGGAGTCGGAGCTGGGTCCAATCATCAAGGCGTTCCACGGCCGGCTGTACTTCAACCTGTCGCAGCTCCGGCACGTCACCGAGACCGTCGGTGCCGCGCCTGCCGATACGCTGCGGTCGTTCGGCCACGCCGAGGCAATCCGCCCGGAAGATGAAGTCGCGAGGCGTCCCCCTCTTCGCCAGCTGCTGCCCGCCCTTCCGGATCTGCTGCGGCTGATGTTCAACATGCTGCGGATGGGCCGCGTGTTCCGGGATCACACGGCCAGCACCGACAAGATCCTGGCGCGGCTGCAGGTCGATCCACAGACGCTCTCGGATCAGGCGATCATCGCGACCTACGATTGGTGGCTGGCGATCGCGCCCGAGACCATCAAGGCCGTCTTCGTGATGAGCAGCGTGCAGATCCATGAGGACGTCCTTCGCAAGGCGTGCAGGACCGTGGGGTTTTCGTACGACAGGTTGGTTTACCCGCAACTCGCCGCCGGCCAGCGGTCGGTGAGCACGCAGCAGGCCGTCGATCTCGTCGCCCTCGCGGACGTGGCGCGCCATGACGCGCGGGCGGTCCGCTACATGCTGACGGCCAGCGGCGGGTTCCCCGACTACCGGGAGGCGCTGTCCGGCACGATGTTCCTCGAGCGGTTCGATCGCTTCCTCAACCAGTACGGCCATCGCGGACGCTACGAGTCCGACTGGGCGCTGCCGCGGCTTCATGAGGACCCGGCCTCGGCGCTCTTTGCCATCCAGGCTCATCTCGAGGGCCCGCCGGACGACACGGCGCTGACCGCCCGGCGCCAGGAGGCCGACGCGGCCGCTTCGTGGCGTGAATTCGAGGCGCGTCTCACGACGTGGCAGCGCTGGACGCTGCTGCCGCGCGTGCGTTCAACAGTGCGGAAGCTGAAGCGGCAATACCTGTGGCGCGAGCAGGTCCGGTCGGACCTCACGCGCGTGGTGTCGCGCATGCGTGCCTATCATCTCGTCCTGGCGAATCGCTTCGTCGAGCGCGGCTGGATCGATCGCCGTGACGACTACTTCCTGCTCGAGATGAACGAGGTCATGCGCGTGGTGAGCGATCCGCTGCAGGGCCCCGGCCTGCGCGCGATCGCGGCGGGCCGTGGGGCGCAGCTTGCTGCCGAGCGCGAGCTGCAGATGCCGCTGCTGATGCGCGCGTCCGATCTGCCGGCGCTGATGGCTGCTGCACAGACCGGCGCGTCGAGCGGCGCCGCCGGCGATTCGCTCACCGGCCTCTGCGTCAGTCCCGGTTCGGTCGAGGCCGAGGTCGTCGTCATGCGCGATCCAGGGGAGTTCGCCACCATGAAACGCGGTGCGATTCTGGTCGCGCCGGCGACCGACCCGTCGTGGACGCCGCTCTTCACCCTCGCATCCGGCGTGATCGTGGAGGTCGGCGGTATGCTGTCGCACGCCTCGACCATCGCGCGCGAGTACGGGCTGCCCGCGCTCGCGAACGTCAAGAACGCCACCCGGATTCTCAAGACCGGCGATCGAATCCGGCTGGATGCGTCGGCCGGCCGCGCGCGCCTGCTCACGCTTGCGTGCCTCGCGATCCTGCTGTGGCCCGCCGCGGCCGGCGCGCAAGTCGCGAGCCCGCCGGATCCGGCCGCCCGATCCGAATGCAGCGAGAGCGGCCGCGGCTCGTCGCCGGCGCCGGCGGATTCCGACGAAGCGTTGAAACGGCTCGTCGATTGCGGTTACGAGCTGTCCGGCCGGAACGAATACCTCGCCGCGCGGCGCGTCTTCGAACTGGCCATCGAGATGGCCAGACGCCGCGCGGATCGCCGCTCGCTGGCCGCTGCCCTCAACGGCTACGGCGGCGTGCTGTTCACGCTCGGAGAAGTCGACCGCGCAGAGCCGCTGCTGGTCGAGAGCGTGAGACTCAGCGATGAGATCGGCGACAAGGACGGCATGGCCGAGGCCTCGAGCTACCTCGGTCGGCTGCGCACGATCCAGGCCCGCTACGCGGACGCGCGTGTCTATCACCTGCGCAGCCTCGAGCTGTGGAGCGCCATCGACGATCGACGCGGCATGGCGGTGGCGCTCAACAACATCGGCAACGCCTCGAGGGCGCTCGGCGACTACGTCACGGCGCTGGACTATTTTCAGCGAAGTCTCGATGCGCTCGAGCGGCTGGGTGATTCGCGCCGCAGCGCGACCGTGATCGACAACATGGGCTTGATCGCGCGGCGTCTCGGCGACTACGGTCGCGGTCTCGAGCTGGCGCAACGGGCGCTGAAGATACGCGAAGGGTTCGAGGATCGCGCCGGCATCGCCAAGAGCCTCGACTCGCTCTCCGAGGTCTACGAGGCTCAGGGCAACTACGGTGCGGCGCTCGCCGCGCTCGCCAGGAGCCTCGACCTGCGCCGGTCGCTGGGCCTGGCTCATGCGACCGCCGAATCGCTCAACAACATCGCGGTGATCTACCAGGCCCAGGGCAGCTACGAACAGGCGGTGAAGTACCTGCGGCTGTCGCTGGCGCTCAACCAGGCGAAAGTCGGCAGTCGATCGCTGGCGGCTGAAATCCGAACGCACCTCGGCGAGTTGTTCCTGCTGCAGGGACAGTTGACGCGGGCGGCGCGGTCGCTGACCCGCAGCCTCGCGATTAGCGAGGCCGGCCGGTTCAAGCCCCAGGCGGCGGACGCGCGCTACGTGCTGGCACGGGTCTATATCGCCACGCGGCAGTTCAGCGCCGCGCAGGCGGCGTTGAACGCGTGTCTCGCATTTCGGGACGAGGCCGGCGATCGGCGCGGCCGCGCGGACGTGCTGATCGAGATGGCGGAGCTTGATCGACGGCGCGGCCGCTTTCAGCAAGGCCTGACTCGTGCCACGGAAGCCGGACAGCTTGCGGCGCAGATGGAACTGCCGGATCTGCAGTGGCGGGCACTCGCGCTCATCGGACGGCTGCAGCTCGAACGCTCGCGGCCGATCGAGGCGCGCGACGCCTTTGACGCCGCGATCGCGCTCATCGAAGGGATGCGCTCGCAGAATCCCGGCCCCGACGAAGCGCGGAGCCGCTTTTTCGCCGACCGGCTGGCGCCCTACCGGGAGCGAATCGCCCTGGCCCTCGCCGCGTCCGACACGGCCGGCGCCTTCTCGTTTGCCGAACGGTCGAAGGCGCGGCTCCTGCTCGACGTGATCCGGGGCGATGGCACCGCGTCCACCAGGGCCATGTCTGGTGAAGAGCGCGGCGAGGAACTCGCGCGTCGCGCGTCGTTGAGCTCCGCCAACGCCGAACTGGCGCTGGCGGCGCGGACCGCCCCACCGGACCAGGTCCGCTTGTCGGAGCTGAGAGACAAGCGCCAGGCCAGGCGCCTCGAGTACGAGGAATTTCAGGCGCGCTTGTACGCGGCTCATCCCGAGTTGCGCGCCATCCGCGCGGCTGCTCCGGTGATTGACGTCGGCGCGGCGCAAGCACTGTTGCCGGGTCCGACCGCGGCGATCGTCGAGTTCGTCGCCGGACGCGACCGAACCTACGCCTTCGTCGTCACGGTCTCGGGCGTCCACGCGATCACCTTGAACGGAACGACGGCGGCGCTCGGCCGGCAGGTGCGCCGCTTTCGGAATCAACTGGAGCAGCGCGATGCCCGCGCCACCGAAACCGCACGCACCCTGTACGACGTCGTCGTCGGACCGATGCGAGCGATGCTCGAAGGCACGACAGATCTGATCGTCGCCCCTGACGGCGTGCTGTGGGACCTGCCCTTTCAGGCCCTGCAATCACGCGCTCGCCGGTACCTGATTGAAGATATGGCGGTATCGTACGCGCCGTCGATCACCGTGCTGCGCGAGATGATGCGGCTTCGCCGCGCCGCAAGGGAACCGCGAACACTGCTGGCGTTCGCCAACCCGGCGCCCGACGGAGACGAAGCGCTCCCCGACGCCGAAGACGAAGTGCGTCGCGTGGCAGACACCTACGGCGCGTCGAGTCGCGTCTATGTCGGCGCCGAGGCGCGGGAAGATCGATGGAAAGCGGAAGCGCCAGCCTATCGTGTCGTCCATATCGCCACGCACGGTGTGCTCGACAACTCGAGCCCGTTGTATTCGCATCTCCTGATGGCGCGGCCGGGACGCGACAACATCGAGGACGGGCTGCTCGAAGCCTGGGAAATCATGAACGTGCCGCTCAATGCCGACCTCGTGGTCCTCTCCGCATGCGAAACCGCGCGCGGTCGCATTGCCCCGGGCGAGGGGATCCTGGGTCTGATGTGGGCCGTGTTCGTGGCGGGCTCACCGGCCACCCTCGTCAGTCAGTGGCGGGTGGACTCACCGAGCACGACGGCGCTGATGGTGGCATTCCATCGGGAATGGAATGCCACCGGCGCCGGGCTGTCGAAAGCGCGCGCGCTGCAGGCGGCATCGATCGCCGTCCTGCACAGCCGCGGGCGCTCGCGGCCGTTCTATTGGGCAGGCTTCATCCTGGCAGGCGACGGCCGATAGCCACCCTCGCTCATCGCCCGATCCCGTGTTCTTCGAAGTGATAGATGGCGTGAAAGGCGAGCACCGTCACCGCGTACGAATCGGAATCGTGCAAGACCCACCGGACGCTCACTTCGGGCCTCAGGGAGACGTGCCGGCTGGCGACGATGTTGAAGCCGCCGGACAGGATCAACGACGGATCCGTGAAACTCCGCGATGAACCGGCCGGTGCGCCGGTCATTCGCGGCTGATAGAACGCGGGAATCGCACGGCTGCCCGCGTCGAACGTCGCGAGATACATACCGACGCCCGCGCCGACGAACGGCACGGCCCCGCTCGGCTTCGTCAGGTTGAAGACGCCTTTCAACTCGGCCATGAACGCCTGGTCGCGTTCCACGGGGACGATCCACGTTCCGGCGCCCTCGATCTCTACGCGATGATTGACTTCCCACCCAATCGTTCCACCGAGCGCGCCGCGCATGTCGGCGGACGGAGCCAGCGCGGCGCCGCCGAACAAATCCAGCGTCGTCCCGTGGCTCCATGGGTGGCTCTGCCCAGTCTGCGCCGAGACCGGCGTCGCCATCGCCAACAGGCTCACGGCCAGCGATCCGCAAGTCAACGCAAGAACCCTGGTCATCACATGCCTCCAGACCTGGGAGGCGCATGGAGCGTGCCCGGTCGCGCGGTCGAGAAACAGGCCTGAATCAAGGCCGATCGGGAGACCGGCCAGGCGGGTGCCGGGAAACCGTCAACTACCTTCGGCGCGGCTTCTCCGCCAGCCGCCAGAACTGCCGTTCGTTCAGCAGCGTGATGCGGTGTCCCTTCTCGCGCAGCCGCTTGATTTCCATCAGCTTGATGCCGGCGTCCTTTCCCGCCGCCTGCAGCGGGTTCGGCCGCCCTCGAACGACGACGGTCGTTCTGGCCGACGGTCCGCTGTGGACCACGGCGCCGGCGCGCTTTGCGGCGCGGATGGCTTCGCTGCGCTTCCGGGTCAGGATGCCGGTGAACGCCACGTGGGCGCCTTTCAGCGTGCGCAGCACGCCTGCCTTCAACGCGGCAGGCGGATTGCGGAGCGCTTCGATCATTTCGTCGGCGCTCTCGTATCGCTTGCGGCGCTCGCCGATGCAGCGATACACGATCTCCTTCAGGTGATCGGTGCACCCGAGCCGGCGAATCTCGGGAAGGCGCATGCGAAGCCGCGCGTCGCCTTTGATGAGCATGCCCAGCAGTTGTCCGACCTGATACACATCGTCGCGCGCCTGCCAGCGCGGCACGGCGCCCGCGATGATGTCGCTCGGCGCCGTCAAGGCGTTCATCGTGCGGGCGGTGATGCCACGCCGGTCGCTCTGCTGCCGGACGATGCCGAAGTCCCCCAACTTGAGGCGGAGCCCATCGCACACGAACACGTTCAGCGGCGTGAGATCGCGGTGGAGTGCCTGGCCGCGATGCAGCTTGCCGAGTACTTCCAGGATGCCCGCGATTTCGCGGCGCGCCGCGGGCTCGGTCCAGCCTTTCGTCGTCCGCGACAGGAACGCGCTCAGGTCGCCGTGCCGCGCGTACTCGAGCGTGAGGCAGTACAGCACGCGTCCGTCGGCGCGCATCAGCGGAAAGGTGTCGAAGACGCGAATCGCGCGTGGATGCGCATCCAGCAGCTGGCCGAAGTAGGCCTCGCGCAGCCAGCCGTCGATCCGGCTGCTGACCTTGATGCAGACGGTGCCGGGGACGGCCGCGTTGCGGCCAATCCGCCGGGCGAGGAAGACCTGCCCGAATCCGCCCTCGCCCAGAAACCGATCGATGCGGTATCCGAGGCCGGTCTCCGGACTGATGATGACTTCCGGCGCGACCAGCAGAAACCCGCCGCGATCGGTGCCGCCCCGGCGGGGCCCGACAGTTCTGGTTGTCGCGACCGACGCGTGTTTCAGCATAGACGGTGAACAATAAGCGAAAGCGACGCCGTTTTTTGACCGAATATAGACAAACGGAGACAGGCGTACCTGTCCTTCATGTCCGTATAATGTCCGATAAGAAGAGAACGGTCGACAAGCTCGAAAGGAGCCCGTGATGTTGCGTGTTTCGACGGCGCTGGCATTCAGTGCCCTCCTCGTGTCTTCGGTTCCCGCAGGGGCGGCCGACACCGCCAAGACGGTCACATTCACGAAGGACGTCGCACCGATTTTCCAACAGAAATGCGAGTCGTGCCATCGCCCGAACAACATGGCGCCGATGTCGTTGCTGACCTATGAAGAGGCACGGCCGTGGGCCAAGTCGATCGCATCGCGCGTCGGCGCGCGGCAGATGCCGCCGTGGCACATCGACAAGACCGTCGGCATCCAGAAGTTCAAGAACGACCGCTCGCTGAGCGACGATCAGATCGAGACCATCCTCGCGTGGGTCGCTGCCGGGGCGCCGAAAGGCGATCCGAAGGACATGCCTGCACCGAAGGTGTGGAAGGACGAGTCGGGCTGGAACATGGCGAACAAGTACGGCGAGCCCGACCTCGTCGTCAAGTCGCCCGACTACACCATGCCGCCGGTGGCGCAGGACGCCTGGTGGCGGCCGACCAACCCGACCAACATCACCGAGCCCCGCTGGGTTCGCGCGATTGAGATCCGCCCGGTCGGCAAGAACGCGCGCAAGATCACGCACCACGCGCTCGCTCGTCTGCAGCAGCCGGAAGACATGGATCCGGCGCTCTTCACCAACGACCCGAACGTCTCGGGCGACGGCCTCTTCATGGAGTGGGCGGTCGGCAAGAACGGCGACGAGATGCGTCCCGACTCGGGCCGCCTGATGCTGCCCAACTCGAAGATCGTGTGGGAGATGCACTATCACGCGGTCGGCGAGGAGATCACGGCGCACACCGAGCTGGCCGTGTGGTTCTACCCGAAGGGGCAGGAGCCGAAGCACCGCGAAGTTCTCGCGCTGTTCAATACGTTCTCGGGTTCGGCCCCCGGCGGCCGCTCGCTGGACATTCAGCCGAACTCGGTGACGACGACCGAGAGCTTCGTGACGCTGAAGCAGAACGCCCGGATCGAGAACTTCCAGGCGCACATGCACCTGCGCGGCAAGGGCATGTCGATGGAAGCGATCTATCCCGACGGCAAGCGCGAGATGCTCAGCCAGGTGACCGACTTCAACTTCAACTGGCACAACATGTACATCTACGACGACGATGTGGCGCCGCTGCTCCCGAAGGGCACGATCCTCCACCTCCTCGCGTGGTACGACAACACCAAGGCCAACAAGTCGAACCCCGACCCCGATCAGTGGGTGGGCTGGGGCGATCGCACCGTCGACGAGATGGGCCACGCCTGGCTGAACATCACCTACTACAACGACGACGAGTTCAAGGCGGAGACTGCGACGCGCGCGTCGAAGGCGGTCAGCACGACGGCCGGCGATCGCCAGCAGCAGTAGTCCTCCCGGGTCGTTCACGCTTCAAGGCGCCGTCCGGTTTCGGACGGCGCCTTTTTTTCGGTATCGAGGAGCCAGGGCATGCGCGTGCGTCAATTCGCCAGTGTCGGTCTGTTGCTGTCGTGCGCCGTCGGTGGAACGTTCGTGGGAGCGCAGCAGCCGGGCGTCGGCCAGACGCCGAGCTCGTTGCCGCTGACCGCACCGATCCGGGAGCGCGGATCCAGCGTGACGCCGGCGTTCGAAGGCTGGTACTTCGACAAGGACGGGTCGCAGCGCGTGCTGGTGGGCTACTTCAATCGCAACACCAAGCAGGAGTTCGACATTCCCACCGGGCCGAACAACCGGATCGAGCCGGGCCCGCCGGATCAGGGACAGCCGACCCATTTCAACGCCGGCCGCCAGTGGGGCGTGTTCTCGATCAAGCTGCCGAAGGACTTCGGCACCAAGAAACTGAGCTGGACGATCGTGGCCAACGGCTTCACCAACACGATCACGCTCCACACCAACGCCGATTACATCATCGAGCCGTTCGAGGACGCCGCGAACAAGAACACGCCGCCGAAGCTCAAGTTCCAGGCCAACGGGTCGATCTTCACCGGGCCGCCGCAGACGATTGCCGAGAAGTACACCGGCACCGTCGGTGTACCGCTGCCGCTGCCCGTGTGGATCTCGGATGAGGGTCCCAAGATCAACGTGCCTGAGCCGAGCCGCGGCCGCGGCCGGGGCGCCCGCGGCGGGGATGCGGCGGCAGGGGCCGCGGGTGCGACCGGCGCCACAGGAGCGACGGGCGGGCGCGGCGCCGCGCGCGGTGCAGCTCCCGAAGGATTCACCCCGCCGCCGCCGATGGCGATCACGTGGACGAAATTCCGCGGGCCCGGCGACGTGAAGTTCGACAACAACCGCCCCTCGATCGATCGGGCGGCGGACGGCAAGGCCGTGACGAACGCGACGTTCAGCGCGCCCGGCGACTACATCCTGCGGGTCGAGGGCAACGACAGCACCGGCTCGGGCGGCGGCGGCTTCCAGTGCTGCTGGTCGAACGCCCACGTCGCCGTTACCGTGAAGCCTGCAGCCGGGAGCGGCGGAGAGAGATAGTCTCAGAGGTGCCGTCTCAGAGACGCCGTCTCAGAGGTCTGGTCCCCTCCGTTCCCGCAACCGATATCCAGGATCAGTGAAAGTACTCAAATTCGGCGGGTCGTCGCTGTCGTCTCCGGCTACCATCCGCGGCGTCGGCCGGATTCTGCTCGACGCGCGCCGGCGAGAGCCGGTGATCGGCGTCGTCTCCGCGTTCCAGGGGGTCACCAACCAGCTGCTCGAATGCGCGCGCCTGGCTGAGCGCGCCGACGGCTCCTTCGAGGACGTCTACGAGCAGATCGCCCGCCGGCATCGCTCCGCCGTCTCGCACCTGGTGGGACGGCGCCCGGCCCGCGCGCGTGCCCAGGTCGACGGGCTGCTCGCCGAGCTCCGCAGCACGCTGCAGGGGATCCACCTGCTCCGGCACTGCCCGCTGCGTGCGCTCGACATGACCGCCAGCTTCGGCGAACGGCTGTCGGCGCTGATTGTCGCGGCGCACATCAACAAGACCCACGCGTCGGCCTTTGTCGACGCACGCGACTTCCTCGTCACCGACGATCAGTTCACCCACGCCAACGTCCAGTTCCCGCCGACCAACCGGCGAACCCGCGCGTACTTCTCGCGCCTGTTCAAGCGCTCGAAGCAGATCCTGCCGATCGTCACCGGCTTCATCGGCGCCACCGCCGACGGCCAGACGACGACGATCGGCCGCAACGGCTCGGACTACAGCGCTGCCATTATCGGCGGCGCCATCGGCGCGTCGGTGATCGAGATCTGGACCGACGTGGACGGCGTGCTGAGCGCCGATCCGCGCGTGGTTCCGGCCGCGTTCGTCCTGCCCGAGATGACCTACGAAGAGGCGATGGAGCTCTCCTACTTCGGCGCGAAGGTGCTGCACTCCGCGACGATCGCGCCCGCCGTCGCCAAGCGCATCCCGATCCTGATCAAGAACACGTTCAACCCCGACGCGCCGGGCACGCGGATCTCCCGCAAGGCCGCGGACGAAGGCAAGCTGGCGAAAGGGATCACGTCGGTGGGCGACCTGGCGCTGTTGACGCTGCGCGGCGCCGGCATGGTCGGCGTGCCGGGCGTGGCCGGCCGCGTGTTCAGGACCCTGGCGTCGCAGGGCGTCAACGTGGTCCTGATTTCGCAGGCCTCCTCGGAGCACACCATCTGCTTCAGCGTCCGCAGCGTCGACGTCACGCGCGCGGTCGAGGCGCTCCGGCAGGAGT
>Ga0070665_100001965_pt1 | contig 23116 bp, 19 predicted proteins | sample KBSS13metaG_FD_65862 | JGI IMG/M metagenome (GOLD analysis project Ga0070665, IMG submission 65862) | Switchgrass rhizosphere microbial communities from Kellogg Biological Station, Michigan, USA - KBS S1-3 metaG | ecosystem: Host-associated > Plants > Roots > Rhizosphere > Soil ... | reverse complement strand
ACCGTGCAGCGGCAGGAAGATATCCGAGTACACACCGCCGAGGCCCTGCAGTTCGAGCATTTGGCCGCCGACCGCCACCTGCCTACCCAGCACCGCGAACTCGGAGTCCTCACGCGCCACCGCGGCGTCGGCTCGAACCGCTTGCGCCAGAAGAACTTCCATCGCTTCGGGCAGTTGGCGGCCGATGATAGCGACGGTATCAGTGGCCACCAGGTCGTCATTCTGCTTGGTGATGATGCCTGCCTTTTCGCCGGCGATCTCCGCGATGGTGTCGCCAAGGTAGTCGGCGTGGTCAACCCCGATCGGCGTGATCACCGCAACCGGCGCGTTGACGACGTTCGTGGCGTCCCAGCGGCCGCCGAGTCCGACCTCGATGACAGCCACGTCGACGGGAGCGTCGGCGAACGCGGCGAACGCCATCCCGGTGACGACCTCGAACTTGCTCATGGCGGGTCCGCCCGCCGCCTCCGACTGCTGGTCGACGAGCTGCACGAACGGCTCGATCTCTTGGTAGGTCGCGACATAGGCGGCCGGGCTGATGGGCTTGCCGTCGATCGAAATCCGCTCCACCGCGGACTGCAGATGCGGGCTGGTTGTGCGTCCGGTGCGTCTGCTGAACGCGGTGAGCAGTGCGTCGACCATCCGGGCCACCGATGTCTTGCCGTTGGTTCCTGCGATGTGGATCGACGGGTAGCCAAGCTGCGGCGAGCCGAGCATCTCCATCAGCGCGGAGATGCGGGCCGTGCTCGGCTCCAATTTCGTTTCAGGCCAACGCTGGTCGAGCAGGTGCTCGACCTGTAGCAGCGAAGCGATTTCGTCCGGGGTCGGGACGAGTTCTGTCATTGAATTCCACTCTTCGCGCAAGCGCTCATCGACCAAGTCCGGCCAACCTCGCGCTGATGCGATCAACCTCTTCGCGTGCCAGCAGCTGTCTGGCGCGGATCTTCTCAACGACGTCAGCGGGCGCCTTGGCCAGGAACGCGTCGTTACCCAGTTTCCCTGCGGTGCCTGCCAACTCCTTTTCGGCTGCGGCCAAATCCTTTTCGAGGCGCCGCCGTTCGGCCGCGACGTCGACGGTGCCCGAGGTATCGACCTCGACCACAACCGTACCCCGCGACAACCGCACCTCGACTTGGGCCGACGGGGTGAACGACTCGTCGCTTTCGGTGAGCCACGCCAGTGACCGCACGGCCGGGATCTGCGCGTTCAGGTCGTCCATGTCCGACAGCCGCGCAGGCACCCGCTGCCTGTCGTTGAGGCCCTGGTCGCTGCGGAACCGACGCACCTCGGTGACCAGCTTCTGCATATCGACAATGCGTTGCGTGGCAACGGTATCCACCGCTAAGCCCGAAGGCTGCGGCCAGTCCGCGATGACGATGGACTCGCCGTCGGTCAGGGTTTTCCACAACACCTCGGTGACGAACGGCATCACCGGGTGCAGCAACTTGAGCAGAGTGTCCAGCACAGCGGCCAAGACCGCAGTCGTGTGTTGGGCACGACTCTCTTCTTTGGAGGCCAGTTGCACCTTGGCGAGCTCGACGTACCAGTCGCAGAACTCGTCCCAGGCGAAGTGGTAGAGCGCCTCGCATGCCCGGCTGAACTCGTAGCTCTCGAACGCCGAATCCACTTCGGCACGAACCTCTTCCAAGCGGCCGAGGATCCACCGGTCGGCGTCGGTCAACTCCGACACCTCGGGCAGCGGGGCCGGTGCGGCGCCGTTCATCAACGCGAACCGGGTGGCGTTGAACAGTTTGGTGGCGAAGTTGCGTGATGCACGCGCATGGTCCTCGCCGATCGACAGGTCGCCGCCGGGGCTGGCGCCGCGGGCCAGCGTGAAGCGCAGCGCATCGGCGCCGAATTGCTCGACCCAGTCCAGCGGGTCGATGCCGTTGCCACGCGACTTGCTCATCTTGCGGCCGAACTCGTCGCGAATCAGGCCGTGCAGGAACACATTCTCGAACGGCACCTGCGGGCCGCGCTTGCCGTCGAGCGTGATCGCGGGATCGTCGGCGACGTATGTGCCGAACATCATCATCCGCGCGACCCAGAAGAACAGGATGTCATAGCCGGTCACCAACACCGTGGTCGGATAGAACTTCGCCAGGTCGTCGGTGTGGTCGGGCCAGCCCAGCGTGGAGAACGGCCACAGCGCCGAGGAGAACCAGGTGTCCAGCACATCGGGGTCCTGCTCCCAGCCCTCGGGTGGGGTCTCGTCGGGCCCAACGCAAACGGTTTCACCGTCGGGGCCGTGCCAGATGGGGATGCGGTGGCCCCACCAGAGCTGGCGCGAGATACACCAGTCGTGCATGTTGTCGACCCAGGCGAACCAACGGGGCTCCAGGCTTGGCGGATGAATCACGGTGTCGCCGTTGCGAACCGCATCACCGGCGGCCTTGGCAAGCGACTCGACCTTGACCCACCATTGCATAGAAAGCCGCGGCTCGATGACTTCACCGCTGCGTTCGGAATGCCCGACGCTGTGCAGGTACGGGCGCTTCTCCTCGACGATGCGACCCTGCTCGGCCAGCGCTTCGCGGACCTTGACTCGGGCTTCGAACCGGTCGAGGCCGTCGAATTCGGTTCCGGTATCCGTGATCCGGCCCTTGGTGTCCAACATCGACGGCATCGGTAGCTGATGGCGCAGACCGATCTCGAAGTCGTTGGGATCATGGGCGGGGGTGACTTTGACTGCACCCGTTCCGAATTCGGGGTCAACGTGGTCGTCGGCGACGATGATGATCTGCCGATCGAGGAACGGGTGCGGCAGCGACTTGCCGACCAGCTGCCGGTAGCGGTCGTCGTCGGGATGCACCGCGATCGCGGTGTCGCCGAGCATCGTCTCGACCCGGGTGGTGGCGACCACGATGTGCGGTTCGCTGTCGTCCAGCGAGCCGTATCGGAACGACACCAGCTCGCCCTCGACCTCCTCGTACTTGACCTCGAGATCGGAGACAGCGGTCTGCAGCACCGGTGACCAGTTCACCAGCCGCTCGGCGCGATAGATCAGCCCGGCGTCGAAGAGCCGCTTGAAGATGGTGCGGACGGCCCGCGAAAGCCCGTCGTCCATGGTGAACCGGTCGCGACTCCAGTCGACGCCATCGCCGAGGCGGCGCATCTGGCCGGCGATGGTGCCACCGGATTCGCGCTTCCAATCCCACACCTTGTCGATGAACAGTTCGCGGCCGAAGTCCTCTTTGGCCTTGCCGTCGACGGCGAGTTGCTTCTCCACCACGGTCTGGGTGGCGATGCCGGCATGGTCCATGCCCGGCAGCCACAGCACCTCGAAACCCTGCATCCGCTTGCGGCGGGTCAGCGCGTCCATCAGCGTGTGGTCCAGCGCATGGCCCATGTGCAGGCTGCCGGTCACGTTCGGCGGCGGAAGCGCGATCGAATAGGCGGGCTTGCCGCTGGCCGGGTCGGCCCTGAAGTAGCCGGCCTTGACCCAGCCCTCGTACAGATCGCTCTCCACCGCGCCCGGCTCCCACGACTTGGGCAGGGCATCGGCAGAGTTATCGGAGCTGGCGGTCACCCGGCAATTCTAGGGAGACAGCGCGACCGTGCTGTTGGGGGCTACTTCTTCCCGCCCAGCAACCCACCGAGGATGTCGCCGAGTGCGCCGCCCTGCTTCCCACCGAGCACGCTGCCGAGGATGCTGCCCAGCGGGTTGTCGCCGCCGCCACCCGCGCCGCCGAGGATGCCGCCCAGCACGTCTCCGAGGCCGCCGCCGCCCGAGGACTGCGCCTGCGGTTCGGCGGGCGCCGAGTTCTTCGTCAGCTGCTTGCCGATATACGCGAGCACAATCGGCGCGAGGATCGGCAGCAGCTTCTTGATCAGATCGCTGTTGCCGGCTCCGCCGCCTGCCAGTGCCGAGGCGACCGCATTGCTGTCGTTGCCGCCGAAGATCCGCGCGATGTACTGATCGCCCTGGTTCGAATCGACCTGGTCGACATTGACTCCACCGTCGAGCAGCCCGCTTTGACCCTGCTGGGCGACATCGGATTCGAGCTTGGTCGAGTCGATGTCGTCGGCCGCGACGTTGTGCTGGATACCTCCGACAAGAGCGGGCACCAGGGTCTTGACGGCGCTGTTCACTTCCCCTTCGTCGACGCCCAACTTGGCGGCAATCTCTTGCGTGGGAATCTGATTGAAAAGTTCGTCAAGATCGGCCATGGATCGACCCTAGTCGCTGCGATCTTGGCGCACAGCGGTTCTGCGCCGGCAGATCAATTTAGTCGGGTCGTCTCCAACGTCACACCGACAGCGGGGAATCGGTCCATCAGCGCATCGCCCATCGCGGCCGCGGGGGTCAGCACACCGCGCAGATCGGACAGCCGGTCACGGTCCAGCGCGAGCGCCAGACCGCTCTCCCCCAGCAACACCGACGTCGCCTTGTATCCCGGGTCGCCCTGCTGCGACATGGCGCTCCGATAGCGCGCACCAGTCGTTGTCGTCGTGTAGGTCTCGATGGTGTAGTGACCTTTTTCGCGGACGCGTTCGTTCGGTCCCGTGCCGGGTTTGGGGGCGATCCGTTCGACGAGTTTGTCGGGCAGTCGGTTGAAGTAGCGGCTACCGAGCGCGATCGTCGCTGCGTTGCCCCCGGTGGCCATCGCCGCTGCGACGGGCGCGACGAGGGACTTGCCGACGCTCATCTGCTCGGCGTATTCGAACCGCCTGCCGTACGCGTAGTCGAGTAATGCATTGGAGCGCCGCACAATTCGCGTGTTGGCCGCGGCCATCACGAAGGCTCCGGTCCAGTAGCCGTCGAGTTCCGGTGCGATCTCACGGCCGCGCCGCCACCGCGCGTCGGGCTGGGCGCCGAGTTCGGGTTCCGCGGCGCGGTCGGGGCTCAGTGTGTACGGGTCGATCATCAACCGCCTGGCCTCGGGATCCGACGACGCCACGCGCAGCAGTTCGAGCATCGACGCGACGGTGCCGCCGGATACGCCTGCGGCGAACGAGCGCACCACCATGTTGGTGTCGGTGAGCTGGCCCGCCTGGTCCTGCTCGGCGCGCCGATAAAGCGCGAAAACGGTGAGATCCGAAGGGATGGAATCGAACCCGCATGAGTGCACGATCCGGGCGCCCGTATCGATGGCCTGCTTGTGATAGAGGTCGATGCTCTCGCGGATGAACAGCGATTCGCCCGTCAGGTCCGCGTAGTCGGTGCCCGCGGCGGCGCACGCGGCGACCATCGGCAAGCCGTACTTGATGTAGGGCCCCACGGTCGTGACCACCACCTGCGTCCGGGCGGCCATCGCATCCAGCGTCGACTGCTGCGACGCGTCGGCCTCGATCAGCGGCCACGCTTGCGCCGTGTGCCCAAGCGTGTCCCTGACGGCTCGCAGCTTGTCCTGCGACCGGCCTGCCAGCGCGATGCGGGCGTCGCCCCCGGCTCTGGCCAGGTATTCGGCGGTCAGCTTGCCCACGAAGCCAGTGGCCCCGTACAGGACGATGTCGAACTCGCGAGGCTCCGGTGCGCTCATGTCGGCGACGCTACCCCAGCGTCTGCGGCAGTTCGACGTGCTCGCCGAGTACATGCTCGGCGAGGAACGCGGTGACCACCTGGTACCAGATCTTGGCGTGCTGCGGCGTGAGCACCCAGTGGTTCTCCGACGGGTAGTAAAGGAACCGGTGCGGGCTGGTCCCATCCTCGGCCGCGGGCAACCCGGACTCTGTCAGCAGCTCGAACCACAGCCGCAACGCCTCGCCGATCGGCACGCGGTAGTCCCTGTCGCCGTGGACGACAAGCATCGGGGTGCGGATCTGGCCGACGAAGCGGTGCGGCGAATTCCGTTCGGCCATCTCGGGTGTCATTTCACGCGCCCACCAGTACGCGCCATCGGTGGTCGGCCCGAACTGGTCGAGCGCCCACAAGCTGGCGTGGGTGACGATCGCGTCGAACCGGTCGGTGTGGCCTGCGATCCAATTCGCCATGTAGCCACCGAATGACCCACCCATGACCGCGGTCCGCGTCGCGTCGACACGCGGGTGCGCACACGCCGCATCGGTGGCCGCCATCAGGTCGGTGAAGGGCGCGAAACCCCAAGCGCCCCAGCCACGTTGGATGAAGTCCTGGCCGTAGCCCGTCGACAGCGCCGGGTCCGGCATCAGCACGGCATAGCCCTTGGCCACCAGTAACCAGGGATTCCACCGCCAGTGCCAGGCGTTCCAACTGGCCAGCGGCCCGCCGTGCACCCACAACACCAGCGGAGCCTGCCCGTCGCCGTGCGGAAGTGCGAGCCATGACCGGACGGTCTGCCCGTCGTCGGCTGTCGCGGTCACCTCGGCCAGCGTGCCGGGCAGTTCGGGCGCGGGCACGCAGGGCAGTTCCCGCACAGTCCCGTCGCTGTCGATCCGGACGGGATGCGACGGCCGCGCATACGAACTGCGCATCGCATAAACAACGCCGCCCGGCGCGGTGCGCACATCGGTGTAGGTGTAGTCGTCGTCGGCGAGTCGGCTGACGGCGCCGGTCGACGGGTCGACCGCGACGATGGGGCCACGTCCGTTCTCGTCGGCGGTGACCAGCACGGCCGAACCGTCGGCCGTCCACGTGACCGACGTCGGCCACCGGTCCCATTCGCCGGTCAATTCGACCAGGGGCTCGCCGAAACGCATATGACACAGCGTGATTCGCGGCGCCTCGTCGGGTGTGGAATGCGTCTCTCTAGTGAACGCGAGCGCGGTGCCGTCGGGCGAGATCGCGGGCAGGCCAAGATCGGCATCGGCTTCGTCGGCGATGACCGCCCGCTCTCCGGTGGCGACGTCGATGCGGACCAGGGCTCCGCGGACCGATGCGCCCGGCGCGGGGGCGTGCCACGACGTGACGATGAACGCGCCGTCGGCGCTGACATCGAAGTCGGCCTCGCGCAACGCATCGCCGGGTTGAGGCGTCAGATCCCGCGAGCCGTCGACGTCGATCAGGTGCGGCTGATCAGGCCCGAGGTCGTGATCCCAATAGCGCACCGGATAACCGCTGTGCAGGACGGCCGACACCTTGTTGTCCTTGCGCAGCGTGCGCAGTAGCTTGTCGCCGTCGACGCCGGACGCGGAGCGCAGCAGTTTCGCGGCGACCACCGCCACCGCGGCGCCTCTGGCTGCGCGAACGCCATCGACGCCGCCTGGCAGCGCGAGCACTTCGACGGCTTCCCCGCCTGCGGCGGGCAACCGCCACAACGCTGCCGGGGGCTTGTCGTCGTCGTCGGTGGGCCGCGCAGCGACGAACAACAAGTCACCGTCGGCGGTGAACACGGGCGACGACTCGCCCTTCGCGCCGCGGGTGAGGCGACGCGCCGGCGCCCTGCCCTCGGGATCGAGTTCCCAGATCGCGTTGACGAACTCGGTTCGCTTCTCGTTGAGTTCGGCTATCGACGTGACCACGCGCGATCCGTCCGATGACACCGCCAGTCCTGATGCGCGGGGCAGCGCGAGGAAGGCGTCGAGGTCATCAAAAGGGGTCGTCATGCATTCGAGACTGCTCACAGATCGCGATCTCATGCAAATTCGCGATCTCCCCGCAGTCTCGCAGTAGTGAGTTTGACTTTCAAACTTACTATTGCGATGCTGGCGTCATGCGCACAGTGGTCCTGGCCGAGTTGCCGGGTCGGGCATGCCCGATCGCGGCATCGCTGGAGTTGGTCGGCGAGCGGTGGTCGCTGCTGATCATCCGCGAACTGGCGCTGGGCAATCGCCGCTTCTCAGGGATCGTCGAGAGCACCGGAGCGCCGCGCGACCGCGTCGCGGCCCGGCTCAGGGCACTGGAAGAGGCGGGCGTGGTCCGCCGCGCCGCCTATCAATCAACACCGCCGCGCTTCGAGTACCACCTGACCGACTCCGGTCGAGACCTGATTCCGGTGCTGGACGCGTTGACGGCGTGGGGTTTGGACCATGCCGTCGAACCCGACGACCCCGACCGCCCAGATTTCCGCCGGGCACGGTGGCAACCAAAAGAGAGGACACCATGACCGCCGAATTGGTAGATACCGACGTCCAGGCCGACTGGGGGCCCGAGCGTTCACGCACCGTGACGTGGCACTCGCCGGGACCCAGCACCGCCAAAGGCCTGGCGATGGCCGGCATCGACTACCTGCGCGCCATGGTCGACGGTGAACTCCCCCAGGCTCCGATCGCCGGACTGATGCAGTTCGAACTCGTCGAAGTCGAACATGGCCGCGCGGTATTCACCTGTGTCCCAGACGAATCCGCCTACAACCCGATCGGAGCCATCCATGGCGGGCTGATCTGCACGCTGCTGGATTCGGTCACCGGTTGCGCCGTGCACACCACCCTTCCGAAGGGCAAGGGATACACGTCGGTCGAGATCAAGGTCAACTACCTGAAGGCGGTGCGACTCAACAGCGGAACACTCACCGCAACGGGCACGGTCGTGAAGTCCGGTTCGCGAGTGGGCTTCTCAGAAGGTGTGGTGACCGACGCCAGCGGTGCCGTGGTCGCGACGGCCACCAGCACGCTGTTGATCTTCGACCTGTAGCTGCGGCAGGCCGCGCTACCTTCGAGGGATGGCGCAGCAGATCCTTGTCATCGGGGCGGGCATCACCGGGCTGGCGTCGGCGGTGGCGCTGCAATGCCGCGGCCACGAGGTGACGGTCATCGAGGAGCGCACCGATACCTCGTCCGGCGCTGGCATCAGCATCTGGCCCAACGCGCTTGCGGCACTTGATGAAATCGGGCTTGGGGACGCAGTGCGGGAGGCCGGCGGCAGGGTGACCGCAGGGGCGCTGCGCTGGCGCGACGGTACGTGGCTGCGCCACCCCGCCAGGGAGCGGTTGATCAAGGCGCTCGGTGAACCGCTGGTGGTGATCCGTCGTTCCGCGTTGACCGCGGTGCTCGCGGGGGCGCTTGCTGACGGCACCGTCCGCACCGGGCTGTCCGCCCGCGAGCTGGTGACGACCGCCGACGGTGTCCGAATCACCTTGTCGGACTCCACAACTCGGGAAGCCGCCGCGGTCGTCGGCGCCGACGGTACCCGGTCGGTGGTCGCCCGCCACCTCAACGGCGCGCTGGCTGACCACTATGTCGGCTATACCGCCTGGCGTGGCGTGGCCGACTACCCGATCGACCCCGATGTCGCAGGCGAAGTGCTGGGCCCGGGCATCGAGTTCGGGCTTGTGCCGCTGGGAGCCGATCGCACCTATTGGTTCGCCACCGAGCGAGCCGCAGAGGGCCGGATATCGCCGCGTGGTGAGCTCACCTATCTCACGGCCCGCTTTTCATCGTGGGCCGACCCGATTCCCGCCGTGCTTGCCGCCACCGATCCGAACGACGTGCTGCGCAACGACCTCTACGACCGCGAGCCCGCAAGACAATGGTCACGTGGTCCGGTCGTCGTGGTCGGGGATGCGGCGCATCCGATGCGGCCGCACCTGGGACAGGGCGGCTGTCAGGGCCTCGAGGACGCGGCGGTGCTGGCGCGGTTCGTCGACGGTGCGGACAACCTGGCTGCGGCCTTCGCGCGGTTCGCGGCCTTTCGCCGACCGCGGGCGCGGGCGGTGGTACGCGAGTCGAAAGTGATCGGACAGCTCGTCAATCTGCGGCCGGCCTTGCTCAGCGGTCTGGTCGGTCGGGCGACAGTGCTGGTGCCGGAGGCGTTGATGACTCGGCACCTCGCGACCGTGGCTGCGCGTTCGGCGTTTGTAGTGCCCAGTGACCAGGACGCGGCTTCGGTATGACCGTCAGTCTCGGGCCACTGGTGGTCGACGCGGTTGAGCCGCCGGCCGTGGAGAAGTTCTGGGCCGCCGCGCTGGGCTCGTCTGCTCAGCGCGCGCTGCTGTCGTTTCGCCCGCAGACGCGAGACAAGGTGGTGAAGAACCGGGTGCATCTGGACGTCTATGTCCGCGCGATCGAACCGCTGCTCGACCTCGGCGCAACGGTCTCAGCCGAATACCTTCCCGAGCGCGTCACGCTTGCCGATGTCGAGGGCAATGAGTTCTGCGCGTTTCTCGATCCGGAAGCGAGCAGCGAGCCGCCTGCGCGCGCCTTTGCGGTGTGTACCGACAGCGACCGGCCCGAGGAGCTCGCGGCCTGGTGGGCGGGCCGCGTCGGTGCCGAGGTCCGCGACGGACCCGACGGCACACCGCGCTGGCTGTACGGGTCAGCGGGCTGGGAGAGCCTGATCTGGAAGTTCGTCCGGGTGCACGACGAACGCGTAGTGCCGAACCGCTGGCAATTTACAGTGCAGGGGGATCTGGGCGTGCTCGTCGACCCCCAGGGCAATGAATTCGGTGTCAGGCCCCCACGGCGCCCAGCGGATTGAGCAGGGCGGTGCACATCTGACGCGGGTTGATGAAGCCGAGCAGCCCGCTGGTGGGCATCGCGGCGCAGCCGGTCGTCACCGTGGGTGCCGTCGGCATGCTGGGCGCACCCCAGACGGCGGGGCTGGCGCCCTGGGCACCGCACTTGGGCCACGCCTTGAGGCCCTGCGTGCGCAGAACGTTCTCAGCGACGCGGATCTGCTCGGCACGCGGCGCGGTGGCCGGGTTTCCCGCGCCGCCATTTGAGGACCAGGTGGCCTGCTTGAACTGAAGGCCGCCGTAAGCGCCGTTGCCGGAGTTGGTAGCCCAATTGCCGCCCGATTCGCACTGGGCGATGGCGTCCCAATTCACGCTGTCGGCGTTGGCCGTGCCCGTCGAAAGCGCCATTGGGACGACGCCGAGCGCTCCGGCGATTGCGGCGGCCAACAGGCCCTTGGTGAATGCCTTACGAATGTTCATCACTGCGGTCCTTCCCCGACCGTTTGAAACAAGGCCCGCCGTGGAGCAGTTGTGCGTTCTCCGCTGCGGCTATCTGATGTTTCGGGTGATCAACGTCACGCGTTACGCAAGTGTCAAAAGTTTTAACCGTTACTTATCTGGTGTAAGGGGCCTCTGAGAAAGAAGAGGCGGTGCCGGGCAAAAGCCCAGCACCGCCTCTGTCGTCCTAGTGACTAGCCGCGCTTGCCGCACACAGGCCACGCCTTGATGCCCTGCGTGCGCAGGACGTTCTCGGCCACGCGGATCTGCTCCTCGCGGCTGGCCTGGCTCGGTGAGCCTGAACCGCCGTTGGCGTGCCAGGTGCCCATCGTGAACTGCAGGCCGCCGTAGTAGCCGTTACCCGTCGCGGTCGACCAGTTGCCGCCCGACTCGCAGGCTGCGACGGCGTCCCAGTTGACCCCGCTGTCCGCATTGGCGGTGCCGGTCACCAGTCCGAGCGATGCTGCCATCGGTGCCACAACGAGCGCACCGGTGATGGTGGCCAGACCAAACGTCTTGCGGATGTTCTTCACTTCTTTCCTTTCGCCAAGCGCGCGCCATCACCACCCGCGCGGAGACGCGGGCGTGGTTGCCTGTACACAGGCGAGGGGGTTCGGGCCGCACCGTCTCGGTCAGGTGCGGCAGCGGGAGGCATGAAGCGCCTCACCGGGCAACGGGCCCGGCGGCTGTGGAAAGCGGAAACCGCCTTCTCGTAGGTGTCAGCCCCGACTCACACGCAGGTTCTTGGTTTTGAAATTATTTGCTCCGTTTGGAGCTGATGGGACCGTACAAAGCCAACGCCGCAAAGTCATATCAACGCATGGGCGTGTCGCAGTTAGATCACGGGCAGATTACGGCCGAACCTGAGAAACGTCTGTGCAGGTCAGCTCCGGGTTTGACGCAACCGCGGAATGGGTAGTTTCGGCGTGTCGACGTGATTCAAATCACGATCATTTTGTGAGCTGAGACACCTGATTTGAAGCCGAAGTATGCGCCGAAAATGGCTATGTGCCTATAGAAATCGCAGGATAGGGCGCCCAACAGGTCGTCTTCTGACATCAGTTCGCTGATCGAACCTCACATCGCGTCAGCTACTGTTTACTCGGAAACCCTTGTCTTGGTTGCTTTTTCGTCACCAACGGAACGATACGAATGCGTGGCCCTTCGCCTCGATCGTTGCCCGCCCCTGACGTCTTTGGCTCTAATAGCTTTGGCGTGCAACAGTTTTCGAGCACAACAACCGTCTCGGCGACTTTTGACACGGACACCATGACGACGCGCACCTGGCCGCGAGCCCGCCCGGCGCAAACCAACTACCCTAGGCGCGTGAGAACCGCAGCACGACTGAACCGGACCGAGCCGCGAAAACATTCATAAAACGGGACGAAATTCGACGCAAAGTCAGCCGCGGGTTCGCCAAAATCAATGGCACGCAACCGGTTTCACGCGCCTTCGCGGCGTCGGCGCGCCCGCCTGCCGCGCAATCCGCTCAGCGATAGTTGACAATTAATAACAGCGGAAATATGCACGAATTCATGCCATAAAACTAGGCTGGTTGCACGTGCAAATTCAGAAATCGAAATGATCGAATTTGCTAGGCAATTTGCGGCGGGCGCACGGCGCTGAGGTCGGCGGCCGTGTTGACGTTGGTCAGCGACGGCCGTTCGGGCATCACAATCCGTTGCGTGTCGACCCTGTCGACGAGCGCACGCATGCTGCGCTCCCCTGCGACGATCAGTTCATCGACGCGGTCGGCAAGCGAGGTTCGGTAGATCCCGGCCAGGTAATGGTCGCGGCCATCCCACGGCAGTACCACGTCAGCGCCGAGTCGCACGGCAGGGCCCGCGAGCTCGTCGATCAACTCGACCTCGAGCAGCGGCATGTCCACCGCGCACACGAACGCCAACTCCAGCCCTGCGTCGGCCGCCGCGCGCAGCCCTCGCCCGGTCGCGAGCAGGGGCCCCTCACCACGAGCCTCGTCGCGCAGCACCTCGGCCTCCACTTTGGGCAGCGGTTGGCCTGGCGCGGCGATCACGAATACCGGTGCACACCGCGGGCTCACGATCGACATCGTGCGCTCCAGCAGCGTGCTGCCTTGATACGGAAGGTTGGCCTTGTCGCGGCCCATCCGGCGGGATGCCCCGCCGGCCAAGATGACTGCTGCAAGCGGCACGGGGGACGTCACGTCAACAGAGGTTAGTCGACGGTCCAGGTGTCCTTGCCGCGAAGCAGCGCCTGCAGTGCGGCCGTGTCGTGCGGCCTGGCCTCACGCGCCGTGGCGACCTGGTTGCGCGCGGCATCGTCGTAGGTCGGCTTGCTGACCTGACGGAAGATGCCCATCACCATGTGCTCGAGGTTCTGCTCCGAGAGCCGCGACAGCGCAAAGGCATACGCCGGATCCGCGATGGTGGCGTTGTGGACGACGATCTCGTCGGCCGACACATCGGCGGTCTTGGCCACCTCGAGCCCGTAGCCGGACTTCACCACGCAGTACGCACCGTCGGCGCCGAACGTGATCGGCTCGCCGTGACTGAGGTTGATGATGCGTTCCTCGGCGCCTTCTTTACGCAGCGGGTCGAACGAGCCGTCGTTGAAGATCGGGCAGTCCTGCAGGATCTCGACGATTGCGGCACCGCGGTGGGCGGCCGCCGCACGCAACACTTCGGACAGCCCCTTGCGGTCGGAGTCCAGCGCGCGGCCGACGAACGTGGCGTCGGCGCCGAGCGCCAGCGACACCGGGTTGAACGGATAGTCCAGCGAGCCCATCGGGGTGGACTTGGTGATCTTGCCGACCTCGGAGGTCGGCGAGTACTGACCCTTGGTCAGGCCGTAGATCCGGTTGTTGAACAGCAGGATCGTGATGTTGATGTTGCGGCGCAGCGCGTGGATCAAGTGGTTGCCGCCGATCGACAGCGCATCGCCGTCACCGGTGACGACCCAGACCGACAGGTCGGGCCGGGCCAGCGCCAAGCCGGTCGCGATAGTCGGCGCACGGCCGTGGATCGAGTGGAAGCCGTAGGTCTCCAGGTAGTACGGGAAGCGGCTGGAGCATCCGATGCCGCTGACGAACGCGATGTTCTCGCGGCGCAGCCCAAGCTCCGGCAGGAAGTTGCGGATAGTGTTGAGGATGACGTAGTCACCGCAGCCGGGGCACCAGCGCACCTCCTGGTCGCTGGTGAAGTCCTTGGCCTTCTGCGGCTCGTCGGTGGTCGGCACCCCGCTCAGCTTCGAGAGTGGGGTGACGCCTAGGTCCGATCCGATCAGGTCTGTCATGCGTTAGCTCCTGCAACAGATGCGTCAGCTGCTTCAACGTCAATAGTGGCCGCCGCCAACCGTGCGAACTTGGCCTTGTCGATTTCCTTGTCGCCCAACGTTCCATCCAGCGCGGCATCGATGATGCCCTCGACCTCGTCGGCCAAGAACGCCATGCCTTCCACCTTGGTCACCGACTGAACGTCGACCAGGAACTTGCCGCGCAGCAGCAACGCGAGCTGTCCGAGGTTCATCTCCGGCAGCACGACCTTGGGGTAGCGCCGTAACACCTCACCAAGGTTGGCAGGCAACGGGTTGAGGTTGCGCAGCTGCGCATGGGCGACCTTGATGCCGTTGCGTCGCGCACGCCGGCAGGCCTCGCCGATCGGGCCGTAGCTGCTGCCCCAGCCGAGCATCAGCAGTTCGGCGTCACCGGTCGGGTCGTCGACCTCGAGGTCCGGCACCTTGATGCCATCGATCTTGGCCTGGCGCAGCCGCACCATCAGGTCGTGGTTCTTGGGCTCGTATGAGATGTTCCCCGAACCGTTGGCCGCCTCGAGGCCGCCGATGCGGTGCTCGAGACCCGGCGTGCCCGGGACGGCGAACTGCCGCGCCAGCGTCTCCGGATCGCGGGCGTACGGCTGGAACGGCTCGCCGGATTTCGCGAAGGTGTGCTTGATCGGCGGGTAGGTGCTGACGTCCGGAATCGCCCACGGCTCAGAGCCGTTCGCGATCGCGCCGTCGGAAAGGATGACCACCGGTGTGTGGTAGGTGACCGCGATGCGCGCAGCCTCGACAGCGACGTCGAAGCAATCCGACGGGGACCGGGGTGCGATCACTGCGACCGGCGACTCGCCGTTGCGCCCGTACAGCACCTGCAGCAGGTCGGCCTGTTCGGTCTTGGTGGGCAAGCCGGTGGACGGTCCGCCGCGCTGTACGTCGACGACGATCAGCGGCAGCTCGGTCATCACGGCCAGACCCATCGCCTCGGACTTCAGCGAGATGCCGGGGCCCGACGTGGTGGTGATGCCCAGCGCACCGCCGTAGGACGCGCCGATCGCCGCGCCGATGCCTGCGATCTCGTCCTCTGCCTGGAACGTCAGCACGTTGAAGTTCTTGTGCTTGGACAACTCATGGAGGATGTCCGAGGCCGGCGTGATCGGATAACTGCCGAGGACCACCTGAATGTCGGCGAGTTGGCCCGCGGTGATCAGGCCGTACGCCAGCGCGGTGTTGCCCGAAATCTGCCGGTACTCACCGGCTTTGAGCTTGGCCGGCGACACCTCGTAGGTGGTGCCGAATGCCTCGGTTGTCTCGCCGTAGTTCCAGCCCGCCTTCAGCGCCAGCACGTTTGCCTCGGCGATGTCGGGCTTGCGGGCGAACTTCTCGCGGATGAACGCCTCGCTGTGCTCCAGCTCGCGGCCGTACATCCACGACAGCAGCCCGAGCGCGAACATGTTCTTGGCGCGCTGACCGTCCTTCTTTGAGGCGCCGATCTGCTCGACAGCGCCCAGCGTGAGCGAAGTCATCGCGACGGGCTGCACGACGTAGTCGGAAAGCTCGTCGGTCTCGAGGGGGTTGGACTCGTAGCCGACCTTGGCGAGGTTGCGCTTGGTGAACTCGTCGGAGTTGGCAATGATCAGGCCGCCGCGGGGCAGATCGGACACGTTGGCCTTCAGCGCTGCGGGGTTCATCGCAACGAGCACATCCGGGCGGTCACCCGCGGTCAGGATGTCGTAGTCGGCGATCTGGATCTGGAACGACGAGACGCCGGGCAGGGTGCCCTGGGGCGCGCGGATCTCAGCGGGGTAATTCGGTTGCGTCGCAAGGTCATTGCCGAACAACGCGGCTTCAGAGGTGAACCGGTCACCGGTGAGCTGCATGCCGTCGCCGGAGTCGCCGGCAAAACGAATGACGACCTTTTCGAGCTTCTGCCGAGGGCCTAATGTGCCGGGACTGACCGCATTGTCGTTGGCCCCCACTGCGCCCTGCCTTCCGATGCTGTCCGGCGAAGTCCTCCGAGTCGCGGTCAGGCCGACGCGCCGTCGGTGGACATTCACCAAATTTTTGATGTCACTGCCAGTACCGATTATTGCACTTCTCTTAGGCAGCCCTTTACCCGACGCGCAGGCGAGGTGCGGATGACCTCGGATCGAACGCAATGCTCAACGCGTATGTCGGCTACTTACGCGAGACATTATTGTGTTTTCCGTCACGTTTCGGAGAACGTCATTCTCTTAAAATTGGTTACCGATCAGTAGCCACCCGGTAGCACTAGCCCGGGACGTTATATGGGGTGATCACCTGGATCGGGACGGGCCGCGACGGCTCGACCGGCAAAGCGCCGCGCTCCTGCAGGATCAGCCGCATCGCCAGCCGCGCGTCGGCGCGCAGATCGTTGTGCAGCACGACGGAGATGCGGCCTTCGCGTAGCAGTCGCCGGTTGTCGGCGTCGAGGTCGTGGGCGATGAAAACCCTGCAGGCGCGGCCCAGTGCTTCGAACGCCGCGACGGTCGCGGTGTTGCCGCCGCCGACCGAGTAGACCGCCTCCACCTTGGGGTGCCGCTCCAGCGCCTCGAGCACCAGGCGCTTGTTGGTCGCGTCGATACCGTCGCTGTCGCTGACCTCCACGATTGCCCGGCCCGACGCCCGTAAAGCCGAGCGGAATCCCACCTCACGCTCGCCCTCGCCCCGGAACACCGTTCGCGACAGCGTGATGAGCACATCTGATGGAGCCGAGCCCAGCCACTGGTTCATCAGGTAGGCGGCCGTCACCCCCGCGCCGTGGTTGTCGATGCCGACGTAGGCACAGCGCGAACTGGCCGGCACGTCGGTCGTATAGGTCACGACGGGCACACCACCGTCGATGAGCCGATCGATGGCCTCTGAAACTTCGGGCTCATCCTGCGCCTTGAGCACGACCCCGTGGCTACCCTTCAGCCGCCCGAGCGCTTCGACCATCTGCGCCGTCGAGCCCGACTCCCACAGATGAAAACGGGCACGCACCATGGCCGGTGCGAATGCGGGCAATTCGGCCTCGACCGCGGCACGGAACGCATCCGAGAACCGCTGCGGCGTCTGCATCACCACGTCGATCAGGTAGCGACGGCCGTTGAGCCGTAGCTGCGCACGCTGCTTGTCCAGGTCGGCGATCGCCTGCATGACCTCTGCCCTGGTGTTCTCCCGCACCCCGGGCCGTTCATTGAGGACGCGGTCGACCGTCGCTTCGCTCAGCCCGCTCTGCTGAGCGATCTCGCGGACCTTGTAGCGGTGCGGCACGGCGTTCCTTTTCCTCGGCGAGCAGAATTGATGAGGGGTTTCTGACGGCTTTCTGATGCTGAAGCCAGGGTGTCACACTCCGGCGTGCGGGTCCCTCTCGCGGGTCCCGGCGACCGTCAGTCGCCAAAGCCTGCTCGCACTTTCGCGGCGGCGGCGAATGGCGGGGCAGGTATCGTCCTTGCCGCTCCTGCGGCAGCGCTGATTTTGTCGTCGGGCGTAGCGCATGCCGCGCCAGTGGCCCAACCATCTGGCGAGATATGCGGGAGCACAAGCCTCTTCGGCTGCGACGCACTCGGCGCATCCAGCCTTGTCACTTCGTCCCTTGCACCCAATCTCGCTGATCCTTTTGGCGCATCGGACGCCTTCCTCGACCTCGCCGGTCAGATCCCGGGCCTCAACATCTTCATAGGCAACGGCGCCGACGGCACCGCCGCACATCCCAACGGCTTCAACGGCGGACTGTTCGCAGGTAGCGGCGGAGACGGCTTCAGCCCCACCACGCCTGGAGTAAACGGGGGCAACGGCGGCAACAGCGGACTCTTCCTTGGCAACGGTGGCAACGGTGCGAACGGAAACGCCAGCGTCGCGGGAGGCAACGGCGGTAAAGGCTCGCTATTCATCGGAAACGGCGGCTCCGGCGGGAATGGCGGCCAGGGTGGCGCCGGCATCAACGGCGTCAACCCGCTGACGTCGAACACGGCCGCTAACGGCACCAACGGCGTCGATGGAGTGTCGGCGGCAACCAATGGTCACCCTGGTGTCGGCCTGCAGAATGGCGGCGCGGGCGGTGTCGGCGGCAACGGGCAGAACTTCGATCTCGGCGGCAACGGCGGCAACGGCGGCAACGGCAGGCACCGGTGGTGCCGGCAGCGGCACGGCGGGCGCGGCCGGCGACGGTGGCAGCGGCGGCTCGGGCGGATCCGGCGGATCAGGCGGAGCGGCCGGCGCGGGCGGCTTCGGTGAAACCACCGGGCCAGCTGGCAGTGTCGGCACCGGCGGAGTCGGAGGCCACGGCGGCGCCGGAGGCACGGGCGGCACCGACGGCGCCGGCACAGCCGGCGCGACCGGCGGCAGCGGCAGCGGCGGGACCGGTAACTCGGGCCAGTCCGGTGGTTCTGGCGGCGGTGGCGGCGGTGGCGGCGCAGGCGGCGGCGTCTAAACCGCTACGCGGGTTCAACCTCGGGGGCGTCGGTACATACCGGCGCGCCCGAGCGCGTGCGCAGCGAACGCCGTAGCTGTGACGGATTTTTGATGGGTTTTTGGCGTTGAATGCGGTCGCCGTCACAGCAAGACTATCCGGCATGACCACATCGGTAGGCGCTACACACAAAGCGTGGATCGACGAGGCTGACCTGCGCCTCGACGACTTCCGCGCACAGGTGTTGCGCAGTGCCGATCGTGCCGACTACCCGATGGCGACCGATGTGCGAACCAATGTGCCCGTCTATTCGGCGAGCACCGTCGCTAACGCTGACCGCCGCGCGCTGCAATCCGAATTGATTCGGGCGCTCGCTGACGGGCCAGGCGTCGTGGTCGTCGAGGGCGCGTTCGACGCCGAAGTGGTCGATCGGGCCAGCGACGCATTTTTCGCGATCATCGACGCGCAGCGCGCGACAGGCACCGCGGCCGGTGACCACTTCGGCAAGCCCGGAGCCAACGACAGGATCTGGAACGCGGCGCAGAAGCTCGCGCTGCACGACCCGCAGGTGTTCGCCGAGTACTACGCCAACGACGCGCTCGCCATCGTCTGCCAGGCGTGGCTGGGTCCTCGGTATCAGGTCACCTCACAGGTCAACGTCGTCAATCCCGGTGGACAGCAACAGGTTCCGCATCGGGACTATCACCTCGGTTTCGTACCCGACGAGCACCTGGCCGCTTATCCCGCCCACTTGCATCGCACCTCGCCGGTGCTGACGCTGCAGGGCGCAGTCGCGCACTGCGATATGCCGGTCGAGAGCGGTCCGACGATGCTCCTGCCGTTCTCCCAGCGGTTCGAGGGCGGCTATCTGGCATTCAACCGGCCCGAATTCGTCGAGTTCTTCGCGGAGTATCACATCCAGCTGCCACTGGCCAAGGGCGACGCGATGTTCTTCAATCCCGCGCTGTATCACGGTGCAGGATCGAATGTTTCGAGCCACATTCGCCGGATGGCGAATCTGTTGCAGATCTCCTCACCGTTCGGTCGCGCGATGGAAGCGCTGGACCGCACCGCGATGGTGCGTGCGGTCTACCCGACGCTGCTCGGGATGAAGGCGGCGGGCCACCCTCAGCGCGAGCTGCTCAACGCGGTGGTGGCTACCGCCGAGGGCTACGCGTTTCCCACCAACCTGGACAGCGACCAGCCGATCGGCAGCCTGGCGCCACCCAGTCAGGTCGACACGGTGCTTTCGGCGTTGGCCGACGACCTCACCGCAGAACAACTCGATGTCGCGCTGCGCGACCAGGATGATCGGAGAACTCCATGACCACCCTCGGGGTAATCGGACTGGGCCGCATCGGCGCCTTCCATATCGAGACCTTGTCCGGCCTCGAGGGCGTCGACGGCCTCGTCGTCGCGGATGAGCGCGCCGATGTGGTTGCCGCCGTCGCCGCCAAACATGGTGCCAAACCGGCGGATTCGGTGGAGGAGCTGCTGTCCTCAGGCGTCGACGGTGTCGTGGTGTCTGCTGCCACGCCCGCGCATGCGGAGCTGACGCTGGCCGCCGTGCACCGCGGTCTGCCGACCTTCTGCGAGAAGCCCATCGCCGCCACCGCAGCCGAGAGTGCCCGCGTCGCCGACGTGATCGCCCGGTCCGGTGTGCCGGTTCAGGTCGGCTACCAGAGGCGGTTCGACGCGGCGTTCGCCGCTGCCAAGCGCGCAGTCGACGACGGTTCACTGGGTCTGCTGCACACCGTGCGCAGCACCACGATGGACCCCGCTCCCCCGCCGATGGAATACATCGCGGGTTCGGGCGGCATCTTCCGCGACTGCGCCGTACACGATTTCGATGTGTTGCGCTGGATCACCGGCCAGCAGGCTGTCGAGGTGTACGCGACCGGCAGCGTGCAGGGCGACCCGCGGTTCACCGAATACGGCGACGTCGACACGGCCGCCGTCGTGGTGAGGTTCGATCAGGGCACGCTCGGCCTGATATCGGCCGCCCGCTACAACGGCCGCGGCTACGACTGCCGACTCGAGGTGCACGGTTTCCACGACACCGTGGTCGCCGGCTGGGACCAGGGCGCGCCGGTGCGAAACGCCGACCCGGCCAACGAGTTTCCGACCGGACCTGCGCACCACTTCTTCATGGATCGCTTCACCGACGCATTCCGCGCCGAGTTGAGCGCGTTCGTCGACGTGGTCAACCGCACGGCCGCGCCAGCATGCACGGTGGCCGACGCGGTCGAGGTGGCATGGCTGGCCGAGGCCGCGACGGAATCATTGCGCCGGGGCGTCCCGGTACGAATCGAAGAAGTGAGGTCATAGTGAAGATCGCTGGCGCGCCGATTTCGTGGGGTGTGTGCGAGGTGCCGGGATGGGGCCATCAGCTCAGTCCACACCGCGTCCTCACTGAGATGTGCGACGTGGGTTTGGCCGCAACGGAACTCGGGCCGGAGGGCTTCCTGCCCTCGGATCCGGGCGAGCTGACCGCGCTGCTCGACTCGTTCGGTCTCAGCTGTGTGGGCACCTTCGCGCCGGTCCTGCTGCATGACGCCGAACACGATCCGCTGGCCGACATCGCAGGCCCGCTCGAGGCGCTCTTGGCCTGCGGGGCCACCGTGCTGGTGCTGGCCGCCGCCACCGGCACCGACGGCTACGACTCCCGCCCGACGCTCGATGACGACCAATGGGCAATCCTGCTGGGCAATCTCGACCGGCTCGCGGCCGCGGCCGCCGACAGGGGTGTGCTGGCGGTACTGCACCCACACGTCGGCACGATGGTGGAGACGCGCGCCGATGTCGACCGCGTGCTCGCCGGTTCGCAGATCAAGCTGTGCCTCGATACCGGACACCTGCTGATCGGCGGAACCGACCCGCTGCGGCTGGCCCGCGAGGTGCCTGACCGCATCGCGCACGCGCACCTCAAGGATGTCGACGCCGCACTGGCCGCCCGTGTCCAGTCCGGTGAGCTGACCTACACCGAGGCGGTTCGCGAAGGGATGTACACCCCGCTCGGCGGCGGCGACGTCGACATCGCAGGCATCGTCACGGCGCTGCGCGGCAACGGCTTTGACGGCTGGTTCGTGATGGAGCAGGACACCATCCTCGACGGAGAGCCGGCCGACGAGGGGCCGCTGCGCGATGTGCGGACCAGCGTCGAGTACATCAGCGAGGTGGGGCGGTCGGTTCCGGTATGAGGCCGAAGACGAACGCGAGTGAGGATCGCAGCGAGGAACGAGCGAGGACCGGTGGGCCCACGCCCGCAGGGCAGGGGACGAGCGGGAGTCGAGCATGAGTCTGCGCATCGGGGTCCTCGGGGCGTCGCGGATCGCCGGGCTCGCGATCGTCGGCCCCGCGCAGGAGTTGGGCCACCGACTGGTGGCCGTCGCGGCGCGTGACCCGCGACGAGCCGAGCTGTTCGCCGAAAAGCACGGTGTGGAACGCGTTTTGGCGTCCTACCACGATGTGATCAACGACCCCGACGTCGACGCCGTTTACAACCCGCTGGCCAATGCGTTGCATGCGCCGTGGAATCTGGCGGCCGTCGCGGCGGGTAAACCGGTGCTGACCGAGAAGCCCTTCGCCCGTGACCGGGCAGAAGCGCAGCGGGTCGCCGCGGCCGCCGACGCCGCAGGCATCACTGTGATGGAGGGGTTTCATTACCTGTTTCATCCCGCCACCCGCCGCGCACTGGAACTGGCGGGTGACGGCACGCTCGGTGAGCTGGTGCACGTCGAAGCGCGGATGGCGATGCCCGCACCAAACGATGACGACCCGCGCTGGTCGCTGGAGTTGGCCGGCGGCGCGCTGATGGACCTGGGCTGCTACGGGCTGCACGCCCACCGCGCGCTGGGCCGCTGGGCAGGCGGCGAGCCGCAGCTGGTCGATGCCCGCGCGAAGGAACGTGCGGGTGCGCCGGGGGTCGACGAGTGGCTGGAGGCGGACCTTCGCTTCCCGTCCGGGGCCACCGGCGCGGTGCGCTGCAGCATGGCCGAGCCGCGGTTCGAGATGACACTGCGCGTCGTCGGGAGCCGCGGCGAGGCGACGGTCATGGACTTCGTCCAGCCGCACAAGGACGACCGCGTGGTGGTCCGCACCGAGGCCGGCGAGACGACCGAGCACCTGGGCACCCGCTCGTCCTACATCTACCAGCTGGAAGCGTTCATCCAGGCGCTGCGCGGGGGGACGCCGATGCCGACCGGTCCGGACGACGCCGTCGCCACCGCGCAGCTGATCGACCAGTGCTACCGCGCAGCCGGGCTTCCGCTACGCGCCCGCACGGCCCCCATTGTCTGACGATCAGGAGGCAAGAGATGACCGATCCGGAGCTGGAGCCGCTGCCCGAGGGTGTGCTGGAGAAGTTGCGGCAGGTGAGCACGTCGACGATCGCGACGCAGCTGTACAAGCGGGGGTTCCGCCAGCCCCAACTGCTCGGGGTGAAACCGCTCAGTGAGGTCGCCGACGGGTTCGTCGGCGAGGCCTTCACGATGCGGTTCATCCCCATGCGGGAGGACGTGGACGGGCTCGACCCCTACCGCAGCGGCAACACCCTGCAGTGGGATGCGTTCGAAGCCCTGCAGCCCGGCCAGGTGCTGGTGGTCGACTCCTATCGCACCCCCACCGCCGCCTCCGGCGGGGACATGCTGATGACCCGGGCGTGGAAACGTGGGGCGGCGGCGGTGGTGACCGACGGCGG
>Ga0070665_100001964_pt1 | contig 23135 bp, 13 predicted proteins | sample KBSS13metaG_FD_65862 | JGI IMG/M metagenome (GOLD analysis project Ga0070665, IMG submission 65862) | Switchgrass rhizosphere microbial communities from Kellogg Biological Station, Michigan, USA - KBS S1-3 metaG | ecosystem: Host-associated > Plants > Roots > Rhizosphere > Soil ... | reverse complement strand
TAGACGTTGTACGAGACGGCCCCCTTGGGCGCGGTCCAGTCCAGCGTTACCGATTGGCTCGCCGGCGTGGCCGTCACGTTCGACGGCGCGTCGGTGATCGTCGTCGCGTTCAACCCGGCGAAGTCGTTATTGCCAGATACGTTGTACGCCACGATGTGGTACGAGTAGACCGTGCCCGGCGTGAGGTTGGTGTCGTCCCACGCGTACGTGCTCGGTGCAGGGCGAGACGTCGGCGGGAGTTCAGCAACGATCGAATACTCGCCGCCGTCGGCAGAGCGAAGAATTCGGTATCCATCCGCGGCGTGGCCGGCGTTGTCCTGCCAGCTCATGCTGATCCCGCTCGCGGTGACGTCAGTGATCAACTGATTGCTCGGCTTGGGCGGCGCGACCGGAATTATTACGGTCGCAAAGTCTGAATCGCTCGACTCGCCGGCTGAATTGAACGCGCTGATGCGGTAGTAGTACGTTCCGCCGGGTGCAATGCCGGGGGCCGTGTCGGTAAACGTGTTCGGCGAGCCCGGCAGCGTCTGCGTGAGGAGATTCTGCGTGAAGCCGGCGTCCGTCGCGCGATCGAGATGGAAACCGGTCTGGTTCGAGCCGTTGGTCGTCCAGCTCAGATCAACCGACGTTGCCGACGACGCGGTGGCACCGAGGCCGAACGGCGCGTTCGGGCCTACCGCGGTGGTGGCGGGTGTGAAGGTCCAGCTCTGGATGTCCTGCACCGCGGTGTACGTGCCCGAGCCTGCCGTGAAGCCGGCGTACGCGGTCGATCCGCCGAGCACGGTCGCCAAATCCACCGTGTACTGCTGCGACACGGTCGCGCCGGTGACGGTGTCTTTGATCGTCACCGACAGCTTGCTGCCGTCGTAAGTCATGCTTGCGAGGAAGACGTCGGTGTTGTTCAGTTTGACCGCAGTCTTGGAGAGGTCGATCGAGCCGGTCGTCGTCGGCGCGATGCCGTTGAGGAACAGGCCGGTGGAGTCGCCGCCTTCTCCCTGGTTGCTGAAGAAGTCGAATTTGATCGCGGCGCTCTTGGTAATGCCCGGCGTGCCGCCGGTTTTGTCCGGGCCGTAGCCGAGGCCGCCGCCCTTCATGCCGATGGCGTTCAATCCGGCGTTCTGCAGCACGAACGTGAAGCCGTCGCCCTTGGCGCTGCCGCTGACTTGGAACTTGAACTGCGTGGAAAACGACGTGATGTCGACCTTGGTGTTGGAGAACACGCTGGTGACGGCGTTGGTACTGCCGTTGGTCAGCCGGAGCAGGCTTGAGGTAATTGCGCCCGATCCGTTGAAAACCAACGAGGAGCCGGAGCTGAAACCGTTGGAGTAGTCGATAGCCGCCGTCTGGTTCGTGGTGGTCGCAGAAGCGATGTTGGAATACGGCGAGTTGCCGACGGCGTTGTACCCACGGATCCGGAAATAATACTTCGTATTCGCCGACAGCCCGCCGATTGCCAGCGAGGTGGCGCTGGCCGGCGCGGTGGTGATTTGCGTGAACGTCGTGCCGTTGGTGGATTGCTCGATGAGATAACCGTTGGCGCGGTTGACCGATGACGTGGAGTCGGTCCACGTGAGGTTGATCGACGAGCCTGAGAGCGTGGTGGCTGCGAGCACCGGCGCCTTGGGGGCCTGCGTGGCGGGCTGCGACAGGCCGTACGCGACGAGCTGGTTGGTCGTGCCGACGTAGACCATCCCGTTGGCGACAGTCGGCACGGCGAACTTCACAACCGCGCCGACGTCGTCCGCTCCGCCCGCGGCCTGGCCGCTGTCCCACAACTCGGTCGAGGACAAGCTTGTCGCGTCGTAGGCGCGGATGCGGTTGGCGTTGCGATCCATCACCCACACGATGCCGTTCGTGCTTCCGTTAGCGGACACCGACGGCGAGCCCGGCAGGTAGCCGAACGAGCCGACCGTCGTCTGCGATTTCAGAATGAGCTTGTTGTCGGTGGAGATGCTGAAGGCGTACACCGGTTTGGAGTATCCGCCTACTACGTACAATTGATTGTTGTACCAGACCGGCGTGCTGAGGGTGCCGCCGTCCACGCCGGGAGGCGTGTTGTGGCCGGAGCCGTTGGGCACGGAGTTGAGCGCGGCGTCGTTGGTCGAGTCGTAATGGCCGAGGTTGTTGCGATTCAGCACGTACAGCCGACCGTCTTTGCCGCCGATCACCAGCAGCGGCGGGTGGCCGCTGAGCGCGGGGAGGAGAATCGGCGCGCCGGAGCCGAAATCCGAGTCGGCCTGGTCCAGCGCGTTCACGTTGTACGGGATGAAGTAGTCAACGACCTTCATCCCCCAGCCGTTGGAGTTCTGGTTTTTCGCCGTCGAAGTGGAATCGAGAACGACCTTGATCACGGCTTCGTTGTAATTGGCGTTGGTGGGGAATCCGCTTGCATTCAGCGTTGGCGCGCCGCCCGTGCCGTTGCCGGTGACGAGGTAGAACGCGCTGCCGTCGGGCTCAAACGCCAGGCGACCGCCGCCTTCCCAGATGCCGGCTTCGCCGTTGTTGGGTGACGTGTTGAGCGCGCCTTTCAGCACCATTCCGTTGCCGGAGATGTTCGAAACATCCCACGCCACGACCCAGCCGTGGTACGGCCCGTTATCGCCGTGCGAGGCCCACGTGATGTAGAGCGTGCCGTTCACGAGATTGAGCGCGCCGCGCTGGGCTTCGCGCAAGGCGTTGAACTGAACGACCTTCTTGCCGGTGCCGTTGTACGGATCGGTGATGCTGCCATCGCCGGTGCCGTAGGCGTAGATCTGCGTGTTGTTGCCGGTCGCGCCGGTGGTATCGCAGATCACGTACGTCGTGACCGCGTCGGTGCCGTCCGACATCTTGATCGCGTGCAGCCGCTGCACGTAGTGGTTCTTGCCGCCGATCACTTCCTTGGTTTTGGTGACGAGGTAAATCACCTTGTTGGTCGCGTCGATCACCGGTGTGCCGGTGATGCCGATGACGGGTGTGATATCGGCCGAGCCGGTATCCGCCTGAGGGACGGCGACGATACTGGTGGCGCCCGCCGTATTGTTTTGGTTGCCGCCGCTGTTGGTCAGGTCGAGGAAGGATCGCTTCCAGAGGATGGCGCCGGTCTTGGCGTCGAGTGCGTAGAGCGTGTCGTTTTGGGTGGCCGCGTAAATGACGTCATGTACGCCGGCCGCACCCGAGGTGGTGTTCACGCCGCTGGCGATGGTCGTGCCCGTCGCCACCAGGGGCTGCGCGTAGACCTGCCCGTCGAGCGTGGTGGCGAACAGCTTGCCGAACGACGAGACGTTGACATTGGCGGGTGTAAGGGTGGTTTCGGCAAGGTTCGCGCCGGTGCTGGCGATGTCGTTGTGGTACGTGAGCACATCGACGGCGAACATTCGCCGCGACTCCAGCGCCTCACAAACCGCTGCAGAGAGATTCCCCACTCGCGCTGCGCGATTGCGCGGCGCCGATCGACGTGAAAACATTCTTCGCTCCTTACAACCAGGTTCAGCTCATCCCACAGAGCAGAATATAGTTGAGGATTGAAGACCGTGCAGCCGCAATTTGATCCCAGTGACAGGCGGACTTGTCCTGAGGCTTCAGATTATTGGACCAGGCAGGGCCGTACACGCCTTTGCGCGAACCTAGGCAGTGCTTGCCGATAAATTCTTGCGGAACGAAATCTGCGTAAAAAGTACGCACAGACCAGTCGAGTCCGCTTCGACCTCGTAGGTTACGGCTTTTCGTCCACCAAAATCACATCGCCGTTCATGCTCATTTGCTTGCTGTGGGCACAGCCGAACCAGGCAATAAAGCTGTCGCGGATCTGGCCGTCATCTTCGTTGATGATCATCGCTAAGCCGAGGTCCGCGCCCGGAGCAGGGACGAACGGCGACACGCGGTTCCACGGGATCGCCAGCTCGTAGATCATGTTCCCGCGTTCGCCGGTGGGAGTGATCTTGAGCAGGAAATCTTTCACTTCACCGGCCGGAGCCTTCGTGCCGTCGGCGGTGAAGAAACTCCACGCCTGCGCACCTTTCTTGGTGAGTGAAACGCCGTAATCGTATTTGCCGGGTTTCTCGGCGGAAGATCGGCACGGGTCGACGAGGAACTGCAGGCCGTCGCCGCACCACAGGCCGCCGTCCACCTTCGGCTGGGCGAAGATGTCGTCCTTCACGCTCATACCGACATAGAGGTACTTGTCGTCCCACAACAGCTTCATCGTGCCGGAGAGATCGTCCGGCCCGGTCCAGCCGGCGGTTTTCTTGTTGATCTCCGCGAACTGGTTCGGCTGATCAAGCGTGACGACGGCGGCGTTCTCCCATTTCGGATCGCCGAGTTTGCCGTCAAACACCACGCCGCCGGAGACTTTCGGCACGCCGGGGCAGCCGCCGAAGATGCGTTCCTGCGAGATCGTCTTGCCGTCGACGACGAGTTCCACACGGGCGCGGTAGAGGCTGTGCGGATCGAAGTTGTCGGCGCGAATATCCAGGTCGGCCACGGCGCCCGGCGCGAGGGTTTGCTCGCCTTCGCTGGGCGTGGTGAAGTTGGCGGCGAACTTCTGCGGCTCGCCGAGCTTGAAGGTGCCATTGCCCATCGGGAACGTTTCCGCGACGGTCACTTTCCACTTCACGGTCTGAGGAGCGGCCCCGCGATTGGTTAATCGCAGGCCCATGCCGTCGCCGCCCTTGGCAACGGGGACAGGCATGAAGCGCACATCGAGTGGATCGACGACCGGCAGCGGCAGCAGGATTTCGCCGGCGGTGCCAAGTCGCGCGACGATCCGCGCGACTTTGGCGTTCGTGCCGGCGGGGGCTGTCACCTTGAAGGCGGCGATTGTGCCCGCCTGCGTCTGGCGTTCGACCGTCCAACGCGGCGGGGCGATCAGTTCGACAGTTGACGGATCAATCGAGTCGGTGGCAACGCCGAGGAGCACCGAGCCACCCTTGACGATTTGAGGAATCTCGCTGCCCATACCTGCCGCTGGTTTGCCCAATTCCGCCGGCAGTTGGAGATCGGCGGAGGTGAACTCCATCAAACAAGGTTCGTCGGACAATCCAAGGGTTATACCCTTGCCGGCCGCGTCGAACTGGCTTGATCCGCCGTCGAGCCGCGTGGCTTTGATCGTGTTCACGCCGGGCAGCGGGATGAACGCGTCGCCGCGGCCCCCGTTTTTCCACGCAACGAGCAGGCAGCGATTTTCCGCGTCGCGGAACAGCGTCAGCGTTTCGCCGTTGGCGTACACCTTCTGCCCGACGACCTTCTTAATGCAGATGCCGTTGACCATGTAGTACTCGCTGATGGCCGACAGCTTGGGGCTGTAGAGCGAGTACTTGCTGTTGTAGACGTCGAACGAGTCGCCATTGCTGCCGACGATTCGCGCGTCTGGGTCCGGATACATGATGCCGAACCAAGAGACGTTCTGGCCGCCTTCGACGAAAAAGTTCGTGAAGATCTTAATCATCTCGGTGGCTACGGCGCTGCGGGCCATGCCTTCGCTGTTCAGACCGATCTCCGTCGACCAGACCGGCTTTCGCTGGCCGTACTTAGCCACCATCTTGTCGTATTCTTCGAACGTGTGGTGCAGCGATTGGAAATCGGAATAAGCATGAAAGTCGTACACGTCGTACGCCTTCTGAAAGCCGTTCTTGAAGAAGATTTCATCCGGCCCGGCCGAGGTGGAGGTGACGAGCACGTTGGGATCCGCCGCCTTCACGCCGTCGTAGACGGCCTGGTACGCCCTGATCATGCGCTGCGCGTCGGCATCGTTGATCGCGTGCGGCTCGTTGCCGTTGCGGATCATGATCGGAAGCTGCTTCGAATACCTCTCGACCATCTTCTTGGCGCCTTCACGCAACGCGGTTTCGTCGAACTCGCTGTTGGCGTCGCGCTCCACGGAACTGACCGAAGTGCTCATCAGCGCGCCCATGCCCAGTTTCTTGACGACTTCAATGCCGGGCGCGGTGGATTCGTACGGCGGTTTCGCTTTCCAGCGGCTGTAGACGTTCGCCACGCGCAGGCCGAGCCGATCGCAGAGCGGATAGAAGCCGCCCACCGGCGGGCTCCAACCCGATGCAGTGAACGGAATATCGAACGGCTTGTACTGCTTGGTAACCGCCAGCGGCAGCACCGCGAACGTCGACGTATCGCGGCCCGGCTCGGGCAGCATCGCCTCGCTCATTTCAGCGTGGATTTCGTAGTACTTTCCGGTTTCCAGCTTCTGGCCACTCAAATCGAGCGTGCCCTTGTAGGCGTGCCGGCCTTTCGGCGTGGTACCAGCGGGGGTGAGTTCAACTTTCAGCGGTTCACTAAACTCCGCGCCCCAATAGTCGGTGATGGTGCAGGTGACGACCCGCTCCGCCTCGGGCCGCTCTTTGGAACATTCGGCGGTCACGTCAAACTTCACCGGCTGATCGGGCAGGAACAGATTGCCCACTGCTTCGCTCGCGAACTTGATCGCCCGCACCGTTCGCAGCGACGGCCCGACGTACACGGCGGCGAGTTCATCGACTTGAAAATCGCCGTAGGTTTTTTCCATCGTCAAAACGAACCGCGCGCTCGCGGCTTCAGCCGGCAACTCGATCCGCTTCTTGTACGTCTTCCACGGCGTGTCTTTGGTGATGAGTCCGAGCTCCATTCGGACCAGACTCTTCCCTGCCGCGTCAAGCACTTCCACGCGGGCCGTGCCGTTGTAAGACGAGTCCGGCGAATACAAACGCGACCGCATCGTCACGCTTGCGTCCCACAGTCCTTCCGTGGCCGGGAACGATGGCATCGCGACTTCCGTCGGCACCTTTTCCATCTCAGGCTTGGTGCGAGTGAGCGATAAGCTGCCGTTGCCCTTGTAACTGTCGCGATGATCGATGGCAGCCTTTCCCTTCACGGCCGCGGAGGTGAGGGCGTCGTCGGCTTCAAATCCCTGGGAATACGGCGCTGGATCCTCCGCCCGCGCGGCCGACGCGGCTGCGACCAGAACTGTAACCACCAGAAATGCGAATAGACGATTCGACAGGGACGATGAGCTAGCCATGACAGTGTTACCTCGTGCGAATCGGAACGTTGACAGGACCCAGCCGAGTGGGAGATCCGCCGATCTCCGCGAATGGGTTGGCTGGGTGCGATAGGATAGCAAGTCTTGGTCGAGATGTCGGCGCGGGCAGAGGCGATGGGTACCGCCATTTGTGGGGTGCCACAGGTCTCGTAGCCCTCGACCTGTGGCACCCATAGCAATTGATACGCGTTCTAAGCGCTCTTTCGATGGTGCGTCGTCGCCCGGCTGGGTTTGTTGGCCTGCAGGGACTTCTTGAGCGCCTCCATCAGGTTGATCGTCCGCGGCAGAGGCTCGTCGTCGTGATCGTCCTTGGCTACGACGGTCTTCTTGCCGCTCTTCTTCCGCTCGATGAGTTCTTCCACCTTCTCGCGGTAATCGTCCTTAAATTTGCTGAGGTCCAGCGAGTGCGTCATCGCGTCGATGAGCTGGCGGGCGAACTGCACTTCCTTGCTCGCGGGCTTGGCCTTGGCGACGGTGCTGGGAATGGAATCTTCCATCGGCAGCACTTCGTCGGCGTAGTGGAGCGTGTGGAGGACCACGCCGTCTTCCATGATGCGCAGTGCAGCCAGGTATTGGCGGTCGCGCATGACGAACCGCGCGAGGCCGACCTTGCTGCTTTCCTTCATCGCCTCATAGAGCAGCTTATACGCCTTGGCGCTGCCGTCGGTGGGGGTGACGAAATAGACTTTGTCGAAGTAGATCGGATCGATCTCAGTTTCCTTCACGAACTGCTCGATCTCGATCGCTCGGCCTTTCTCAGGCTTGAGCTTGTCGAGCTCCTTCTCATCAACGAGCACGTAGTGATCCTTGCTCACTTCGATGCCGCGCGCAGTCTGGCCGTAGTCAAACTCTTCGCCGGTGTCGGGGCAGTAGAGCTTCTGGCGCAGGCGGCACGATCCATCCTTGGAAAGTCGGTGAAAGCTGACCGCTTTTTCGCGGACGGCCGTTTCAAGCTGCACGGGGATATTCACCAGGCCGAACTGAATCGAGCCTTTCCAAATGGGTCGTGACATGATCAGCTGCCTTTCTCAAGTGGAGGCGGAGCCGCTGACGATTTTCCGCAGGTCGACGCGCGACCGCTCGAAATCTTTCCAGGGATCAGCTTTCCGCTTCTCGAGATATCGGCCCGCCGTTTCCACCGTGAAGTGGTTGGCCGAGGGTAGTTTCCCGAGCTCCTCCCATGAGATCGGCATTGAGACAGGTGCGCCTTCACGCGCCCTTGTAGAATACGGCGCTACGGCTGTGGCCGTTCGACCGTTGCGGTGGTAGTCGATGTAGACTTTTCCGCCGCGCAAATCTTTTCGCATATTGGCAACGAACAGATCAGACTGCTGCACCAGAGACTTTGCGATGGTTTCGCAAAAACTCTTGGCCGAGTCCCAGTCGATGTCGGGCACGATCGGGATCGTGATGTGCAGTCCCTTGCCCCCGGATGTTTTGAGGAACGCCGGCAGTTTGAGCTGCGTGAGCGATTTCCGCACGAGCCGGGCGGCCTCGACCATCTGTTTGAACTTGATGTCGGGCCCGGGATCGAGATCGAAAATCAATTGATCGGGGTGCTCGATTTCGCCACGGTGACAATTCCAAGTGTGAATCTCGAGGACCCCGATCTGTACGAGTGCGACCACGCCGGGCAGATCGGTGACCATGACGTGGGTTTCTTTTTTCTTTCCGTCGCTGACGTCGACCTTATCGACTTGCTTGGGCAGCGTGGGCGTCCAGTTGCGTTGGAAGAAGCATTTGGTTGCCGTGCCGTTCGGACAGCGAACCAGCGCGAGCGGCCGCTCGGCCACGTGCGGCAACATCCACTTGGCGGCGACTTCGTAATACACGGCGACGTCATGCTTCGTGATGCCGGCGTCGGCGTAAAAGACTTTGTCGGGGTGCGAAAGATGCACGCCGGCAACGGAGTCATCGCTCTGTCCCTCTCCCGGTACACCGGGAGAGGGTAGGGTGAGGGTTCTGCCGCGATTGGAAGTTAATTTCGATTTTGAAGAAGCCTCCTTCGAGTTCCCGCGTTTTTTGGGTCCCGCGGCAGAACCCTCATCCCCGCCTTCTCCCGGCGTACCGGGCGAAGGAGTAAGCTTCTCAACCTTTTCCGGATCAACTGCCTTCTCGCGAGCCACCGCGGTGGCTTTCTTATCCGACCGCAGCGCGATGAACGCCGGATGCCGCAGCACGCCGTCACGCGTCCAGCCGGTGAAGCGGACTTCGCCGACGAGTTTTGGCTCGACCCAGTGTGCGTGGCGCTTCTCGCGGGCGGGTGGGTCGACGTCGGTCGGCGCGGTCTTTCGATCGATCGCCTTGAGTTGCTTGAGCATGTCGCCGAGCATCTTGTCGTCAAAACCCGTGCCGACGCGGCCGGCGTATACCAACTGCTTCTTGGCGTCGTAGTAGCCGAGCAGCAGCGATCCGAATCCCTTTCGGCCACCTTGCGGGTCGGTGTAGCCGATGATCACGAATTCCTGCCGCATGTCGCACTTGCTCTTGAGCCAGCTCGGATCGCGCCGCGACACGTAAGGAGAGTCAGCTTTCTTGGAGATGATCCCTTCCAGCCCCATGCCGCACGCTTTTTGCTGAACGGCTTCGCCATCGGTTTGCACGTGATCGCTATAGCCGATGTTCTTGGGGAGCTTGCTGTCCTTGAGGATCTTCTCAAGCATCTTCTTCCGCTCGATCAGGGGCGTCTCGCGCAGATCGACGCCGTTGCAGAAGGGCAGATCGAACGCGTAATAGACCGGCTGCACCCTTTCCTTGTGCTTGAGCATCGCCTGCAGCGCCTGAAAATCGCTGCGACCTTCGGCGTCGAGCACGACGGCCTCGCCATCGACGATGGCCGAATCGACTTTGAGGTTTTTCAGCGATTTGGCCAGGCTCTGAAACTTCTCCGTCCAGTCGTGGCCGTTGCGGGTGATGAGTTCGACGTTGCCGGACTTCACGTAGGCGAGAATACGGTAGCCGTCGAATTTGATTTCATGAAGCCACTGGCCGCCCTGCGGTGGGTGCTCGGCAAGCACGGCCAGTTGCGGGGAAAAGTCCTTCGGCCACGCCGACTTTTTGGCGTGCGTGGCCTTGGCGGTTTTCTTCGCGTCCTTGCTCCATACGTCGTCGCGATCGCCGGCGATTTGGTCGAGCGATCGCTTGGTCTTCACACTCTTGTCTTTTTTAAGGATGTCGCCGTCACCGGCGTACTTGTCTTTGACCTTGAAGAGCAGCCAGTTCTTCCCGTCGTCGCCGGCGCGGCCGTGCATGCGGACGAGCGCCCATTCGCCGTGCAGTTTTTCGCCGTGGAGGATGAAGTGGATCTTGCCCGCTTCCAGTCCTTCGCCCGCGTCGCTGAGAGGTTCCCACGTGCCGCGATCCCAAAGCAGCACCGTGCCGCCGCCGTACTCGCCGGCGGGGATGACGCCCTCAAAGTCGCCGTAGTCGATCGGGTGATCTTCCACCTGTACTGCAAGTGCTTTGCGAGTAGGATCGAGCGAGGGTCCTTTCGGCACGGCCCAGCTTTTCAGCACGCCGTCGTATTCGAGTCGGAAATCGTAATGGAGTCGCGAGGCGTCGTGCTTCTGGATGACGAATTGGAGGCCTTTCTTGGTCGAGCGCGCGCCCACTTTGCCACGAGGCTCGCTCGTGAGTTTGAAGTTTCGCTTCTCGTGATATTTTGTCAGGCCCATAAAAAATGAAGGACGCAGCATCTGCCTGCGTCCTTGCCTAAGTCCTCAAAGGTTGCGGTATCCTTACCCGCGCAAATCGTAGCGCGCTCTGCGATGGGTGATCAATGGAACCGGCAATAGATAGTGGAAGCCCCGATGCGCGGACATATCGGCGGCAAGATTGATGCAACATCCGGCGTGGAAAGGAAATGCACCCGACAGGGATCGAACCTGTAACCTTAGGATTCGGAATCCTACGCTCTATCCAATTGAGCTACGGGTGCGCGGCGGTGCGTCACCGATTTTGCGAGGCGAATTGTAGCAGCCCAGCCACGCTTCAGGAAGCCGGGAGACGGGTCGAGCCCATCCAGCATCGCCGGGCCGCGGCGTTTGGTGGGGGTGAACGCCAGGTACAGGAAAATCAGGGTGCAAAGGATGACGGCCCACGCGGCGTCGGGGTGCGTGTTGGCGATGTGGCGACGTAGCGACCATCTGAACGTGGGCGGTCTATCGAGGGCGAAGTTCCTGAGCCGGCCGTTCTCGGCGGCGTTGGCGAGCATCACGTGCAGGGTCATCACCGTGGTGTGCAGCGTGAGGAGCACGTTGAGCAGCGTGGTGCCGATGCTGACGGCGGTCAGGCAGCAGCCAACGCCGGCGGCGTACAACAGGTAGCGCTCGTGAATCTGTGGCATGAACGAAAAGAACATCAGCCACGGCGCGACGATCGCCACCAGGAACTTCGGATCGTTCCTTCGGTATTGGATGGCCATCGCGATCACGCTGAGCAGAAACGTGACACTGTAGAGCGCGACGAGCACATCGCGAATGGTGTAGACAGTGGACTTCTCAAAGAGCACCGTCTGCGTGGGCCATAAACGGATCGGATGCGGATCGAGCGTGTAGGCTTTGTCGGTGAGTTCGTCCCAGCCGAACCGACTGTTGAGCAGGCCGGCGAGGTTGTCTGACGGGCCCTGCGTCATGTGGTAGTAGTGACGCGTGCCGTAGCCCCAGCCGATGTTGGCCCAGTTCATGCTGCCGTTGAACAAGAGGGCGCACAGCAGCAGTGACGCTCCAAGCCCGCCCGCGGCCAGCAGCCAGCGGCGTTTGAACGAGAGAAATACCGCGCCGGCGGTAATGGCGATCGCCAGCGGCAGGCCGATCCTCAGCAGGTAATCCCGGTTGATCGTCGACATGAACGGCCAGGCGACGAGTGACAGCGTGGCCACGATCAGCAGGCCCCACACGCTCCACGCGAGCCATTTCCGCGTCCACGTCGTTCGCCACGGCCGCAGCCATTGAATCAGGAACGGCAGGAGCAGTGACGCGATCAGCACGCACGCGATCCACGCGATGGCCGACCGATCGATGACCCGGGCGGCCGGCGTAAGCGGCTGATCCTTGACCGCCGGCACGTAGCTCACCAGCCACGGCGACGCGATCAACGCCACGCCCAGTACGAGCCCGATCACCCACGACATCGCCTTCATCGGCCTGCCGGCAAACAGCGGCCACAGTACGAACATCGGCGCGACGAACAGTTGCTGCCCTTTAAACATCGCGCCGGCGGCGATCACCAGTCCCGCGCAGAACCACAGATCGACCGACGCCAGATACACCGCCCACACGAAGAACGGGATGATCCACATGTCCCACGTCGGCCAGCCGTGGGCGCTGGCGAGCACGGCGGGGTTAAACCAGAACAGCAGGCCGGCGACGTATCCCGCGATCCAACCCGGATAAGGCTTGGGCGAGTCGAGCCAGCGAAGAAATCGCCCGCGGAAGTTCAGCCGCAGCGACGGATCGAGCTCTTCCAGTCGCTTGCGCGCTCGCCGGTCGCGGCGCGTCGCCCAGTGCTGCGTCAGCAGGAAGATGCCGAGAACGGCCACCGCTTCCATCGCCGTGTTGAAGTGCAGCAGCGGCCAGTAGTACTTGTACTGATCGTCCGCCTTGGCTGACCGCTGAATGTTCTCGCCGCGTGAATCGGGCTTGGAGGCGGGAAAGTTGACGCGGGTCCAATCGACCCATTTCGTCATCAGTAGCAGCCGCAGCGGGGCGTAGTCGAGGCCGTATTCCGGGAAATTCTCGTTGCGATCCTCGGCCCGGTTGGCCACCCAGTCGTAGATATTGAGGTACCCGCGCGGCGATTCCTTCGGCTGGCCCGCCTGCGAGCCCCAGAAGTAGCCGTTGTTCACGTCGGGATAAAAGTGGATGGCGTTGGTGTAGGTCCAGGTCCACCGCCGAGCCTGCAGGCCCCATTGGGTAGCGTAGATGCTGGCGATCACGAGCACCGCGAGAAACCCAATCCTATAGAGGACCGCCATCGTCCGCCGCCGCGCGAGTGACGGTTTTGGTGTCGGCATGACCACCGTCGCTATGGGCGGCAGGTCCTTAACCGGCGCATCCGGCACCTCACCGGCCGGAGCGATCGGCACCACGGACGGCGTCGCCACCGGCTCGGCAATTTCTGCCGCGGGATTGTCTGACGATTCGATGCTCATGCTTGCGTAAGAAATGTCACGTGGCTTTCCCCGGCTGATCTTCGCGGCAATGTGGACAAGCTGCAAGTCGCAAAAAAAGCGCATAAAAATCCGGTCCGGCGCAACTTACGTCTTGCGTTCGCGCAAATGGAGATTACATTCTGGGCGTCCGATAACTGAGTTCCCACTCAGCCCGGACAAGTAATTGTGATGGTCTCCACCGGCAAGGATTGCCGGATCCAGGAGATCGCGATGAGCGACTCACCCTCGCCCGCCGCCGCGATCAGGATGATTGCGAATCACCGAAAGGCACGGAAGCCATGGCGACTCGACCCATTTCTCGTCGTCTCGCGCAGCTCTGGCAGCTCCCGCTGCTGGTAGTCTCCCTCGGACTCTTCGGCTACGCGGCGTTCTTATTCATCGACCCCAAGCCCGGTCTGACGATCGACGAGAAGCTCACTTTTGCCCGTAAATTCATCGATGACGAGCGGCCTGAGGCGGCCATTCAGTTCCTCAACCAGCTCCTCGCCACCCACAAACTCCAGCAGGACAAGCAAGGGCTCATCCACATGATGCTCGCCGAGTCGCTGGATATGGGCCAAAAACAGGCCAAAACCAGCCTCGATATCAACCATCGCCAGATCATCGAGCAGACAAGGCTCGCCGTCTCGATGGGCATTAAAGCTGACGCGCAAACGTATCGGCGCCTTGGTGAAAGCTACGACGCGATCGACAAGCCCGCCGAAGCACTCGACAACTTCCGCCGCGCGATGACGATGGATCAGTCGCACACGCTGCGGCTGCAGAAGAAGATCATCGAGCTGCAGCTCACCCGCGGCGAGTCCGGCGCGTCGGAGGCGTCGATCGTCGACTACCTCAAGCTGCCCGATCTCACGCCGGCCGAACGCGGCTGGGCGCTGGGCAACCAGGCCAAGCTGCTGGCCGATCGTGGCGCGTTCGTTGAAGCCCGCGCCGCGCTGGCCGAGGCGCTGAAGCTTGATTCCGATCCGATCGCGATGGGGCAGGTCAATTACCGCCTCGGCTACTGCGCGTGGAAACTCGGCGACTGGGCCGAAGCCGAACGCCTGCTCCGACTCTCTCGCGATCAGTTCAAGGGCCAGCATCCGCTCGATGCCGACGCGGCTCAACTGCTCGGACGAATCTTTCAGGATCGAAGCGATTGGAAGACGGCCGAGTCGTTCTATCAGGATGTGATCGTCAGCCACCCCGATTCCGGCGCCTACATCTCGGCCATGCTCGGCCGCGGCGTGTGCCGCATCTACCGTGACGAAGAAGCGGGCGGCCTGACCGATCTGAAGTACGTGGTGAATCAGATCGTCGCCAAGGAATCGAAACAGCGGTTCAAGGCGGACGCGATTGAAGGTCTCCATCAAGCCGCCGCGGCGCTTCAGAAGCAGGACGCTATCGCCGGCGCCCTCGAAGTGATGGCATACGAGCAGCAACTCGTGCCCGACCCGCCCGGCTCGTTCTTCGCCCGTCTCGGCAACGTGTACGAGAAGCGTGCCGATCAGGTCGAGCGTTCGCTGGCGTCCGCCACGCCGGCGGAGAAGATCCGTCGCGAGCAGCAGGTCCGCGATTTCCGCACCAAGGCCGGCGACTCGTTCATCGCCTACTCGCGTGCCCTCACGCTGATCGACGACCACGCCTACGGCGACGCCCTCTGGCACGGCATTGAGCTGTACGACAAGTCCGCCAACCTGCAGGCGGTCATCAGCGCAATGGAACTGTTCGTCGCCGAGCGACCGGATGATCCCCTCGCGCCCGATGCGCTGCTCCGCCTCGGCCGTTCGTATCAGGCGGCAGGTCTGTTCGATAAGGCAATCAACGCGTTCCAGCGTAACCAGTTCCGCTACCCGCAATCGCTGGCCGCGAGTCGGTCGGCTGTTCCTCTGGCTGAAGCGTTTATCGCCAAGGGTCCCGAGTCGTTCGGCAAGGCCGAGAGCGTGCTGCTGAGCATCGTCGAGAACAACCCGATCTTCACCCCGGCCGCCGAAGAGTTTAAGAGCGCGCTGTTCCAGCTCGCCCAGCTCTACTACCGCACCGGCCGATACGAAGAAGCGGTCGCCAAGCTCGAAGAACTCACCGAGCGGTACCCGAAGGACGAGCGCATCGGCCAGCTCGTGTTTTTGATGGCCGATAGTTACCGCAAGAGCGCAGCGTTGATCGATGTGAAGCTGCTCGCCACGTCGCCGCAGGCCAACTCGGCCCCGGTGGTCGATATCGCGCAGGCGACGGCCGCGAAGAAAGAACGGCTTGAAAAAGCCCGCGGGCTGTTCGAGCGCGCGATCGAAACTTACGCGACGAACGCGCCGACCACTGACACCGACAAGCTGTATCAGAAGCTCGCCCACTTCTACCGGGCCGACTGCATGTACGACCTGGGCAACTACACCGAAGCGATCAAGCAGTACGACGCGGCCGCGTTCCGCTACCAGGACGACCCCTCGGCCCTGGCGGCGTACGTGCAGATCGTGAACGCGTACTGTGCGCTGGGCAAAACGGAAGAAGCCAAGACCGCCAACGAGCGGGCCAAGTGGCTGTTGCGTCGCATGCCGCAGGAGGCGTTCCAGAACGGCGCGTTCGCGATGCCCAAGGCGTACTGGGAACAGTGGCTGAAGTGGACGAGCACGGCCGGCATGTGGTGAACGATCGACGTTGTACGGGAGCAAGCATGAACGCAGAACCAGTCGTGAACGCACTCGAGCAGCAGGTCGGCTGCTACCGCAAGCTCGCAAAGCTCGCCGAGCTGCAGCACGTGTACGTGCAGCAGTCGCAGACTGAAGAGCTGCTCACGCTCCTGCAATCCCGGCAGACGGTGCTCGATCAGGTGGCGGATCTGGAACAGGTCATCGCACCGGCGAAAAAACGGTGGGCGATCTACCTCGGCGAGATTTTGCCGCAGGACCGCACGTTGGCCGAATCGCTGCTGGCCGAGACGCGCAAGCTGCTCGAACAGATCACGACGGCCGACCGCAACGACGCACTGGTGCTGCAGCAGCGCAAGCTGAACCTCGGCGCCCAGATCAACCAGGCGACGGCGGCCAAGCAGTTGAATCGCAGCTACGCGGCGGCTGCGTACGGCAAGCCGGCGAGTCGGATGGATGTTCAACGGTAACCATGAGCACGCAGACGGCGACAACTTCGGTCGATCACACCCAGCGGGTGGAAGAGCTCGGGCGGATCATCCTCGCCTACAGCGAAGTGACCGAAAAGCTGCAGCAGTCGCACGAGCAGCTCACCAGCACGGTGCGCAATCTGCAAAGCGAGCTGTCGGAAAAGAATCGGCAGCTCGAACGCAAGAGCCGGCTGGCCGCCCTTGGCGAGATGGCGGCGGGCATGGCTCACGAAATTCGCAATCCGCTCGGCGGGATTCAGTTGTATGCGTCGCTGCTGGACAAGGACGTGGCCGACCGGCCGGCATCGCAAACGCTGGTGAAGAAAATCTCCGGCGGCGTGAAGCGGCTGGAAGGCCTCGTCAGTCAGGTGCTGCAGTTCACGCGAGAGATTCCGACCAACATGGTCGAGATGGATCTACGTGAAGCCGTGGAGCAGGCGATTGAATTCGCGGCCGCGTCGATTCAGACGAGTGAAGTGAAATGCGAAATCACAGGCCCCGAGCGGCTGAACGTGGTCGCCGACCCGATGCTGATCGGTCAGGCGTTGTTGAACATCGTGCTGAACGCGGTGGAAGCAGCCGGGCAAGGCGGCACGGTGCGCGTGGAGTTTCGCAATCCGCCGGCCGAGAGCGAGGCACGACAATTTCACGTAGTGATTCAGGACAGTGGGCCGGGCATTCCGCCGCACGTGCTGGACCGGATTTTCAATCCGTTCTTCACCACCAAGGCGCAGGGCACGGGGTTGGGATTGGCAATCGTGCATCGAATCATCGAAGCCCACGACGGCTCGATCGTGGTGACGAATCCGCCAACGGGCGGGGCGCGGTTTGAGATCAAAATTTAGAACGGTCGGAAAAAACAGAGGACACGAACATGGCACGGATTTTAGTGGTAGACGATCAGGAAATGATGCGTGACTCGCTCGCGGCCACATTGGTTCGCGAAGGGCATGAGGTGATCGCTGCCGGCGATGGGGCGGCAGCGGTCGCCCGTTTGCAATCGCCGGCCCGGTTCGATCTCGTCATCTCTGATCTGAAGATGCCGAAGATGACGGGCATCGAACTGCTCGCTGAGGTGAAGCGTCTTCGTCCTGACCTGCCCGTGGTGCTGATGACCGCGTTCGCCACCGTGCAGACGGCCGTGGAGGCGATGAAGCTGGGCGCGTACGACTACATCCAGAAACCGTTCGACGGCGAAGAGATCAAGATGCTCGTCGACCGCACGCTCGAGCACAGCCGGCTGAAGCTGGAGAACGCGGCGCTGCGTTCGATGAACGAATTCAGCACGCCGCGGCCGCTGGTGGGCACGAGCGGCGTGATGCAGGACATCCGCAAGCGGATCGAACTTGTCGCCAAGAGCAATGCGACGGTGCTGATCCGCGGCGAAAGCGGCACCGGCAAGGAAGTGGTCGCGCGAGCGATTCACTTGGCGAGCGAACGCCGTGAGCGGCCGATGCTGGCGGTGAACTGTGCGGCGCTCAGCGAAAATCTGCTCGAGAGCGAACTGTTTGGCCATGAGAAGGGAGCGTTCACGGGGGCCGATCGTCTCCGTCGCGGCCGATTCGAACTGGCCGACGGCGGCACATTGCTGCTGGACGAAATTTCTGAAATCGCCCCCTCGCTGCAGGCCAAGCTGCTTCGCGTCCTGCAGGAAAGCACGTTCGAACGCGTCGGCAGCAGCATCAGCCAGCAGGTGGACGTCCGGGTGATCGCCACGACCAACCGCGATCTCGAGCAATCAGTCAGCGAAGGGAAATTCCGGCAGGACCTGTTCTACCGGCTGAATGTGGTTCCGGTCGAACTTCCGCCGCTGCGGCAGCGTAATGAGGACGTTCCGGAACTGTGCCGGCACTTCCTGAGCAATATCTCCAAGCGCGACAAGAGCCCGTTCCGGCATATCGAGTCTGAAGCGCTCCGCGTGATGCAGAAGTACAACTGGCCCGGCAACGTGCGCGAGCTGCAGAACATCATCGAGCGGGCCGTAGTGCTTGAGCTTGAACCCGGCGTGGTACGGGCGGAAACAATCGAACCGTGGCTGCAGAGCAAGATCGGCGTCGCAGCGGCCGAGTCGCTGGCGGGTAAGCCGCTGGCGGATATCGAAAAGCAGGTGATTTTGAGCACGCTCGAGCGGTTCAAGGGTCACCGGATCAAAACAGCCGGCGCGCTGGGCATTGGCGTGCGGACGCTGGGTATGAAAATCAAGCGTTGGAAGGACGAGGGAGAGCTCGTTGAGAGCCACGCATAATTTGCGCGGTAGGCGCAGGAATTGCCGTTCGCGGTTTCGCGAGCGAACGCATTCCTCCCGAAGGTGAAGCGGCCAGCGGCTGGCACACGGTTTGTAGGAGTTGTTCGATGTTCATTGAGAATCTGCTCAACCAGGGCGACGCTCCGATGCTCTCGGAGATGCTTCGGTTTACCAGCCAGCGGCACAAGCTGCTGGCCGAGAACATCGTGAACGTCGACACGCCGAACTACCGCCAGAAGGATCTGTCGGTCGACCGGTTTCAGTCGATGTTGCGGGCAAGGGTCGAACAGAAGCGAAGTTCGCCGGCCGGCAGCGTGTCGTTCGACGACATCGGCATGGAAATTGAAAATCCGCGGGCGGGCATCCTGTTTCACGACGGGAATAACCGATCGATGGAACAGCTGATGAGCGATCAGGCCAAGAACGCCCTGACGCACAACCTGGTGGTCGAGCTGCTTCGCAAGCAGTACGCGTCGATGGAGATGGCGCTGAAGGAACGGATCGGTTAAGCTCGCGCAGGACGCGCGGGTGAGATGAAAGTAGGACGCTATGTTTGATACACTGGATCTTGGCGCGAGTGCATTGGTTGCCCAGCGAACGCGCATGGACACCATCGCTGCCAACATTGCGAACATCCACACGACGCGGAACGAAAAGGGCGAGCTGTCGCCGTTCCGCAGAAAGTTCGTCACGTTCGCGAGCGGCCAGGCGGGCGATCGCAGCAAGCCGGGTGTTCACGTGTCGGAGATTAAGGACGATATGTCGCCCTTCATCCGCAAGTCGGACCCGGGAAATCCGGACGCCGATGCAGACGGCTACGTGAGCCTGCCGAATATCGACCTGGCCATCGAGCAGGTGAATTCGCTGGAAGCCAGCCGGGCGTACGAGGCGAGCATCACGATGATGGAAACCACCAAGGCGATGATCAGTTCCTCGCTGCGGTTGATTGCTTAAGAATTAAAACATGATCAACGGAGTCACGAACAACTTGAGCCTGGGTCAAATCGCGGGAGGCGGAGCCACGCCCGCGAGTACAACCGGCGCAGGAAGCACAGGCGGGAGCAGCTTTGCTGACATGCTGAAGAACAGCATCGGCGAAGTCTCCAAGTTGCAGCAGGACGCCAGCCAGGCCGTACAGGACCTGGCGACAGGTAAGACCGAGGACGTCGACGGCGTGATGACGGCCATGAACAAGGCCGACATCGCGTTCAAGACGCTGCTCGCCATCCGCGGGAAGCTGATGGAAGCGTACGACGAGGTCAAGCAGATCTCGATGTAAGATTGCCGATTTCCGATCTGCGATTGCCGAATGAATGGATTCAATCGGCAGTGTGCAGTCAGAAAATCGCCAATGACTTTGGCCAAGGAGGGCCGCTGTCATGGACTATCTCAAAAAGCAGCTCGAAACGATCCAGCAGAACCTGGCTGGCCTCAACGCTACCCAGAAAATGCTCACCGGGGCGCTCGTCGTCATCATGGCGATGACCATGGTCTACTGGAGCCGCTACGCCGGCACGGCCGAGATGGAGCCGGTGCTCAATCAGTCGCTGAGCGACGAAGACGTCACCCGCATGTCGGCCTCGCTCGAATCGCGCGGCATTACCACCAAAGTTGAAGCAGGCAAAGTGCTGGTCGCCGCAGATCGCAAGATGCAGGCGCTGGCGGTGCTGGGGTACGAACAGCTTCTTCCCCGCAACACTGCCAACGGGTTTGATCAGATGTACGCCAAGGGCGGGCCGTTCACGTCCCCCAGCCAACAGGAAGACCTTAAAAACCACGGCCGCGAGCTTACGCTGGCGCAGGTCATCGGCGCGTTTCCGGGCGTATCCAACGCGGTGGTCATGATCGACCCGACGTACCGCCGGCAGATCGGCGACGGCTCGATCACGCCGACCGCCAACATCAACATCAGCATGCGAAGCGGCTCGACCGCCGACAATAAGCTCGTCAACGCCGCGGCCGATCTGGTGTGCGGCGCGGTGGCGGGCATGAACAAGGCGAAGATCAAAGTCGTCGTCGACGGCCGGCCACGGCAGATCAACGACGGCGGCGAAGACGGCGGCATGGATTCCAGCGGCCAACTCGCGGCAAAGAACGAGTTCGAGCGCAGCATCCAGCGCAAGATTGAAAACCAGCTGGGCTACATCAACGGCGTGGTGGTTTCGGTCGACGGCATGCTGAACACCTCGACCCAGGAAGAGCGCAGCACCATCAACGACGAGAAGAACACGCTGATCCTCGCAGAGCACACCGATACGACCAGTTCCGAAACCACCAGCAACCAAGGCGGCTCGAACGAGCCCGGCGCGCTGGCGAACGTCGGCGGCGCCTCGGTTGCCGGCGCGGGCGGAAATTCTTCACAGACGACCGAAACTCGCGAAAAAGTCGACAACAAGATCATCCCCTCCAGCACGCAAAAAACCATCAAGCGTCCGGCCGGCGATTACACCACGCTGTCCGCGTCGGTTCGCGTACCGCGGACGTATTTCGTCGGAGTCCTCAAGGCCCGCAACGGCGGTAAAGAACCGGCCGACGCGGACCTGCAGGATTACATCAAGGTTGGTCTGGCGGATATCAAGTCGGCCGTTCGCGCGTGCACCAATATTAAGAAAGAAGAAGACATCGTCGTAGGCACGTACGACGAAATCGCACCGACGGTCGCGGCGGCGTCCATCGGCGGCGGCTCGTCGACGGGCAGCTCGGGCGTAACCGGCATCATCGGCGGGTGGGGCAAGGAAGTGGGCGTTGGCGCACTCGCCGTCGTCAGCCTGTTCATGGTCTCCACGATGGTGAAGCGCAGCACGCCGGCCCCGCTGGTCGTCGCGGCGGCGCCTAAGAATGCGCCTTCCGCGCTCCAGTCAGGTGAAGACGTCGCCGGGTTCGCGTCCGAAGGAAGCTCTACGCTGGCCGGTATGGAACTCGACGACGACGCCATGCAGGCGCAGCAGGTGATCGACCAGGTCACCTCCCTCGTCGGCGAAAACCCCGACGGCGCCGCAACGCTCGTCAAACGCTGGCTCAACCGCTAGTAAGAGATTGGGGATCGTATGGCCGATGAAATGTCTGGTGTCCGCAAGTCCGCGATTCTGCTGCTGAGCCTTCAACAGGATCAGGCCGCGGAGATTCTCAAGCGGCTTCCGCCCGAAGCCGTCGAAGAAGTCATGCGCGAAATCGCCAGCCTCGGCGAAATCAAGATGGAAGTCCGCAAGGATGTCTTCGGCGAATTCTACGGGCTTGCGCTCGCCAACTCGTACCTCAGTGAAGGCGGCCTCGAATACGCCAAGGCGCTATTGAAGAAAGCGCTCCCCGAAGCCGACGCTGAAAAAGCCATCAAGCAGGTCACGCAGCAGGTTGCGACCACGCCGTTCAGCTTTTTGCAGAAGGCCGAGTCGGAAAACTTGCTGACGTTCATCCAGGACGAGCACCCGCAGACGATCGCGCTCATCCTCGCGCACCTCAACCCCACCAAGGCCAGCGAAATCCTCGTCGGCCTGCCCAGCCAGAAGCAGATCGAGGTCGTGAAGCGCATCGCCAACATGGAACAGACGAATCCGGAAGTGATCAAGGAAGTCGAGCGCGGTTTGGAGCATCGCCTGTCCGATATCGTCAGCCAAACCTTCGAAAAAGCCGGTGGCGTCGACACCGTCGCCGAGATCCTCAACCTGGCCGATCGCAGCACGGAAAAAGGCATCATGGAAGGCCTCGAAGCCGAGGACCCCGATCTGGTCGAAAGCATCCGCCGGCTTATGTTCGTCTTCGAAGACATCCTGCTCGTCAACGACAAGGGCATTCAAAGCGTGCTCAAGGAAGTCGACAACACCGAGCTGTCGCTCGCACTCAAGACGGCCAGCGAAGAGCTCAAGGAAAAGATTTTCAAAAACATGTCCGAGCGTGCCGCACAGCTCATCAAGGAAGACATGCAGTTCATGGGCCCCGTGCGCGTGAGCGACGTGGAAGCCGCCCAGCAGAAGATCGTGGATATCGTCCGCCGCTTAGAAGATGCAGGCGAAATCATCATCGCCGGCCGCGGTGGCGAGAAGGAAATGGTCGTGTAAGGGAGGGGCAAGTATTCAGGGGCAAGGGGCAAGTAGAAGAAATGAATTCACTTGCCCCTTGCCCCTGAATACTTGCCCCTGAATTTATGGGCATCATCAAATCCACCAACGCGCCCGCCACGCTCACGCCGTTCTCGATGGCGGATATCGAGACGGCCGCCAAGCGGATTCTCGTGCGCGCCCAGCAGAAGGCGGAGCAGTTGATTGCCGAGGCGCAGGCCGAGGCGGCGCACATGAAGGAGCAGGCGTTCGGCGACGGCTTTACCGAGGGGCGCATCGCGGGTGTGGCCAAGGGCACTGAAGAAGGCGCCCGCTCCGGCCACGCGGCGGCAGTCGCGGAACATCGGGAAAGTCTTTCCAAGCTCGTCGAAGCAATCAGCAGTTCGATCACTTCGCTCGATGAATCCCGCCGCAAGCTGGTGAGCGACGGCCTAAGCGAAGTGGTGAAGCTGGCCGTCGGCATTGCCCGACGCGTGACCAAGCAGCAGGGGATCATCGATCCTGGCGTGCTCGAAGCGAATCTGTCCGCCGCGATGAAACTCGTCGTTCACGCCGCC
>Ga0070665_100001962_pt1 | contig 23145 bp, 20 predicted proteins | sample KBSS13metaG_FD_65862 | JGI IMG/M metagenome (GOLD analysis project Ga0070665, IMG submission 65862) | Switchgrass rhizosphere microbial communities from Kellogg Biological Station, Michigan, USA - KBS S1-3 metaG | ecosystem: Host-associated > Plants > Roots > Rhizosphere > Soil ... | reverse complement strand
CGAGAAGGGCTATCTCGACATCCAGCTCAGGCCCGAGCGGCGCAACAACGTCAGCGTGCTGTTGTTCCTCGATATCGGCGGCTCGATGGACGAGCATATCAAGATCTGCGAGGAGCTGTTCTCGGCGGCCCGCACCGAATTCAAGAACATGGAGTTCTTCTACTTCCACAACTGCCTGTACGAGGGCGTGTGGAAGGACAACCGCCGCCGCCTGGCCGAGAAGACCCCCACCTGGGACGTGCTCCACCGCTTTCCGCACGACTACAAGGTGATCTTCGTCGGCGACGCCAGCATGAGCCCCTACGAGATCGCCCATCCCGGCGGCTCGGTCGAGCACTGGAACGAAGAAGCCGGCGCCGTCTGGATGAGCCGGGTGGCCGACGTCTACGAGCACCTGGTCTGGCTCAATCCGACGCCGGAGCGGCACTGGGGCCACTCCGACTCCACGGCGATGATCCAGCAGCTGGTGGGCGGCCGCATGTTCCCGCTGACGCTCGACGGATTGGAGCGGGCGATGAAGGAGCTCGCCCGCTGACGGCGCCGAGCTGACCTTGGCGGCCGACGCCCACCGCTGGGGCCGCGCGCCCTTCCACAACGTCGACGCCTACTACGAGGCGGTCAGCCGCGAACTGGAAGCGCTGCGCTGCACGCCGAGAGGCTGAGCCCTCTGCCTCGCTCGCTGCGCTCGGGAGCAAGGGCTCAGGCCGCCAGCGCCCAGGCGAACTTCAGGTCCTCGACGAACATCTCGTAGGCCTTGGCCTTGGCGGCGGCATCGGGCACGCGCAGCAGATAGGACGGGTGATAGGTCACCACGCCCTGCGCCTGGTCCGGCAGCTGGATGGCGTGCTGGCGCATCTTGGCGATGGGCGTGGGCTTGCCGAACACCGAGACCCCAGCGGTCGCGCCGAGCGCCACGATCACCCGCGGCCGCACAAGGCGGCGCTCGTTGTCGAGCCACCAGCGGCAGGCGGTGACCTCTCCGGCATCCGGCGTCTTGTGCAGCCGCCGCTTGCCGCGCAGCTCGTGCTTGAAGTGCTTGACCGCATTGGTGACGTAGGTCTCGGCGCGTGGCACGCCCGCCGCGGCGAGCGCCCGGTCCAGCACCTGGCCCGCCGGGCCAACGAAGGGGCGGCCCGCCAGGTCTTCCTGATCGCCCGGCTGCTCGCCCACCAGCATCAGCCGCGCCCGGGCCGGCCCCTCGCCCGCAACGCCCTGGGTGGCGTCGCGCCAAAGATCGCAGCGGCGGCAGAGCTGCACGCCCGCGGCGATCTCCTCGAGGCTCGCCGACGGCTGCCCGTCGAACGGCGCGTCGCGGCTGGCGCGCTGGGCCTGGCGGACGACGCGCCGGCTGGGTTCTGTGGGAGCCTGACGAACCATGTCTTCGACCTGTGTCTCGGCGCGCGCGACAAGCTCGGGAATGAGCCGCGCCTCGGGCAGGTTCCGCCAGTACCGCTTGGGCATCTCGCGCTGCATCATCCGCGGGTTCAGCCGGGCGGGGTTGAAGATGGAGGCGTAGTAGGTTCGCCAGTAGTCCTCCAGCCGGTCCTCCGCCGGAGCGTCGGCAGGGTCGGCGCCGGGCGTGAAGCCGAGTTCACGGGTGTCCCAGTGGACGCAGACGTCGGGCGTCAGGATCGAGAACCGCATGTTCGAGAAGCGCCTGGCGAAGAACGGCGCGGTGAGCTCCGCCACCCGGTGCGGCGGCTCGAACCAGGCCGCGAAGGCCTCGGACCCGTCCTCGGCATGCACCTCGCGAAACCGCACGAAGGCCTTCATCTTGTGCGCGGCGTGGCCGACCTGCCGCGCGAAGCCTCGCGCCTTGGCCACGTCCGGGTCGGAGGCCATCCGCATGAGATGAGGCTCAGCGCCGAGGCGCCACAGCAGCCGGTAGAGCAGTTCGAACCGCTCGTCGGACCGGTGCAGCACCACCCCCTCCGCCAGCTCCAGGAACCCGCGCGGGACGGAGAAGGCGCAAGCCCCCTCTACCGCTTCGCGGTCCCCCTCCCCCTGTGGGGGAGGAGAATCGACGCCGTACCGCCCCTCTCCTCCCCCGTTGGGGGAGGGGGACCGCGAAGCGGTGGAGGGGGTAGCGCCGAACAGATCGCCCTCCACCGTCCACAGCACCTCCCCCGGCGCCACGCGATGCGCGCGCAGGTCGCGGGCCGCCGTGCGCCAGCCCTCGAAGTCGGTTTCGGACGCGAGGCGGACGACGCGCATCTAAAAGAGCCTCAGCTGCTCCGGTTCCGGCGCGAGACGGCTGCGCAGGTCCGCCCGGTCGGTGAGGCCGCCCGGGCTCCAGTCCGCGGCCGTGACGAACGGCTTCAACGTCTTCACGCGGCGCGTCAGCCGGCCGAGGTCCTCCAGCCGGATCTGCTTGTGCCGACGCTCGACCAGCAGCCGATCCACCACCTTGACGCCCAATCCCGGGACCCTCAGCAGCCGCTCGCGGTCGGCGGTGTTGACGTCGATAGGGAAGTCGCCGCGATGCTTCAGCGCCCAGGCGAGCTTGGGATCGATCGCCAGGTCCAGATCCTCGCCCTCGCCGGCGATCTCCGCCCGCTCGAAGCCATAGAACCGCATCAGCCAGTCGGCCTGGTAGAGCCGGTGCTCGCGCATCAGCGGCGGGCGCGCCAGCGGCAGCCGGGCGGTGGAGTCCGGGATCGGCGAAAAGCCGGAGTAGTAGACCCGCCTGAGCTTGTAGGCGCCGTAGAGGCCCTCCGCCCGCTTGAGGATCTCGCCGTCCCGGGCGGCGTCGGCGCCGACGATCATCTGCGTGGACTGGCCGGCCGGGGCGAACTTCGGCGGGCGGGACTTGCGCGCCGGCTCGCCCGCCGCCTCGCTGGCCAGCCGCACCGCGCCCATCGCCTTCTTGATGCCCGCGAGGTCCTTCTCCGGCGCCAGCCGCGCCAGGCTGTCGTCCTTCGGCAGCTCGATGTTGATCGACACCCGGTCGGCCCAGAGCCCGGCTTCGGCGACCAGGGCCGGCGAGGCTTCGGGGATCAGCTTCAGGTGGATGTAGCCGCGGAAGTCGTGCCCCCGACGCAGATCGCGCGCGACCCGCACCAGCTGCTCCATGGTGTAGTCGGCGCCCTGAATGATGCCGGACGAGAGGAACAGCCCCTCGATATAGTTGCGCTTGTAGAAGGCCAGCGTCAGGCCGACCACCTCCTCCACCGAGAAGCGCGCGCGGGGGACGTTCGAGGACACCCGGTTCACGCAGTAGGCGCAGTCGTAGACGCAGAAGTTGGTCAGCAGGATCTTGAGCAGGCTGATGCAGCGCCCGTCCGGCGCATAGGCGTGGCAGATGCCCATCCCCTCCGTCGAACCGACGCCGCGGCCGCCCAGCGAGTCGCGCCTGGCCGCTCCCGAGGAGGCGCAGGAGGCGTCGTACTTCGCCGCGTCGGAGAGGATGGCCAGCTTGCGCTTGAGGTCCAGAACCGCCATGGGCGACTTCTATCGTTCCTGTTTTGTTCTGTAAACGGAGAGGAATATTATACTTGCCGTACCCAAACGACGTAATAAGGTAGTTCCTATAAGGAGTTACCTCGATGTCGGTTCGTTCGGCCCCTCATTTCCACAACGAAAAAGCCGCCTACGCCTACGTCGAGGCCCGCGTTTGGCCGGAAGGCCCAGTCTGCCCGCACTGCGGTGGCTTCGCCCGGATCTACGAGCTGAAGGGCAAGAGCACCCGCATCGGGGTCCGCAAGTGCGGCGACTGCCGCAAGCCCTTCACCGTGAAGATCGGGACTATTTTCGAGGCGTCGCACGTCCCGCTGCGCATCTGGCTTCAGGCCATGTTCCTGATGGCGTCGAGCAAGAAGGGCATTAGCGCCAACCAACTTCACCGCACTCTGGGCGTCACCCTCAAGACCGCCTGGTTCATGGCGCACCGCATCCGGGAGGCGATGCGTGACGGCTCGCTGGCGCCCTTCGGCGGCGGCGGCGGCTTCGTGGAGAGCGACGAGACCTACATCCTCCGCGAACCCGGCGAGCCTGTCCGCCACGGCTTTCAGCACAAGCTCAAGGTGCTCAGCTTGATCGACCGCTCTACCGGCCGCGCTCGCTCGACCATGGTGGATTACGTCAACACCAAGATCGTCGGCCAGATCGTCGCCGCCAACCTCTCGCGCGAGGCCGTGCTTCTGACTGACGACGCCCTGCACTATCGGCCCATCGGCGCGAAGTTCGCCGGCCACGGCATCACCAACCACAAGGCAGGCGAGTATGTGTCGCGCCTCGATCCGCGCGTCCACACCAACACCGTCGAGGGCTTCTTCTCGATCTTCAAGCGCGGGATGCGCGGCGTGTACCAGCACTGCGCCAAGCGCCACCTGCACCGCTACCTCGCCGAATTTGACTTCCGGTATTCCAACCGCGTCGCGCTGGGGGTGAACGATGTCGCGCGGGCTGATACGCTGTTGGCCGGTGTGGTCCGGAAGCGGCTCACCTATCAAAGGACTTGTGGGGCGTGACGACAAAAAAGCCGACGCCGAGACGGAAGCCGAGGCCGGACGAGGACCCGGAGCAAAGCCGAAGGTTCATCGAGGCCGCTCGCGAAATCGAAGCCGGTGGCGGACTAAGCCCCACCGAAGCCGAAAGCGCAGTTGAGCGACTCCTGTCGCGCGCCGAACGCCTTCCGCCTGGGCACAAGAGGTAGTATGTCGAGCATGACTCGACATACTACATATTGACGATGGCCTTTCAGCAGGAACTACCTTTCGACAGCCCCTTTGCGGTCGGGGAGCACCCGGCTCTGTGGACGCCGCGTGATATTTGGGTTCGCCTCAACAAGCAGACACTTCCCCACTTCGCAGAGGATAGACGCCTTGACTTCAAGCGCGGGGGACGGCTCGACGTTGATGACTACGCCACCTACCTGAGCACGTTCTCAAATACGCCGGATGGCGGTTTGCTGGTGTTCGGCGCCACGAGCCACGCAGTGGCAAGCGGTTGCAGCAAGATGTCTCAAGCGCACCTGAATCTCATCGAGAAGGCGCACCTAACCGTCTGTCCGATGGCGCGTCCGGAGTTCAAGCGCTTCGAGGTCACGGTCGACGGAAAGCCCGACTTTTGTATTGGCGTCTATGTCCCGTACATCGGCCGGCTGGTGGAAACGAACAAGGGCGAAGCTTGGATTCGCTTTGGCGACAACCGTCACCGAATGTCGGAGGAGGAGAAGCAGGACTTCCGATCAACGCGCCAGGAGCTGTCCTTCGAGCAGTCGCCTGCGCCCTACCGGTACCCCGAAGACTTCGACCCGTCGATCATCGACGACTTTTGTCACCGGCTTCGGCATGCCGAGAGCCGGACGAAATGGACGAATGAGGAAATCCTAGCGGACCGCCATCTCGGGACAATCCAGGCCAATAAGCTCATCCCGAACTACGCTCTCGTGTTGCTGGCCGCCAAAGACCCGGGGCGAACGATCCCAGGTTGCCGCGTTCGGATCCAACGCTTCGAGACCATCGAGGAAGGCAGCGGAGCCTCCTACAACCCCATCCGCGAGCGCTACCTCGAAGGCAATATCGTAAAGATCATCACCGACGCTCGCGTGGCGATGGAGACCTTCATCAACGACGTGACGTGGCTCAACAAAGAGGGCCGGTTTGTCACCACGAAAGAGTACCCGGAGTGGGCGTGGTTTGAGTGTCTGGTGAACGCCTGCGTCCACCGCTCATATAGCTTCAGCGGCACCGAGATTACGGTGAAGTTTTTCCCGGACCGCATGGAGGTGGAGAGCCCCGGCGGCTTCGTACCGCCTGTCACGGAGCAGACGATCTATGTCACCCGGGCCGCGCGGAATCCCCACCTCATGGATGCGCTGCGCCACCTCGGCTACGTGCGCATGGCGCGCGAGGGTACCCGCCGCATCCTTGAGAGCATGAAGGAGTGGGGCCTTCCCGACCCGACCTTCAAGCAAGAGGCGCTGCACGGCGTGGTCGTGCGCGTGACGCTCAAGAACGATCAGGAGACCCGTAAGCGGGCCACGGACCGAGACGTGGCGCAGTTCTTCGGCGTCGATGTTTGGCGCACGCTTCAGGAGCACGAGATCAAGATCGTCGCCTCCGCCTTCCACAACGGAACGATCCAAGTCTCAGAGGCGCAGCGGATTACGGGGCGCACCTGGGGGACGAGCAAAAAGGATCTCGACCGCCTAACGCGGCGGGGAATCCTAGAGTTCGTCGCGGGCGATTTCGTGCGCGATCCCAAGGCTCACTACCGGCTCGCGAATCAAGCCCTGGGTCAAGACCCCGACCCCACCGTCAAACCGGTCAACCTCAACGGCTGACCGCCTGGGTACGCGAAATATAATATCGCCAACGGAGATCGCCCGAGCGCGGTTCCCGTTCCTCTCCCCTGCGAAGCGGAGAGCGAGAGGGCCTACCGCGCCGCCGCGCCCTCGCCGCTCCCGCCCGCCCGCGCGCTGGTCAGCTTGGCGGCCGTCGGAATCGGCGGCGCTCCGGAGGGCAGCGGGGCCGAGGGGTCGCGGATGAAGGCCAGGATGTCGGCCCAGACGACCGGGCCTTGATGGTCGCGGGTGAGCAGGTGGTGGCCGAGAGCGTAGTAGGCGCTCTGGTCGCTGGGCTGCAGCTGGCGCGCCGCCCGGAAGGCGGCGTGCTGGGGGATGATGTCGTCGTGGGCGCCGTAGAGATAGAGCGTGGGAAGGCGGTCCTTGCCGACGTCCTTCGCCGCCTTGTCCATCAGGCTCACCAGCCCATAGAGGGTGTCGGACCGCGCGCCCCAAACCATCAGCGGGTCGCGGCCCATGGCGATCAACTCCTCGCGGTTGTCGGTCGGCATGATCTTTCGGGTCAGCCATGAGGGCGGGGTGTAGACCCTGGAGGCGGTGAAGTTGGCCGCCAGCCAGAGCAGGGTCCGGTAAGGCAAGGGCTGCTCGCTCCAGCCCCACACCGCAGGCGACAGCAGCACCAGCCGGTCGGCCTCGGGCGGCTGGTCGGACGCGAAGGCCTCCACCGCCACCGCTCCGCCCATGCTTTCGCCGACGACCGCGATGATCGCCTTCGGGTGGGCCCGGCGCGCGAGCGCGACCACCGTGCGCAAGTCCTCGACCATCAGCGCGTCGCCAGCCCAGACGCCGCGGCGGGGCGAGCGGCCGAAGCCGCGCTGGTCGTAGGCGATCGTCGTCACACCCTGCTCGGCCCACCAGGGCGCAGCCAGATGGAAGGCGTTAGCGTAGTCGTTCATGCCGTGGGCCGCGACGATCACCGCCCAGGGCTCGCCAGGCGCCTCCCAGGTGGTCAGGCCGAGCCGCGCGCCGTCGAAGCTGACCACCGCGTCCGGCTCCAGGCGCGGGCCGGCGAAGCCCGCCGGCGGCCAGCCAGCCTTCTGGACCAGCATCGGCGTGCAGGCCGCGAGGCTTAGCGCGGCGAACAGGACAGCGAGGAAGCGCGTCATGAACTCGAGGCGTCGCGGTTGAGGATCTCGGCCACCCGATGCCGAAGATAGGGCACAACCTCCAGCTCGAAATACGGGTTTCGCCGCAGCCAGGCGATGTTTCGCCAGGACGGATGCGGCGCCGGCAGAATTGCGGGCAGGTGGGCGCGCCAGTCCAGGACCACCGCGCTCATCGGCCGCCGATCGCCCAGCGCCCAGCGTTGCGCATGGCCGCCGACCAGCAGGGTTAGCTCGACCCTCGGCAGAAGCGCGAGGAGCCGCCGTCGCCAGAGCTCGGCGCACCGCCGCGGCGGCGGATAGTCTCCGCCGCGGAGCGCGGTTCCCGGATAGCAGAAGGCCATGGCCGCCACGCCGATCTCGGCGCGCCCGTAGAAGGTCGTGCGGTCGATGCCCATCCAGTCGCGCAGGCGCTCGCCCGAGGGATCGTCGAAGGGCAGTCCGCTCTCATGCACCCGCCGCCCGGGCGCCTGGCCGCAGATCAAGAGCCGCGTCGCCGGAGTGACGCGAACCACCGGCCGCGGCTCGTGGCCGAGTTCGCCCGCGCAGGCGCGGCAGGCGCGGATCTCGCCGAGCAGGGCCTCGAGCCGGCTCAGGCTGCGCCCTCCTCCGTCGCGGGCAGCCGCAGGCGGTAGACGCCCTTGAAGCTGTCGGGGTCGGCGGGCTTGTTGTGGCGGGTGATCACCAGCCGGCCCTGCCGCGCCAGGCCGACGGCCGTCGCGCGGACGTGCCCCAGCAACCTGCGCCAACCCTCGGGATCGACCGCGCGGGCCACCTCCTCCGGCGACACCGACTTGCCGACCGGCAGCCTCGCCAGGAGATCGAAGATCGCGGTTTCGACCGGTTCGCTCATCCGGTGCAGATATCGTCCTAGGTCGAAGGCCGCAACGGCCCCTCCGTCTCGGCGCGTTCCGCGCCGAGATGCTCCACTGCGCAGCGGGGGAGCTGTCCGCGAAGCGGACTGAGGGGGCGTTCGGCCGCTACCGCATCCCCGCCTGCGCGGCAGGCCGCGCCCGCATGGCTTCGGCCCATCGGTTCAGATTCGGCAGCTCCGCGGGCGGGCGGAAACGGATCAGACGGGCGAAGTCGAGGCCGATGAAGGCGGCGATGTCGGCGATGGTCAATCGATCGGCCGCGATCCAGTCGCGGTCCGCGAGCCGTCTGTCGAGCAGCTCGAGCCCCTTCATCGCCTGGGTCTGCTGGCGTTCGGCGATCTCCGGGCTCTGGGCCTCCAGGGCGGCGAGCGCCGGGGCGGTGTGGCGGACCCAGAGCATGAAGGGTGTCGCCACCAGGAACTCGGCCCGGCGCTGCCACATCTCGATCACCGCCGTCTCCTCCGGGGTGCGGCCGAACAGGTTCGGCTCGGGGTAGCGGCTTTCCAGGTAGCGGCCGATGGCGATCGACTCGGTGATCCAGGTCCCGTCGTCCAGCTCGAGCGCCGGCACGTTGGCGAGGCCCGCCTTGGCCAGATAGTCCGGCCGCCTGTGCTCGCCCTGCATGATGTTCACCCGGACGAGCTCGATGTCGTCGACGCCCTTCTCCGCCATCACCCAGCGGACGCGGCGCGGATTAGGCGCGAGCGGTGTGTCGTAAAGCTTCATCCGGCGGACTCCCTCAATGCGTTCCAGGGAGCCCGCCTGCGTTCAGCGGGTCAAGCCGCGGCGCCGGATTCCCGCTCGGCCTTGTCGGCGTAGAGCTGCGCCTCGCGGGCGATCAGCACGTCGGCGAGGAACCAATAGGCCTCGCCCCAGGCGCCCAGCACCTCGTCGGTGGCCGCCTCGCCCAACACGTCGCGGATCGCCGGCAGCAGCGCCTCGGCGACCTTCGGATAGTGCTCGGGGCGGACGTGGGTGGCCACGTGCCGGTCGGCCATCCGCTCGACCGCACCCGCCAGCGCCGGCAGGTTGTCGACGTTCTGGGCGAAGGCGACGATCGCTGCGGCGAGGCGGCGCGGCTGCTCGCCCGACTCCTGGGCCGCGGCATCGAACAGCGCCTTGATCGACGCGTCGACGAACAGACGCTCGTACATGCGGGTGGTGATGGCGACGCCGTGCCGCACGAGCACCGGCGCCGTGGCCTTCACGATGGCGATCGTAGCGGGCGACAGCGTCTTGGTCATCGGATGTCCTTCGGCGAGAGAGAGACGGCCGTTTGCGGCTCGGCCTTGGTTAGGGCCAGCGCCGCCGGACGGCTACTCCGGGTCGCTACGGACTTGCCATTATATCTTGGCGCGACATTCTGACGCTCAGTGGGCTGAGAAGATCGCGGCCGGGAGGAGGCCGACGACGGCGCCGCTCAGGCAGGTCGCCAGGAAGCCCACGGCCATCGCCTTCCAGACCATGCCGATCACCTCGCTGCGCCGCTCGGGAACCAGCACGCTGTAGCCGGCGACGTTGATCCCCACCGAGGCGATGTTGGCGAAGCCGCAGAGCGCATAGGTCATGATCACCCGCGTGCGGTCGGCGAGCTCGCCGGGCGGCAGGCCGCCCAGCCGGATGAAGGCGGCGAACTCGGTCAGCACCAGCTTGACGCCGAGCAGGCCGCCCGCGGCGGGCGCGTCGCGCCAAGGCACGCCGAGGGTCCAGGCCAGCGGCGCGAACCCCAGCCCCAGCATCCGCTCCAACGTCACCGGCGCGCCGTCGACCGGCGGCAGGGCGCCCAGTATCCGGTCGACGATGGCGGTGAAGGCGACGAAGACGATCAGGGTGGCGGCGACATTGAGGACGATCTGCAGTCCGTCGGACGTCCCCTTGATGACGGCGTCGACGGAACTCTCGTAGACCTTGCCGAGACCAGCCGCGCTCTCGTCCTGCGCCTCCAGAACCGGATCGCTGGGGACGACGATGCGGGCCAGCAGCACGCCCGCCGGCGCCGACACCAGCGAGGCCGTCAAGACGTGAGCCGCGGCGTTCGGCAGCACGCCCTGCAGGATCGTCACATAGGCCACCATGGTGGAGCCGGCGACGCAGGCCATGCCCACAGCGATCAGCAGGAAGAGCTCCGAGCGGCTGAGGCCGGCCAGGTAGGCGCGGATGAAGATCGGCCCCTCGACCTGGCCCATGAAGATGGTCGCCGCCGTCGCCAGCGCCGGCGGGCCGCGCAGGCCGAAGGTCCTGCGGAACAGGAAGCCAAAGCCCTGCGTGATCCAGCGCAGGATGCGCCAATGCCACAGCAGCGCAGCCAGCGCGCAGACCACCAGGATCACCGGCAGAACGCGGAAGCCGAAGATGAAGAGCGCGCCCGGACTGTCCACGGGATAGGGCTGGCGGTCCGGCGCCCCGGCCAGGAAGCCGAAGACGAAGGCCGAGCCCGCCTGGGTGCTCGCGCCCAGCACCTCGACCGCCCGCCCCAGCGCGGCCAGCCCGTCGCGCAGCGCCGGCACGCCGAAGAGCGCCAGCACCAGCAGGGCCTGCGCCAGCACCGCGCCGACCGCCAGCTTCCACGGGAAGCGCCGGCGCTCCTCCGACATCAGCCAGCAGAGCCCCAGGATCAGCGCGACCCCGACCAGGCTCTGGGCGTTTTCCAATCGAAACATCCGCCCCGCCCCCGCGCCTCAGCTGTGGAGAGCGCAAGGAGATTCAGATCCGCGATCCGGATTCGGCGCAATCGCGGCGGCGGCGCAAAGAACGTCCTGCATCCGCCCTGGGCATTTTACGGGGCGCGCCCGGGGTTCGCCCGCCGTCCGCAGCCGGCGAATCTGCGCTATGGAATTCATTCCCGCCAACGCGGTCTTGGGAGATGCAGGTGCGGCCGGTCGGACAAGCGCCTCCACTGTCGATGATGACGATGCTCACGCTGGCCCTGGCCAGCGTGCCGCTGGGCGCCGTGCAGGTGGCGTTGACCGTGCATCTGCCCCGCTATTTCGCCAGTCACATGGGGCTCAGCCTCGTCGCCGTGGGCGCGGCCTTCGCCCTGGTGCGCGCGATCGACATCCCGCTCGACCCGCTGCTCGGCGTGGCCATGGACCGGACGCGAAGCCGGTTCGGCCGCTACCGGCTCTGGGCGGTCGCCGGCGCGCCGGTGATGATGGCGGCGCTCTACATCCTCATGCACCCCCCGGTCGCCGTCGGCACGGCCTTCCTGGTCGGGGCGCTGCTGCTGATGTTCCTCGGCAATTCGGCGATCTTCCTGTCGCAGCTCGCCTGGGCGTCAAGCCTGGCCATCAGCTACCAGCAGCGTTCGCGCATCTTCGCGACGATCATCTGGATGGGCGTGACGGGATCGCTCGCCGTGCTGATCGTACCCGTGGTCATGGCGCAGCTCGGGCGGACGGACGCCGAGGGCGTCGAGGCGATGATCTGGTTCGTGATCGTCGCCACCCCGCTCACCACCTTGGTCATGGCCCTGCGCACGCCCGAACGCATCGTCCCGGACCACGTCCCGCAGTTCCGGTTGCGCGACTACCCGGGCCTGGTTCTGCGGCCGAACGTGCTGCGCGTGATCGCCTCCGACTTCTGCATCCAGCTCGGTCCCGGCTGGATGGCCGCCCTCTACCTCTTCTACTTCACGACCCTGCGGGGCTTCGACGCCAAGCAGGCGAACCTGCTGCTCTTGATCTACATCGCCGCGGGCTTCATCGGCGCGCCCGCCACCGCCTGGCTGTCGCACCGGATCAACAAGCACCGCGGTCTGATGGTCTGCACGACGGTCTTCACCCTCTGCCTGCTGATGATGCCCTTCCTGCCGCCGGGCGACTTCCTCACCGTCGCCCTGCTGATGGTGATCGCCGGCGCCGCCTTCTCGGGCTTTCTCGTCTCGCTGCGCTCCCTGACGGCGGATATCGCCGACGAGATCCGGCTGGAGACGGGGCGCGACTGGACGGGTCTGCTCTTCGCGCTCACCAACGCCACCACCAAGCTGGCCACGGCGGGCGCCATCTTCTTCACCTTCCAGGTGCTGAGCGAAGTCGGATTCGATCCCCGCCCCGGCGCCGCCAACACCGCCTACGCCCTGCGCGGCCTGGAGATCGCCTTCCTGGCGGGGCCGGTGGTCTTCGTCATGCTCGGCGGCCTGTGTTTCACAGGCTACCGGCTCGACCAGCTGCGCCACGCCGAAATCCGCCGCGAACTCGACGCCCGCGACCTGCAGCACGGCGGGGTGCGGTCGGGGAGGCCGTAGCCGAACGCCCTCTTCGTCTCGGTTCAGCCCAGCCGCTTCGCCATCTCCAGGAACACACGGCTCGCCGCGCTGTCCGGGTCGGTCGCGACCAGCGGGCGGCCGGTGTCGCAGGCTTCGCGCAGCGCAACCTCGATCGGCACCTGGCCCAGCAGCGGCACGCCGAGGCGCTCGGCTTCCCGCGCCCCGCCCCCCTCGCCGAAGATCGGGATCTTCGCTCCCGTCGTCGGGTCGGCGAAATAGGCCATGTTCTCGACCACGCCCAGCACCTCGGCGCCGGTCTTGCGGAACATGGTGACCGCGCGCCGGGCGTCGATCAGGGCGATCTCCTGCGGCGTCGAGACGATCACCACGCCGTCCAGCTTCAGCCGCTGGGCGATGGTGAGCTGGATGTCGCCGGTCCCGGGCGGAAGGTCGACGATAAGGACGTCGAGCGGCGCCTCGGGGCTCCCCCAGTTGCTGCCGATCAGGGTGCGGACGGCCGAAGAGGCCATCGGTCCCCGCCAGATGGCGGCGTCGCCCGGCTCGACGATGAAGCCGATCGACATCACCTTCACGCCCCAGGCCTCCAGCGGCTTCAGCCGCTTGTCCGCGTCGAAGGTGGGCTCGCCCTCGACGCCCAGCATGTGCGGCGCCGACGGACCGTAGATGTCGGCGTCCAGCAGGCCCACGCGGCGGCCGAGCCGGGCCAAGGCCGCCGCGAGGCTGACCGCCACGGTCGACTTGCCGACCCCGCCCTTGCCGCTGGCGACGGCGATCACCCTTTTCACATGGGCCGGACGCTCCGCCTCGGCGGCCGGGCCGAGGCGCGCCTGAGGGTCCTCCGTCACCCGCGCGCGGCGCCGCTGAACCGAAGGGGGCGCAGGGGCGGCGTGCTCGGCGGTGAGGATCACCTGCGCCTTCGCCAGCCCCGTCGCGCGGGCGAGCGCCGTCTCGGCGGCCTCGCGCACGCCGCGATAGAGCGAGACTTCGGCCTCGGGCACCTCGAGCATGAAGGCGGCCCGGTCGGGGCGCAGGATCAGGCCCCGGACCAGGCCGGCTTGCGCCAGGCCCATGCCGGACTTGGGATCGCGCACCGCGTCCAGGGCGGCGAGGACGGCGGCGCGGTCGGGAGCAGCTCCTTCGCTCATGTCGCCTTTGGCTTGCTTTGATGCGGAAGGGGTCTCATATCCGGCGGACTGCGCCGGTTTACAAGCCCGACGGGGGCTTGCGCGACACGGCCGCGCCCTGGATGCCTGCTTGACCAAGACGCGACCCGCCTGATGCCCTGGAACGACAACGCCAATCCTGGCCCCTGGGGCTCTCCACCAGACGATCGGCGGGACGGCCCGCCGCGCCGCCCCGAAGGCGGCGGACGTGGCCCGCGGCGTCCGGAACGTCCGCAGTTCGACCCCGACGTGGAGCGGCTGAAGGTCAGGCTGCGCCGCTTCTTCGGCGGGCCGGGCGGGATGCGTCCAGGCGCCATCGGCGCCATCATCGGCGGCGTCGCGATCCTGTGGCTGCTCTCCGGCCTCTATGTGGTGCAGCCCAACGAGCGGGCGGTCGTCACCACCTTCGGGGCCTATTCGCGGACGGAGGATCCGGGCCTGCGCTACCACCTGCCGGCGCCGGTCGAGCGGGTGGAGAAGGTGCCCGTCACGACGCTGAACCGGATCGACATCGGCGGGACCGCCGATGCCGACGTTCCGCAGGAGAGCCTGATGCTCACCGGCGACGAAAACATCATCAACCTCGACTTCAGCGTCACGTGGCGCATCGACGACCCCAAGCAGTACGTGTTCGCGACACGCGGTCCGGAAGAGGCGGTCAAGGCCGTGGCCGAGAGCTCGGTGCGCGAGGTGGTGGGCAAGATGCCGCTGCAGCAGATCCTGACCCGCGGGCGCGGCCAGGTGCAGACCCAGTCGGCCGAACTGATGCAGCGCATCCTGAACTCCTGGGGCGTGGGCGTAAGCGTGGTGGAAGTTCAGATCCGCTCGGCCAACCCGCCGCAAGAGGTGGTCGCCGCTTTCCGTGAGGTGGCCAACGCCGGCCAGGACGCCGAGTCCGCGGTGAACGAGGCCAACGCCTACCGGAACCGCGTGGTCAATGAGGCCAAGGGCGACGCGGCCCGCATCGTCCAGTCCGCCCAGGGCTATCGCGAGCAGTCGGTCCGCGAAGCGCTCGGCGACGCCGCCCGCTTCAACCAGATCTATGGCGAATACCGCCGCGCCCCGGGCGTAACCCGTGAGCGCCTTTACCTGGAGACCATGGAGCGGGTGCTGGGCAAGTCCAACAAGGTGATCATCGACGGCAAGGGCGTGACCGCTCCGGTCGTCCTTCCGCCGGACGTCTTCCAGCGCCGGACGCCGCCCGCCGCTGCACCCGCGCCCGAACCGGCGCCGCCACAATCGGCCGACGGCAGGAGGAGCGGCCAATGACCCGTCATCAGCTGACCGCCTGGGGCGTGGCCGGTTTCGTCCTCCTCATCCTGCTCGCCAACACGCTCTTCATCGTCGACCAACGCCAGTCGGCCATCGTCGTCCGCTTCGGCGAAGCGGTGCGGGTCATCAATGCCCCGGGCAGCGCCGGGCCGGGCCTTCACGTCAAGGCGCCATTCCTGGAAAGCGTGATCCGCTTCGACCGCCGCAACCTGGGCCTGGAGGCCGAGCAGGAGGAGGTGATCTCCGCGGATCAGGAGCGGCTCGTGGTCGACGCCTTCCTGCGCTACCGCATCGCTGACCCGCTGCAGTACTACCGCACCCTGCGCGACGACCGCACCGCCTCGGCCCGGCTCGAGCCGCTGGTCAACTCGGCCCTGCGCCAGGTGCTGGGCTCCACCACCTCATCCAACATCATCTCCGGCGGCCGCGCCCAGTTGATGGCGCTGACCCGCGACGACGTCGCCCGCCGGGCCACGGCCGGTCGCTTCGGGATCGAAGTCATCGACCTCAGGATCAAGCGCGCCGACCTGCCCGCGGCCAACCAGGCGGCCGTCTACCGGCGCATGCAGACCCAGCGCCAGCAGGAGGCCGCGCAGGTCCGCGCCATCGGCGAGCAGCAGAAGCGCGAGATCATCGCCGGCGCCGACAAAGAGGTGGCGATCACCCTCGCGACCGCCACCGAGGAGGCCGAGACCACCCGCGGCCAGGGCGACGCCCAGCGCACGCGCATCTTCGCCCAGTCGTACGGGCGCGACCCGAGCTTCGCCAGCTTCTACCGCTCGATGCAGGCTTACGACAGCGCGCTCGGCCAGGGCGACTCCACCCTCGTCCTGTCGCCCGACAGCGCCTTCTTCCGCTATTTCGAGAGAGGTGGCGGGCGCTAATGAGATCAAGCCGCGCGAGCTGAGCGGCATGAGGGGGGAAGAATCGCATGACGACGATCGCCGCGGAGCGCGCGAGCAGCGACCGCTCGCGCTACGCGCTGTTCATCCTGACGCTGATCTATGTGTTCAACACCATGGATCGGCACATCTTCTCGATCCTGGCCGAACCGGTTCGCCGCGACCTGCACATGAGCGACACCCAGCTGGGCGTGCTGACCGGCCTAGCCTTCGCTTTGTTCTACACCTTCTTCGGCGTGCCGGCCGGCTGGTTGGCCGACCGCGTCGGGCGCGTACGCGTCATCACGGCGGCCTGCGTCATCTGGTCGTGCTGCTCCGCCGCCGGAGGGCTGGCGACGAACTTCCTCCAGCTCGCGCTGTCGCGAATGGGCGTCGGCATCGGTGAGGCGGGCGGCGCGGCGCCCTCCTATTCGCTGATCTCCGCCTTCTATCCGCCCAAGCGGCGCGGCGCTGCGCTTGGGGCTTTTCACACGGGCTCGGCGGTGGGGATGCTGGTGGGCTCCACGGCCTGCGCCTGGCTCGCCGCAACCTACGGCTGGCGGGTGGCGGTGGTGGCGGTGAGCCTGCCCGGTGTGATCTTCGGGCTGGTGCTCTGGCTCACGCTCAGCGAACCCGCACGCTCGAATTCCGAGGAGGCGCAGCCCGCATTCCTCGCCTCGCTCGCCGCCTTCGTGCGCGACCCGCTGCTGCGCCTGACGGCGGTGACCGCCGGCCTCAGCTCCTTCACCGGGTTCGGCATCTCGGCCTGGCTTCCGGCCTTTCTGATGCGCGTGAAAGGCATGACCCTGCCCGAATTCGCCCTGTGGTTCGGCCTGCCCTATTCGGTGGTGTTCGCGTTCGGCCTCTGGGCGCCCGGATGGCTGGCTGACAAGCTCTCGGCGAGGACGCCGCGGGCCTACGCCTTCGTGCCGATGACCGCCCTACTGACGGCGGCCCCGCTGATCGCCATGGCGGTGCTCGCCCCGGGGTGGCCCCTGTCGTTCGCTGTCTGGTTGGTGGCCTTCTCGCTGAGCCAGATGTTCCTCGCCCCGCTCCTGGTCATCATCCAGAACCGCAGCCCGGAGATGCAACGCAGCACCTTCTCAGCCCTGTTCCTGTTCGCGAACAACCTGATCGGCGCGGGATTCGGACCGCTTTACGTCGGCGCCATCAGCGACCTGGCGGCGCCCGCCTTCGGCAAGGCCTCGCTGGGCGTTGGGCTCGCCGCTCTCATACCCGTCGCCTTCATCGCCTGCGCCGCCTTGTGGCGAATCTCCCGCCGCCTTTGACCGGCCGAAGCACGGGCCCGCAGCGGCCCCAAGGCTTAGCTGGGCCTTGCAATCCGTCCGCTGAGACGCGCTCAACCTTTGCATCTCAGCACGATGCGATCCACCGCCTCGCGGCTGCGAGGCGCGCAGCGGCCGACGTTAAGCATAAGTATTTCGGCAACAAATTTGGATTGCGTGGAACTATCTATGTTTCTATAGGTTGTAATTATAATGAAAATGGACTGGGAGGAGAGGCTTGTCACCTCTTGAAAGCGGCGCCCGCCCGTCATTAACCTTGCGGAAAACGAGAAGCGATCAGGAAAAATTGAAGAACCGCGCCGCGGAAGACCAGCGCGTGCTGCGACAGCGGGCGGAACGCTTGCTTGAAGCCGCACAGACTCTGGACGACGTCACCAGACGCACCGGTCTCGTTCTCGAGGCCGCCATGCTTCACCGGCTGGCGACCGCAGCTGAAGAGCAGCTGGCGATCCTGCAGGCCCGACACCCGCTATTCGAGGCCGACCGCAGGTCCTTCGCGAAACTCAGGCCCGATCGAAAGTCGATGAACTGAGCCCTCGATCGGGGTCGCCCGAAGGATCGGGCTCTCCTGCAGTACAGGCGTCTGTGATGACGAACTTCGACGGCTCGCGGGTCGCAAGCGGTTGCCCGCCGATACCGAAGCGCAGCGTCTCCCGCCCCGGGCGGAAACTGAAGGATCACATCGTCCGCGACGCTCCGGACGAGGAGTTCACCACCACAGCGCCGACGACGCGATTCGCCGCGATGGGCCTATTGATAGCCATCGCCCTCTCCGCCGTGCTCTGGACCCTCATCATCGGCGCGATCGCATTGTTGCTGCGATGAGGCCCGCGAGGCCCTCGCCTTTCAAAGCTGATCGTTCCTGCCGGTCGCGGCCCGCGCCACCGTGCCGCTCGCACTCGCGGTGGCCTAATTCGCGCGAGTCTGCGAATGACAAACCGGTTGGAGCAAGGCATGGCCGAACCGGCGATCTTCTTCGAGGAAGTCAACAAGCGGCAGAGCGCCTTCCATCGGCGCGCCTTCCTGCTCGCCGGCTTCGCCGGCGCGGGCCTCACCGCGCTCACGGCGCGACTGGCCTATCTGCAGATCTTCGAGACCCAACGCTACGAGAAGCTTTCCGCCTCAAACCAGTTCAACTTCAAGCTCACGCCCCCGCCGCGCGGCCTGATCGTCGACCGCAACGGGGTGGTGCTGGCGTCGAACCGTCCGAACTTCACCCTCATGGTGGCGCGCGAGCCTGGGGTCGACGTGCCGACCACGCTGAAGACCCTCGCCGAGTTCGTGCCGCTCGACGATCGCAAGCAGTCGCGGCTGGCCAAGGACATCGCCGCGGCCCCGGCGCGAGCGCCCGTGGAGGTGCTGGAGGACCTGAGCTGGGAGCAGCTCAGCGCCATCGACCTGCGCATGCCGGAGATGCCGGGCGTCAGCGCCGAGATGGCCGAGGTGAGGGTCTATCCGCACGGCGGCGCCTTCGCCCATGTGATCGGCTACGTGGCCAAGGTCAACAAGACCGACATCACCGAGGCCGGGCCGAATTCAGAGCCGATCATGCTCAATCCCGGCTTCCGGATCGGCAAGCAGGGCGTCGAGAAGGCCTTCGACCTGCAGCTGCGCGGCCGACCCGGGGCCCGCAAGGTGGAGGTGGACGCCGCCGGCCGCGAAGTCCGCGCCGATCCGCAGGGCGACATCACCGCCGTCCCCGGGGCCACGATCCAGCTAACGCTGGACGCCGACATCCAGCAGCGCGCGCTCGAGGTGTTCGGCGACGAGAGCGGCGCTGCGGTCATGATGGACTGCCGCTCCGGCGACATCCTCTGCATGTTTTCCGGCCCGACCTTCGACGCCAACAAGTTCGTCCATGGCCTGTCCGGCGTGGAATACCGGCAGCTCGCCAAATTCGACCGCAAGCCGCTGTTCAACAAGGCCCTGACCGCCACCTATCCGCCGGGCTCGACCTTCAAGACCATGGTGGCGCTGGCGGCGCTCGAGGCGGGCTACGACCCCAGGACCGTTCACGTCTGCAACAAGGCCTGGGCCTGGGGCGGGCGGGTCTGGCACTGCGACGAAGCGCACGGCGCCCAGGACCTGCACCTGGCGATCGCCACCTCCTGCGACATCTATTTCTACCAGTGCGCGCTGTTCGTCGGCCCCGACCGGATCGCCGACATGGCCCGCCGCTTCGGGCTGGGCCAGACCTTCGACATCGGCATCCCCGGCCAGACCAAGGGCCTGGTCCCGGACCGGGCCTACAAGCGCCGGGCCTTCAAGAAGGATCCCGTCTGGCACCCCGGCGAGACGCCGAGCATGGGGATCGGTCAGGGCTACACCCACCTCAACCCGCTGCAGCTCTGCGTGATGGCCGCACGCCTGGCCAACGGGAAGAAGTCCCTGCACCCCCGCCTGGTCGAGTCGATCGGCGGCGTCGACCAGCCGCGCGGCTCGGCCTTCGGCGACCTGCCGGTCAATGCGGAGCACATCGCCTTCGTGCGCGACGCGATGAAGGCGGTGACGACCATAGGCACCGCCGCCGCGGTCGCCGACATGGGCCTGGGCGACATCAAGATGGCCGGCAAGACCGGCACCGCCCAGGGCTTCAACTACAACGGCGGGCGGGGCGTCCACGGCACCCAGGGCCCATGGCGACAGCGCGACCACGCCTGGTTCGTCGCCTACGCCCCGCACGACGACCCGCGCTACGCCATGAGCGTGCTGGTCGAGCACGGTGGCTTCGGCGCCGGCGCGGCCGCCCCCCGGGCGCGCGAGATCATGCGCACCGCCCTGATCAAGGACCCCGAGCTGCGCGGCCGCATCGAGCACACCGCGCCTCCGGTGGTGCACGCGACGGCGCCGGTAGAGGCGGGCGCGGCGCAGCCCACTTGAACTCCGGAGGAACGGCTCTCCTACCCTCGCCCCTCGATCATCTCGCGCACCTCGTGCAGGTCGCGGGCGATGCGGACGCACAGGGCGTGCATCTCCTCGGTGGCGTCGAGCAGGTCGGGGACCATCACGGTCATCATGCCGGCGGCGGCGGCGGCGCGGACGCCGTTATGGGAGTCTTCCAGGGCCAGGCAATCGGCGGGATCGATCGCGAGCGCCTGCGCGGCCTTCAGGAAGGGCTCCGGGTGCGGCTTGTGGTGGGTCTGTAGCTCCCGGCTGACGATCGCGTCGAAGCGCTCGATCAGGCCGTGTTGGCCCAGGCTGTGCTCCACGGCGTCGCGGGTCGAAGAGGTGGCGATGGCGCGCGGCAAGGTGTGGGCGTCCAGCGCGTCGAGGAGTTCGACCACGCCGGCCTTCAGCGCCACGCCGGCTGCGGCGATGTCGAGGAAATGGCGCCGCACCTCGCTGCGCCAGAGCGTGAGGTCGAAGTCCTCGCCGAAATGCTCGATGACGATCAGGTCGCTGGCGCCGGCGGGTAGTCCGACCAGACGTTTGAAGAGGTCGAACGGCATCTCCAGCCCGAGCCCCCCGACCGCCGCCTTCATCGCCTCGAACACCACGTTCTCGGTGTCCACCAAGAGGCCGTCCATGTCGAAGACCACGGCCTTGATGGGACGGGGCAGGTGCATCGGCGTCATTCCACCACGAACTGGCTGGCTCGATAGCCCTGGAAGTAGAGCAGCGCCGTCAGGTCCGCGTGATCGACCTTGGCGTCGGCCAGCGCCGCCACGATCGGCTTGGCGCGATAGGCGACGCCCAGGCCCGCCGCTTCGATCATGGCCAGGTCGTTGGCGCCGTCGCCGATCGCCAGCGTCTGATCTAGCGGAACGCCGAGCGTGGCCGCCTCGCCTTCCAGCGCCGCCAGCTTGGCCTCCCGACCGAGGATCGGCTCGCCGACCTTGCCCGTGAGCGCCGCACCGTCGTCGATCAGGGCGTTGGCCCGATCCTCGTGGAAGCCGGCCGCCTTGGCGACCCGGCTGGTAAAGAATGTGAAGCCGCCGGAGACCAGCAGGCAGCGCGCGCCGCTCTCCGCCATGGTCCGCACGAGGGTCCGGGCGCCGGGATTGAGCCGCACCCGCTGGTCGTAGGCTTGCTGCAGGGCGTCCAGCGACAGCCCCTTGAGCATGCCGACGCGTTCGCGCAGCGCGCTCTCGAACTCGAGCTCGCCGCGCATGGCCCGCTCGGTGATCGCCGAGATCTCCGCCTTCAGGCCCGCGAAGTCCGCCAGCTCGTCCAGGCACTCGACGTTGATGATGGTGGAGTCCATGTCGGCGACGAGCAGCCGCTTGCGGCGGCAGGCGAGCGGCTGCGCGGCGAAATCCGTGGCGTGGTGGGCGAGCGCGTCGGTCGCGAGCTTGCGCACCGCGCCGATCTCGCCGTCGACGTAGATGTCGACGGCCGCCGGTCCCAGAGGCTCATGCGCCTTGACGGGAAGGGCGGCCCTTGCGAGCGCTTGGTCGGCGGCGGCTTCGGCCGAGGCCAGCGTGGCGGGGTCAGGGCTGACGAGGGTGAGCACCAGTTCCATGGGAAGCCGCATCTGGCTGATCGCCGGCCCCACCGCAAGCGGCAAGTCGGCGCTGGCGCTGCGGCTCGCCGACGCGACGGGCGGGGAAATCGTCAACGCGGACTCCATGCAGCTCTACCGGGACCTGCGGCTGCTGACCGCACGTCCGAGCGCGGAGGAAGAAGCGCGCGCGCCGCACCACCTGTTCGGGACCGTCGACGCCGGCGACGGCTGGTCAGTGGGGCGGTGGCTGCGGGCGGCCGTCGAGACTCTCGGCGAGATCGCCGCGCGCGGTCGGCCCGCGATCGTGGTCGGCGGCACCGGTCTCTATTTCCGCGCCCTGACGAAAGGGCTGGCTGAAATCCCTCCCGTGACCGCCGAAACGCGGGGCGAGGCGGAGGGGGATTTCGAGCGCCTGGGCGAAGCCGCCTTCCGGGATCGGCTGGCGAGCGCCGATCCCGCGGCCGCCGCCCGCATCGCGCCTAGCGACCGCCAGCGGCTGGTGCGGGCCTGGGAGGTCTACGCCGCCACCGGGGCTGCGCTCAGCGACTGGCAACAGACCGGCGAGCCCGCCCTCCCCGCCGGCGCCTGGTCCGGCGTCGCCTTGGAGCCGCCGCGCGAGGCGCTCTACGCCCACTGCGACGCCCGGCTGGAGATGATGGTTCGCGAGGGCGCGCTCGAGGAGGTGCGGGCCCTCGTCGCGCGCGGTCTCGACCCCATGCTGCCGGCGATGAAGGCCGTCGGCGTCCGCGAGTTCGCCGCCCATCTGCGCGGCGAAACCTCTCTCGCCCAGGCCCTGGAGGCCGCCCAGCGCGAGACCCGCCGCTACGCCAAGCGCCAACTCACCTGGATGCGCGGCCAGATGGCCGACTGGCCGCGCATCACCGCGGCTGACGCGGAACGGCAGTGGGCGGCGTTCGGAGCTTCTTGACGGCCTCCCCCCTCCATGCGAAACGCAGCAGTCCGTTTCCGGAGGAGCACACCTCGTGCGCACCATCCTCGTACTCGTAAGGCGACCGCTCCAGGACTGACCCCCCACGTCAGACCCTTCCGGTCGCTCGCCCAGCCCCCAAGAGGGGCTTTTTTATTGCCCGCGCGCCAAGTCGCATTTCGTCAAAAGGTCGCCCGACATGACCGCCGCCCAAGAACTTAAAAATCCGGCCCTCGAAGCTCAGCAAGACGTCATCACCGGCGCCGAGATCGTCGTGCGCGCCCTCCTCGACCAAGGGGTCGAGGTGCTGTTCGGCTATCCGGGCGGGGCGGTGCTGCCGATCTATGACGCCCTGTTCAGCGAGCCGCGCCTGCAGCACGTCCTGGTCCGTCACGAGCAAGGCGCCACCCACGCCGCCGAGGGCTACGCCCGCTCGACCGGCAAGTGTGGCGTGGTCCTGGTCACCTCCGGCCCGGGCGCCACCAACGCCGTCACCGGCATCGTCGACGCCCTGATGGATTCCATCCCGCTGGTGGTCATCACCGGCCAGGTCGCCACCCACCTGATCGGCACCGACGCCTTCCAGGAGTGCGACACCATCGGCATCACCAGGCCCTGCACCAAGCACAACTACCTGGTG
>Ga0070665_100001959_pt1 | contig 23167 bp, 12 predicted proteins | sample KBSS13metaG_FD_65862 | JGI IMG/M metagenome (GOLD analysis project Ga0070665, IMG submission 65862) | Switchgrass rhizosphere microbial communities from Kellogg Biological Station, Michigan, USA - KBS S1-3 metaG | ecosystem: Host-associated > Plants > Roots > Rhizosphere > Soil ... | reverse complement strand
CGACGAGCGGCAGGACGGGTTTCACTTGCGTTACGTAGCCACGCAAGCTCGGCGTGTCCGGCCCCCGATTGCTCGACGGCGCGTCGCTGGACCTGTCTGGAAAAAGCTGATCCTTGCGCGGTTCTGTCTCCGCTGACCGACAGCCCGTAGATCACCGGACCAACGCAATTGAGCTATCACTTCCTTCGAGCGTTGTTGCGAAACCCGAGAGACGATCCTCGACTCCCTGCGATGGCTTCCGTGCGTTGTGGATTCGCAACGACCTTCAATAGCGTGCCCTTCCACATGTGGTATTACCATCGCGGGCGGTTGGGTTCGCGCCGGCGCTGTGACAGCGCGCCGGCGAGAGTCAACGCCGCCAGCGACGAGGACAGGTGACGGGCCGCAGAGTTCTCTGCAGAAAACTCTGGAGACTGCGAGGAGGTAGAACAAAGCCTTGGTTCGCAGCCCCATTAACAACCACGCCTGACTTGCGTCAGTATCACGCCTCTGCCCACATGGCTGGTTGAAACTATGACAAACGGCGCGGCTGATTTCTAGCGCAGTTTTCGCAGAAAACTGCGAGGCTTTGAGGGGTTGAGGCTTTGAGGACTTGAGGAAGAAAAGACTGCGACACTAACCCGAAGCGCGAGCGAGGGTTCTTCGTTCGGCGCCGAGAGTACGAAGAACCGGGCTTGCGCCCTGCCGCTAGCGAAGGCGACTTTCGCCGGCATGTAGGGTACGCACTCCGTGCGTTCCACAATGCGTCTCGCATTGAGCGCGGTGTTGAATGGAACGAATGGTTCCGGTACGCACGGAGTGCGTACCCTACGGTTATTGCCCTGACGTTGCTTGTTCTTGCCTCGACGCCTTCCCACGAAGAACCCTCGCTTGCGCTTCGGGTTGGTGAAGTCCTCTTCGTCGTGCCGTTGTGTCGTTGTGGTGATTCCACGAATATTGGCACGAAGATGAGGATCACGAAAGCACGAAGGCACGAAACGGAATGGAGAAACCGCGGCTAGCGACGGCGGTTGTGAAGCAGTTCACCAGTGAAACGACCTGTTCGTCCCCCCTGCCCTCGCCCCCCGGGGTAACCTCAGGGGCCGCGCGGGAAAGGGACAATTTGTCCCTCGGCGAAAGGACGAGATGGCTGGCGCCTGGGCGTTGCAGATCTCCGGCCGCTCGCCGTCCCAAACATTGATTTCCCCGCTGCCGGCGGGTAGTTTAATGGCTGCCGACGCGCGATAGCCCTCGCTGGATCGCGGCGCCGGCTTCCGCCTGCCTGCACGCCTTTGCATTGTCTCCCATATTGGGCCACCCACATTGGGCCGTCCCTTTTGAGCCCGACCTGCTGGCCAAACTCGCCCGTTCACACAAAGGACCCTGTCTATGTCGCACGCGACACGTCGCACATTCCTGAAGACTTCGCTCGCCGCTACCTGGGGGCTGGGCGCGTTCACCATCTCCGGGACCAAGAGTTCGGGCCGGGTGCTGGGCGCCAACGATACGATCCGGCTGGCGATCGCCGGTCTGAACGGCCGCGGCAAAGAGCACGTTGACCAGTTCACCAAGATGGAAAACGTCAAGGTCGCCTATCTGGTCGATCCCGACGCCCGCGCCTTCCGCGGCGTGGTCGATAAGGTCAAAGACGCGACCGGTCCGGCGAAGCAAATCAAAGACATTCGCGAAGCGCTCGACGACAAAGAGATCGACGCCATCACCATTGCCACGCCGAACCACTGGCACGCGCTGATGACCATCTGGGCCTGCCAGGCCGGCAAAGATGTTTACGTCGAGAAGCCTTGCAGCCACAACATTCATGAAGGGCGGATCGCGCTCGACACGGCTCGCAAGCACAACCGCATTGTGCAGCACGGCACGCAAAGCCGCTCGAGCTCTGGCTGGGCCGGCGCTGTCGAGTTCATCAAATCCGGCGCGGCCGGCAAGCTGCTTGTCTCGCGGGCACTCTGCTACAAGCCGCGCGGCACCATTCGCACGCAAGCCCCGAGTGATCCACCAGAGCAATTGGACTTCAATCTGTGGCTCGGCCCCGCGCCACAGCAGGCGTTCCATAAGAACCTGGTGCCGTACAACTGGCATTGGTTCTGGGACACCGGCAACGGAGATATCGGCAACCAGGGCGTGCATCAGATGGACATCGCCCGCTGGGCCATCCCCGGCGCGACGCTCCCCAAAAGCGTGCTCAGCCTGGGTGGTCGCTTCGGTTACGAAGACCAGGGCCAAACGCCCAACACGCAGATCTCGGTGATGGACTTTGGCGATAGCCAATTGATTTTCGAAGTCCGCGGCCTGCGCACGCAGGGCTATCGCGACCCGAAGAAGGGCGTCGACAACGTCTTCCATTGCGAAGGGGGCCTGGTAACCGAAGGGAAGTTCTATCCCAAGGGAAGCGACACGGCGCAAGACATCCCGGGCGTTCCGCGTGGGCCAGGCAACGGCAACTTCGGCAACTTTATCGCCGCGGTCCGCAGCCGCAACAACGCGGACCTCAACGCCGACATCCAGGAAGGGCATTACTCGAGCGCCTTGTGCCACCTGGCGAATATGTCGTACCGCGTGGGCGAAGAAGTCCCGTTCAGCGAAAAGACGAAGGCCTTCGGCGACAACACCGAGGCCTACGAAACGCTGGCCCGCATGGAAGAACACCTCGGCAAGAACAACTCGCTGCCGATCGACACCATGAAGTATCGCCTGGGCCGCAAGCTGATCGTCGACGCCCAGAACGAATCGATCGTGGCCGACGCCGACGCCTCGGCATTGCTCACCCGCCAGTACCGGGCGCCATTCAGCGTGCCGGATAAAGTGGTTTAGCGCAATCGGCGGAGTGACTATCGTCCGAATCGAAGGTAATCGTCGCGTTTTCGCGCCGATTACCTCCATCCGCGAATTTGTTCGAGCGTGCAACTCTACAGCCAGCAGTAGTGAACGGTTCGAGCGTTCAGCCGGGCCGTTTGCGTGCTGCGCCGCGTGGGTCTCGTCGTTAGACCAAGTACTAGTCGATTCAGGAATACAAAAGGGGCTCACATGTTATCGCTTGTGCTTGCATTCGTTGTCATCGGAATGGGTATCAAAGCGATGACGCCCGCCGGAATTCCGCTGACCCGGCAGAAGCAATTACACGGAACTTGGGCCAAAGTGGCTGGCGGCTTTTGCCTTTTGCTCGGAGTGCTATTCCTGGCCGACGGAGTTTGGTCGATTGCGCGAGTTACAAAGCAAGTGGCCGGAATGGCCACTAATCAGCCGCTGTCCCCACCTGCGCAGAAGCAAACAATCTCGATCGACATCCCGCCTGCTAAATCTCAGTGGAATCTGTACACGACGCCTCACGGGAACATTACGATGTTGTTCCCAGGGATTCCGACGGAGGTCAACAAAGGCGCGATCGAGGAAGCTGGCGTCGTCCAGGCCTACACCTATACGTCCGCAACTGACGAAAGTGCACTGCAGGTCTCCAACATACGATTCGACGCGCCGATCGACGCCTCTGAAGTATGGTTCGACGAGGCGCGGGACACAGTCCTTCGCTTGGGCCGGGTGGATCTGGCGTCTGAACGCACGCTGCGTGTTTCCGGCCGGCCGGCTCGGGAGATCTTCTCCACGCAACGAGATGGGATGATCGTTCGCGTCTTGGTCGTCGTAGACGGGGACCAAGCGCATCAAGTTACGATGGCTGGCTCCGAAGCAGTCGTAACATCGCCGAAGGCGGACGAGGTCTTTGGTTCGCTGCAGATACTACCGCCAGATGAAAAGGCCGACCCGATGCCGGAAGTCGAGCCGCAGGATCCGCAACAATAATATCGCAAAAACAGCACTACGGACGCAAAGCCGTTTGATGTGCATAGTGGCATGAACCACTTCACAACCGGGCAGGCAGCCAGGGACGATCCCGGTGCACACTTATGCGCTGCACGAACGCGCCGATTTGGCTGTGAACCTTCGCCTAGATCAACTCGCGGATCGGTTCGCGGATGTCGACCAGGAATTGTGGGCGGCCCGCGTGGTCGGTGATTGTCGTGGTCGCCACGTCGATGCCCAGGTTGCGGTAGAGCGTGGCAAAAACTTCCTGGAAGTGGACTGGGCGATCTTTGGGGACTTCGCCCAGTCGGTTCGTCGATCCGATCACTTGCCCGGTCCGCATGCCACCGCCGGCCAATAGCGCACACGAGACTTGCGGCCAGTGATCCCGTCCGGCGTCTTTGTTGATGCGCGGCGTGCGGCCGAATTCGCCCCAGACGACGACTGTGGTGTCGTCGAGCATGTCCCGGCGTTCGAGATCTTCCACCAGCGCCGTCACGCCCTGGTCGAGCATTGGCATCTCAGTCCGGCCTTGCGCAAAATTGCTGCCGTGCCAGTCCCAGCGGCTGAAGCTGAGGGTCACGCAGCGCACGCCGGCCGATACCAGCCGCCGCGCGACTAGAAAGTTATCCAGCAGGCGCGGGCCGCCGTCATCTTTGTTCTTGTTGACGCCGCGGCCGTAGCGATCGCGCAGCTTGGGATCTTCGCTCTCCAAGTCGAGTGCTTCGCGGAGCTTCGACGAGGTCAGCACATCGAACGCGCGTTGCTGAAAGGCGTCGATCCCTTGCATCTGGCCGCTGCCGTCGACTTCGGCCCGAAAGCGATCGAAGCTGCCGAGCATGGCTTTGCGGTCCGTGAGTCGATCGAGCGTGACGCCGTTGAGGACCATGTTGGCGGCGCCGTCTCCGTCGGGTCGGAAAGGCGAGTGCGCCTGGCCGAGAAAACCGGACGAGCCATTATCTGCCCAGGGCATGTGCCCCATCTTGGGCGACAGGCCAACGAACGGTGGGACCGATTTGTCGACCGGACCATGCAGCTTGGAGAGGACCGAGCCCAGGCAGGGATGGCCACCTTGCGGCGCTTGATCGCGATGCTTCCAACCGGTCAGGCATTGGTGCGCGGCGTGAGCGCCATCGCAACCGTAGATCGAACGGATGGGGACGAACTTTTCCATCATCCCGGCGATCCGCGGAAACATTTCGCTGATCTCAATGCCGGGGACCGTGGTACTGATCGGCTTGAACTCGCCACGGATTTCGGCCGGCGCGTCGACCTTGATGTCCCACATATCCTGGTGCGGCGGGCCGCCTGGCAGGAAGATCATGATGATCGCTTTGTGCGATTTGCTGGCGCCGCTGGCTTCCCGGGCTTGCAGGATTTGCGGTAGCGAAGCGCCACCCAAAGCCAGACCGCCGATCGTGAGAAAGTCGCGACGCGAAACGCCGTCGCAGAACCGGCTCTTGCCTCCGAGGATCGTCAGCATGTCAGGTCATCCCAAATCGCAGGTTGTCCGGGCCCTCGCAACTCTTTGCATCCTATCGAAGTTGATTGATAGGTACAACTATTTTGGCCCGTTGACGAGTCGATTCCTGGGCTGAAATTGGCGCGGCGGCGGTCATTCGAAATCCGTATATTGAAAGGAGTTTGCCCAACCGGAAGAGGCATTTCCAGCTGCGAAGGTTCCTTCGCGCGATCCCGGCCGCGGCAAGCAGGACGCCTGGAACAGGGGAGAAGACCGATGAAGTCGTGGCAGCTTCGTAGCTCTCTGTGCGCGTTGTTCGTAGTTTGTGCTGGCGTTGGTGTTTGTCGCTCCGCGCTGGCTGCGGAGAACCTGCTGGGGTTGCCTGCGCCGCGAGACGCGCGCAAGCCCGGCGCCTTGGTGCTGCATGGTGGCGGCCGGATCTCGGTCGAAGTCTTCGATCGCTTTGTCGAGCTGGCCGGCGGGCGCGAAGCGAGAATTGTCTTTGTGCCGTGCGCTGGTTGGCGACGCGCGGATTTCGACAGCGAGGCAGAGTACCTGGCGGCGCTCAAGACGCGCTTTGACTCTTGGCCCTACCTGGCCACCAGCGGCCGGATCCGCAGCTTTCAGTTTCTCTACACCGATGATGAGGCCGACGCCAACGACGCCGATTTCTGCAAGCCGCTCGAGACAGCCACCGGCGTTTGGTTTTGCGGTGGGCAGCAATCCGCGTTAAACCATCGCTATGTCGGCAATCATCCTGCACAGACGCGCTATCAGGCGCTACTGCAAAAAGTGATCGAGCGCGGCGGCGTGGTCGGCGGCACCTCGGCCGGCATGGCGGCGCTGCCGGAGATCATGACGTTGTGGGACGGCAGCTATTCGGCCAACGGACCGCGCGCGATTGTCTCCGCGCATGGACTGGGGCTGCTGCGCGGCGCCATTGTCGAACAACATTTTGACACCCGCGGAGGCCGGCTCGAACGATTCACCGGTCTGCTGCGAGATTCCGCGCGACTGGATCACCTGACGCAGCGCGAGGGCGCCGGCGCGCGGATGCTTGGACTGGCCGTGGAAGAACCGGCGGCGCTGGTGATTCAGGGCGACCGGTTGCAGGCGCTTGGCAATGGCAGTTGCCACGTCTTCGTGAAAACGCCCAACGGCAAGTCGCTCGTTTGGAGCGAACTCGAAAGTGGCGAAATTGCCGAACTCCGCTCGTCTGCGAATGGGAGCGTCCCAGTGCTGCATCGACTTGACCAGACAAATGGCAAGCCAGGCATCAGCCCCGTCGCCAACAAGTAGTCGACATTTTTACCAGCCCGAAGCGCCAGCGAGGGTTGTTCATGCTTCTCGATGCGAGGTATACGGAAGAACCCTCGCTTGCGCTTCGGGCTGGTGTGGTCGAACGCTTAGTTTCTTACTTTTTCGCCCACTTCACTTTCGCTACATAGACGCTGTTATCGCTGCCGTGGTCCACGGCCGTTTTCGGCTGCATCCATTCCGTGGCAATGACCCACGTTTCGTCCGGCGAGACCTGCGTGACGCCAAAGTTGCCCAGGCCGGCGCCGCGTTCGGGGATCAGCACCTGCTCGGTCGCGCGGCGGACGACGAGCTGTTCGCGATCGACCTCGGCCATGAATAGCGGCGCGCGGTGGCGGAAGACGTGATCGTTCTTGGCCCCTTTCCGCGTGTAGACCAGGTAGAGCTTTTCGCCGTGTTGGGCCCAGTGAGCTTGCGTGTTGTAGCTGCCCAGGTCGGCGCCGTCGTCGAACTTCCATGGTCGCGGCGGATCGAAGTGCAACCCGTCCGTCCCGCTGGTCACGTAGCCGCGTTCGTCGTTCCGCAACGTGAGATAGAACCGATCGCCTACTTTTGCCAGCGACGGTTCGGCGAAACCGCGTTTGATCGGCACGGTTAACTCATCGCCGTGCTCGATGTACGTGAGCGTTTCGCCGTCGAAGCGGCAGCGCGCGATCGTCGCGGTGTACTTCTTTCCCTTGAGCGTGCGAAAATAGACCGGTAGCAGGATCTCGCCATTCGACAAATCAACACGTTGCGAACAACCGGCGCGCGAGAAACCGAACTTGGGATCGTCCGGCATCTTCATCCGTCGCCAATCGGCCCAGGTTTGCTTCGCCGGGTCGTACACGCTGTACGAAGTGAAGCCCGGCTCTTCGTCGAGGTGATCCTCGTCGTTCGCCGTCGAATACGCGAACGTGCCGCCGGTGCCTAACAGCTTGCCGCTGGCCGCGTGCCAGGTGGGCCAGAAATCGCAAGCGACGACGTCGACGCCTGCGCGCGGACTCACGCGCCGCAGCCCCGGCTGCTCGACTGGTTTCGACCAAGTGCGACCAAGATCCGCGCTCCGCAGATCCCACAATCCACTGAATACGTCCGACCGCTCGACGCGCAAGCTCTGCATCGTCATCACCACCAGTGGCGTGGCGCCGGCGTTGCCGGGGGCGCCGGGCGGAATGGCGCCAGCCCGCGCATGCACCCAACACTTCTTGCCATCATAGCCACTGGTCACGGTTTGCAGTTCGAGCGTGTAATCGCTGGTGGCGTCGTCCGCGGCGAGCGCCGATCGCGCGGCGAGTACAACTCCGCAGAGCAAAGTCGCAAACAGCATCGATTTATACACGGAGTTTTCTCTCTACCAGGTACGAATCGTGTCCGCGGATGCCGAGTTCGCCTCACGCGCCAAACAGCCCAGGGATTGCCACGCCTTCGCCGTCGCGGGTCACGTAGAATGGCCGGCGTTCTACCTGGTACGCCAGCTTTGGCGAGATGCCCATCGCGCGGTAGATCGTGGCGTGCAGGTCTTCGATGACGACGCGGTCCTTCAGCGTTTTGCAGGGTCGCTCGTCGGCGGTGACGCCGTGGACGTGCCCTCGTTTCACTCCGCCGCCCATTAGCAGCACGCTGCCGGCGTCTGTGAAGTGGCGGTGCATGCCGTAGTGCTTTAGCTCAGTCATGACCGCGGGGACTTCGACCTGATCCTTGACGGCTTTCTCTGGTTTGCCTTCGAGCATCATGTCTCGGCTGAATTCACTGGCAACCACGATCAATGTGCGATCGAGCAACCCACGGGCTTCGAGGTCCAGCACCAACTGCGCGATCGGCGCATCGATCTGTCGCTTCAGTTCGGTCAAACGCGTGTGGCCGTTGTCGTGCGTGTCCCAATTCAGAAACGGCACGTACTCGGTCGTGACTTCGATGAAACGGGCGCCGGCCTCTGTCAGACGCCGGGCCAGCAGACAGCCCTGGCCGAAGCGACCGGTGTTGTAACGATCGAAACTTTCCTTCGGCTCCAATGTCAGATCGAAGGCCTTGGCTGCGGGGCTGGAGAGCAGTTTGTACGAGTTCTCGAGCGAACGGAGCAGCGACTCCTTTTGATAGTCGCTGCCGTGCTCGCCGATCGGGCTGTCCTTGACCATTTGCTTGTAGTGCTCGTAGCGACTGGCGAACCGGCCGGGGCTCATGCCCTTCGGTGGGCGAATCGTGTCGACGGCCTGGTCTGGATAGGGAATCAGGAACGGACCGTACTCGCTCCCCAGAAAGCCGGCCGTGTGGAACGCCTTCAGTTCCTGCCCTTCGCCCAGGTCGAATCGCTGCCCGATATCGATGAACGCCGGCACCGCCGGATTGCGCGGGCCAAGCGTGCGGGCGATCACGGCGCCAATGTGCGGCGCGGCGGCGGTCTGCGGCGGGGCGTAGCCGGTGTGCCACTGGTACTGGTGGCGCGAATGGAGAATGAAGCCCAGGTCACCCGAAGTGTACGAGCGGATCAGCGTGCCACGGTCCATCACGCGGGCCAGATTTTCGAGCCCGGCGCAAAACTTGATGTTGTCGACCACGGTGTCGATTTGCGGGAAGGTGCTCAGGACCTCGCTCGACTTCAAACCTTTTTCGAACGGCGTGTGCCGCTTGGGATCGAACGTCTCCGTATGGGCCATGCCGCCCCCCATCCACAGCACGATCAGCGTGTCGGCCGTGGGGGTGATTCTTTCTTCCGGCTCATCGGCTGCCCAAACCGCGCGTGGCGCGCCGGCAGCCAGGGCTGAGAGGGTGGCGGCGCTGGCGGTTTTCAAGAAATTTCGGCGGTCGAAGGATGAGAAATTGTTCATGGTATTGCGCTCGGGGGCACTGGCAGAGCCAGCGGCACACGGAATGGTTTGTGATTCTTTGATGGATCAGTAAATCAATTGAAACTCTGGGAGCATCGTCACGATCCACAGCAGGTCTTCGACTCCCTCATGCGTGAGCGATTGACCGAGGACCTTTTGCGCGGTGGCGCGTTCGGCGTCGGTTGGTTTGCGGCCGAGCGCTTTGATGTAGATCGAATCGACGAGCGCGGCGCTGGTAGGTTTTTCGAGCAGCAGCCGCGCGGCGCCGCGCTTCAATACATCATCGAGCGTTTGCCCGTTGGTCAGTTCGAGGGCCTCGAGCGTTGTGGCGGCCGTGGGGCGAGACGTGACAACCTGCTCACGGTTTGGGCGGCCCATTGCCGTGGTCAATGGATCGGCCGTGGCGAGCGCGGTGCGAACTTCAACGTCGGTCAAGACCAGAAACTGCATCTCGTGGCCGCTCTCGCTTTTTTCGACTGCCGAGCTATCGGGTCCCGCCTGCGCCGTGAAACGCGTGACGCCCGGCGGCAGTTCGTACACGATGACGCTGTGGGCGTGCGTGCCGATCCCGTGCGTCATTTCCTTCCCGTCAACGCGAATCTTGTCATCGACGACGTTCTTGTTGAGCTGCGCCTTCTTGTAGCCGCTGGTGGCTGATTTCCAGGTGAAGTCAGTCAGCTTTTTGGCGCCTTCAGGCGTGATCAACTGCGGCTCGCCCCAGTTCGCCCAATCAAAGTGTTGCCCCTCGACGCCCTCGCTGACGACCAACCACAACGTGCTTGCGCCGGTAATGTCGACGTCGATATCGAGCTTGCCACGGTTGATGATCGGGCTCGAATAGCGAACGAAGCCATGCTTGTGGTCGCTAGCCGACTTGTGCGGATCGTGCGGTTTTGCGTTCGCTTCGAGCGATGGCGCCGCTGCTTTCGCGTCACCTGAATGTTTATCCGCCTCAGGCTTGTCGATCGCGAGCGGCGCGACGCCTTCGGCCACGGCCGGCGGGCGCTGCCAAACTCCGGTCAGCGCAGACACAGCGTCGGCGAATTGCTCGGCCTCCATGCGCCGCACGACCGGTCCGCGGAAGACATACTCGGCCTCGGCCGAGCCAACCGACGGCGCCTGATACGCGCGCGAGGTGAGAATCAGCGTGATTGTTTTCTTCAGGTCATAGCCCCGGTCCTGCAAATCGGCGGCCAACCAATCGAGCAGATCCTGGTTCCAGGGCCCGTCGTCCATTTCGTCGACCGGTTCGACCAGGCCGCGCCCGAGGAACTTCGCCCACAGTCGGTTGACCATGGTCCGCGTCAGGCGACCGTTGTTCGGACTGGTCAGCAGCGCCGCCACTTGCTTCATCCGTTCCTTGCGTGGCGCGGTGGCGTCGATCGGTCCCAATTCGGGGTACAAAAATTTCAGCGGCGCGAACTCGCCAGTCGGCCGATCGCAGCGGTGCATTTCGACCGGCTTCTCGGCAAAGACGCCGGCCAGGCCGTACGCGTCGGCCAGCTTCCAGGTGTTGATAAAACTGTCGTGGCAACTGGCGCACTTCATGTTGATGCCCAGGAATACTTGCGACACGTTTTGCGCGGCCTGAATCTCCGGTGTTTGACTGGCGTTGACCGTGCCGCGCCAGGTGATCCCTTTGATAAAGCCCTCCGACTCGGGCGTCGGGCTGACCAGCTCGCGGACGAACTGATCGTACGGCATGTTGTCGGCCAGAGCCCGGTACAGCCAACGTGTAATCTGTTTGCGGCCGCCATCGATGTACCCGGTTCCTTGATAGTCGTTCCGCAGCGCATCGTTCCAGAACGTCAGCCAGTGCTGGGCGTAGCGATCACGATCGGCAAGCAAGCGCTCAATGAGCTTCGCCCGCTTGTCAGGCTGCGAATCGGCCAGAAACGTGGCAAGCTCGTCGGGGGTCGGCAGCATGCCTACGCAGTCTAGGTAGACGCGCCGGGCAAAGACGTGGTCATCGACCACCGTGGGCGGCGTGATTTTGTGCTGAGCATAATAAGGCGCCAGCAGGCGGTCGATCGGGTTCGTGATCGCTTTGGCGGCGTCTTGTTCACCTGCAGGCGCCGCGGGAAGGTCTGGGCGGCGAGGAGCGATGGACGATTCGGCGGAAAGTCCGACGCCAGTCATCAAAAGCAACGCGAAATAGGCCAAAACAGGCGCCGGCATTAAGCGTCCAGCGGCTAGGCGGCAATATGATCTGCGTACGAGCGATTTCATCATCGGCTGGGCGGGCTTTGTGGGGTGGGTGGACGATGGCAGCAAGTCAGCAATCCATTCTAACAAGGCACGCGCGTGGACTGCCACCACCAACAGAGGTGTCAGGGACGCCGTGACGATATACTGTTGACGCGAGATTGGTTTAAAAAGGGGAGCTTATATGGGACGCATTCGACTCTCACGCTGTGTCGCCGCCTTAGTGTTCTGTTTACTCTCCGAACAAGTAGACGATGCCTCGGCGCAAGAGGCCACCGCGCCGGTCAAGGCGACCATCTCAGGCCGTATTGCTCTGGAAGATGGAACGCTCGCGAAGGTCGAAGCGTCGCTCCATTCGGAGAGCTTTCGCAACGAAAATGGCAACGAGAATATTTACAATTCCGGGCAAGGACGTTTCCGCGGAAACTTTTCGATCGAGGCTGCGCCGGGCGAGATTTGGTTGAAGTGCTTCGTGAAGGGATTCGCGCCGACCGTGGCCGGACCGTTCACGCTTGCTCCTGGGGAAAAGCTCGAAAATACGCTCATCCAGCTCAAACGCGGGCGCGCCGCGCGGTTGCGCGTCGTTTCCGCGGATGACGGCAAGCCAATCGCCGGCGTCAGCCTCCAACTTTGGCCTCATCTTGGCAAGAGCAGCAACGGACAAAGCACGTCGATACCGGTCGGCGAAAAGGGTGAGACCGAATTGAAGAACCTGGCCGACGCAACGTACTCAGTGGGCGCCACGGCGCCGGGCTTCGAACCACTGAACATCTCGAACAAGACGCTCAGTTCGGATGACGTTAACGAACTGAAGATGACGCGGGCCTTGCCCGCCACTGGAATTATCTTTACTGCTGATCGCAAAACCGCCAAAGGGGCAAGAATTCTGAAGGTGATGGAGGGATCAAACCAAGGCGCGCGTACGTACCATAGGACCGTAGCCGCGACGACTGACGACGCCGGCCGGTTCACGCTCGATCAGCTCAGCAGCGCCTGGCAATACTTGTTCGTCGTTGAAGGCGCGGATGGCTCGCGCACGGTATTGCGGAACATGCAGCCTGGTGTTGAGGGGGTCGAGATCCGCCTTCCCAAGGGCCAGAGTCTACGAGTCAAGCTCACGGGCGATCTGAATCGTCTGCCGGTGAAAAATGGCCGCCGAACTATTGCGGTTTCGCAATCGATTGTGCTGGGCCCCCCAGCGCCGGCCCACTCCGCCGCACTCAGCGGCGACGCCGAAGTGCAACCAGCCGATGACGGCGGCGTCGCGCACTATAAGGGATTGGTCACCGGCACGGTGGAAGTCCGCGCCGGCGACGAAACCGTCGTCGCAAATGTCGTCGAAAACGGCCTGACTGAAATGACGATCGATCTCGATAAAGACAAGGCGAAATAGCTTGATCACTTAGAGGATGTTTAAAAACCCAAATGCAGGGCAACAGTCCCCGAGGTTTTGAAACAGCTTCTTAGGTGAACGCGTTTTTTCCTGAGCGATGCGTGCTACCCCAATTCCGTTCGCACGCGCTCCAGCAGCTTCTTGGTCAGCTTGATGCCTTCGGGCTCCGAGACGGCCGAGCCTTCGTATTCGATGCCGACGTAGCCGTGGTAGCCGGCGTCCAAGACGATCTTCATCATCTTCTTGTAGTCGGTCTTGGTTTCGTTGCCATCGGCGTCGAAGTTGTGGCTCTTGGCACTGACGGCCTTGGCGTATGGCATCAGTTCCGTCACGCCCTTGTAGCGGTCGTATTCTTCGGTTGCGCTGACGCGGAAGTTGCCGAAGTCGGGCAGCGTGCCGCACCACTTGGGCATGTCGACGGCCTTGATCACGCCGGTCAGCCACTGGCCGTTCGACGACAGGCCACCGTGATTTTCGACGATGACTTCAATCTCCTGGTCGCGGCCATACTCGGCCAGGCGGCGCAGCCCATCGGCGGCCAGCTTGGCTTGCTCCTCAGGCGTCCCCTTGCTCTGCGCGTTAACGCGAATGGCGTGGCAGCCGAGGAACTTGGCGGCGTCGACCCACTTGTGATGATTCTCGATCGCCTTCGCGCGCTTGGCTTCGTCCGGATCGCCGATCGCCCCTTCGGCGTCGATCATGATCAGCACGTTCGCCACGCCGGCGTCGGCGGCTCGCTGCTTCAGGTCAGCCAGATACGCTTTGTCGGTCGCCTTGTCCTTGAAGAACTGGTTGACGTACTCGACCGCGTTGATGCCGTAGTCTCGCTTGCTGATCAACGGGAAGTCGATGTTCTTGATCTCGCCTTTGAAGAGCGCTTTGTGCAAAGACCACTCGGCCAGCGAGATCTCGTAGAGCGGCTTCTTAGCGTCGGCGGCGCTGGCAACGCGTCCCCCCAGTCCAAGCGCGGCGCCGGCGGCAAGCATGCCAGCGCTGGCCAGAAAATCACGGCGATCAAGATGTCGAGTCATAGTTCTTCCTCGGTCGGTGGACTTGGGGGGCTGTTGGGATAGCGCGCAAACGATTGCCGTAGGGGCGAATGCGGATTGCTCTGCGATCATCGATTCGTCCCTGATTTTGAGAGACGAATTGCCAGTATAGGTACCGGGCGAAAGCTGGGCAACGAACCACTGGCGGCGACGGCACTCGGCAATTGCTCGTCTCAGAGGCTTCTAGCCTGTCAAAAGGCTCGAGCTGGGCAACACAAACACGTTGTCGAGCGAGTGTTACAGTTCAGTGCTATTGCTTAGCTACGAAACGGGTTTTCTTTTGACCTTTGCCGACCTGCTCAACTATCATAAGAACCTGGGACGCCGAGGGGCGCTCCCCCAGTCCATTCGGACGTTCGTCCAAACCTGTCGACCGGCCAGGCGTTCGCTTAACCGGTTGCAAACTGTCTCGCTGGCAATGGCTTGCTGGCATTGCTTCGTGTCAGGACGGCAACTGCATGAGTCAGTCGGGATCTAGCAAAGCGCGATCACCTTCCGGGGCTACGCCGCCGGCCGGTAACGGTTCGTCTATTGCTAGAGGCAAGACCGGCCCCAAAGACTCGTCGGACGACAAGACGATCATCCGGGATCGCCCGGCCAACTCCTCGCCGGCTGGGCGCACGCTGCAGCCGCAACCTCAAGAGCTGGCCAAACTGCTAGCTGGCGACCAGCTCGGGCAGTTCGAGCTGATCGAATTCGTCGGCGGCGGCGGCATGGGCGCCGTGTTCCGCGCCCGCGACACGATGCTCGACCGCGAAGTGGCGCTAAAGGTCCTCTCGCGCTCACAGGGCGCTGATGACGAGACCCGGCGACGCTTTCAGGTCGAGGCGCAATCGGCCGCGCGACTCGATCATCAGAATATCGCCCGCGTCTATTACGTCGGTGAAGACCAGGGCCTGAATTTCATCGCGTTCGAGTTCATCCACGGATCGAACGTTCGCGACCTGACCGATCGCGAAGGGCCGCTCCCCCTGGCGGACGCGATCAGCTACACGCTGCAGATCGCCGAGGCGCTGGCCCACGCCAGCCAGCGCAACGTGGTCCACCGCGATATCAAGCCATCGAACATTATTGTGACCGAAGAGGGACGGGCAAAGCTGGTCGACATGGGCCTGGCGCGCGTGCATGTCAAAAACGCCGAGGAAGACCTGACCGCCAGCGGCGTGACGCTCGGCACGTTCGATTACATTTCGCCCGAACAAGCCCGCGATCCACGCACGGCGGACGTGCGCAGCGACATGTATTCGCTCGGCTGCACGCTGTACTACATGCTGACCGGCCAGCCGCCGTTTCCGCATGGGACGGTGCTGCAAAAGCTGTTACAGCATCAGGGAGACGAAGCGCCCGACCCGCGACAATACAACGCCGACTTGCCGCCCGAGGTTGTGGCGCTGATGGCGCGGCTGATGGCCAAAGATCCGAAGAAGCGCTTCCAGCAACCATCGGAATTGATTGGCGAACTGTTGATTCTCGCGGAACGGCTCGACCTGCGACCGGTGTCGTCCGGACAATTCTGGCTGGCGCGACGTGGCGAAGACACTGCCTGGTGGGAGCGACATATCCCTTGGGCGGCGCCTGTGGCCGCGCTATTGGTCATCGCACTGGGGCTGGCTTGGTTCGACGCGGCCAATCGACGCGCGGCGGAGCCACTTGCGATCGCGCCCGGCAAGGCTGCGGCGCAGTCGGTTGCTGAATCTGGCAATCCACCGAAGAGGCCTGACGAGGGGGCTGGCGGCAAGAAATCGACCAGCGCGGCTGACAAGGCGAGCAGCGTCAAACCAGGCGATCGCGCGGCGCCGGACGCAAGTCAAAAATCGAAGGGCGATCCTAAGCCGCCAGTCGCGCCGAGCCCCACGAACCCGAAAACTGCGACTGCGGAGACTCCGAGTCCAAACGCTGCGAATTCAAACAGTATGCCGCCAACCAAAGGCGGAAATGGCGAAACCGCTTCGGTCGAGCCAAACAATTCGGATCCCAAGACCACTCGCGCGTCGACGACCGGCGCCAGCTTTACGGAGTCGCCTGGCGGCCAAGCTGGTGTCACTGGCGGAGGTGTTGGAACGGCCGGCAGTCGAGCGGATTTGCCCGGCGGCAGCGGCAAATTGAGCGAGCCCGACATTTCGGCCGGACTGAGCGCAGGCCGCGAACAATCAGTGGAACTCTCCACGGCCATCGCGGCCAACAATACAAGCAACGCCGCGACCGGCGCCGGCGCCGGCGCCACAGGAACGAGCGGTCGCCCGAATGACGTTAGCCCGCGCGCGACCGACAGCACAGCCAGCGCTCCCGCTGCGAATGGAACCGAAACCGAACGGCCAGGTGCCACCGGGGGCGTTTCGATCGTTGGCGCCGCCGGGGCGGATCGACGACAGTTTGCCAGCCTGAAGGCCGCCTGCGCGAGCGCCAAGAACAATGACGTGATCGAACTGCAGTATACCGGTCGCCGCGATGAAGAGCCGATCGAGCTGACCAACTTGCGGCTGACGATCCGCGCCGCGGGCGGACACCGGCCGGTGGTTCGTTTCCGCCCGACGCGCGTTGGCGCCGCGGGGGTCGCTTCGAGCATGATCGCCATGACCGGCGGTCGGCTGAACCTGGTGAACCTCAGCCTGGAGCTTGATATTCCGCGTGACGCGCCGGCCGAAGGCTGGTCGCTCGTCGAGATCCGACGCGCCGAAGAAGTGAGACTGGAAAAATGCACGCTCACCGTGCGCAACGCCACCGACTCCGGGCGAGACTTCTACGCAAACGTGGCGATCTTTCAGATCAAAGCGGCGCCAGGCGCCGAATCCATGCGGATGACGGAGCCGGCGCCAATTCATCCCGTGGAGCTGGAGCTGATCGACTGCGTGGCCCGCGGCGAGGCGGCCTTTGTCCGCACGGCCGATACGCAGCCTCTGGCGCTGCAATGGAAGAACGGTTTTCTGGCCACCACTGGCCCGCTACTGCACGGGGCCGGCGCTGCCAGCGCTGCGCCGGCTGGTCAGCGCAATCAAATCAGCCTGAGCCACGTCACCGCGATCGTGCGCGGCGGCCTGTTGCGGCTGACCGCCACGAACGACGCTCCCTACCAGCTGACCACCGAAGCGAAGTGCGACAACAGCGTGCTGGTCACTCGCGAGGCGCCGCTGGTGGAACAGATCGGCCCGCAGCGTTTGGGCGTGTTGGAATCGCAATTCACCTGGTCCGGCGATCGCAATTTCTGCCAGGGCTTCGCGACGTTCTGGAAACTGGTCGACCTTTCGAACCCCACCGTCCCGCGCACGCTGGCGGCCGGCCCCTGGCAGTCTCGCTGGGGAAAAGGGGACACGCTCCTCGACTCGGCCGACACGCTCTGGCAGCAGCCGCCCCCGGCTGACCGCGCGGCGAGCGCGCTACGCCCAGAGAACTTTACGTTGGCCGGCGCCGACCGCGAGGGAGTCAGCCGCTACGAATCGACCGACGGCCGAAACGCCGGCATGGAACTGCTGGAGCTGCCTGCGACGCCGGAGTGACCGCAGGCGTGTGGCTCGGGTTAAGAAGCTTGGGTGACACTAACCCGACGCGCGAGCGAGGGTTCTTCCTGACGCGGCGCACGTACAGAACCCTCGCTGGCGCTTCGGGTTGGTGTGCGTTTCTGCGTGCTCTTCGTGTTTCCGTATTCGTCGTGTCGTTGTGTCGTCGTGGTAAATCCATGAATCTTGACAACAAGAGATGACCACAACGGCACGACGGCACAACGAAGAAAAATGAATAAAAAGAATCCTCGGCTATTGCCGGCGCGCTGGGAGCGACTTACCGAAACGCGCGATCGCGTGATGGCTACCACGCCGCGCGTCGAGGGGCCGGAGGGTACAAAGTGGCCTTGAGTGAAAGCACTAACTCGCGCCTTGCCGGAGCCCCGGCGCTCTCCCGAGGGGAGAGCGAACTTCGCAACGCGTCTACTGCCGGGCCGCTGCTGGGGCGCTTTCCATCACGATGTGCGACGCCGGAATTTGCAGCGCCGGGTCGCGGAACGTCGGGCTGACCTTGGCCAGCTCTTCGGCCAGGACCTCGATCGTATAGCGAATCTGCTCTTCGGTGTGGTTCGAGTTGATGAAGAACCGCAACCGCGCGGCCTTCTCCTCGACTGCCGGGTGCAGAATCGGCATCGCGCTGATGCCACGCTGCGAGAGCGCCTGGGATAGCGCCAGGCAAAGGTGCGAGTTGCCGAGGATGATCGGCACCACTGGCGAGTCTTTGCTGGTGCCGGTGTTCAAACCGCGCTGTTTGGCCAGCGTGAGGAACAGCTTCGAGCGATCGCGCAGATTGGCGACGCGTTCGGGCTCTTCTTCCAACAGTTGAATCGCCGCGAGCGCCGCGGCCGTGGCCGAGGGCGAAATGCCGCAGCTGAAGACAAAGCCAGGCGCCGTGTACTTGAGATACTCGACCAGCTCCTTGTTGCCCGCGACATATCCGCCCGAGCTGCCCAGGGCTTTGCTGAGTGTTCCCATCCAAATGTCCACGTCGGCCGGATGGACGTCGTAGAATTCGCCGATGCCACGTCCGCGACGACCAAGCACGCCGACCGAGTGGGCTTCGTCAATCATCAAAAACGCCTTGTGACGTTTCTTGATCTCGATAAAGCGCGGCAGATCCGGGATGTCTCCGTCCATGCTGTAGACGCCTTCGATGGCGATCAGCACGCGGCGATATTCGCCACGCAGCTCCGTCAACAAGCGATCCAACTCGCGCCAATCATTGTGCGGGAACGGACGGCGACGGGCGCCAGACAGAATGCTCCCTTGCACAATGCTGTTGTGCGCGAGCGCGTCGTGCAGGATCAAATCGCCAGGGCCGAACAGGTGGCCAATCACGGTCTCATTCGTCCCGTGTCCGCTGACAAAGATGATCGAGTCCTCGGCGCCAATCATGTCGGCGATCGCCAGTTCCAGATCGCGGTGCAGGACCTTATTGCCTGCCACCAGGCGGCTGGCCGAAACCGAGGTGCCGAACTGATCGATGGCGTCCTTGGCGGCCTGGCCCACGGCCGGATCGCCCGACATGCTGATGTAATTGAAGCTCGAATAGTTGATCAACTGCCGACCGGCGACGACCGTGGTGTCGCCCGCCACACTATCGTGCAGGTGGAAGAACGGATTCGTCAGGCCGACGTCGTCGAGCACGTCGAGGGCTTCTCGTAGCTTGAGATACTCCGGCAGCTTATCGAACCGATAGTTGGCCGCTGGCACGTCGACAGAACTCTTCCGGTCGCGCTTGGCGCCGCTGCCGAGATAGACCTCGGACGCCGCCAGCACCTGGCGACAGGTCTCCAGCTCTGGCAATACGTCTTCCGGGAAGCGGCCGCCGAAGCGTTCTTCGAGGGCGGCAATGATTTCCATCCGCTCGAGCGAATCGAGCCCCAGGTCTCCGATGTTCGAATCGAGCTCAACATTGGCGGCCCGCTCTTTGCCAATGCGGCGGACTTCGGCCATCACGGCCTGCGCCTTGCTCAGCAAAGACCCATCGGTCAGTTCTCCAGATCGCTGACCGGCGGTCGAGGCGTGATCGCCGTTGAGCTTATGACCATTTCCGTTGCCGTTGGTGTGCCCATTTGTGCGGCCATTGCCGTTCGAATGACCGTTTGTGTAGGACCCATTGCCGTTGCCATTGCCATTCGTGTGGGCGCCGTTTCCATTCGCAAGCGGGCTATACAGACCGCTCTCATGGCTACTGTTTGTCGGCAAGCTACCACTGCGCGGGGCGCCATTTTTGCCACGGCGACCATTGTGAACGCCAGAGTCTGTTGACGACTCGCTACCCGCGGCGGCCAGGCCGTCGCAAGCGCCAACGTCTGTGGCGCCTTGATCCCCGCTCAAGCCTTCCGTGCCAACGGCGTCCCAGCGGGCCACTACTTCCAGCGCGCCGCTGGTGAGTGCCGTGCGGCAGGCATGCCGCTGGATCTTGCCGCTCGACGTCTTGGGGATGGCGCCTTGCTTTACCAAAAGCACATGGTCGACCAGTAGTTCATGCTCGCGAGCGACGTCGCGACGAATGGCCTGCAGGATTTCGCTCGGCTCAATACGTTGACGGCGCTCCAGCTCGGCGATAATCGCCACGCGCGTCGAGTCCTGGTCGTCGACCGCGAAGGCCGCCACGCAACTGGGGCGAATGCCCATGTGCGATTTTTCGACGGTCAGCTCAATATCCTGTGGGTAGTGATTCAGACCGCGGACGATGATCAGGTCTTTCAACCGGCCGGTGATGAACAATTCGCCACCGTCGAAGAAGCCCAGATCGCCGGTGCGGAGGAACGGCCCAGGATGGCTGCCATCGCTCAATTGACCGCGGAAAACCTGCTCGGTCTCTTCCGGCCGATTCCAATATCCTTGGGCGATGCTGGGGCCCTTGACCCAGACTTCGCCAATTTTGCGTTCCGGACAGGGCGTTAGTGTTTCCGCGTCCACAATCAGGATCTGCTGATCCGGCGGCACCTGGCCTGAGCTAACCATCCGGCGACCGGAGTCGTCTGTGGTGAGTTGGACGTCACCGGTCTCCAGGCTGTGCGAGTCGTAGGTGCGCACAATTGGCGCTACGTTGTTGTAGCCACCGGAGACGATCAACGTGGCTTCGGCCAGTCCGTAGCACGGATAGAAGCTCTCACGGCGGAAGCCGACTGGACCGAACGCTTCGACAAAGCGGTCGAGCGTTTCGGCGCGGATCGGTTCGGCGCCGCTGAACGCCAGTTTCCAGTTGCTCAGATCGAGGCCTGCTCGTTGCTCCGGCGTTGTTTTGCGCACACAGAGGTCGTAGGCAAAGTTCGGACCGCCAGCGATGTTGGCGCGGTAGCGAGAAATGGCCTCCAGCCAGCGCACTGGACGTTGCAGAAAGGCGACTGGCGACATGACTACGTTTGGACAGCCAATGAAAATAGGCTGCAGAATGCCGCCAATCAGGCCCATGTCGTGGTAGCTGGGGAGCCAAAACACACTCGAAGTAGTGCGGTGGCTTTGATCGAACAAGTGATCGATCAGCCCCGAGTTGTGCATCAGGTTACCGTGCGTGAGGATCACGCCCTTCGGCTTGCCGGTCGACCCTGAGGTGTATTGCAAAAAGGCCAAGGTCCCGGGACCCAGGTCCGGATACTCCCAAGAGGCCTCGATCCCCTCGTGGCCTTGATCCGTGGCTCGCCAACGAACGTTCGCCAGACCACGGGTCTGACCGAGTTGTGGTTGCAGACGGTCCAGCACCGATGTCGTGGTCAGGGCAATCCGCGCGTCGCAGTCAGCCGCAATCGCATGAATGCGAGCCAGCGAGCGATTCATCCGCGGAGGGTAAGCCGGGACAGCGACAACACCGGCGTACAAGCAGCCGAAAAACGCCGCGATGAAGTCCAATCCGGGGGGATACAGCAGCAACGCCCGTTGACCTTGGAAACCGTGTGCCTGCAGCCAGGTGGCAATGGCACGGGCCTGACGATCCAGTTCCGCGAAAGTGATCGGATTCTCTTCGCTTTCCCCGTCGCTGAGAAAAATAAAGGCGGTCTGGCTCCCCATGTGGGTTGCCCGATGCCTTAACAAATCGACAAGGTTATGGGGACCGAAGAACGATCCACGCGATAGGTCAAACACTGCTGATCGACTCCCGCTAAAGGCAACAAAACGTCGGCTTAACCAGATCCAAATAAGCCCGGTTTAAAAATCCATCTCCCCGTTCCAACCAAACGAAACAAGCAGCAGCCCCGTCAACGCTTCTGAATCAATTCACTCGCAGGGCCAAGTCGCTCTCTGTGCGGTGTGTCATTCCTTGGCAGCCTGCCGATCATGATCGGCCTGGTCGCCGCCTAGCCGCGCGAGCCATGTGGGCTCGTGTCGTGTGCATGCGTCGTGCTGTCGTGTGACTTGCAACCATGACCCGACAAACTGCGGAGCCGGCGGCGAGCTTTCTCGACCGCGTAGTTCCGATGTGACGGCAATCTGGAAGATCGTGCAGGTGGGTGTACGTGTGGTAGGTATTCGTCAAGCTGCGGCGCGAAGCTTGCTAGCATTCAAATCCGTCTTCAAAAGCCCGAACACTCGAACAACCGCAGCATTCGGAAAACCTCAGCCGGCGGCCGGCATTTGACTGGATGTCGCCGCAAGCGCCAGTCCACCTTGCCATTCGGCCAAACTCGACCATCCGTTACCGGAGGTCTCAAGCGGTCGCCCCTTGCTTGCCCAGCGGGTCGACGCGGTCGTTTGGTAAGATAACCGGCTAAAAAAGGTTACCACGCTAGGCTATCTCTTTCAAACAACTTTCAACTTAATCGGCACGAAATGCCCAATAGGCAACGTTGCCCAAGGAAAAAAAATCAGCTCTTGCCCCTGCAGAAGACATTTGCTAATCTACCCAAATTACCCAACCTGCTGTTTTCCAGTCAATTCGGCGGGGGCGCCAGAATTAGCAACTGGACACATTCCGATTTGGCCGGCGCGCGGAGGGCATTGAGTCCCTGCCGTGAACGCTAGCGGTAGGCTGGGCCGACGCCGTTCCCTCTTGGTGGCGATCGCTTCGCTGAGCGTCCGAAGGTCCGCGGAGGCTAACTCCCGCGGTGTTCCATGTGGCCGCAGTTTGGGCCACGGTCTTCACGCGATCCGTAGAATGCTTGCAGGATCCACGGCGCAGTAGCGCCAGCCGCCGCATGCTCTGGCGGCCCGCCAGCCCGCTGACAAACGCCGGACGGAGATTGCAGCATGACCGTGGAGTTTCAAAAAACGATCCCCATCCTGCGGATCTTCGACGTCGCCAAGGCGAAGGAGTTCTACGGCGGGTTCCTCGGATTCACGGTCGACTGGGAACACCACTTCGACGACAACACACCCGCTTATATCCAAGTCTCGAGGGCCGGACTGGTGCTGCATCTCTCGGAGCATCATGGCGACTGCTGCCCGGGCTCGACCGTCTTTGTCTGGATGACAGGCATCGACGAATTCCACCAGGAAATCAGCGGCCACGGCTATAAGTACCTCCGCCCCGGGATCGAGACCACGTTCTACAACGCCAAATGCGTCGAGGTCATCGACCCCTTCGGCAACCGCATCCGCTTCAACGAGGATTTGGACCCGGCGCGGCAAAGGTATTAGGCCATGCGTTCAGTCTGCCGCGACGCAGGGACGTGCTTGCAGGCCGTAGTGGCGTGAAG
>Ga0070665_100001957_pt1 | contig 23174 bp, 21 predicted proteins | sample KBSS13metaG_FD_65862 | JGI IMG/M metagenome (GOLD analysis project Ga0070665, IMG submission 65862) | Switchgrass rhizosphere microbial communities from Kellogg Biological Station, Michigan, USA - KBS S1-3 metaG | ecosystem: Host-associated > Plants > Roots > Rhizosphere > Soil ... | reverse complement strand
GAGAGGAAGCAGTAGAAGAGCTCCTCGTGTCGCTTGCCCTCGGCCGCCGCCTTGAGCGTCGCGAGGTCCCACTGCAGCAGGTCGAGCCCCCGCGTGCCGATCGGGCCGGTGGCGGCGATCGGGCCGGGGTCGAAGGGCATGTACGGGTGTGCCTCGTAGTACTCGGCGTACGTCTCCATGTCCTCGTCGGGGACGCCCTTGAGCGCGTCATGCCCGGCGGGAGGCCGCTGCTCCAGGCCGTCGAACATGCTCGGGATCGTGCGCAGCGTCACGCCGGCGTTCAGGTCGCCGTTGTTGATGATGTCGAGACCCACCTCGACCTGCTTGTCGACGATCGCACGCACGCCCGCACCGATCGCCTGCTGCCGTCGAGCCGTGTCGTCCGGCGCGATCTCGGCGGGATGCGCCGACTGCATGTGATCGTCGGTGGGCGGGACGAAGAGGCTGCCCGAATGGCTGGTCAGGATCCGATCCTCGCTGCGCTTCATGCGTGGCTCCTCCTCGACGGCGCCGGCAGAGGGCGCCGTGGGTAAAACGATACGAGACGAAGCGTATACTTCCCCATCGGCACGCGCGTGTCCACCATCGGCCCGACGCGCGCGTCCCACCGGACAGCCGGCCACGCGGGAGGGGCACGTCATTGCGTCAGGCAGGAGTTTGGCTCGAGGCCCGCGGCGCGGGCGACCCGCTGCTCGTGCTGCTGCACGGGCTCAACGCCACCGCCGGCGTATGGGAGCCATTCGATGCCGTCGTTGCCGGCGACTGGCCCGGTCGTCGCATGCTCATCGACCTCCCGGGGCACGGGCTGTCCGATCCGCTGCCCGAGTACTCCTTCGGCGTGGTCGCCGCGCAGGTCGCGAGCGCGATCGGCCGCGTCTCCGCGCCCGTGACGGTGGTCGGACACTCGATGGGCGGCGTGGTCGCGCTGATGCTGGCGACCGGCTGGTTCGGCATCCCGGTCGCGCACGTGCTCGCGGTCGGCGTGAAGATCGACTGGACCGAGGAGGAGCTCGCGGCCGCAGCCGGCACACGCGACCGCCAGGTCAAGTGGTACGACAGCCACGACGAAGCCGAGGCGCGCTTCGTCCGGCTTGCCGGCGTCGGTCTCGCGGCGGCGTCGGACCCACCGCTGCTCGCTCGCGGGGTGCGGTCGACCCGGGCCGGATTCCGAGTCGCAGCGGACCCGCGTGCGGCATCGATCGGTGCGCCGCCGCTGCGGGCCCTGATGCTGTCGGCCACCGCTTCGGTCCGGCTTGCCTGCGGCGAGTCGGACACGATGGTTCACGTGGAACGGCTTCGGCACTTCGACCCCGGGGCCCGCGTCGTCGCGGGCTGCGGGCACAACGCGCACATCGAGAACCCCACGGCGCTCGCGAAGCTCCTCGATCCGTGATCTCGGGTGGGGTGTGAGGTGAGCCGCCGGCGCCGATGGGCTCAGAACATCTTCGGGCTCAGGACGTCGAGCTCGCGACCCAGCCCGCGCTCGCGCGCGACTCGGGCCACAGCGGCTGCCGCGGCGAGATCCTGGACAGCGGTGCCGACGGATTTGAAGACCGTCAGGCCCTTGCGTTGAACCGGCTCGCCTGAGCCGACGAGGTCGGCGAGCGTGGTCACGCGCGCCGCGTCCCACGTCGCCTCCCTCTTCGCCGCCATGATGTCGCCGCACTCCTCGTCGGCGTGCTCGGTGTCGAGGACGATGGCGGTGGCGCGCCCGAAGGTGGCTGCGTCGACCTCGCGCAGGACGGGCGCCGTCGCGCCGATCGTGTTCAGATGCGCGTCGTCGCGCAGCCAGGCGCCCTCGAGCGCCACCGGGCCGCCCGCGCCGGTGTTCGTGGCGGCGATGACGCACGGTGCGTCGGCCGCCTCGGCCGCCGAGTCGACCGCCACGACCGGCACGCCGAACGCCTCGGCGACCTCGCGAGCGAAACGCTCGCGCCGCTCGGCATTGCGGCTGAAGACCTTCACCCGTTGGACCTCGCGGACGGCGAGCACGGCTTCGAGGTTCGTCCGGGCCTCCAGCCCGGAGCCGATCACGCCGACCTCGCCGCAGCCGTCCTGCGACGTCATCCAGCGCGTGGCCACCCCCGTCGTGGCGCCGGTGCGCGCGGCCGTCAGGTACGCCGCGTCGATCAGGCAGTCGAGCTCACCCGTCGAAGGCGTGAACGTCGCGATGAGGTACCGCGCCTGCGGGAACTTGGCGTCGAACACCTTCACGCCCATCACGTCGAGCTCCTCGATGACCGCGGGCATGAGGCGGAAGAACCCGTTCTCGACCCCGAAGTTGATCCGCGGCACGATCTGCACGCCACCGCGGGCCTCGATCGCGATGGCCTGCTCGATGACCTCGATGAGGACACGCATGTCGCACGCCTCACGAACCTCCGCGTCGGAGAGCACCAGCGTCATCGACGCCTACGCAGGGTTGCGCCCGGTCATGTACTCGCTGTCCGGGTCGTCCGTGACGGGCAGGCCGGACGCGTGCAGCGCGGCGCGGAACTGCTTCATGAAGCGGTCGGGGATGCGCGCGGCCGGGGCTCGCAGCGGGCCGCCGTTGTAGCCCGCGAGCCAGTCCTGGTACTTCCACATCGTGCGGTTCAGGACGGTGGTGCCGCCGATGTAGGACTGCATGGCGGCCATGGTCGCCAGACGTGCCGGCTGCGTCTGCCAGTAGCGCTCCATCGCCTCCGGGTAGTGCCCGGTTCGCGCCAGCTCGAAGGTGCGTGGGTACCAGTCGCTCATCCACTGGGTGTTGCTGGTCCCGGAGAACTGCATGTCCATGACCCCCAACAGCGGGATCGCGTCCGCCTCGATGGGGCAGCTGATCACCACCTCGTCGCGGAAGTGGTAGTACATCTCGCACGTCCCGGCCACGAGCGGGTTCCCCTGCTCGGCCTTGATGGCGACGATGTTGGGGATCGTGTCGAGGACGTGGCGGACGAACGACACCGACATGCCGGCCGGGTGGATGCGCTCGAAGCCCCACGCGGGCAGCCCGAAGAGCATCACCCCGAGCTCGGTCGCGTCGCAGATCGCGCGCGTCCAGTCGTAGACCTCCTGCTCGGTGGTCGGCCAGAACTGCGGCGGGTAGGACAACAGCACGAGGTCCGCCCCCTCGCGTTCCGCCAGGCGCAGCGCCTCGAGGTTGTCGTCCAGGGTCCCGAACGCGGTGTGCGCGAAGAGCCGCAGTCGCCCGCCGGCGGTCTCGCGGGCGATCGCCGTGAAGCGGCCGGCCTCCTCGGGCGTGATCGCCGTCTCCGTCATCACCAGCGTGTAGGTGAAGCCGTGCTCGATCGCGCGCTCGACGTCATGGCGGATCGCGGCCTCGTTGAGCCGTTTGAGATCAGAGGTGAACGTCGGGATCGTGACCGCCGAGCACCCCACCAAGTGCTCGCGCGCCCACGCGCGCGCCTCCTCCTTCCGATACTCAGCCATGCTGGGCCCCGTGCACGGCGGCGGCGGGACGGCTCTCGCGCAGCGACTGCACGACCTCTCGGTGCTCACGCATGGTCTCCATGCCGTCCTGCCCCGGCTGACGGCCGAAACCGCAGTACATGGCGATGCCGAAGTCGTCCAGGTACTTCGCCGCGGTGGCATGCCGGCGCCGCAGTCCCTCCGCGCCGTCGATGGGCAGGATGATCCCCAGGTAGACGCGTGTGTCGGGCACGTTGAGACCGAGCAGCGGCTCGTAGAAGCGCTCGTCCTCGCTGCGCAGGTTCCGCGGCCCGGCGAGGTGCAGGAAGTCGACCTGGCGCCCGGAGTGCCCGACGGCGTAGTTCGCCATCTTGACCATCAGCCCCATGTCGCGGGCCTCGTACATCGGCCAGCCCCCGAAGGTGCCGTAGCAGAGGTGGTAGCCGACGAGCGCCTCCTCGGGGATGAGTCGCGTCAGCCGCGTCACGGGGCCGGCGAAGCGATCCCACGCGTCGCCGTCCATCCAGGAGATGACGCCTTCGAGGTCCTGCACCTCCCAGCAGACGTCCCACTGCAGCGCCAGGTCGTCCGGCGGGATCGCCGTCGTCAGCCGCTGGATCTCGCGCGTGAACAGCTCCTCGTAGGCGGCCGCGACGATCGGATGGTCGTGCACGAAGTTCTTCTGGAACGTCGGGGTGCCGCTGAGGACGAATGGGAGCGAGACCTGGAAGCGCACGTGTGCCGGGATCACGCCCTCGTCGCGCAGCCCCTTGAACACGCCATAGGACTCGATCGCGTCATCGATCCGCGGCCACCGGTCGAAGTGCAGCTCCTCCACGCCGTCGCGAACGGCCAGGACCGCGATCTCGCCGACATGCCGAGGGGGCTGGGCAGATGGGACGACCGTCTCGATGTCCGGATGCGGCGCGAGCAGGTGGAACCCCTCGTAGGCGGCCCAGAGCACCCGTGGTCCTGTCTCACCGTCCGGCAGCGCGAAGACCAGGTCCCCGAAGAGCTCGCCGCCCGCGCGCAGCGCCTCCTCCGTCGTCGACGCCGGAAGGCTCCCCACGAGCAACAGGTCACTACTCGCCCGACTGGCCATAACCGCCTCCTCCGCTGCGTGAACCAGATACGGAACGCACCGTATCAGTTCTGCCCACGTCCATCCGGTCTGCCGGCAAAGGCCGCAGTCCGGTGGACGCGACGCGCGGCATCTGGTAAACGTAAACGCGACGTAGCGTCGCGCATCATGCGCACGCGTCCAGCGAGGGAGGGCACGTGAGCACAGACACGGCCGACAAGCTCGAAGAGCTCAGCGCGGAGGCACTCGCGTTCATCAACGACCCGGCCCTTCGGATGGAGGGAGCGCCGTTCTTGCATCGCGTGCGCGCGGTCGCACCGGTGCTGCGCACCGACGCCGGGGTCTGGCTCGTGACGCGGCACGCCGACGCCCTCGCGATCCTGAAGGACGGGGAGCGGTGGAGCCGCCGGGCATTCACCGAGCAGCACGCCGGGACCATCGACCCGCAGGTGTTGGAGTACCACCTGAGCGGCCGGCCCACGATGAGCGATGGGGCGGCGCACCGCAGGCTGCGCAACCTGGCGGCGCCCGCGTTCACGCCGGCGGCGGTCAAGCGGTGGCGGACGACGATGGAGGAGATCGCGACCAACCTGCTCGACGAGCTCGAACCGAAGGGCGCGATGGATGCCACGCGCGAGCTCGGCTACCCGTTCAGCCAGCAGCTGGCCTCGTTCCTGCTCGGCGTGCCCTACGCCGACCACGTTCTCTGGGAGTCATGGCAGGACCGCATGCTGCCCCTGCTGGTGGGCATCGAGAGCGAGGAGGGCGTGCGACAGGCGACCGAGGCGACGTACGAGTTCGCCGAGTACGTGGCCGCGCTGGCGAGCACGCTCCGCGAGCACCCCACCGACGGCCTCTTCAGCCTGATGGTCAATGCCGAGGAGGATGGCTCGCGCCTCTCGGAGGTGGAGCTCGTCGGCTTCGCCCACGAGATCCTCGGGGCGTCGTTCGATTCGACCGCGAACACGGTCGAGACGGTGATGTGGATGCTCCTGCGGCATCCGGATCAGCTCGCGAAGCTGCGAGAGGACCCGAGCCTGTGGCCGGCCGCGATCGAGGAGGTCCTGCGCTACGTCTCGATCGGCACCATGCTGCTGCCTCGCATGGCGGCCTCGGACGTCGAGCTCGGCGGCGTGACGATTCCCAAGGGGGAGGTCGCGATCGTGTACGTCGACGGTCCCAACCGGGATCCGGAGGTGTTCGAGGATCCTGATCGCTTCGACATCTGCCGCGAGAGCAAGCAGCACCTCTCGTTCGGGTTCGGAACGCACTTCTGCCTCGGCGCCGGGCTCGCACGGATGGGGCTGGGAATCCTGCTGCCGATGGTCTTCGACCGTCTGCCGAACATACGACTCGTCGACGAGAAGCCGCCGTGGAACCTCAGCCAGACCCACTTCCGCTTCCTGGAACGACTCGACGTCGTCTGGTGAGGCGTTGCAACAAGCGGCAGTGACGTCAGGCATGTCGGTGGCAAGAGGGAGAACAGGGTGGGCATCGAAGAGGTCGAACGAAACAAGAAGCTCGTCGAACGGTTCTTTCGGGAGGTCCCGTACGGGCCTGGCGACAACCTGGATGTCATCGACGAGCTCGTCGCCGAGGACTACGTCCAGCACAACCCGCTCGCGGGCCAGGGACGCGAGGGCGTGAAGCGGTTCTTCACCGAGGTCATCCCCCTCCCTCTGACCGGCGATCTCGCCGCCGACGGCACGCTGGAGGTGAACATCGTCGGCGACGGCGACCTCGTCGTTCGGCAGGAGATCCGGAAGAACGGGATGCTCATCGACATCTTCCGAGTCAAGAACAACCGTCTGCAAGAGCACTGGGACGCCTGGCGGCCGGCTGAGGGGTACGAACGCCCGCCTTCTTTCTGATAGGTGCCTGCGCGCGATCCGGACCCGGGGAAGCGCGCTGGCTGTGAGGCCCGCGCGTCCCGAGCAAGCGGCGTCGCGCCGGACCGTCGAGGCCACGCCTCTGCCAGCGCGCTCGAACGCGCTCTACAGCGTCCGCATCAGGACATAAGGAGGCGCTCGAGCGCGCTCCGCGCGTGACCGTCGTGACCCGGCGTGCACCGCACAAGTGACCACGATCGGCCTGGGAGGCGAGGGTGCTACCGCAGTGGAATCGAGATCCGGACTTCCTCGTCACGCGGGCGAGTCATGCCGTCCTGTCCGTGCGCGACCTAGACGCCAGCGTCGCCTTCTACCGCGACGTCGCCGGCTTGGTGGTGACGGACCAGTCCACTGACATCGCCTGGCTGCGAGGACTGGAGGAGGTCGCGCACCACAGCCTCGTGCTTCGCGCGACGACCGGCGACGCCGTGTGCGAGCAGGTCGGCTTCCGGGTGCGCGAACCGGCTGACATCGCGCGCGCGCAGGCGTCGCTGGAGGGGCGCGGGCTGACCGTGGAGGTCGTGGACGTTCCGTACCAGGGCGCGACGCTGCGCTACGTCGACCCGGTCGGGCAGCACGTCGAGCTCACGGCGTCGATGGACGTGGTCGACCGTCGCTATCAGGCGTTCTCTGAGCACAGATCCGCACGCCCGCAGCGCATCGACCACTTCCAGCTGCTGACGCACGACGTGCAGACGGCGGCGGACTTCTACGGCGAGCTGGGATTCCGGCTCACCGAGTACACGGCGAAGGACGGCACGGACGAGTTGTGGGGCGTGTGGACGGAGGTGAAGGGCAACACCCACGATCTCGTCTTCACCAACGGTCGGGGGCCGCGGATGCATCACTTCGCCTACTGCGTCCCGGACGTCTCGGCGCTCATGCATGCCGCGGACGTCGCCGGCAGCCTGGGAGAGGGCGATCAGATCGATCGCGGGCCGGGCCGGCATGGCATCAGCAACGCCGTGTTCCTGTACCTTCGCGATCCGGACGGGCATCGCGTCGAGCTGTTCACCAGCCACTACCAGTTCATCGATCTCGAAGAGCCCCCGCTGCGCTGGGACCTGTCCGACGCGCGTCGCTCGCAGCTGTGGGGCCTCCCGGCAAGTCGCCGGTGGTTCTTCGAGGCCAGCGAGTATCCGGGCGAGCCCGTCCGCGAGCCCTTGCTGACCGCCGAGCCGGTGGTGTTGGAGAGCTACCTCGCGGTCCACTGAGCGCACCCTGGCCCGGCGCCCGAGACGCCCCGGGTGAGCAGTGTCGCGCATATCGCGTCGGCGTCGCGGGACCAGGACCACCTCGAGTGCCAGCGCCTCGGACGAGAGGCAGGCCCTGAAGGTCACTGCGAACCGCACCTCCTGCGGCGGGCGGAGCTGGCGCGATGGGTCCGTGCCTGCCTGGCGGCGCCAGGCGTACCCCTCTTGCCGGCCCGACGAACGGCGGCCTTGTAGCGCTTCAGCAGCCTGGACCGGTCGATCGGCTTGCCCAGCGCGAAGACGAGGTGGTCCTCGCCTGGGTACGCGCGTGCACGTTGCTGCGCGTCGAGCGCCGCGGTCAGGGCGTCGGCCAGCGGCACGGAGCGCGACGCCCGACGTGACTTGGGCGCGCCACCACGGAGCCCGTATCAGGCTCCCGAACGTCGGAATCTCCCCGGAACTACAAGGGGTGAGCGAGGGGACTCGAACCCCCGACCGCCTGGACCACAACCGCTTCCCAGTATCGCCAGAAGGGGCAGATCGCGCGTGTGCACGTGCTTTCCCTGCTTCTGGTGTTGACGCTTGTGGTCGGATTGGTACCACGTTGGTACATGTGCTCATGCGGCGCGCGGCCATCCCTCATTTGTCGTCCGGCGCGTGGTCATCAGGGTCGAGGCGCCTCGCACGCCAGGAGCTCGCTGCGCCGCCAGCACACCAGCACCAGTATCCGCGTGCCCGCGTCCATCGGCACGCTGCCCCCCTGCGCGAAGCAGCGTGTCCGGCGAGCGATGACCGATCCGACGGCGACCTCTGGCACGAGCGTGAAGTGTCACGCGCCGATCGCCGTGCCCGCTGGCCTCGGCGCCCTGCGCGACGACGACGTCTGCGCCGGCCTCAAGCGCCTGCGCAGCGTCGCGGGCGCTTCTGGAATTGACAGAACAGCGGCACTCCCGCATCCGTACCGCGGGTGCGAGCGGGCGCGGGTCGCCGGAGGGGACAGTGCACCGCCAGCGGTTGAAGGCGCAGGCGGCATCGAGCGCACGCCGCCCCTGAACCCACCGGGGGATCGCGTACCGGCCAGGCCTGAGGCAAGCCGCACGACGTACAAATGCAGCCAAGAGTCCATTGCCGACGGATGACTTCGCGTGCCATCGTCACGCTTATGTGCGCGCGAACGTGCTCTGCCGATCGCTGGGCTTCACGTCGTGCGTGCGACGAGATCGCACCCGGCCGGATGCCACTGCAATGAACGTCCCGCTGAAGACCCGTGTGCTCGTCGCCGACGACCATCCCATCGTCTTGCGGGGGCTGGTCGGCGTCCTGGGCCAGCAGCCGGACTTCGAGGTCACGGCCTCGGCCAGCGACGGAGCCGAGGCGGTCACGCTCGCACTGTCGGGGAACGTGGACCTGGCAATCCTCGATGTCTCCATGCCGCGCATGACCGGCTTGCAGGCCGCACGAGAGATCACGCACCGCAATCCGCAGGTCCGCGTGCTGATCCTCTCGATGCACGAGAACGATGAGTATCTGTTCGAAGCGCTTCGAGCGGGCGCCTCGGGCTACGTGCTGAAGACGGGGGTCGACCGCGACCTCATCGAGGCTTGTCGAGCGGCGATGCGCGGGGAACCGTTCTTGTATCCGGGTGCGGTCCGAGCGCTCATCCGCGAGCACCTCGAACGGGCACGACGCGGCGAATCGGCTCGCACCGACCCCCTCACCCCACGCGAGCAGGAGATCGTGAAGCTCATCGCCGAGGCGCACACGAACGACGAGATCGCATCGCTGCTCGTGATCAGCAAGAAGACCGTCGAGCGCCATCGCGCGAACATCCTCGAGAAGCTGGGCATGACCGACCGCGTGGAGTTGACGCGTTATGCGATCCGCCGCGGACTCGTGGAGCCCTGACGCGCACGCCGGTTGATGCCGACTGGACAGATGGAGTGAGAACTCCATCTCCTGCGACGCCAGGCCGCGAGAGCCTTGTCGCATGGCGGATGGAACACCACCCACACGAGCAGTCGCTCTGCTTCCGGTCACCGTCGTCGGTCGCAAGCTGGCACGGCTCCGCGCCCGGCTGCATCGATCGCGGCTCGACGTTGCACTGGCTTCGGGCGTCGATCCCTGGAGCGATGCAGAGCTCCTGATACGCGCGACGCAGCTCAGCGCGCTCCGAACCCGACGCGGGCTGGCCGAGGCGCTCGAGAAGATCGTGACGATTGCGGAGAGCCCACGGCCCGAGCCGGCAACGCGCTGCATTCGACTTCGCCGTCACGCGGTCCTCCAACAGCGCGAATGTCTCCTCACGCTTGCCGCTCACATCCAAGCCCCGGCGCCGGTGCCCATAGCCGTGCTCGCGCAACTACGCCTGCTTGTGGGTGACCCCTCGAGCCCGATCTACCGCGGAGGCGCACCGGCCGATGACTTGGCCACAGCCGTGGACAACTGCGTCGCGGGACTGGATCCCTCGACAGGTCGGCTCGCGCTCTGAGCACCTGAGGTGGCGGACCGGACACTGGGCGCGACCGGCGCGGCCGCCTCAGATCAGCTCGCTCCGGTGTCTCGCGCACTGCGGCCGGTGAACGGCGCACGGGTGGGACGCATCCGGGCGACGATCCTGCGCGCGCGCCACTCCACCTCGTCCTGTCCGACGTTGAGCGTCTCCGCGATCACCTCGTGAGTCGTGCTGACCAGCAGCATCGCCCCAACTGCGAGGTCGTCCTCATCAAGACGGCTCATCGCCGCCTGCTGCGCGTCGTGCCGGATCTCCGGAAGCAGCGTGTCACCCTGCGCCACGCGTCGGACGGAGGCGAGCAGGTCCGCGACCGGGTCGCTCTTGCCGACCAGCCCGTCGGCTCCCGCAGCCCGCGCGGCGACTGCGAGCGCCGACCCCGCGTAGGCCGAGTAGACCACCACGCGCGGACCTGGGGAGCGTTGCTTGAGTCGCTGACACACCGCGAGACCATCTCCGCGGGCGAGGTCGTAGTCGACGATCACGACGTCAGCCGACCGCTGGTCGAGCGCATGTCGCAAGGCAGCTTCGGTCTCCACGAAGGCGACCGGCTGCAGATCGGGTGCACGCTCGGCCAACCGCTCCAGGCCGCCGAGCACCGCTGGGTGGTCATCGAGCACGGCGAGACGGATCATCGCCAACGATGGTCCGCCACACCGAGGCTGTGCGTGATGGGGTCCGTGCTCCATTCCGGGCGCGGGCACGATCTCACACGCCGAACGCTCCGGGTATGTCCGCCGGCTAAGCGTGTGCACCGACATCAAGCACCTCGATCGTGCGATCCCCGCCCGGGGTTTCGACCTCCACGCGGTCACCAACCCGTCGGCCCACCAGCGCCTGTCCGACGGGTGACTCGACTGAGATCCGGCCCGCGGCCGGCTCGAACTCGGCGGCGCCGACGAGCTGGCAGCTCATCGGCGTTGCACCCGGCGCGAGACGGACCCTGACGCGCTGCCCGATGCCGACGACGCCAGCCGGGGGCGGAGCCGCGATCTGGCTCCGAGCAAGCACAGCGCTCAGCTCCTCGATGCGGCGCTCGAGCGCTGCGGCGTCCTCGAGCGCATCCGCGACCGCGGTGTTCTCTCCGCGTTGGCCCCCGTTCTCTCGCACATGACGCAGCGCCCCTGCGACCTCCCGCCGCGAGACCGTCTTGAGGTGTTCGAGCTCTGCCGTGAGCCGCTGGTATCCCTCGGGCGTGATGACATCGGGCCCACCGATGGCGATTGACATTGTCGCTCCGTTCCTGGGTGACAAGGACGCCGTCAGAACGTCGGCGCCAGAACGAAGAGGATCGGTCGCCACCGCGCTGCTCACCATGCAGCCCTCGCCCCATCTGCGCCAGGCCCTCCAGGGCGGTCCCGCGACACCCTCGCGGGTTGACCCTCCCCATGACAGCGAGATGCACACACGGACCCATGTGCCAAGGGCCGGCCCTCCGCAACGATGGGTCGCGGAACCTCGTGCCGAGGAGTCGGTAGACCCCCGGCGAGCGAGGACAAGATGCGCAACCCGCGACCGCCTACGGAAGGGGACGATGTTCACGCACAGCACGACGCAGCGCCGAGCTGCTGTCTGTCAATCCGGCCGCATTGCAGCTGTGCTATCTGCAGGCGCACGCGGAGGTCGGCAGGGGCGAGGGGTCGACCGACCTGCTCCCGCTACCACTCGATGTCATCGGCTCGGTGTTTCCCGGAGCCCACCACAACGGGCGAGCCGCGAGAGCGGGTGTCGCTCAGATCGACTGACCGGAGGCACCAATGCCGGTATCCCCCATCCATATCGAACCGGGCGCCACCGGCCGATGGACCGTCCGCCGCGGCGACGAGCGCGAGGCGCGTTCCGAACACGAGAGCGCCACCGAGGCTGAGCGCGCTGCTCGACAGCTGGCCGATCTCGATGGTGTCGCGCTGGTTCTCCACGACCGCTACTCGCGCATCCACCGCTTGCGCACGAAGGGGCCGGACTGACATCACCCGCATCCGGGGCGCCGAGCGCGACGTCTCGTTTTCCTAGCCAGACTGTGCAAAGCTGTGTCGGTGGACGCGCCGACGCAGTCAGACGACGCGCTGGCGCAGCCGACGCGGGCGCGATTGTTCGCCTTACTCGGCGAGCTGCGCCGGCCGGCGCCAACCATCGAGTTGGCCGAGCGACTCGGCCTGCATCCGAACGGGGTGCGCGCACACCTCGAGCGTCTGCAGGACGCAGGGCTGGTGCGACGCGAACGCGAGCGCCTGTCGCGCGGGCGCCCGCGCGACAGCTGGTTGATCAGTCCGGAGGCGCTGCCCGGAGGCCATTCCCCCACCGGCTATGCCGAGCTGGCCGTCTGGCTGGTGCGGTCGCTGGCCGACGGCCGCACAGGTGTTCGCGAAGTCGAGGCCACCGGACGGCAGATCGGCCGCGAGCTGCCCGCCCGCGATGCTGAGGCCACCGGCGAGCGCCAGTTGCATGACGCCCTGACATCGCTTGGTTTCCAACCCGAGCGCGAGCCCGTCGTCGGAGACCGGCTGACGTATCGCCTGCGCAACTGCCCCTATCGCCAAGCGGTCCACGAGCGTCAGACAGTCGTCTGCGCGCTGCACCGAGGCATCACTCGCGGCATGCTCGACGTGATCGACCCGAAGACCAAGCTCGTGGGCTTCGAGCCCAGGAATCCCGACACGGCCGGCTGCCTGATCGAGGTGCGCGGCCGGATCGCGACTCAGGCCGCGGAACGGCAGATGGCGGAGGCAGACCGGCCGTGAAGCGCAGCGCCGCGCTCGCCTCGCTCTCGCGCGATCACCACCAGGCGCTCTTCGTAGCCCAGCAGTTGCGCCGCGCCGACGCCGACAGCGCGGCCGACGCCCGATCGCGCTTCCTGGCGTACTGGACCGAGCACGGCCGCACGCATTTCCGGCGCGAGGAGGAGATCCTGCTGCCCGGCTACGCCGCATACGGCGACGCGCACCACCCGCTCGTGCTCCGTGCCCTTGGCGACCACGTGGCGATCCGCCAGCGTGCCGATGTGGTCGCTGGCGACCCATCCGCCGACCTCGAAACGCTGCACGACCTGGGCGAGCGGCTGTCGACGCACGTTCGGCTCGAGGAACGTGAGCTGTTCCCGCTCATCGAAGCTGACATGCCGACCGCCGAGCTCGTGGCCCTGGCACGGGCGCTGGACGATCCCGCGTGACGCGGCCCTGAGGTCGGTCAGAGACGACGTGGTGTCACGCGATCTGGTCGTGCCTGCGTGGGGACATGCCAGGGCTGGCGCGGGCGCGCCCGCCGATGCAGAAGCGGTCGGGGCCCCCGGAACGAACAGACGCGGGCTCTGCGGCGTTGAGTGGCGGCCCACCCCGCGTCGGCCCCGGGGGCAGATCGGGATGCCAGCCTCCCCCGTGATCGCCCGGCCGGCTCTCCTGGACGTCGGGCGCGAGCAGTACAAGCAGCATCATGACGCCGGCGCCTAGAAGCGCGAGGAGGCGCATCCCGCCAGCAGCGTGTCGTCGCTCACGCCGTGCCGTCCGATCGGGTTTCAGACGCGATGCGGTGGCGGATGTCGCGCAGCGGCTCCACCGATCGTACGCGAGGGATGACGTCGAAGTTGTGCGGCGGTGGCGGAGAGGGCGTGAACCACTCCAGGGTGTTGGCCTTCCACGGATCCGGGCCTGCGGCGGGGCCGCGCCGCAAGCTCCACAGCACGTTCAGGATCGTGATGATGACGCCGGCGGCGAGGATGAACGCGCCGACAGTCGAGATCAGGTTGTCCACGCCCCAGCCGGTGTCGGCGCGGTAGGTGTAGATGCGGCGCGGCATGCCCGACAGCCCGAGGGAGTGCTGGATCAGGAAGGTGGCCAGGAAGCCGACGAACTGCAGCCAGAAGGAGACCTTTCCGGCGCCCTCGGAGAGCATCCGGCCCGTCATCTTGGGAAACCAGTAGTACAGCGCGGCCATGACGCCCGAGACGGCTCCGGCGACGAGCACGAAGTGGAAGTGCGCGACGACGAAGTAGGTGTCGGTGACCTGGCGGTCGATCGGGAAGATGGCCAGCATCACCCCGGTGATCCCGCCGAGCGTGAACAGCACGAGGAACCCGGCAGCGAAGTACAGCGGGGTGCGGGCACTGATCGAGCCGCGGAACAACGTGGCGATCCAGTTGAGGATCTTGACCCCGGTGGGGACGGCGATCGCCATCGAGGAGAGCATGAAGAAGGCAAGCACGACGGTCGTCAGCGGCGTGGCGAACATGTGGTGCGCCCACACGAGCGTCGAGAGAAACGCGATCCCGATGCTCGACGCGGCGATGGCCTTGTAGCCGAAGATCGGTTTGCGCGCGAAGACCGGCAGCACCTCGGAGATCACCCCGAACGCCGGCAGGATCATGATGTACACCTCGGGGTGTCCGAAGAACCAGAACAGATGCTGGTACAGGAGCGCCGAGCCCCCGCAGCTGGGTGAGAAGAAGCACGTCCCGAAGTGCCGGTCGGTCAGCATCAGGGTGACCGTGCCCGCGATCACCGGCAGCGTGAGCAGGATCATGAACGCCTGCGCTAGCAGCGACCAGCAGAACAGCGGTAGCCGGCTCCAACCCATGCCACGCGCGCGCATGTTGGCGATCGTCACCGTGATGTTCAGCGCACCGAGGATCGAGCTCAGCCCGGTCAGGTGGATCAGGAAGATCCAGGCGTCCGTGCCGTTGCCGGGGATGTACGGACCGGTCGAGAGCGGCGTGTACGACGTCCATCCCGCCTCCGGCGGCGCGAAGAACACGGCTGCGTAGAACACGATGCCGCCGGCGAGATACAGCCAGTAGGACAGCGCGTTCAGCCGTGGGAAGGCCATGTCGCGCGCGCCGATCTGCAGCGGCACGAAATAGTTGGCAAAGCCGGCCCAGATCGGCATGACGACGAGGAACACCATCGTCGTGCCGTGCATCGTCAGGACCTGGTTGTAGATCTGCGGCGTCAGCAGCGTGTTGTCGGGCTCGGCGAGCTGGGTGCGCATCAGCAGCGCCTCGACGCCGCCGAGCATCATGAACGCAAAGGCGGTGGTCAGGTAGAGGATCCCGATGCGCTTGTGATCAACGGTCCTGACCCAGCCCACCCAGCCCTCGGGAGGGGGATCGACGCGGTTGGCGATGATCTCCGCGTGCGGAGCCGCGCGAGCTCTCGTCGTCTGGTCAACGACGGACATCGCGGTCCTATCGGCTCCCGGCGGGGACCGGTGGTGTGAGGGCCTCCGCGTCGGCGGTCTGGATCGACTGCTTCTGCTTGGCCAGCCACGCGACGTACTCGGCAGGAGACACCCCGCGGACCTGCGCGAGCATGTCCGCGTGGTTGCGACCGCACAGCTCGGCGCACTGCCCGCGGTAGACCCCGGGCCGCTCCAGCCGGAACCACGTGTGGTTGACGTAGCCGGGGATCGCGTCGAACTTGCCGCCCAGCTTCGGGATCCACCACGAGTGCGCGACGTCGCGCGAGGTGATGTCCAGCTCCACCGTCACACCGACCGGTGCGACCATCTCCTCGTAGGAGTAGGCACCCCCGGGATAGCGGTACTTCCAGATGTACTGTCGGCCCACGACGTCGATGTGCAACGGCTGGCCGGCTCCTGCCGGTACGACGCCGGCGTGGATGGCGGCTGGGCTGGCCGCGGCCGGGTCGGGGTGGTCGATCGTGTGAAGCTTGGTCAGCGAGACGACGGCCAGCACCACGATCAAACCGCTGGCGGCAGCCGTCCAGCCGATCTCCAGGCGATGGTTTCCCCGTATCTGCGCCGCGACCGGGCTGCGCCGCTCTCCATAGCGCCGCAACGCGTATACGAGCGCCACCACCACGCCGAAGAACACCAGCGCGGCGAGCACCAGCACGACCGCGTACAGCGACGCGACGCGGTCCGCGTTGGACGAGCCACCCCGCTCCGGCAACAGCGCGCCCGCCCATGCCTTCTCGGCAGTCATCTCGGTGAACAGCAAGACGGTGCACCCAGCGACAATCGCCACGCGACGCTCGCGGCGACACCCAGCCGGTCCGCTGCACGAGATTTTATCCACCATCACTGGTCAAAATACAGATCCCGCCGGTTTTTCCAAGTGTTGTTGTGTAAATTCGATTCGAAGACATGCCCATGATCGGTGCCCAGACAGCCCATCCGGCCGCCTATGAGGACCGCCGGCGGCTCTTGTCCGTCGGGCCGCCGCCTGCGGCGGAAGCCGCCGAGCGGCCCGGTGACGACTCGGACCGGCTCCTGACCCTGCTGGGCGTCTTCACGATCGCGATGCTCGTCGTGGTGCTCGGCCTTCTCGCCGCCGCCGCCGTCGACACGTGGTGGGCGCTCGCCCTCCTGATGGGCGTGCACTTCGCGATGACGGCGCTGTCCTTCGCCGCGGTCCTGCTCGTGTTCTCCGGCAACCTGCACGCGCCCCGCACCCCCCGGCTCAGCGGGCGCCGCTGACGCGGGATGCGCGTTTGCCACGGGCCTGCACGCCGTCGGCGCCCAGCCGATCAGACCGGCCTGCGACGGCGAGACGTGGTGATCGCGTTCTTCGCCGAGACCAGGCCGCAGTCGCGCCTCGCGGCGGACGCGCGGCTCAGCTCCCGGGCGCCGCGCCTGCCAACACGCTGCCGATGACGACGCTGATCGCGAGCACCATGACCACGAGCCGGTAGAGCGTCACGCGCCCGGCCGCCTGCGGGCGCGCCGGGCCGGCGCCGTACGCGAAGGCCGCCAGCGCCCCGAGGACGACCACGCTGCCGGCCACGACGACGGCGGGGACGTCGGTGAAGACGCCAACCGCGACGATCGCGATGCCGACGTTCCACAGCGCCAGCTGCGCTCTTCTCAGCCAGGTCCAGCACACGGGCGCCGGCAGCGCGAGACCACCAGCGCTGAGCACCAGCTGCGCCACGCCACCCACGAGCACGAGATACGCCGCGAGCCATGAGCCGTGATCGAAGGGCGCCGCGCTGTTGACGGCCGCCACCAGCCCTCCCGCGACGATCAGCACACCGGCCACAGCGACAGAGGCCAACGCGTCCCCGACGACCGCGCTCGTATCGAGCGCCGTCGCGCCGGTCCCGTCGTCGGGCCCGGTCCGCTCCGCCGGCGCGTCGCGCGCGTCGACCACGCGCCGGCCGCCCGACATCGCGGAAGTTTGTACACGCACGATGGGGAAAATATCAGCCGGCGACGCCTGCGGACCGCACCCGAGTTTGGTGCAGGTACGGCTGCAGGACGTCTGCGGCGTCGCCGACCTGACGGCTGAGATACGGGGAGAGGTAGCGCCCGTACACCTTGTTCGCCGGCGCCCACATCGGCTCGCGCGACACGGTCGAGTCGTCGCCACCACCACCACTGATATCCGCGCGCATGAAGCGCGCGGTGTCCCCCGCCAGGAGCACCCCGCGCAACATCGGGCGGAACGGCTTCGGCTCGATCTCGACACCCGCCGCGGCAGCTATCACCTCGGCGACGGCATCGGCCTGCTGGGCAGCCAGACCTCCGTGCTTGACGGGAAAGGACGTGGCATCCCCCGCCGCGAACACGCCGTCCAGACCGTCCACCCGTCCGAATGCGTCGGTGTGGATGAACCCGTCGCGCTCACACGGGACGCCACGTAGTCGTGGTCCTGCGAGGCGAGGCTGGGTGACGATGCGATCGACCTCGAAACGCCGATCGCCGGGACGGACCCTCAGCGAGCCTCCAGGCCCCGGCGCCGCGTAGCTGCCCGCGTGCAGTGCGATGCCATGCTCCTCGAGCAGCCGACCGACCTCGGCACTGACGCGAGTCCCGAAGACGGCGAGCGGCGCGCGTTCCGGCGTCACTATGCTGAATTGGGCGTCGGAGCACCCGTGAGTGACGCAGTCCATCGCGGTCATGAACGCGAGGTCATACAGGAGCACGGGCCACGTCGGACCGGGCGGGCGCACGAATGCCACCCTGCGGGCGCTGCCATCGCGAAGGCGCCGGAGCAGCAGACGAAAGCTCGAGGCATCGCGACCGTCGTGATACGTCAAGACCCGGTCGCAGTCCCACGCACGCTCGGGGCGGGCGCCGACCGCGAGCACGAGCGCGTCGTAGGTGAGTTCGACACCCTCCGTCGTGACCACGTGGCGTCGGTGGCGGTCGATGCGGTCGACGGACCCGCGGTGCCAATGCGCGTCGACATCCGCTGCAACTCGTTCGAGATGCAGCCCGCGTACGCGCTTGACGGCGAACGGCTGACGGCTGGACATGGAGCGATTCACGAACTGCGGCCCGGGCGCGACGAGGGTCACATGGACGTCGGCGCCGAGCGCGCGCAGCCCCAGCAGCGTTTCCAGCGCCGCGACTCCGCCGCCCGCGATGATCACGGACCGCCGACGTCGTCGACGCGGGAATGGCCCGTCGAGGCTCACCTGGCGACGCCCCTGCCGCGCTCCACGGCTCGTCGTCACGGCGGCATGCTCGCGATCAGCGACAGCCTGCGGCGGCGGGCGTCCGCCTTCATTGACCCAGCGCTCCCACATGAGCTCGCTCTCCGCCACCGTCTCGACGGAGCGGTTCATGACGGAATCGAGGCATTGACGGCTAGGGGCTCCCTGGACCAAGGCTTTCTCGTTTCTCGTGCGTCGAAGAGTTCTTCTCAGCCACCGCGGGGCGGAGATGTCGTGTCCACCACACACTGCCTGCGCAGGACCCGTCGGTGTATGGGCCCGATGGTCCATCCTTGGGCCGCCGCGACCCCACGGCAGGCGTTCCGGACCTGCATGGGGTCGCGACGGGCGGCGGCTGCAGGCGTCGGCCCATGGACTGGCAGCCGACATCGGAGACGATCTGGATGGTCGGGTCACCGGCTCCCATGTCCGCTGTCACCGGCGGACCGAACGCATCGAGGAGACTCCGATGGAGAGCAGTTTCAGCTTCACCGCTCGCTCCCGCACGTCCGGCGTCTGGTGTGCGAGGGCGCAGGAGATGATGGCCCATGGATGACGCGGTGTCGGGCGGCCGCGTGGACGAGAAGCTCGAGGCGGTGCGTGACGCGGTACTGCGCCGCAACCCCGCCGAGCCGGAGTTCCAGCAGGCCGTCCAGGAGGTATTGGAGACGCTCGGGCCGGTGGTCGCGAAGCACCCGGAGTTCGTCCGGGGGAAGCTGATGGAGCGGATCGCCGAGCCCGAGCGCCAGATCATCTTCCGGGTTCCGTGGACCGACGACCGTGGCGAAGTGCACGTCGAGCGCGGCTTTCGCGTGGAGTTCAACAGCGCGCTGGGGCCCTACAAGGGCGGGTTGCGGTTCCACCCCTCCGTGGACCTCGGCGTCGTGAAGTTCCTCGGGTTCCAGCAGGTTTTCAAGAACGCGCTGACCGGCATGCCGCTGGGCGGCGCCAAGGGAGGAGCCGATTTCGACCCGAAGGGCCGCTCGGACGCCGAGATCATGCGCTTCTGCCAGTCGTTCATGACCGAGTTGTGGCGCCACCTCGGCGAGCACACCGACGTGCCCGCCGGGGACATCGGCGTCGGGGAGCGCGAGCTCGGCTATCTCTTCGGCCAGTACAAGCGCATCACGAACCGCTTCGAATCCGGCGTGCTGACCGGCAAGGGTCTGGGATGGGGCGGAGCTCACGTGCGGCGGGAGGCCACCGGCTACGGCTGCGCCTACTTCGTCGAGGAGATGCTGGCGGCCGACGGAGGTGGCTTCGACGGAGCAACGGTGGTCGTCTCCGGAGCGGGCAACGTCGCGATCCACGCGATCGAGAAGGTCCAGCAACTCGGTGGTCGAGTCGTCGCGTGCTCTGATTCGACCGGCTACGTCCACGACGACGCAGGGATCGATGTGTCGCTGCTCAAGCAGGTGAAGCAGTCCGAGCGCGGCTCGCTCGAGGCGTATGCCGAACGCTGCGACAGTCGCGCCCGGTTCGTGCCCGACGCGACCGTCTGGGACGTTCAGTGCGCCGTCGCACTGCCGTGCGCCACGCAGAACGAGCTGACGGGCAGAGACGCCGAGCGCCTCATCGCCAATGGGCTCACAGCGGTCGGGGAGGGCGCCAACATGCCGTGCACCCCGAGTGCCATCCGGGCGTTTCGAGCCGCGGGCGTGGCCTTCGCCCCCGGGAAGGCGGCGAACGCCGGCGGCGTGGCGACCAGCGCGCTCGAGATGCAGCAGAACGCCTCACGCGATTCCTGGACCTTCGACTACACCGAGCAGCGCCTGCGGTCCATCATGCGCACGATCCACAGCGACTGCCGTGACGCCGCTGCGGAGTACGGACTGCGCGGCGACTACCTCGCGGGAGCGAACATCGTGGGGTTCACGCGCGTCGCCCGCGCGATGCTCGCACTCGGTCTGACCTGAAGCTGCCGGGCCTTCGATGCCGCGAACGGTCTTTCGCTGAGCTCCTCTCGGCGCGTCGCCCGGCCAGGCCTGGCGTGGGCCACTGCGGCGCTGGAGCGGCGTCGACCCGCGCACCGCCTTGCTACAAGCGACACGGCGTCTCGGTACCGTGCTCGTCTGAGGATCGGTGGCCGATGCTCGGCGTTGCGCGCTCGGTGGAACTGGACTGGGCGAGTGCCGCTGAGGGCCAGGCGGCGGCGGCAGGAGCTCCGCGAGGGCGCGCCGGCCACGCACCCCGCGCCGGTCCGCTCGCGGGAGGGTCCGATGGACACCGTCATGCTCGCGACGAGCTCATCACGTCGGTCGCCTCCGACGCATCCGTGCGCCGTTGCGACGCGTTGTCGCTCGATGTGCTGGCGAGGGACGTCGGGTCGGTTCGGACGTGGTTGCGAAGGCCGTGATGCACGCAAGCGCCAGAACGAGCAGCGCCCAGGCGGCGCCGTCCGCCCCGCTGCCCGGAAGGAGGAACGCGACGCCCGCGGCGATCAGGAACGTCAGGACAGCACACCGGAGGACGAGGCGACGTGAGCAGGACATCGTCGGAGCATTGCGCTCAACCGACGGTGCGAACATGGCGCCTCGGCCCCATATCGTCGCTTCGTGGCCCCATTGAGATCCGCCTTGGGCGGAACCTGCGGCAACGCTCTCGGTGCTGGTCGTCACTGCATGGATCAATCACCCATGCGCATTGTTCTCTGTAACATGATGAGGCTGTGTGAGTCCAGCTCCTTGGCACGCGACGAAGCCACGCGTCCGTCCGCGTCGAGCTGTCCCGACCCAGGGCTGCGGCAGCCAGGTTCTCGATGAGAGTCCGTCTCGGACAAGGCGAGCTCGACGACCGCAGCCAGAGCCATCTGTCGCGTTCCCGATGGGATGCGCGGCAGCTTCAGCGGATCTTCTCGTCCATGGATGACCGACCTTCCACCGAGCCGCAGAGCGACGAACCGGTACCCGCCCGGCCGCGGCCGAAAAGCCCGGAGACCCACCCGATCAGCGTCGACGAGCTGAGCGAGTGGTCGTTCCCTGCGAGCGATGCGCCGGCTACCTGGACGTGGGACCCGGACTCGCCTCGACATAGCTGAGCGCAGATGCATCGCTCGATGCCGCGGATGGTCCTGTCTGCATGATGCAGTCCGCAGTCCATGCCATCGGGCAGCCGCTGGAGTCAACGTCGGGTCATGCGCTCCCACTGCCTCGCCTCCACCTCGTCCGAACACGGCCGAGCAGATGCAACCTCCGTGCCCGGTCGTCGCGTGGCACGGGGAGCACGTCACCGTCATCGCGTCCTCATCGCCGGCGGTGGCGTGGGCGGACTCGAGGCGATGCTGGCTCTTCGGGATCTCGCAATCGACCGTGTCGCCATCACGGTGCTGTCCCCCGACGAGCGTTTCTCGTTGCGTGCGCGAAGCGTGCAGGACGCCTTCGGCGGAGCTGCACCCCGGAGCTATCACCTTCCAGACCTGTGCACCACGCACGGCACCGTCTACGTCCGTGACACGCTGGTGCACGTCGGCCAGCAGGAGCACCGAGTGACGACCCGCAGCGGCCGACAGGACGTCCTACGACTCGCTCCTCGTGGCGGTCGGCGCACGGCGGCAACCCGCCTTCCTCCAGCGGAGCAACGCTGCGCGGTCCGCAGGACACCGAGGCCATGCACGGCCTGGTCCAGGATCTGGAGGGCGGCTACTGCCGGAGCATCGCCTTCATCGTGCCGCCGGGGAGTGACATGGCCGTTGCCGCTCTACGAGCTGGCCCTCATGGCCGCCGAGCGGGCGTACAGCCAGTGCCTTGATGTCGCGCTGACTCTCATCACACCGGAGCAGGAGCCGCTCGGCATGTTCGGTGCCCCGGCGAGCGAGGTCGTCCGCCATCTGATGCAGGAGTCGGGAATCACTCTGCGCACGGCCACGAACGTGACCGATGTCCGCAGCGGCCACGTGTTGCTGCACAACGGCCACGCGATCGTGCGTGCCCAGCGCGTGGTCACGGCTTCGATCCCCGCTGGCCGGTCGCGTCGCGATCGTCAACGCCCGCCAGGCCTATGCGCGCTATCGCGATCGATTCAGTGATGCGCGCTGGCGCTTGCTGCGCGAGTCGGGTGCACGCCCACAGCGACCGTCGTGGGCCAGCACGGGCACGAAGAATCCGGCGTATTCCGATCTCCTCTATGTCGAGCAGCTGATCATGCCGGGGGTCGTGAACACGATGCCGGAGGCGACTCTGCGCGCCTTCGCCGATCACGGAGACAGCGCGCGCACTGCCGTCACGAGCGATGCAGACAGCGCCATCCTTGCGAGCGTCGAGCACGCGGGCATCGATCTGACCGCAGTCACCGCAGATCTGGAGCGCGAAGGCGTGCATGCGTTCTGCGGGTCCTATCGCGCGCTACTCGCCTGCCTCACCACCAAGGTGCACCACATCGAGACGCAGCCGATGCACGTCGAACACAGCGGACCGTGAACGCCATCGCCCCGGGCTCGGGTGCGGCGCTAACGCTCGCACGTCTGGCCCCCAACGGCTGTGCCTATCGTTGGTCCATGTCGTCCCGAGGTCAGCCGACGTCGGGCCCGGACCAGCATCTCGCCGACTCGGGTGAGGCCTCAGGGCCCGACGCCAGGAGGCGAATGAGGAAGAGAGCTCGCGGCCGGTTCCGCTCGTTGCCGTTGTTCTGGCGAGTCTTCCTGTTCGACGCGGCGGTCCTGGGTACGGCGACGCTCCTGCTCGCGATCGCGCCGGTCACGGTCTC
>Ga0070665_100001956_pt1 | contig 23181 bp, 23 predicted proteins | sample KBSS13metaG_FD_65862 | JGI IMG/M metagenome (GOLD analysis project Ga0070665, IMG submission 65862) | Switchgrass rhizosphere microbial communities from Kellogg Biological Station, Michigan, USA - KBS S1-3 metaG | ecosystem: Host-associated > Plants > Roots > Rhizosphere > Soil ... | reverse complement strand
TCACGTCCGCTTCGACCACGCCTACGAACTGCGGCGAGGCGACCAACTGCTGGCCGAGGGGACAACGACGATCGCTTGTGTGGGTCGCGACGGGCAGGTTCAGAAGATTCCGGAATCGCTCGGCGGGGAGTAGAAACGTCTAAGACGCCTTCGCCCGCGCCTTTTTCTTAACTGATGTAAATTCCACCTTGGCCGCATCGAGCAGTTCGCCTGCCTGCGCGCGGGTGGTTGCGGTGATCCGCTGGCCGCCTATCATCTCGGCCAACTCTTCAATCCGCTCGGTGCCTTCCATCATGCGGACGCTGGTTTGCGTGGTCTTGCCGGTCTGTTCCTTCTTCACCGTGAGATGCCGGTCCGCGTAACTGGCGATCTGCGGCAGGTGCGTGATGCATAGCACCTGGTGATGCGTTGCGAGCTCCCGCAGTTTCTTCCCAATCACCGACCCGAGCCGGCCGCCGACGTTGGCGTCGATTTCGTCGAACACCAGCACGCTCACGCGATCGCTCTGGGCGAGAATGCCCTTGAGGGCGAGCATGATGCGAGAGAGTTCGCCGCCCGACGCGATCTTCCGTAGCGGCTGCGTGAGCTGGCCGGGGTTGGTTTGAGCGAGGAACTCGATTTGATCGGTACCGGACGGGGTCGGCTCCCCGGCGGCAAAGTCGACGGAGAATTTTGCCTTCTCCATGCCCAGCTCTGCGAGTGAGTGCTCGATCTGCGGACTGAGTTTTTTGGCAACCGCTTTACGTTTTTCGCTGAGCTTCTTTCCCAGGTCCAAGACTTGGGCTTTGAGCGGCGCGATCTTGTTTTGCAGTGACGACAGGTCGTCCGTCTGCTTTTCGAGTTCGCTGATTTTCGTACCGATTTCTTCGCGGTATTCGATCACACTATTCACGGTGTCGCCGTACTTGTTCATCAATCGCTGCAGCACGTTGAGCCGCTCGTCCACCTCTGCCAGCTCTGCCGGGTCAACGTCGAGGCGATCGAGGTATCGCGACAGATCGAACGCAGATTCCTCAAGCTGAATCATCGCGTCCTTCAACCCCGCGGCCACAGCCTGCAGGCTTTGATCGAGCGACGACAGGTCGGCGATCACCGCCGTCATCATCTTTACACGTTCGAGGACCGAGCCGTCCGCCTCGTAGAGCGCGGCGTGCGTGGCGCCAGCCTCCTTCTTCAGCTTCTCCAGATTCTTCATTACCGATGCCCGAGCCGACAGCTCCTCGTACTCGCCGGGTTGCAGCTCGGCAGTGTCGATTTCCTCGGCCTGGAAGCGGTACAGCTCCAACTGCTGCTGTCGGAGTGTGCGATTGCCGGAAAGATCGGCCAGTAGCCGCGTCGCCTCGGTGAACTTATCGAACGCCTCGCGATAGTCGGCCTTGAGCGAATCGAGCTGGCCGAAGTGGTCGAGTACATCGAGCTGGTTGGAGGGCTTGAGCAAAAACTGATGATCGTGCTGGCCGTGCACGTCGATGAGCAATTCCGCGACGGCCTTCAGCATGGTGAGCGTGATCGGATGCCCGCTCAGCGAGACTGAACTGCGGCCGCTCGCATAGAGCCGGCGGGCGATCAAGATCTCGCCGCCGTCGCCGGTGACGGGAATATCGGTGGCCGCCTCAATCTTGCGGAGCATCTCCTTGCTCGCGACATCGAACACGCCGCTGACGCGACCTTCTTCGACGCCGGGCCGGAGCATTTCAGAGGCGGATCGCAGCCCGAGCAGGACTTCGATCGCGCCGATCACCAGGGACTTGCCCGCCCCGGTGGCGCCCGTAAAGCAATTGAGCCCCGACGCCAGCTCGATACGAGCGTCGGAAATCACCGCGAAGTTGGAGATGTGTAACTCTCTGAGCACGATGTAGGGTCCGCCTTGGCGGACCAATGCGGTACCGGTCCGCCAAGGCGGACCCTACAAATCAGCTGACCTTCGATCCCGCCGCCGCCGGTTCGGATGGCGAGACGACGATCACCTTCTGCGTCGGCACGTCTGTCGCGGCCAGCAACATGCCTTGGCTGATCTCGCCGCGCATCGTGCGGGGAGCGAGGTTGGCCACGACGATGATCTGCTTGCCCACGAGTTGCTCCGACTGGTAGTGCTGGCGAAGGCCGGCGCAGATCTGCCGTTTCTCGCCGCCCAAGTCGATCTGCAGGACGAGCAGCTTGTCTGCGTTGGCGTGCGGCTTGCACTCGAGCACGGTGGCCACGCGGAGTTCGAGCTTCGCGAAATCGTCGTAAGCGATGAGATTGGTGGGCGGAGTCGATGGTGCTGTCGGCGGTGTTGTAGGTGTCGTTTCCATACGCAGTACTTTATGCGGACTGGGATCAATCGCCAAGCCAGTGAATCAGGCCGAGTGAGGGAGTAGAATAGAGGCATGTCACTCTATCCACTTCAATTCAAGCCGCGACTGGTCGAGAAAATCTGGGGCGGCCGCAAGCTCGAAACGGTTCTGCACAAATCCCTCCCGCCGACGAAACCCATCGGTGAGAGCTGGGAGATTTACGACTTTCCGCCCGGCGTGATCGAAAACTCCACCGGCTGGGTGAGCGCTGAAATCGCTGATGGACCGTTGGCGGGCAAGACGCTGCACGACATCGTTGTGGAGTACGGCGCTGAGTTGCTCGGCGACGTGCCGCTCGTGGGGCCGGGGCAATTTCCGATTCTGATCAAATTTCTCGACGCGCGCGAAGACCTATCGGTGCAAGTCCACCCCGATCAGGACTACGCCAACACGCACCCGGGTGCACATCTGAAGACTGAGGCGTGGTACGTGGTGCAAACCGATCCCGGCTCACGAATTCTCAAGGGCCTGATGCCCGGCGTGACCAAGGACGCATTCAAGGCCGCCATCGCCGACGGAACCGTCGAGCAGATGATCAAGGCCATCCCCTCCAAAGTCGGCGACTGCTATTTCCTGCCCAGCGGCACGGTTCATGCGTTGGGAGCCGGAATTTTGGTGGCCGAAGTGCAAACGCCGAGCGATACAACCTTCCGCGTCTTCGATTTCAACCGGCTGGAGAACGGTAAGCCGCGCAAGCTGCATGTTGACGAGGCGCTCGCGTGCATCGACTTCTCCGGTGCGCCCGAGGTGAAGCAGAAGCGTGCCCACGTGGCCGGCCTGTTCACGACGGTCACGCAACTTTGCACCAGCGAGTATTTCAAGATCGAAAAGGTTCGCTTCACTGAAGGCGTTGAGGAACCCGTGCCGTACGACGTGCCAGTCATTTGGATGATGCTTGAAGGCTCGGCCGAAGTGCGCGTCGATGGCGTTGATCACGTCACACGACTCAAACCCGGCCAAACCGTACTCATGCCGGCGCGGATGAAGAATCCGATCCTCAAGACGCTGACCGACTGCGTGTGGCTGGAAGTAACGTTCCCCACCCAGCCCGAAATCGACCGGCGAACCTGATGATCGACGGCTGGCTGATCGTTATCTTCGGGCTTGCGGCGATTCCGTTTTCAGTCTGGTGGGTGTTTAAACGCCGACAGGAGAATAGGGGACACCGCTGCTGGAATTGCGGGTCCGACCTTCGTAACGTGCCTAAACGGGCAGGGCGTGCAGCGCCCGAGCGTTGCCCCAAGTGGGGAAACGCAATCGAACTTGGCGACGGTAACTAGTCGGACTATTGAGGGCAGAGTGAACTCGCACATCGCCTGCAAATACTGCGGCCAAGTCCACGGAGACTTCCCTCTGAAACCGGGAACGAAAATCGCCTGCGTGCGATGTGGCTCCACGATGGCCAAGCGCACCCACGCCAGCCTGCATGCGACCGGCGCGCTCACGCTGGCGGCGCTGATCCTGTACGTGCCAGCCAATCTTTTTCCCGTTCTCCACCTCGACATGTACGGCGCGGTAACCGAGAACACCGTCTGGACCGGCTGCGTGCGCCTGTTTGAAGACGGCGACTGGGCCGTCGCCACGATTGTCTTTCTCGCCAGCATCTTGATTCCGCTGGTGAAACTGTTCTGCCTATTCTTCCTCGTTGTCGCGACGAAGTTGAATCTCGGTAAAGGCCGTCGCTCGCGCGTGTGGCTGTATCGCGCGATTGAAGCGGCCGGCAAGTGGGCGATGCTCGATGTGTTCGTCGTCGCGACCCTGGTGTCGCTCGTGAAGCTGCAGGGACTCGCGACCATCATCGCCGGCAAAGGGCTGATCGCATTCTGCAGCGTCGTCGTTCTTACGATTCTGGCATCGGCCAGCTTCGATCCGCATCTGATCTGGCAACCCGAGGAGGCCAAATCGTGACCCAACCTGAGTCTGAAAACGCCCCCAAGCCAGAAAACGCGGCGGAACCAACCGTCGCGCCGGCGTCGCCGCGCCCTTCGGAAGACGAGCAACTGCCGTCGCCGGAAGTGAAGTCGCTGAAGTGGCCGTTCCCCGCCATCTGGCTGGTGCCACTGCTGGCCGCGGTGGCGACGGGGTATTACTTCTACGACGACCATCGCAATCGCGGACCGCAAATCGAAGTCACCTTTGGCGACGGCAGCGGCCTAAAGATCGGCGAAACGCCTGTCACCGTGCACGGCGTGCAGGTGGGCAAAGTGTCTGGCGCGAAACTGACCGACGACCAGCACCAGGTCATCGTACAAATCCAACTCGACGCGTCGGCCGCCCAGCTAGCCAAGGAGGGGGCGATGTTCTGGATCATCAAACCCGATATTTCCGCCGGCAACATCAGCGGACTGGGAACCATCGTCAGCGGCCCGCACATCGAGGCATTACCCGGCAGCGGGCAGACAACTCAATCCTTCGTTGGTTCAAATGAAGCTCCAGTGCTGCTGGGCGACGGCATGCGGGTGATCGTGCACACGGGTCACTTGGATCACCTGCAGAACAACTCGCCGGTGTATTACCGCGGCATTCAGGTGGGCGTGGTGCAGGACGTTCGCTTCAGCAACGACGCCACGGAAGTGAATTCGACGCTCTTCATCTGGGGCCGATACCAGAATCTCGTGCGCCAGGATTCGGTGTTTTGGACCGTGAGCGGCGCGAAATTTAACGGCGGCCTCTTCGCCGGCGTGGAACTGAAGCTCGAGTCGCTCCGCTCGCTTATCTCCGGCGGTGTGGCGTTCGCTACCCCCAACGGAAAGAACGGCGGCCCGACCTCAGATCGCGCCAAAGACGGCGACCGATTCTTCCTGAATCCCGAATCCAAGAAGGAATGGGAGGAGTGGACCCCGCGAATCGCCATCGAGCCCGACTCGGCCACCCGGCAGGAAAACAGCGTGAGCGCCAAGACCAACAAGCAGGCCGTGCAGACGGCGATCCAGGGTAATCCTTGATACCGCTGTGCAATGTTACGATGTTCGAACAACAAAGAGCTCTTTACGGCGAACCAACATGAGTAATCCGATTCCCATCACTCCGATCAACTCCGGCGTTCGCATCGGCCACGTTCATCTGAAGGTGGCGGACATTCAGCGGTCGCTGGATTTCTATTGCGGCGTGCTGGGCTTTGAGTTGATGCAGATGTTCGGCAAGAGCGCCGCGTTTATCTCGGCCGGTGGATATCACCATCACATCGGGCTGAACACGTGGGAAAGTCTCGGCGGCTCGCCGCCGCCGGCGGGGACGACGGGGCTCTATCACACGGCGATTCTCTATCCCACGCGGGCCACTCTCGGCGACGCGTTGCGGCGGCTGATGAATGCCGACATCCCACTCGACGGCGCTGCCGACCACGGTGTGAGCGAAGCGCTCTACTTACACGACCCGGACCATAACGGCGTTGAACTCTACTTTGACCGCCCGCGAGAGCAGTGGCCGTTCACGCCAGATGGGAAGCTTGCGATGTTTACCAAGGCCTTGGACCTTCAGTCGTTGCTCGACGCGAAGTGAGTCAATTCACTCGTCGATTAAACAGATTGCGGGATCGCTGCGGTTGATCGCCCGACCAGGCTACCGCACGCTATCACCAGTTCTGCCGGTTCGACCGGTTTCGCCATGTGCATTTGATAGCCGGCCATCAGCGCTCGCTGGCGGTCTTCTGAGCGGGCGAACGCGGTGAGCGCAATCGCGGGCGTGCTGGCGCCTTGCTCGGCCGGCAGGGCACGCACTCGGCGGATGAACTCAAAACCATCCATCATCGGCATGCCGATGTCGCTTACGATGATCTGCGGCCGCTCCCCGACGACCGCTAGCAATGCGTCCGCACCAGAACCTGCAACCGTTACGACTGCCCCGTACAAGCCGAAGATGCGCTGGATGAGAAATCGCGTATCGGCGTCGTCGTCGACGACGAGCACCCGAACGCCGTCCAGTCGCGGGGGCTCGTAGCGAACGTTTCCGTCGATGGCCGTCGGGTGTCGGCGCTCTTCTGCAGCGTCGACACGTGTAACCGCCATCGGCAGTGCAACAACGAACGTCGCGCCGCAGTTTTCGCCATCGCTGCTGACCTGCACACTGCCGCCGTGCAGCTCGACGAGTTGCTTGACGATTGAAAGACCGATCCCCAAACCGCCGTGCTTGCGCGTGGTGGAACTATCATCCTGGCGGAATCGCTCGAAAACGTGCGGAAGGAATTCCGGCTTAATGCCGGCTCCCGTGTCGGCCACGCAGATTTCAACATGCGAGTTGACGCGCTGCAGCACCACCTCCACCTTGCCGGCGGCGGGCGTGAACTTAATCGCGTTGGTGAGCAGATTCCAAACGACCTGCTGCAGCCGGCCCGGATCGCCAGACACGGGGCCGGCCAGCGGATCGATCACCTTCACCAGCCGGATCTTTTTTGCTTCAGCGGCAGGCTGAATCGATTCGATGGCGGCCTCCACGACGTCACACGGGTTGATCGGCTGTACGTTCAGACGGATTTTGCCGGAGATAATGCGGCTCATGTCGAGCAGGTCTTCGATGATCTGTGTTTGCGCGCGGGCGTTCCGCGCGATCGCCTCAAGGCCTTGCTTCACCTGCTCCGGATCCGACTCGCCGCGCGTGAGCATTTGCGACCAGCCGAGGATGGCGCTGAGCGGCGTGCGCAGTTCGTGTGACAGCGTGCCGAGAAACTCGTCCTTCATTCGACCGATGCGCTCGGACTCCATGCGCGCGGCGCGTTCGGCATCGAGCAGGGCGGCCTTCTGTTCTTCGGCAAGCCGGCGGTCGGTGATGTCGATGCACGAGCCGATGTAGCCTGAAAACGTGCTGCCTTCTCCTTCGTACAACGGAATGCCTTGATCAAGAACCCATCGGTACTCGCCGTCGGCGCGGCGCAGCCGGTATTCGATCGCGAACGGTTTGCGGTCATCAAAGTGGGTGTCGTAGTTCTGCCGGCAGCGCTCGCGGTCGTCCGGATGCATGCTCTGCGTCCAACCCTTGCCAGCTTCCTGTTCCATCGTGCGGCCGGTGAAGGCCATCCACGGCTTATTCACCCAAACGCACGATTTGTTGGTGTCGTCCATCCACACCATGACCGGCGCGGTGTCGGCCATGATGCGGAACCGCTCGGCCGCCTTGTGGGCGGCACGCTCGGCGGCGAGCACATTGGTCACGTCGACGAAAGCGCCGACTGCGCCGCGCGGCGTGCCGTTGGAATCAAATAGCGGCTCGCTGTTGCCGAACAGCGCCACGCGCGTGCCGTCGGCGCGGATCACGTCGAATTGCACGTCGCGCTGCGCCAGTCCGGCGGCGGCCTTTTGCAGGGGCATGTTCTCCGCCGAGATCGGTTGGTCTTGTGGACCGCGCACGGTAATCGGCGGCAGGTTCCCCGCCGGGCCGGGAGTCATCGAGACGTTCACGCCCTCCGGCATTCCAAGAATCTTGTACGCATTACTGCTGCCGGTCACCTGCTCACACGCGCGATCGTGCGCGATAAAGATCGCCGCCGGCACGGCCTTGAGGACGGTTTCTAATTCTTCGGACTTGGCCAGCTTCTGCCGCTCGTGTTGGCGACTACGTTCATCGGCGATTTCAGCACTGATTTTCGCCAGCCGTGCGTTGCGGCAGATCACGACCATCATCGTGGTCACGAGGACGAACATGAACTCGGTGAACCAGGCATTCGAATCGTGCGGATTGAATGACCCGGTCGTCCGCTGGAGCAACGTCGGCGAAGCCGTCGCCGCCAGTAACACCGCCAGCATGCCCGGGCCTGTGCCGGCGTAGGCGCTGAGGATGATCGCAGGGATGAAGGTGAGGTATGGCGATCGCCAGGACGTCGTTTCCTGAATCGTAAAAGACACTAATGTCGCCGCGGCTACGCAGGCAACAGCAAAACCGTATCGAAACAGCGGGTTACGCGAAATGAGAGCCAAGCCGACACCTCAGCACTAGCGTCCATTCTCGTGCGGTATCGTAGACCGCGCTGACCGGGCGTTCCACAGTGATCTGCTATTTTCGCCGAAAAGAAATTCGGCTCATTCGAGGATTGAGGCGGCTGGGGATCGAACCCAGGACCCACAGATTAAAAGTCTCAGTCCCCTACGATGCCCATTGATAGCCATTGTTAGAAATGTATTGCATTTACCGGCCAAAACTGTATTATTCCGCGTGTCGGGGATACATTTGATTCGCCATGATTAGCCACTCAGTGTATCCCCCGTGTAGCCCGGAGCGTTCCGGGATACAGACCAAAACCGAACGGAGCTACCATGAAATCAGCCGAGTACATGCGTCCCGCTGGCGAACACGCGAAACCGATAACCAGAAAGTTCCCATTCAATCGGGAAAAACTCGCCGCCGTAAAATCGCCCGCGAGTGATCGCGTGTACGTCTACGACAGCAAGACGCCGCACCTCGCGTACATGGTGACCAGCAACAACGCCAGATCGTTTGTCTGGTACGGCAGGGTGCGCGGCGAAGTCCGGCCGATCAAAGCCCGGATCGGCAACGCGGAGGAGCTTTCGCTCGAGCAGGCCCGGGACACCGCGACGGCTTGGACGGCCGAGGCGCTCAAAGGGGTGAGCCCGCTCGCCATCAAGCAAGCCGCCAAGGGAGAGATTCGTTTCGACGAGTTTTTTGACAGCTACGAAAAGACCTATGCGAAGGTCCACAAGCGCTCATGGAAGAATGATCGGAACTATTACGACAACCACTTAGCGGGATGGGCAGGACGCCGCGCCAAGTCGATTACGCAAGACGAGGTGCGGACGCTTCACGCCAGGATCGGCAAAGACCACCCCGTCACCGCTAATCGCGTCGTGTCGCTGTTGAGCAAGATGTATAACGAGGCCCGCGAAGTGATGCAGGGCCACAACCCGGCCAAGGGGATCCGCAAATTCAAAGAGCAGCACCGGGACCGAACTCTATTCGGCGACGAGCTCCGCGCCTTTTTCAACGAGTTGGAGAACGTGCCGAGCGAGACGATGCGGGATTTTTTCACGCTCGCAATCTGGACCGGCGGACGACGTTCTAACGTGCTGTCGATGCGCTGGGATGAGATCGACCTCGCGCGCAAGCTCTGGACGATCCCCGCGGACAAGGCCAAGGCCGAACGCGCGATCGACGTCCCGCTGTCGCCGCCGGCAATGGAAGTGCTGAAACGAAGGCACACAGGCAAGGGCCAGTGGGTATTGCCGTCGCACTCGAAATCCGGCCACCTGCAGGAACCCAAGAAGGCGTGGGCCGAACTGCTGAAAGCCGCCAAGTTGGAGAACGTGAAGATTCACGACCTGCGCCGCACCGCTGGATCATGGATGGCGACGGCAGGGGCTTCGCTGCTCACCATCGGCAAGACGCTAGGGCATCGAAACCAGTCGACCACCGCAATCTACGCCAGGCTGCAACTGGACCCCGTACGAGCCGCCGTGAACGCCGGCGCGACGGCCATGCAAGCCGCGATCGACGACAAGCCAAAAGTGGTACACCCCAAGGGCCGGAAGCGAAAAACCGCGTAAGAGAAAAACCGCGTTTTTGAAGCGAGAGCCGCGAAAATTCATACTCTGTGCTATGTATGTAGAGGCCGAACGAAAATCTTTATTGGGACAATGTCCAAAAAGACTCTTAAAGAGATAGCAGAGGTACGCCAAAAATGGTTATTGATTGCCAAGCCGGGGTTTGTTAGGCTTGCGAACAGGACGCAATGGATGGCGTAATGACTGCCGGGAGTGCGCTAGCGATAGCGTAGTGCAGTCGGGAAGCAAAGGGGAAAGAGCGGGCTCGACGGTATGGGTTCGTGACCAGTGCGTCACGCGCCGCCGGCCCGAACTGGAATGCTTTCGAGGGTAGAAAATGCCGCACACCTGGGAACACATGGTAAGAGTTTTTCCACTCTTGCCGACCCGCGTTTCGACTATCGCTCAACACGAGCGTGAACGTCAGATCCTTCACGGCGCGATAATGACCCGGCCAATTACCGGGGCCCCGCTAAACGAGATCGAGATTTTCCAAAAGCTGCGCGAGCGAGTCGACGCTTTCGTCGGCCCGATGCAATTCAAGTTTGACGCGATCGAGAGCCGGTTTGAAGCCAAGATTAAACCGCACGCTGTAAAATTGAAGCTCGCGCTTAAGCAAATCGATTCGCGTCGCAGCAGACATCTGATGGACAAATTTGGCGACAGTCTTCTCGCGGAAATCGAGATCGCACGACACCAAAAAGCATCCGATTTAGCGCGCGAACCCCGCAAGTATTGCTTCGATCTGTACGAGGAGATTTACGAGGATCGGGAATTGTTTTCGCCCGAGGTTCGTGACGCAATAGAGCTTTTCATGGCGTGGTGGAACATGCCGATTTCGGATGAGATCGCACCCCGAAATGTCGGCGACGCAATGGATACGATCGAGAGATTCGTCGCGGAACATCGGGCCGAGTACGAGTTTTACGACAATGACATTGATGTTTTCGAGGTTTACGTCATCGACCTGACGGGCGAAATGCTTGCCGCGTGCGTGCAGTACGACGACGAATGCGGCCCGTTCGACGCGGAAGCAAATCGACTTCGAGGAAAATATGAGCAGATAGTTTCAGACGCGAGGGATGAGCGCGACAAAGAATATTGGAAATTGAAGCCAGCCGACACGCGATGGCACGATCGACAGATGGGGAATTTACTTAACGGCAGATGTCCCCGACGTGTATCGCAGCGTCTTGCGATCAACGACCCAACCGACTACCGCAAATTATCCTACGACGAACTGCACCGACAATATGAACGGCAAAACGGCTTCGACAGCGCCCTCGTTTACCGTGTGCAAACTCGCGAAGAAGCGTTTAACAAAAAGCGTGAGAAGGAAGAGGCCGCGTACAAGCTGGGGGTTCGGATGCTGGGAGCACCAACCGAAAGGAAGGTGCTCGGTAAGCGACGACTTGCAAGCGCGAGTGGCGATTACCCGCTGAACATCAAGCGCAACAATCCAGTAGCATTCCGCGAGGTAATGGAGAGCCTACGAGGTCGGCGACGACAGGTGTATTCGTGTCTGTTCATCGAGGGATTGACCCAGGTCGCGACGGCCGCCCAATTGGGAATGAAGCAGCCGAACGTACAGCGTGAATATCGAAACATACTCTTGAGTTTTCAGGACCACGGCTTGCCCAATCCGCTACGGCCGGGACAGGAGACGACGTACGTTGCACGGATGCTGCTTACAGGGCTTTCCGAAGCGAGCTAGAAAGGGAAAATTTATTTTTTTCTTTCACTATTTCCTAGAAAAACCGTTCGTTTGGACCATGCGGAAGCATCCGAACGCCAAAAAATGATATATATCACTCTATGTGTATAGAGGGCGTGCTTAAGTGCCGCCTATCCCCCGCCCCCGGCCACTCGGCCGGGGGTAGGTCGACCCATTTTTAGGGCCGACTACCCCGTTTCATTAGTTCCATTCCGAACCGTCAGGCCCGACGCCTGCGTTCACCGTTCCACGTTAGGTGCTTTGCACCTGACGGAACGTCGTTTTGCATTCACCAACCAGGAGGATCGCCATGAGCGACCAATCGTCTGATGTAGTCACGTTGCCGAAGAAGCTCACCCCGCCCCAGCTCGCCGAATGGATCGGCGTCGACGTCGCCACGCTTGCCGGCTGGCGATCGTCAAAGAAGCACGGGCCAGCGTTCATCAAGCTAAGCCCGAAAGCCGTTCGCTACGACCGAGCCGTCGTGCAGGCTTGGCTTGACGAGCGCACGAAGGCCGGGAGCACGGCTCGGTAGCTTGCTGCGCTCGCGATCCCAACCCCATCGACTCACCCCGCTTGCCCAACCAAAAACCTATGAACACCAACAAGCCCAGCGCCAAAGGCGCAGCACAGGACGACCACGCCATCGCCGAAGATCCGGCCGCGGCGATCGTCGAGATTCCCGTCGGCGACTTGAAGCCATCGATTGAAAACGATCGGATTTACAAGCCCGTCAACCCGAACGATCCCCCCAACAAAAAGCTTGCCGCGAGCATCGCCAAAGACGGGATACAGATTCCGCTCGTCGTGACGTGCGACATGTTCGTGTTGAGCGGCCACCGCCGGCTAAGCGGCGCAATTCAGGCTGGACTAGCCACCGTGCGCTGCATCGTTCGCCACGACATTTGCAAGGCCAATCACGACCCGGCCGACTACCTGCGCCTGCTCACGCTCTACAACGATCAGAGGGTGAAGACTTTCGCGGAGGAGGCGAGGGAGACGTTTATCAACTCCAACCCGGAGGAGGGGGATCAAGCTTTCACCGCGTACCGACAACAGAAGTCGCGCAAGAACGACTTTGACAAACTGTCGATGAATCTCGGAGCGTTCAAGGGACGGAAACGCATCAGCGCCGCCAAGATGCCGCTAGTGAGGGCGCTGCAGAAGATCGTAGCGAAGATGCGAGAAGCGGGCATCGACTCAATGTCGGCCCGAGCGTACCACTATCGACTGCTCAACGACCCGCCGCTCATTCACGCCAGCAAGCCAAACAGTCGCTACAAAAATGACCTCAGCAGCTATCGAGCCTTGCTAGACATTCTCATCCGCGCCCGCATCAGCGGCCTCATTCCGTGGGATGCCGTGATCGACGAAACCCGTCCCCTTACCGAATGGGACGTGTGGAAGGAACCGGGCTCGTTTCTAGCAAACGAGGTTGATCTCTTCGCCAAAGGGTACAGCCGCGACTTGCTGCAGTCGCAGATAAATCACATCGAACTCTTTGCCGAAAAACTTACCGTCAAGCCGATCCTGAAGCCGATCGCAGCGGAATTTTGTATGCCGCTTTCGATCGGCAAAGGGCAGAGCAGCATTGGCCCTCGCTTTGAATTGGTCGAACGATTCCGACAGAGCGGTAAAGAGCGGCTTGTGATTCTCATGGTGTCGGACTTCGACCCGGACGGCCAAGTCATCGCGGAGGCGTTCGCCCGGACCATCCGAGACGATTTAGGCGTGTCCGATGTCGTCGGCATCAAAGTCGCGATCAACGCCGAGCACGTCAAGAAATACAAACTACCCCGCGGACTCAAAGCAAAAAAAGGAAGCGCGAACTACAAAAAATTCGTGCGGGAGTACGGGGAATACGTTTGGGAACTTGAGGCGCTCGAGCCCGAAGACCTGCAGACGATCGTACGGGACGCGATCAATAAAGTGATCGACGCCGAAGCATTCAATCACGAAATCTCCGCCGAAAAAACGGACTGGTTACAGCTCGAAGCGCTGCGCCGCACACTTAAGACCACGATGGAGGGCGTTCAATTATGAGTGACCAACTCCATACCGCCGCACTGTCGTTAGCCGCGCACGGCTTCAACGTTGTGCCGATGGGCAGGAACAAAAAAGCCGCGATGAAGTGGAAGGACTTCCAGCAGCGCCCGCAGACGCAGGAGGAGCTGCGCCTCATTTCGGAATGGCCGGACCTTCACGGGATCGCAGTCGTTTGTGGTTGTGAATGGAACCGCCTGGGGGTGCGCGATTTTGATTCGATGGAGGCAGCGAACGAATGGAAATCACGCAACCGCTCGCTCGCAAAGATACTCCCCAGCGTACAAAGCGCCCGCGGGCTTCATTTCTGGTTTGGTGCAGCACCGTTCAAGTCGAAAAAATTTGACGATGGCGAACTGCGCGGGATCGGAAATCTAGCCATTGCACCGCCCAGCCTTCACAAGTCGGGCGTGAGATACCAATGGACTAAGCCGCTCACGGACCGACTACCCGAAGTAGATCCGGCCGTTTTTTTACCCGCACGAGCAGACACGGAATCAGATGCGGAGGTGTTACAGAGAGAACTGAGTAACAGAGAGAACAGAGAAACAGAAGCAATTGCCTCTGTACTCTCTGTAACACCCCGTGTTGAACATGAAATCGCGCTGTGTTTGCCGGCCGTGGAGGGCCAGCGCCATCGAAAGTTATTTGAACTCGCGCGCCGTCTTCGCTCTGTACCTGAGTTCGCGGCCGTCAACGCCACAGCCTGTCACAATGCCGTACGCCGATGGCACGAACTCGCTTTGCCCGTCATCGGTACAAAGCCGTGGGATGCGACGTGGTGCGAGTTCATCGTCGCCTGGCCGAACGTGAAAACGGCTTTCGGTGAAGGGTCAGTAAAAGAGGCACTGACACGCGCAGACGCCGCCACATTCCCGGCCAGCCTTAACGACCAATACGAGGCCGAAGCAGCCCGGCGACTTTTAAAGCTCTGTCGTGAACTGGATCAAGTTTCGCGCCCGGGCCCGTTCTACCTGTCCTGCAAAACCACCGAGGAAACGCTCGGCATCGATCGCATGACAGCGTGGCGATATTTCCGACGCATGGTGGCCGAGAACGTGCTCGAAGTCACCGAGAACCACACCAAAGCGAAAGCAACCCGTTACCGATACGTCGGTCCGGCCAAATAACCACCAGCATCTACCCCCGAATTTTGTCAACCGTTGACAACTTTCTAACCCATCACGGCCGCCAACCCCGGCCAGTTTTGAAAGGATACCCCATGACCTCGCAGAGCTTTATGTTCAGTGATTGCGCCATCCCGCGCCGTCAACCTAAGTATTCGTACGACTGGAATCGTCCGCACTCAGCCGGCCGAGGCTACGGATACCAGCACCGCCAGGCCCGGCTCGAATACCTCGCCGCCAATCCGAATTGCCGCCGGTGCGGACGCGAGGCTACACAGGTCGACCACATCGTCGCGCTCGCCGACGGTGGCGCTGATGAAGACCACAACAAACAGCCGCTTTGCGGATCCTGTCACTCCCGGAAAACCGTGTATTTCAATCGCGGTTTTGGACGCGACCCGATGCCCGCCGAACAGCTCACGCTTTTCATCACCGCCGCCTAACCCAACCAATCACGGAGCTACAGCCATGATCGATAAACCAAAGAAGTACAGGGGACGGAAAAAGGGCAGTCGGAATATCGGAGTGCCGCCAGGTAGAGAGGTATTCATCGACGCCGATCGAGGGTGCGGACTGATCCCGCTAGCAAAGGGCCAGATTGCGATTATCGACGCCGAAGACGTTCCGAAGGTGAATCGCCACCGTTGGTCATTTCTCCCGCGATTTATCGCCGGTGGAGACTATAGCTACGTTGGCTCGGACGGTGCGAAATCTCTACGACTCACACGAATCATTAGTGGTGCAGCACGAAATGAATTTGTGACACACATCGACGGCGACCGACTCAATTGCCGCAAGGCCAATCTGCAGCGCGTGACCAAAGCCACCCTTGCCCACGGTAAGCAAAAGCTGAAAGAGAAGTCTTCACGGTTTAAGGGTGTCCATTGGGCCGAACACTGCCAACGCTGGATCGCGGGCATTCGGATTGATGGCAAGACGAAGCATCTAGGCGTCTTCACCGAAGAGGAAGCGGCCGCCAGAGCCTACGACGCTACCGCCTTCGCACATTGGGGATCGGAAGCCCGCCTTAACTTCCCCATTGCATCTTCAGCACACTCACCAACACCCGAGGCCATCCATGATCGCGTGTCGACCCCTCGCCATTGAATCCACCACCAGCAGCATCACCGAGGCTTACCCCCGCATGACCCTTGCTAATTCCGCCCTAGATATGGAACGGCTACGCAGGCTCTTAACGCCGGCCGACCTGATCTTGCTTTCGCGCTACCTCTTCGACGGGCAGTCGCAATCGGAGATCGCAACATCGGAACGATGCTCGCAGACCACCATAGCTAATCGAATCCGCATCGCGGTTCAAAAGCTAACGAGCGAGGGGATCGAAGTTGCGACGCCCGGCAAGGGGAGAACGCGAAAGAGTGTGAGGGCCAAGCCGTTCGACCATGAGACGCTGGACCGATTGCACATGAAGGGCGCTGCAGGGCAAGAGCAGCGCACAGGACGATGGCTCAGGGCCAAGCCGACAGCATCGAACGACGAGACGTAACAGAACACCGCGGCCCGCAGAACGCCGCGTACAGCCGTTGGGGTTCCTTGGTTGGGGCTGGGGTGAGAACCCGTGAAGGGCTCACCCCGCCTTTACCCCGATTCCTTGCTCAGAATCGCAGTTTTTGAACTGAAAACCGCATTTTAACACGAATAACGAGGTTTTTTGATGATGGCAAGACGGGTAAACGGTGAATATGGGGGTTTTCGCCTCAAAAACGAGCCTTCCCCGGCCGACCGACCTGCCTGAGTGTCGTTTTTTTTGTCGCCGAAAATTTGACCCCCGTACACCCCCGCACCATGTCCGACCCCTTCGCCACCCTTAAGCCGCTCAGCGCCGACGACTTGGCCGAGTTCACCGACCTAGCTTGCGTCGATGGCATCGTGCAGCCGTTTGACGACGTGCCGGACTTCGATGCGAAGGCGGACCCCGAAGTCGACGTGAACCGCCGGCTCGGATCGGACAAAAGCCATATTCGCATTGCAAAGCGCCGCCTGTTTGTCGACTACCGATCGAACCCCGACGCGCTGTTGCACCTGGCGAAGCTCCCGAACGAAGGCGAGACGTTGCATGGTGTCATCAGTGGCAAATACGCAATGTGGGACATCGTGCCGGCGCTGATCGAACGCACCGGCCGCAAGATCGACGAGCTTTACATCGCCACCCTCAGCTACGGAAAGCAGAACGCCGAGGAGTTGCTCGGCCTACTCGACGACGGCCAGATCAAACGGTGCGCTTTGCTCGTGTCGTATTACTTCAAAGCACAGAACCGGCCGCTCTACGACTCGCTCGTTCCGCCGCTTCGCGCTCGCGGCCACCGCGTTCTAGCGATGCGAACTCACGTCAAGATCATGCTCGCGAGAATGGCCGGCGGGGGCATGTACGTTTGCGAAGGCTCGGCCAACCTGCGCAGTTGCAAAAACATCGAACAGTTTTGCCTTACCCGTTGCCGCCGACTCTACAAATTTCACCGCCAATGGATCGACGACGAACTGCTCACCGGAGTTGAGGAAGGCTCGTAATGCCGCCCGGAACCAAATCGAAAACCCGACCACCACCGCCGCCGGAAATCGAAGGCGAGGCGCTGCTCGAATGGGAGCGAGTGTGCAACGAACTGGATTCACTCGGCCAGCTTGCGACCACCGATCGAGCGGTGTTGACGCTCTACGTTCAAACGTGGGCGGTATTTCAGAAGGCCACCGAGGGCATCGTGAAACACGGGCCCGTCATCAAGCTCCCGAACCAGATCGTTTGCGCGTCGCCGTTCTACAACATTCAAAAGGAGTCCGGCAAACAACTGCGCGGGCTGCTTTGCGACTTGGGGCTCACGCCAACCACCCGCACCGGCGCGGGCGACGGAACCGACGAGCCCTTGAACTACTAACCCGAAAGGAACCCCATGAAAGTAGGCGCAGCACAAACCAAACGAGCAGAAGCGATCGACGCCGCCGCAGCGGAGGCCGAGCGATTGCTTACCGAAACGATCTACCCCGCGATCGGGAAACAGGCCGAGGCCGGCGGATCGGCGTTGCAGCTTCACGGCCAGATGTGCGCGACGATTGCTATTCAAGAGGCAATCTCCCGGGCGCTGCAGGCTAACGGCTACACCGTCACCAGCGCCGACGGCTCGGAAGACTACAAGCCCGGCGTGTTCGCCACCGTTTCATGGTGAGTCGATGCCCTCATACCCCTGCAAGTGGCCGACGTGCACGAACTACGTCACCGGCAAGCCGGGATTTTGTGAGCAGCACGCCGACAAGAGGACGCCGCGACAAGTCACGAGAGCAAAGCGAGCGCAGTTTTATGACCAGCACGTGCGCGACGTCGACGCAAAGAAGTTTTACGACTCGAAGGCTTGGCAGGTTACCCGCGCCGCGAAGCTCGCCGCCGATCCAATTTGTGAACGATGCAACCGGGAATGGGCCCGACACGTTCACCACAAGAAACCGTTGAAGGAATGCGAACCAGGGGAGCGGCTAGCGTGGTGGAATTTATTCAGCGCTTGCCCGCCGTGCCACAACACTATCGAAGCGGAGGCCCGCAATGTTCGTGAAGATGCTTAAAACGTACGCCACACCAACCAACTGCTTTCTATTCCGCCATCGTTACGACGTGGAAGACGCGATCGCCGCGGACTGGATTGCCAAGAGCATTGCCGAGCACACGACGCAGCCGCCGACCCATATCGAGATGCTGCTCGCGCGACTGGACGTCGGCGCGGGCGAAGATTGTCTATTCCTCCCGTTCGTCGGCGAGTTCGGACACGAAATCATGAGCCATATTCGCATGGTTCATTTCCACAAAGCGAGCACGAAGGTTGTGTGCTGCAGGCCGGGTAACGAGGTTCTATACCCGTCGGCGGACAGCTACGTCACCGACTGGACCGACCCCATAACCGACGCCGAGCGTGTGGGCACGATCCGCGATCAAGTCATCGCATGGCCCGACCTGATCGCACGTTTCCCGCAGCATCGGCCGATCGCCGCCGGCAATTTGAGCTTTGAACAGGAAATGCATTGCATCGGCGAAGGTGAGCCGATCCCGTTCCGCCCCAAGCTGCGCGGGCTCACCTCCGACGTCGTTTTCGGGATCCGCAATCGCAAATTCGCGCCGGAAAAGAACTGGCAGCACTGGCAGGCGCTCGCCGCCGCGTGCCGATCTGCGGGGCTCACCTACGCCGTGATCGGCGGACGCGACACGAGCGCGGACGTCGATGGCCAGGTCTGTCACACCGGCGACTTGGATACCGACGCCGCTATCGAACTGTTGCAGCAATGCCGGCTTTACATCGGCACAGACTCGGGCGGATCGCACCTCGCAAGCACCGTCGGCGCTCCAATGCTCGTATTCCGTGAGCCCCGAAACGGGATGCGGGATTTTGTGCCGCGCATGGCCCGCGTGAACCCCGGCCGCGTCCAATACCTCGCGGACGGATGGGACAAGCCGCAGGACGTGGCCGAGGCGATGCTCGCAACGATCGCAAATCAAAAGTGGGGGCCCGTCTAGTGGTTGGGATGCTCACCCTAGTTGAGAACGAGGAGTATTTTTTCGACGAAGCCGCCGGAGATCAACCGGTGCGCTTCATCGAAACGTTTTGCCGCCACTTCACGGACCCATTTGCCGGCAAGCCGTTCCTACTTCATCCCCTGCAGAAACAAATTGCGCGCGACCTCTATGGATGGAAGCGACGGGACACCGGCTTGCTCCGCTTCACGGAATGCTATTGGGAGGGCGCAGTAGGTTGTGGCAAGTCGCCGACGCTCGCCGCGCTGGGGCTTTACGCCCTGATCGGCCAGGGGGCGCTGGGTGCGCAGGTGTATTCCTTCGCGAGCGACTACTCGCAGGCCCGCGTCGTGTTCAACGCCGCGCAGAAGTTCGTCAACGAGAACCCCGCACTAGCCCGCCGGCTGCAGGTTGTTGAGCGTGAGATTCGACACCCCGCGAGCGGATCATTCTGGCGAATCGTGTCCGGCAAGGGCCCGGGCTCGGGCTGCAATCCGTCATTGACGCTCGGAGACGAGGCGCACGAGTGGCGAGGGCCGACGGCATACGGCCAGCTTAAGAACCGGATGGCGAAGCGCCCGCAGGCGCTAATGATGGTCGCGACCAACGCCGGCGAATCGCGGGATTCGTTTTGTTGGGAGTTGCGCGAGAAGGCCGTCGCGGCGCTGAAAGGCGTGGGCAACCCGTCGCTATATCCGATCATCTGGAGCGCGGTAGACCCGACGATCGACGACGGGGGCAATGAAGTCGCAACAGCACCCGAGGCCCAGGACGAGCCGCTAAAGATTGCCACCAACGACCCCGAGGCTTGGAGAGCCGCTAACCCGCTGATCGGTACGACGATCGCCGAGCATAAAGTCGCCGCCAACTGCGCGGAGGCGATGAAGGATCCGAAAGAGGAGGCAGATTTCCGCCGCCTGTATATGGGCTTGTGGCCGAAAACCGCCGCCGGCCGTTGGCTCAATATGGGTTTGTGGGAGCAGCGAACGGGAAAGATCGACCCGGAGGAGATCAAAGACGCGCCGCTCTACGTTGGCGTCGACTTGTCCGAGTGCGACGACCTTAGCGCCGTGGTGGACGTGTACGTCACCGCCCGCCGTTTCGTCATCGACGCCCATTTCTGGATGCCCAAATGCACCGCGGAGAAGTACCGAGCGAAAGCCGGGATCCGCTACCACGAATGGGCAAAGCTCAAACACATAACGCTAGTGGACGGCCCGACAATTTCGCAGGCCGTTCGCCTGCAGATCGCGCAGCACATCATCGCAAAGAAGGCCGCGCATAAGATCGTGGCCGTTTGCTACGATCGCGCGAAGGCCGAAGACACCATCGCGACGCTTGAAGCCGCCGACCTCGTTTGCGTTCCGATCGGCCAAGGGTGGGGCGTCGCGTCCGGCTGCAATGCGCTTGAGCGCCGGATGCTCGAAGACACCATCGCCTTTTCACCGAATCAGGTTCTACGTTTCTGCGCGACCAACACCGAAGTTAAATGCGATGAGCGGGGCAACTTTTGGCCCGTCAAGCCGAATCAGAAAGGCCCGTACAAGGGCAAGCGGTCCGCGAAGATCGACGGAATCACCGCGCTGGTAACAGCACTCACCGAAGCTCGAAAACACTCATTCCCCGTTGCTAAGAAGAAATGGAAAGGCCAAATATGCCTAGCGTAACACCTCCCGTCATTGGACAACCCAGCGCCCCAGGCGTACGGCTTATCGACGTTGCCGGGAACGGCTCAGTCGTGCCGAATTTCCCGCTCAGCGCCTACTCGGTTATGTCGATCCCGGCATACCGCCGCGCCGTCACGTTCCTATGCGAGAACCTCGCCAGCTTTCCGAAGCGAGTTGAAAAGGAAGGTGCGAAAGACGGGGCGCTCGACCACCCGCTAAACAAGATGCTGAAGCGCCGGCCGAACCAGCTTCAAAATCCGTTCATCTTTTGGCGGACGCTTTTCTATCACGCCACCGGCCCGGCCGCGAACGGCTACGCGCGCATCGAACGCGATGGCGTAACGTCCGCGCCGATCGCCATTCACAACTGGATGCCCGATCGCGTCGTGCCGTTCCGATTCGACGCCGCCGACGGCCAAGGGATGCAGCAGTATTACTACAGCCGCGACGAAAATCGCATCTACTACGCCGCCGACGTCATCCACCTGCAGGGGCTCGGCTACGACGGGCAGATCGGAACCGATCAAGTTTGCCAGCACGCGGAAACGTTCACCCACGCCGCCACGCTCACGACCTACCAGGTGCAATATCTCAGCAAGGGAACCGTATTGCGCGGGGCAATCGAAGTGCCGGGCTCGATGGACGACCCGCAAATTCAGCAGATGCGCGGCGTGTTGCGTAAGTTCAGGGGCGCAGAGGGCGAAGACGACATCCTCATCCTCACAGACAGCGCCAAGCTCAATAACGCCACCACCAACCCGGACGACTCGCAGCTCGTGGAGCAAGTCAGCGGCAGCACGAAAGCCGTCGCCCAAATAACGGGCGTTCCCCCGGAATTTCTATTCGAGCAATCCGAAGCCAAGTACAACAACAACGTTGAACAGGCCGGCCAGAACGTGGTGCGATATTGCTTCCGGCCGTGGATTGAACAGGCCGAGGACGAGCTCACGTTCAAACTTTTGACGCCGGCCGAGCAAGACGCTGGTTACAGCATTTGCATCAACGCCGACGCGCTGCTCAGGGGCGACACCAAAACCCAAACGGACGTCGTTACCGCGCAGGTCGACGGGGGAATCCGCACGCCGAATGAGGGCCGTTCGTTACTCAACTTGCCGCCGTCTACCGATCCCGAGGCCAACAAGCTCAAACGATCGGGCGACACGTCGCCGCCGTCACCCGCAACAGCACCACCGGAACGCGTCGCCAACGCCGCCGAGCGATCGCCGGACGTATTCACGGCGCTCGGGCCCGTCATCGCCGCGGCTTGCAGCAGGGTAGAGGGCAAGGCGGATAATGCCTTCACCAACAGCAACAAAACCGGCCAGGAGCTAACGCTATGGGCCAACGTGTTCGCCGAAGGGCAGAAGCGCTACGCAATCGAGGCGCTGTCGTCGGTCCGCGAGTCCTTCGCAGCACTCACCGGCAAGGCCGATCCGTTTGACGTGGATCTGATCGGCGAACGCTACGCGCAGGCAATCCGCCAGCGGGCCGGGGGCGTCGCCTACTCGCCGCTCGCCGACATCGTTGCCAAGGCGATCGCATCGCCGGCCGCCTAGCCGTTGCTAATTCTGCCGTAGATATGGAAGCCATCATGGATAACGACGCCCGAATTATCTTCGCAGCCAGCAGCGCACCCGTAGAGGTGACGCCTGCGCTCACCGGCAAGCCCGCGACGCTGATCGGCTACCCGATCCTATGGAACGTGCTTTCGAGTGATCGGGGCGGATTCAAGTACCGGCTCATGAAGGGCTCGGCCAGATTCGACACGCCGACGCACGCGCTGTTTCACCACAACTTTGCCGCGATTCTCGGGGTGACTAGCAATGATTCGCTACTCATCTACCCCGACGACATCGGCGTAAAGGTCGAAATCATCTTGCCCGGAACCGGCCTCGCGCACGACACCGCCGCGCTAGTCGCCGGGAAGTACATCAGCGGCATGAGCTTTGCCATGAAGAACAAGCCAACGGCCGTTGTCAAGATCGAAAACGGCCAGCGGATTCTGGAAGCAACCGACTACCTCGTTGACGAGGTGAGCGTTACCGGGATTCCCTCATTCATCGAAACAACCGTCGGCATTTTGGCCGACCCATCAAATACACCGCCCGCCGCCGCATCGTTTGCGATCCGACGGGCTCATTCCCTGCAAGCGAACCGTTACCGGCTCGACTTGTGCCGCATGGGGGCAGAGTTTCCCCAACCCGCAGCTTGAAAACAGTAGGCCCCAACAGGGCCAAAGGATTTTGCCATGTCTCTGAATCTTGTCGCCATGCGTGAAGAGTTTTCGACCCTTCACACCG
>Ga0070665_100001955_pt1 | contig 23184 bp, 25 predicted proteins | sample KBSS13metaG_FD_65862 | JGI IMG/M metagenome (GOLD analysis project Ga0070665, IMG submission 65862) | Switchgrass rhizosphere microbial communities from Kellogg Biological Station, Michigan, USA - KBS S1-3 metaG | ecosystem: Host-associated > Plants > Roots > Rhizosphere > Soil ... | reverse complement strand
GAGGCCGGCGTCCACGTCGTCTACGGCATCCCCGGGCTGAAGACCCACGTCAAGGCGATCGTCGTCGCCCGCCGCGAGGGCGAGGAGGTGCGCGAGTACGTCCACGTCGGGACCGGCAACTACAACCCGAAGACCGCCCGCCTCTACACCGACCTCGGCCTCTTCACCGCCGACCCCGACGTCGGCGCCGACGTCGCTGAGATGTTCAACTTCCTCACCGGCTACGGGCGGCCGGCCGAGTACCGCAAGGTGCTGGTCTCGCCGACGACGATGCGCGACCGGATCGTCGAGGAAATCGAGCGCACCGCCGAGGCGCACACAGCCGGGGAGGAGGCGCGCATCGCCCTGAAGATGAACTCGCTGGTCGACGCCCGCTGCATCCAGGCGCTCTACGCGGCCTCCCGGGCGGGGGTCCGGATCGACCTCAACGTGCGCGGGATCTGCTGCCTGCGGCCGGGGGTCGAGGGGCTCTCCGAGAACATCAAGGTCAGCTCGATCGTCGGCCGCTTCCTCGAGCACTCGCGGGTCTACGTCTTCCGCCGCGGCGAGGAGACCCGGGTCCTGATGGGCTCGGCCGACCTGATGCCGCGCAACCTCGACAGCCGGGTCGAGCTGGTCGCCCCGGTCGAAGACGCGGCGCTGAAGGCCGAGCTGCTGGACGTGCTGGAGCGCTCGCTGGCCGACAACGCCAACTCTTGGGACCTGGCCGCCGACGGCACCTGGACCCGCCGCGAGCCCGACGGCGAAGTTCGCAGCGTCCAGGGGGAGCTGATGGCGCGGCATTCCGCACGTGCCGCGGAGCACCTGGCCACCTCGCCCGCCTAGGACGCGCCTGCGCCTCCCGCGTCACTAGGATGCGCGGCAGTGGCGCGCTTCTCGCTCCTCCCTCGCGACAGGACCTTCTTCGACCTCTTCATCCAGGCGGGTCAGAACTCCGTGCGGGCGGCCAAACTTCTCGACGAGATGATGCACACCTGGCCCGAGAGCGAAGGGCTTTCGCGGGAGATCCTCCTCGCCGAGCAGGAGGGCGATCAGATCACCCACGAAATCATCAAACGGCTCAACACGACCTTCGTCACCCCGATCGACCGCGAGGACATCTACGCCCTGGCGACGCAGATGGACGACATCGTCGACTTCACCGAGGAGGCCGCCGACTTTCTCGGCCTCTACAAGATCGAGGCGCCGATGGAGCAGGCGCAGGCGCTGACCAAAGTCCTCGTCGCATCCTGCGAGCAGCTGGCGATGGGTCTGGAGAACTTGCCCTCCTTCAAGGACCTCGACAAGTACTGGATCGAGATCCACCGGCTCGAGAACGACGGCGACCGGATCTCCCGCGACGCCGTCGCCTCGCTCTTCTCCAACGGGATCGACCCGATGGTGGTGATCCGCTGGAAGGACATGTTCGCGGTGCTCGAGGAGGCGATCGACGCGACCGAGACCGCGGCGCAGATTCTCGAGGGCATCGTCATCAAGAACTCGTGACCAGCGTCCGTGGATAGCGACGTAATCCTCGTCATCGTCATCGCCACGGCGCTGGCGTTCGACTTCACCAACGGGTTCCACGACACGGCCAACGTCGTCGCCACCTCGATCTCGACCGGGGCGGCTCGTCCGTCGGTGGCGATCGGGTTCGCGGCGCTGCTCAACTTCGTCGGCGCCTTCATCTCGATCAGCGTCGCCGCGACCGTCGCCAAAGACGTCGTCGACGCCGAAGTGATCACGCCGACGATCGTCTTCGCCGGCCTGATCGGGGCGATCGCCTGGAACCTGATCACCTGGTACTTCGGCCTGCCCTCGAGCTCCTCGCACGCGCTGATCGGCGGCGTCGTCGGCTCGGCGGTCGCCGCCGTCGGCTTCGACGCGGTGATCGCCGAAGGGGTGATCGGCAAAGTCCTGATCCCGGCGGTCGTCGCCCCGATCCTCGCCTTCCTCGTCGCCGGCATCGCGATCGGGATCTCCTATCGGGTCGTGGGCAAGCAGAGACCGGGGATCGTCAGCCGTGGCTATCGCTACGGCCAGATCGTCTCCGGTGGCCTGCTGGCGCTGGCGCACGGGACCAACGACGCCCAGAAGACGATGGGGATCATCACCCTCGCTCTGATCGCCAACGGCACCCTCGGCGCCGAAGCAGACCCGCCGTTCTGGGTGATCGCCTCCTCGGCGACGGCGATCGCCCTCGGTACCTACAGCGGCGGCTGGCGGATCATCAAGACGACCGGCACCCGGATCATCAAGATGGACGCCGCCCAGGGCTTCTCGGCCCAGGGCGCGGGCGCGGCGGTGATCCTCGCCTCGACCCACTTCGGCTTCCCGCTCTCGACCACGCACGTGATCAACGGCGGCGTGATGGGCTCGGGGGCGGCGAAACGGCTCTCGGCGGTGCGCTGGGGGGTCGCCGGCAACATCTTCGTCGCCTGGTTGCTGACCCTGCCGGCGGCGGCGGCGATCGGCGGCCTCACCTACGGGTTCACGGCGATCTTCGGCAGCGGGCCGCTGGGGCCGATCCTGGTCACCCTGATGGCGCTTTCGCTCGTCGCCGCCGCCTTCGCCCGGCGAGCCCAGCGGGGCGCCCCTGTCACGGCGGCCGGCGGATGATCGCGACCATCGTCCACACCGACGAACTGCTGCAGACGATCGCGGCCTCGGTGATCGCCGGGATCGGCGTCACCTTTCTCTTCTCGGTCGGGATCTGGGGCGCCGGTCAGTTCACCGAGCTGAGCCGCGGCGAACGGCCCGTGGCGGCGACGGCGGCGGCGATCGTCGGCACGGTGGCGCTCCTCTGCGTCGCGGCCTCGGTGATCACCGGCATCATCGTCATGACCCACAAGTAGGGCGGCGCGAAGTCCTCAGCTGAGGGTGTTTGCTTCCATCCAGACGCGCCAGATCGCCGCCGCGGCGGCGGCGAAGAGGAGTAGCCAGAGGACCGAGCCGCCGCCGGTGTCGAACATCTTGTCGGCGCCGGCGATCAGCAGCGCCATCAGCCCGAAGGCGCCGTAGAAGATCGCCCGGCGGCCGTCGGTCAGGGTCGCCAGGGTCAGTTGGTTCTGGCGGCTGAGGGTGTAGAGCATCCAGGAGAGCCCGGCCAGGAGGCCCATCGTCAGGGCGGTCAGCAGCGCTTCGGCGAAGTTGTTCCCGTTCGGCAGGAAGGCGACCAGCAGGGCCAGCAGCATGATGATTCCGACGTTGCGGGCGGCTCGCATGCCTTCAGTTTACGAAGGCGCCTCCAGGTCGCGACGAAGATTTTGCTTTCTGCGCGCCACGGTTGCGGCCTTCCTCGGCAGGTTCTCCCCATGCCGCCAGGAACCGGGGACGCAGCGCACGGGGAGGAGGGGACCGCTTCGGTCGAGCTGGTCGCGGTGGTTCCCTTCCTGCTGCTGGCGGTCCTGGTGGCCGCGCAGATCGCGCTCGCCGGCCAGGCGCTCTGGTCGGCGGGCGTGGCGGCGCGGGCGGGAGCGCGAGCGGCCGCGGTCGGCGGGGACGCCTCCGCCGCGGCCCGCTCGGCGCTGCCGCCCTCGATGCGCGACGGCGCGCGGATCGAGGAAGACGAGGGGGTGGCGGTCCGGGTGGAGGTGCCGCGGCTGATCCCGGCCCTGCCGGAGTTGCGGGTGGGGGCGAGCAGCGGTCTGGAGCCGGGCGGTGGCTGAGCGCGGCCAGGCGACGGTCGAGCTGGTCGCGGCGCTGCCGGCGCTGCTGCTGGCCGCTCTGGTGGCGCTGCAACTGCTCGCCGCGGGATACGCGCTGACGCTTGCCGACGGCGCGGCGGAGGCGGGGGCGCTGGCGAGGGCCTCCGGTGGCTCGGCGGCCGAGGCGGTGCGGCAAGCGCTGCCGGGGTGGGCGGAGGACGACGTCGCGGTCTCGGTCGAGGGCGGCGAGGTCTCGGTGCGGCTGCGGCCGTTCTCGCCATTCCGGGCGGTCGCGGAGCGGCTCGAGGTCACCAGCAGCGCCGCCGCGAGGCCGGCCCGGTGACGGTCCTGCTCAATCCGCTGAAGGTCGCACCCACGGTCCTCGTGACCGGGGTTGGTTTGGCCGAGGGGACGCGGGGTGCGGCGGCGGCACTCGCCTGTGCCGGCGCCGATGTCGACCGGGCGACCTTGCTGGTCGACGTCGGCGGCAGGGCACCGCGGCCGACCCTGATCGCCTCGGCGGCGGCGCGGCAACTCGAGGAGCGCGTCCGGGCGCATCTGCCCGAGGCGCGGGTCGCAGCCCGCGGTCAGGTCTGCCACCTCGCGGTCGCGGCGGAGCCCGAGGGCGTCGACCTCGTCTCGGCCGCGGCGACGCTCGCTCGCGAGTCCGGGGCGGTCGTCCACCTGCCGCCCGAGCTGCTGCACGAAGTTCTCGCCGCTTCCGGGTGGCAACCGTCCGGGGTGCTGCTGCGGGCCGACCTCGCCGCCGATCGCGCCCTGGTTGCGCTGGCGGTTCGCGATCTGCTCGGCCGGGGGTTGCCGGCGGTCGTTCTCAAGCGAAGGCTCGCCTGGGTCGCCGAGCGGCGGGCGCTGTTCGGCGTTCTCCCCGCCGGCGCGCCGGGAGGACTGCCGGAGCGACTGGTGCGGCGGTTGACGGCGGTGCCTCGGTGAGGAGGCGCGACGAGTCCGGTCAGGCGTTGATCCTTGCCCTCGGCGGGGCGCTGGCGCTGATCGCCGCCGCCCTTGCCCTGGTCGCGATCGCCGGCGCGGTGACCGGCAAGGGGAGAGCGCAGCGGGCCGCCGACCTCGTCGCGATCTCGGCGGTCCGCTCGATGAAGGACGACCTGCCGCGCCTGCTGGCGCCGCCGCGGCGAGCCGACGGCACGGCGAACCCGGAGCGCATCGCGAAGGCGGTCTACCTGTCCCGCGCCCGCGCCGCCGGCCTGCTCGCGGCGCGCGCCAACGGGGTCGACCCGGATCGGGTTCGGATCCGCTTCCCCGACGCCGGTTCGTTCGCACCGGTGCGCGCCGAAGCGAAGATCGTCGCCGTGCTGCGCGAGAGCAACGGGCACCGGGTCGAGGCCTCGGCGGTTGCCGAAGCGGGTGCGGCCTACGAGACGGGAAGCGCCGAAGGGACCGCGATGGCGACCGGCGGCGGTTACGGCGGGACGCTGGTGATGCGCGACGGGGAGGGGATGCGCCCAGACGTCGGCGCCGCCTACGACCAAATGGCCGCCGCTGCTCGTGGCGATGGGATCGTCTTGATGGTGGTCTCGGGCTTCCGCTCCGACGCCGAGCAGGCGGAACTCTTTGCCGCCCATCCCGACCCGACCTGGGTGGCGCCGCCCGGGCAGTCGCTGCACCGCTGCGCGACCGAGCTCGACCTCGGCCCCTCATCCGCCTACGGCTGGCTCGCCGCCAATGCCAGTCGCTTCGGCTTCGTCCAGCGCTACTCGTGGGAGGCCTGGCACTACGGCTATGCAGTCGGCCCGGAACCCTGTTCGTCGGCGGGCGAAGCCGTCGCGGCGAGCGGGGGAAGGGCTTCGTCCCGCGCCTCGACCAGCCTGCCGTCCTTCGTCCCGGCTCGGTACCGGGAGCCGATCCTCCGCTCGGCGGCGCGCTGGGGCGTGCCGCCGGCGCTGATGGCCGGGCAACTGATGGCCGAGTCGGGCTTCGATCCGACGGCGGGCTCGCCGGCGGGTGCCCAGGGCATCGCCCAGTTCATGCCATCCACGGCGGTCGCCTACGGGCTCACCGACCCCTACGACCCGGTCGCGGCGATCGACGCCGAGGCGCACCTGATGGCCGACCTGCTGCGCCAGTTCGGCTCCCCGGAGCTGGCCCTCGCCGCCTATAACGCCGGACCCGCCCCCGTCGAAGCGTGCAACTGCATCCCGCCCTATCCCGAGACCCAGGCCTACGTAACCCGCATCCTCGCTCTGATCGGCGGCGCCGGCGCGATCGCGATGCCGAGCTTCGAGGTGCGGCTTGTCGCCTGAGCCAAGCGCAAGAGGCGGGCGATTGGGCGATAGTTGCCCTCATGGCGAAGCCGACCCTCCTCGTCCAGCTCAGCGACCTCCACATCGGCGGCGACGAGAACGGGATGGACCCGGTTCCGCGCCTGGAGGCGGTGATCGAGGCGGTGCGAGCGCTGCCGAACCGGCCCCACGCGGTGCTCGTCTCCGGCGACCTGACCGACGACGGCGCCGCCGATGGATATCGGGTGGCGAGGGAGATGCTCGCCCGGCTCGAGGTCTCGTTGCACGTGCTTCCCGGCAACCACGACGACCGCGGGCAACTGCGCGAGGCGTTCGAGCTGCCGGGCAGCGGTGACGAGCCGATCAACTACTCGACGCGGGTCGGCGATCTGCGGCTGATCGCTTTCGACTCGATCGTCCCCGGCCGGGATCCCGGTGACTTCCCGCCCGAGCAGCTGCGCTGGCTCGATGAAGCGCTCGGCGCCGAGCCTGGCGCCCCGACCCTGCTGGCGCTGCACCACCCGCCGCTCTCCACCGGCATCGCCGAGTGGGACGCGATCAACCTCTTGGCGCCGCAGCGCGAGGCGCTGGCCGAGGTCGTCGCCCGCCACCCTCAGCTATTGGGCATAGTCGGCGGCCATCTGCACCGGGTCGCGGCTTCCAGCCTCGCGGGTCGCCCGGTCCTCGCCGCGCCCAGCACCTACTGGCAGGTCCGTCCCGACTTCGTCGAAGGCGACGAGTATCAGGTGGTCGACGCCCCCGGCTTCGCGATCCACGCCCTGCGCGACGGAGAGCTCTACTCGCAGGCCGAGTCGGTCCCGTTCAGCCTTTGACCGGGCTCGGCTCGAGGTGCTCGTGCACGAAGCGGACGACCGCGGCCCCCTCGCCGACGGCGATCGCGCAGCGCTTGATCGAGCCGGCGCGGACATCGCCGGCGGCGTAGACGCGCGGCACGCTGGTCTCCAGTAGCCCTTCGGCTCCGACTTCCGAGCCGGTGCGGATGAACCCCTTCTCGTCGCGGGCGACCGCCTCCCCGAGCCACTCGGTGCAGGGCGAGGCGCCGAGGAAGAGGAAGAGGAACGAGTACGGGCACCTGGTTCCGTCGGCCAGGGTCACGGCTTCGAGCTTCCCTTCGTTCCCGTGCAGCTCGGTGATTTCGCTGCGATCGCGGACGTTGACCCCGAAGCGGTCGAGCTCCTCCAGCAGGTAGCTCGACATCGTCTCGGCGAGGTCGGCGCGGCGGTGCAGGAGGGTGACGAGGGCGCCGCCGCGGGCCAGCCAGACGGCGGCCTGCCCGGCGGAGTTGCCGCCGCCGACGACGGCGACCCGCTGGCCGCCGCAGATCTGGGCCTCCGGCGGCCCGGCGGCGTAGAAGACGCTCAGCCCCTCGTACTCCTCGAGGTTGGCCACCGGCAGCTTCCGGTATTCGGCGCCGGTGGCGATCACGACCGCACGGGCGGTGATCTCGTTGCCCTCCTCGAGGCGGACGAGGTGGTGACCGTCGCCCGGCTCCAGCTCCCGCGCCCGGTACGGAGTGGCGGTGCGGGCATTGAACTTGCGCGCCTGGGTGACCGCGCGGCTGGTCAGCTCGGTGCCGGTGATCCCCGCCGGGAAGCCGAGGTAGTTCTCGATCCGCCGCGAGGTCCCCGCCTGGCCGCCCAGCACGGTGCTCTCGACGACCAGCGTGTTCAGCCCCTCGGAGGCGCCGTAGACGGCGGCGCCGAGCCCGGCCGGCCCGCCGCCGATCACCAGCAGGTCGACCTCTTCCCGCGGGGCGAGCTCGAGCCCGATCCCGAGCGCCCGCGAGAGCTCGCCGTCGCTCGGCGCCCGCAGCTCGACGCCGCCGGGTAGCCGCACCAGCGGGATCTCCGAGGGATCCAGCCCCTCCAGCGCCCGCGCCGCCTCCTCGTCCTCCGCCGGCTCGGTCCAGGTGAAGGGCAGCCGCTGGCGTTTGGCGAAGTCGACCAGCCGCCGGGTGGGGGCCGAGTCGCGCGAGCCGACGATCTCGACGCCGATGCCCTGCCGCTGCTGAAGCATTTCGCGCCGCTGCACGAAGGCGGAGAGGAGGATGTCGGAGAGCGGCGCGTCCTCGCGCAGCAGCTTGCGCAGCTCTTCGCGCTCGACCGCGATGTAGCGCATCGGCTCGGTCACCACGGCGGTGAGGAAGACCGTCTGCCCGGAGAGCAGGTTCATCTCGCCGAGGAAGCCGGAGGCGCCGTGGCGGACGATCTCGTTCCCGGCCCCGTCGAGCACCGCCGCCTCGCCCTCGAGGATGGCGATGAAGGGATAGGTCTCGTCGCCGATCTCGAACAGCTTCTCCCCGACCTCGGCCGTGCGCTCCTCGCCGTGCTCGGCCAGCAGCGCCAGCTGGGTGCTGGAGAGAACGCGACTCACCGGTCCGGCCACGCGTCAAGGCTACCCATCCGGGGTAGGTTGCCCCTGACGTCAGCGACCGAAAGGGACCCATGCGCAACCCGTTCACCCATAAGAAGCTCGAGGAGGTCAAGGACTCGGCGGCCGATTTCGGTCACGGGGACGCGATGGAGGCCCGCTTCGCCAGGGGCGATCTGGAGACCGAGGAGACCGGCTTCAGCTTCCACCGTCTGAAGGCCGGCAAACGGCAGCCCTTCGGCCACAACCACGAGGACGCCGAGGAGGTCTACGTCGTCGTCCGCGGCGGCGGCCTGTTCAAACTCGACGACGAGATCATCGAGGTCGAGACGCTGGACGCGATCCGGGTCTCGCCGGAAGTCACCCGCGCCTTCGAGGCCGGCGACGAGGGCCTGGAGGTGCTCGTCTTCGGCCCCCGCAAGGACGGCGACGGCTCGCTCGACCCCGACTTCTGGCCCAACTGAACGCGGATAGACTGCCGCCGATGCCAGCCGCTGAGGTGAACGGGGTTGAGGGGATGAAGGCTTTGGTCGGGCAGGAGGTCGGGCCGAGCGAGTGGCGGACGATCGCCCAGGCCGACATCGATGCCTTCGCCGAGCTCTCCGGCGACCACCAGTGGATCCACGTCGATCCCGAGAGGGCGAAGACCGAGAGCCCCTACGGCACCACCATCGCCCACGGCAACCTCACCCTCGCCACCGTCGACGGCTTCCGCACCGAGCTGATCAGCTCGACCGGCTTCGCCCTCGGCGTCAACTACGGCTGGAACAAGATCCGCTTCCCGTCCCCGGTCCCCGTCGACTCCAAGATCCGCGCCAAAGCCGAGGTCGTCTCCGTCGAGGAGAAGGGCAACGGCTGGTACGAGGTAATCACCCGCTTCACCCTCGAAGTGGAGGGAGCCGACAAGCCCTGCTTCGTCGGCGACTCGGTGACGCGGGTGATGGCGGCCGAGTAGCCGCTACCGCGGCGGCGGAAAGTTCCGCGGGTCGCGCTTTTCCTCGTGCCACCAGTGGTCGCCGGTGTAGGCATAGACCTCGGCGGCCGAGCCGAGGACGAGGAGAACGACGAAGGCGATCCCGAGGAGCATTGCTTAAGAGGATGAAAGGCGCCGACTGACCGACGGCAACCGCTCCAGCGCCTCGATGGTGTGGGCGCAGGCGCGTGCGGCCTCGGTGCCCTTCGTCTCCAGGTGGTCGAAGAAGAAGCTGCGGTGGGTCTCGTGCTCGTGGAAGTGGTGGGGGGTGAGGACGGCTGAGATGACCGGGACGCCGGTCTCGAGCTGGACCTGCATCAGGCCGCCGATCACGGCTTCGGCGACGAACTCGTGACGGTAGATGCCGCCGTCGACCACTAGGCCCGCCGCGACGATGGCGCCGTAGTCGCCGGTCTCGGCCAGGCGGCGGGCGTGGAGCGGGATCTCGAAGGCTCCCGTCACCTCGAAGAAGTCGAGGTTCTCCATGGGCGTGCCGAGCTCGCCGATCTCGGCTGAGAATCCATTCTTGATCTGGTCGACGAGGTCCTTGTGCCAGCAGGACTGCACGAAGGCGATGCGCGGTTTGCGGTCGTTCATCGGGTCTCCCCTCGGGGCCGGCGCCGTCGCGGTGCGCTTTATGTCCGCATGGCGGTCAAAAAGCGCACCGCTGTGCCCGGCGTCGCTACTTGACGGTCAGGGTGCCTTCCATGCCCGCCTGGCGGTGGCCCGGGACGGAGCAGAAGAAGGTGTATTCGCCCGGCTTCAGGTCGACTTCGGCGGATTCGTTGCCTTCGCTGAGGACTTCGGTGCCACCGAGCTCTTCGCCGCCGGAGCTTTCGATCCGCACGTCGTGCGGGACCGGCGAGGTGTTGGTGAAGTTGACGGTGACTTTGCCCGCTTTGGCGCTGGCATCGTCGGAGGTGAAGGCGAGCTGCCCGCTCGGGTCGGCTTCGATGTCGACCGCAGCAGCGGAGCCTCCGGTGCCGCCTTCGGCTTCTTTTTCGGATTCGGCTTCCTGGGTCGTTTCCGGCGCCGCGGCGGTTTCTCCGCCGGTGGTGTCGTCGCCACCGCCACAGGCGACGAGCGCCAGGGCGGCGAGGAGCAGGGCAAACAGGGCTGCGAACTTCTTCATCTCGGTCCTTTCCCGCGGGGACTGGGTCAGTCTGACTGTAGCCGCGATACGAGCCGCGGCGCCAGCAGGTTCAGCGGCCGTGGAACTCGGGCGTGCCGCCGCTGAAGAAGGTCTCGACGCCGTTGCGCAGGTCTTCGGTCGCCATCGAGTCGGCGATCCCGTGCCGCTCCAGCTGCAGATGGTCGTTGATCGAGTTCTCGATGCTGACCCCGACCAGCTTCTTCGCCATCCGCACGTAGTGCGGTGCCTTCTTCGCCAGCTCGCCGATCAGCGCCTGCGCGCTCGCCATCAGCTCCTCCGGCTCGACCACCTCGCGCACCAGGCCCAGCTCCTTCGCGTCGGCGGCGCTCAGATTCGGATCCTCGAGCAGCAGTTCGAGCGCCTTGCTCGGCCCGACCACGCGCGGCAGGAAGTAGGTCATGCCGCCGTCGGGGGAGGCGCCGATCCGCCCGTATGCGGGGGCGAAGAAGGCGGCGCTGGAGGAGATCCGCATGTCGCAGGCGAGCGCCAGCGAGAATCCAGCCCCGGCCGCCGGCCCGTTGATCGCTGCGACCACGGGGTAGGGGATCCGCCGCAGGTCGATGATCGCCTGGTGCAGCGCCTCGGCCCCGCGGCGCACGTCGGAGGGCAGGTCGATCTCGTCGGACTCGACCCCTTTGCGGAACCAGGTGACGTCGCCGCCGGCGCAGAACGCCTTGCCCGAGCCGGTGATGATCAGCCCCCGCAGCGGCGCCCGGTCCGCCAGCCAGCCGAAGGCGACGATCATCTCGCCGATCATCTCCGGGCTCATCGCGTTGAAGGCGTCGGGCCGGTCGAGGGTGAGGGTGCCGATCTCCCCGTCGATCTCGATCCTGATCGTGTTCAGCTGCGGGGGGCTCACGGTCTCGCTGGTCATCTCTCTCCCTCTCGACTCCAATGTTGGCCGGGTGGCCAGCAGCCTACCCTTAGTGGGATGGCAAAAGGCAGGCGGAAAGCAAGCGCCGGGGAAAGCGGCGACAAGGCCCTGAGCCGCGCCGAGCGGATCGCCCAGCAGCGCAAATCGCTGCCCGACCAGCCCGGCGTCTACCTCTTCTACGACCGCGACGGCGAGCTGCTCTACGTCGGCAAGGCGCGCTCGATCCGCAAACGGATCGCCTCCCACTTCTCCGGCGGCGACACCCGCCTCACCTCCCGCATCGACCGCATCGAGAGCCTGGTCACCGCCAACGAGGCCGAGGCGCTGCTGACCGAGCAGAGCTTCATCAAGCGCCACCGGCCACGCTTCAACATCCGCCTCCGCGACGACAAGTCCTACCCCTACGTCTGCGTCAGCCTCGACGAGGACTACCCGCGCGTCTACTTCACCCGCGAGAAGCACCGCTCGGGCCGCGCCTACTTCGGTCCCTTCTCCAGCGCCAAGCGGGTGCGGGAGACGCTCGACCTGCTCGGCAAGCTCTTCCAGTTCCGCACCTGCGAGGGGAAGGAGCCCGGACGCCGCTCCGGCAGCCCCTGCCTCGACTACTACATCAAGCGCTGCGGGGCCCCCTGCGTCGACTACATCAGTCGGGAGGAGTACCGCCGCAACATCGACGCGATCGTCGACTTCCTCTCCGGTCGCTACCGCCAGATCGAGCGCGAGGAGGAGGAGAAGATGGCGGCTGCCGCCGAGGCGGAGGAGTTCGAGCGCGCGGCGCTGCACCGCGACCGGCTGAAAGCGATCCGCTCGCTGTTCGAGCGCCAGCGGGTGGCGGGGGCGACGATGGGGACCGCCGACCTGATCGGGGTCGCGGTCGAGGGCCAGGACGCCAACGCCCAGGTCTTCCAGGTCCGCGACGGGATCCTCGCAGAGCGCCAGAGCTTCTACCTCGAAAACCAGGGCGAACGCGAGCCGGCCGAGGTCGCCGAGGAGTTCATCTCGCAGTACTACGCGGCCTCGCCGGCGATGCCGCGGACGATCGTCGTCGGCCCCTACCTGCGCGACCGCGCCGCGGTCCTGGCCGAGGCGCTGAGCGAGCGCCGCGGCGCCCCGGTCGAGGTCCGCGCCGCCGAGCGCGGCGACAAACGCCGCCTGCGCGAGATGGCCGAGCGCAACGCCCAGCTCGCCCTCGACCAGGACCGGCTGCGCCGCGAGCACCGCCGCTCGCGCCGGGTCGAGTCGCTGGCGGCGCTGGCCGCGGCGCTGGGGATGGAGGAGCTGCCGGTGCGGATCGAGGGCTTCGACATCTCGACGATCGGCGGCGAGCACACCGTCGCCTCGATGGTCGTCTTCGAGGGCGGGGCGACGAAGAAGTCCGACTACCGCCGCTTCAAAGTCCGCGGCGACCTGCGCGAGGGCGGCACCGGCAACGGCGGCCCCGACGACTTCGCCTCGATGGAGGAGGTGCTGGCGCGGCGGATGGCCCGCTACCTCGAACAGGCCGACCTCTCGCCGCACGACCGCAAGCGCGACGCCAGCTTCGCCTTGCTCCCCTCGTTGATCCTGATCGACGGCGGCAAAGGCCAGCTCGCCGCCGGGGTGCGGGCGCTGCAGCCGTTCACCGAGCGCGGCGTCACCGTCGTCAGCCTCGCCAAGCGCCTCGAGGAGGTCTACGTCCCCGGCCGCTCCGAGCCGCTCGACCTCGCCGCCGACTCGGAGGCCTCGCGGCTGCTGCAGCGGGTCCGCGACGAGGCGCACCGCTTCGCGATCGACCACCATCGCGGCCGCCGCGACCGCGGCATGCTCGAAGGCTCGGTGCTCGACGAGCTGCCCGGGATCGGCCCGGCGCGCAAGCGGGCCCTGCTGCAACACTTCGGCACGCCGGAGCGGTTTCTCGCCGCCACCCGCGAGGAGCTCGAGGCGGTGCCCGGCCTGCCTGGCAAAGTAGGCCGCGAGATACACGAGCAGCTCAACCGGACCAATTGAGGAAGCCGATGGCGGAGCGGGTGGAGACGGAGTTCGAGACTGGCGGGGACGGGCGTCCCGCCAAACAGGTGACGCTGGTCGTCATCACCGGCCACTCGGGCGCCGGCAAGTCGGAGGCGATCGCCGCCTTCGAGGACGGCGGCTACTTCTGCGTCGACAACCTGCCGCCGCGGATGATCGCCGGCCTCGGCGAGCTCTTCCGCCACGAAGGCAGCGGCGTCGAGCGCGCCGCGGTCGTCTCCGACGTGCGCGGGGGCGAGTACTTCGACGACCTGCTGCAGGTGCTCGACGACCTCGAGGCCGAAGGGCTGCGGCCGATGGTCCTCTTCCTCGAAGCCGACGAGGAGATCCTCCTCGACCGCTACAAGGAGACCCGCCGCCGCCACCCGCTGGCGCCGGAAGGGCGGATCGTCGAGGGGATCCGGGCCGAGCGTGAGCTGCTGGCGCCGCTGCGCGAGCGCGCCGACAAGGTGATGAACAGCAGCGAACTGACCGGGGCCGAGCTGCGCCGCCAGATCACCGAAGAGCTGCTCGGCCGCGAGGAGAGCGGCAAGCTGGCGCTGACCCTGCTCACCTTCGGCTTCAAGAACGGGCCGCCGCGCGACGCCGACCTCACCCTCGACGTCCGCTTCCTGCCCAACCCGCACTACGACGAGCGGCTGCGGCCGATGACCGGGATGGACGAGGAGGTCCGCGCCTACGTCGAGCAGGGGACGCAGGCCGGCGAGTTCTACGGCCGCCTGCTGCCGCTGCTCGAGTTCCTCGTCCCCGCCTACGTCGCCGAGGGCAAGAGCCACCTGACGATCGCCGTCGGCTGCACCGGCGGCCGCCACCGCTCGATCACCGTCGCCGACCGCATCCGCCGCGACCTCGCCGCGCGCGAGGACGTGATCGTCCGGGTCAAGCACCGCGACGTCGAGCTTGGTGGTTGATGGGCGGGGCGGGAGAGTCTCGGCGGACAACAGCGGGGAGGGTCCGGCGAGACTCTCCCGGCCCGCCCTAGAATCGCCCCCTCTTGTCTGAGGCTGTTATCTCCATCAGCGGTTTGCGGATGTCCTACGGCGCTACCGAGGCGGTCCGCGGCATCGACCTCGAGGTCGATCGCGGCGAGATCTTCGCCTTCCTCGGCCCCAACGGGGCGGGGAAGACGACGACGGTCGAGATCCTCGAGGGCTACCGGCGCCGGACCGGGGGAGAGGTGAAGGTGCTCGGCGAGGACCCCGAGCGTGCCGGCCGTGACTGGCGCGAGCGGATCGGGATCGTCCTGCAGAGCGGCCGCCTCGACCCCTACCTGACCGTGCGCGAGTCGCTCGACCTCTACGCCGGTTACTTCCGCAAGCCGCGCCCGACCGAGGACGTGATCGCGTTGATCGGGTTGGAGGGCAAGGCCGACGAGCGGGCGAGCCGCCTCTCCGGTGGCCAGCAGCGCCGCCTCGACGTCGGCATGGCGCTGGTCGGCGACCCCGAGCTGCTCTTCCTCGACGAGCCGACGACCGGATTCGACCCCTCCGCCCGGCGCCAGGCCTGGGACGTGATCGCCGGCCTCCGGGACCTCGGCAAGACCGTCTTCCTCACCACCCACTACATGGACGAGGCGCAGCGCCTCGCCAACCGGGTGACGATCATCGCCGCCGGCCGGGTCGTCGCCCGCGGCACGCCGCAAGACCTCGGCGACCGCGAGAGCGGCGAGACGACGATCCGCTACCGCGCGGGCGGGCAGGAGGTCGTCGTGCAGACGATGACCCCGGTCGAGACCCTGCACGAGCTGACGACGAAGGCGCTTGCCGACGGCGAGCCGCTCGAGGGTCTCGAAGTCACCCGCCCCTCGCTCGAGGACGTCTACCTCGAGCTCACCGCCGAGGCCGCCGACGGGGGCGCCGAATGACCGGTCTCGCCCTCGTCGGTCACCAGTTCCGCTACGACCAGAAGGCCTTCTGGCGCAACCCGGCCTCGGTCTTCTTCACGGTGATGTTCCCCGTGATCCTCTTTCTCATCCTCGCCGTCGTCTTCAGCGGCGAAGACGTCGACGTCCGCGGCGGGATCGAGGCGACGACCTACTACGTGCCGGCGATCATGTCGCTGGCGATCATCTCGGCGACGATGCAGACGCTGGCGATGACGCTGGTGATCGCCCGCGAAGACGGCCGCCTCAAGCGCGGCCGCGGCACGCCGATGCCGCCCTGGGTCTTCATCGCCGGCCGGGTCGGCAACTCGATCGTCGTCGCCTTGATGATGCTGGTCCTGCTGGCGGCGATCGGCGCCCTGTTCGGCGCCGACGTCCCCTGGGACCGGCTGCCGGCGATCCTCCTCACCCTGGTGATCGGCGCCGCCAGCTTCTGCTGCCTCGGCATCGCCCTCACCGCCGCGATCCCCTCCCAGGACGCCGCCGCGGCGATCGTCAACGCGATGCTGCTGCCGCTCTACTTCCTCTCCGGCGTCTTCATCCCCGAAGACCAGCTGCCCGACGGGGTGATCGCCTTCGCCGACCTCTTCCCGGTCCGCCACTTCTTCGACGCCTTCTTCGACGCCTACGTCCCGGCCGGCGGATCGGCCGTCTCCTGGGACAACCTCGCGATCGTCGCCCTCTGGGGCGTTGCCGGCCTCCTTCTCGCGATCAGGTACTTCCGCTGGACTCCGAAAACGGGGTGAGCCGGGCGACTTGCCGGGAGGCGCCCCTATAGCCTCCATGTCCAATGCTCCACCATGTCCTCCTGGAGGTCGGCGATCTCGACCGCAGCGCCGCCTTCTATGACTCGATGCTGGCCCCGTTGGGCTGGCGACGCCATTTCGAGCAGGACCAGACGATCGGCTGGGGCATCGCCAAGCCCGTCTTCTTCGTCTCCTCGAAGCACGAGCCCCAGGCGGGCTTCGGCCTCTTGAGCTTCTCGGCGCTGGGCATCGTCGCGGTCAAGGCCGCCTGGGAGAACGGCGTCAAATCCGGCGGCGTCAGCGTCGCCGACCCCGGCGAGCAGCGCTCGCACGGCTCCGGCTCCTACTCCGCATTTCTCAAGGACCCGGACGGGTACGAGATCGAGATCACCATCGGCTCCGACTAGCGCGGCAGCCGGAAGCGCCGAGTCCTTAGGATCGGCTTCCCCACACTAAAAACAGGAGGATTGGGTTCATGGCTGTGAAGGTCGGCATCAACGGTTTCGGCCGCATCGGGCGCAACGTTTTCCGCGCCGCCAAGGAGTCAGGCGCGGACATCGACTTCGTCGCCGTCAACGACCTGGTCGACACCCCGACGATGGCCCACCTGCTCAAGTACGACTCGATCCTCGGCCGCTACCCCGGCGGCGTCGAGGTCGACGGCGACACGATCGTCGCCGACGGCGACGAGCTCAAGGTCCTCTCCGAGCGCGACCCGGCGGCGCTGCCGTGGGGCGACCTCGGCGTCGACGTCGTGATCGAGTCGACCGGCTTCTTCACCGCCCGCGCCGACGCCGCCAAGCACCTCGAGGCGGGCGCGAAGAAGGTGATCATCTCCGCGCCGGCCAAGGAGCCGGACGTGACCGTCGCCCTCGGCGTCAACTTCGACTCCGACTACGACCCGGAGAACCACCACGTCATCTCCAACGCCTCCTGCACGACCAACTGCCTAGCGCCGCTGGCCAAGGTGCTGCACGAGTCATTCACGATCGAGCAGGGGCTGATGACGACGATCCACGCCTACACCGCCGACCAACGCCTCCAGGACATGCCGCACAAGGACCCGCGCCGGGCCCGCGCCGCGGCGCTCAACCTGATCCCGACGACGACCGGCGCCGCCAAGGCGGTCGGCCTGGTGCTGCCGGAGCTGAACGGCAAGCTGAACGGGTTCTCGATGCGCGCTCCGGTCCCGACCGGCTCCGCCGTCGACCTCGTCTTCACGACCCCGAACCCGCTCGACGCCGAGCAGATCAACGCCGCCCTGAAGGCCGCGGCCGAGGGTCCGATGAAGGGGATCCTCGCCTACACCGAGGATGCGATCGTCTCGACCGACATCGTCGGCGACCCGCACTCCTCGATCGTCGACGCCGGCTCGACGATGGTGATCGGCGACGGCCGCATGGCCAAGGTGATCAGCTGGTACGACAACGAGTGGGGCTACTCCAACCGTTGCGTCGAGCTGGCCGGCAAGGTCCTGCCCGCCTAGCGGCGGCTTCGCAAGGCCCCAAGCAGCCGATGGGCTTCGACAAGGCAAGCGTCCGCGACGCCGAAGTGAAAGGCCGCCGCGTCCTCGTCAGGGTGGACTTCAACGTCCCCCTGGCGAATGGCGAGGTCGCCGACGACACCCGCATCCGGGCGGCGCTGCCGACGATCGAACTGCTGCGTGAACGCGGCGCGGCGCTGGTCCTGATGTCCCACCTCGGGCGGCCGGAAGGCAAGCCCGACCCGGCGCTCTCGCTGGCGCCGGTGGCAAAGCGGCTCGGCGAGCTGCTGGGGACCGAGGTGAAGCTGGCGCCCGGCGTGATCGAGGGCGACGTCGATCTCACCTGCGCCGCGCTCGGGCCCGGCGACGTGCTGCTGCTCGAGAACCTGCGCTTCGAGCCGGGGGAGACGAAGAACGACCCGCACCTGGCCGAAAACCTCGGTCAGCTGGCGAGCGTCTACGTCAACGACGCCTTCGGCGCCGCCCACCGCGCCCACGCCAGCACCGCCGGCGTCGCCGACCACCTGCCCGCCTACGCGGGGCTGCTGCTGGAGCGCGAGGTGACCGAGCTGACCAAGGTCGTCGAGTCGCCCGAGCGGCCGCTGGTGGTCGTCCTCGGCGGCGCCAAGGTCTCCGACAAGGTCGGGGTTATCGACCGCTTCCTCGAAGTCGCCGACCAGATCCTGATCGGCGGCGCGATGTGCTTCGGGTTCTTCAAGGCGCAGGGGATCGAGACCGGCGCCTCGCTGGTCGAGGGCGTCGAGCTGGCGGGGGAGGCGCTGGAGCGCGCGAAGGAGTCGGATTGCGAGCTCTCGCTGCCGGTCGACCTCGTCCTCGGCCGCGAGTTCTCCGCCGAGACCGAGCGCAAAGAGAGCGACGGGGTGGAGGTGCCCGAGGGCTGGATGGGCCTCGACATCGGCCCGCGCAGCGCCGAGCGCTACGCCGAGGCGATCGCCGCCGCCGGCACCGTGCTCTGGAACGGGCCGATGGGGGCCTTCGAGATGGAGCCGTTCGCCGCCGGCACCCGCCGCGTCGCCGAGGCGGTCGCCGCGGCGCCGGGGACGACCGTGGTGGGCGGCGGCGACAGCGTCGCCGCGCTGAACCAGTTCGGCCTCGAGGACCAGGTCGACTGGGTCTCGACGGGAGGCGGGGCTTCGCTGGAGCTGCTGGAGGGTAAGAAGCTGCCGGGCGTGGAGGCCCTGCTCGACGCCGAAGAGGAGACCGCGAATGCCTGATCGCACCCCGTACATCGCCGCCAACTGGAAGATGCACAAGACCGTCGCCGAGGCGGCCGAGTTCGTCGACGCGCTGCTGCCGCGGATCGCCGCGACCCAGTCCGACGTGGTCATCTGCGCGCCGTTTACGGCGCTCACCGCGGTGGTCGAGCGGCGCTACGGCACCGCCGTCAAGGTCGCCGCCCAGAACATGCACGAGGAGGACTCGGGCGCCTTCACCGGCGAGGTCTCGGCGCCGATGCTGGTCGAGCTCGACGTCGAGGCGGTCGTCCTCGGCCACTCCGAGCGCCGCCAGTACTTCGCCGAGACCGACGAGGCGCTGGCCCGCAAGGTCGCGAAGGCGCTGGCCGCCGACCTCGAGCCGATCCTCTGCGTCGGGGAGAGCGAGGAGGCGCGCGACGGCGGCGAGACCGAGGACGTGCTGGAGCGCCAGCTGCAGGCCGACCTCGCCAACCTCGAGGCGGGGCAGATCGAGAACGTGGTCATCGCCTACGAGCCGATCTGGGCGATCGGCACCGGCCGCACCGCGACCCCCGAGCAGGCCCAGGAGGCGTGCGCCTTCATCCGCGACGTGCTGCGCGCGCGCGGCGGCGCGGCCGACAAGGTCCGCGTCCTCTACGGCGGCTCGGTCAAGCCCGCCAACGCCGCCGAGCTGCTCTCGCTGCCCGACGTCGACGGCGCCCTGGTCGGCGGCGCCAGCCTCGAAGCCGAGGACTTCGCCGCGATAGTCGACGCCGCCGGCTAGCCGATGAGCCCGCTCGTCCCTTCGCTGGCGCTGATCATCCTCGACGGCTGGGGGCTGGCCGAGCCGGGTCCGGGCAACGCGATCTCGCTGGCGGAGACGCCGGTCTTCGACCGCCTCTGGGATGAGTATCCGCACACCCAGCTCTCCGCCCAGGGACCCGACGTCGGCCTCCCCGAGGGGCAGATGGGCAACTCCGAGGTCGGCCACCTGAACCTCGGCGCCGGCGCGATCGTCAAGCAGGACCTGGCGCGGATCGACGACGCCGTCGCCGACGGCAGCTTCTTCGACAACGAGGCTCTGCTCGCCGCCTGCGAGCGAGCTCGCAACAGCCCCCGCGGCCGCCTGCACCTGCTGGGACTCGTCTCCGACGGCGGCGTCCACTCCGGCTGGGAGCACATCGAGGCGACGATCGAGCTGGCCGCCCAGGAGGGCGTCCCCGACGTCGTCTTCCACGCCTTCACCGACGGTCGCGACACGCTGCCGCACGGCGGCAAGGGCTACCTCGAAGAGCTCGAGCGCTGGCTGCACCAGGCCGGCCGCGTCGCCACCGTCAGCGGCCGCTATTACGCGATGGACCGCGACACGCGCTGGGAGCGGACCAAGCTTGCCTACGACGCGATCGTCCACGCCCAGGGGGTGCGCGCGCCGAGCTCGGCAGCGGCGATCACAGAGTCATACGAGCGGGAGGAGACCGACGAGTTCGTCAAGCCGACGGTGATCGGCGACTACGACGGCGTCGCCGAGGGCGACGTCGCGATCTTCATCAACTTCCGCCCCGACCGCGCCCGGCAGATGAGCCGCGCCCTCGCCGAGCCGGGCTTCGACGAGTTCCCGCGTGGTGGCGCCGCCCCGCTCGACCTGACGACGATGACCGAGTACCGCAAGGGCTGGCCGTATCCCGTCGCCTTCCCCGAGCAGCGGCCGGCGACGACCCTGGCCGAGACGATCGCCGCGGCCGGCGGCAACCAGCTGCACGTCGCCGAGACCGAGAAGTACGCCCACGTCACCTACTTCTTCAACGGCGGCAGGGAGCAGGAGGTCGAGGGGGAAGAGCGGGCGCTGGTCGAATCGCCGCGCGACGTTCCCACCTACGACCACAAGCCGGAGATGAGCGCCGCGGGCGCCGCCGAGACCTTCGTCTCCCACTGGAGCGAGGGCAACTACCGCTTCGGGATCATCAACTTCGCCAACCCCGACATGGTCGGCCACACCGGCGTGATCCCCGCCGCGGTCAAGGCGGTCGAGACCGTCGACGCCCAGCTCGGCAAGGTCGTCGAGGCCGTCACCGCCAAAGGCGGCGCCTGCATCGTCACCGCCGACCACGGCAACTGCGACCACATGCTCGAGCCCGACGGCTCCCCCAACACCGCCCACTCGCTCAACCCGGTGCCGCTGATCGTCACCGCTAAGGGCATCGAGCTGCGCGACAGCGGCATCCTCGCCGACGTCGCCCCGACTGCCCTCGAACTCCTCGGCATCCCCCAGCCGGAGCCGATGACCGGCCGCTCGCTGGTCGAGTGAGATCCGACCCGCAGCGGCTGCGGTTCGAGATCGGGGCCCGTGACGGGGCTGCCCGCTCGGGCGTCATCCATACCGCGCATGGGCCGATCGAGACCCCGGCGTTCATCCCGCTGGCGACGAAGGGGACGGTGCGGGGGCTGGAATCCGAGGAGGTGGCCGGGCTCGGCTACCAGCTGATCCTCGGCAACACGTACCACCTGTTCGTCTCGCCAGGGCCGGAGCGGATCGCCGCCGCGGGCGGTCTGCACGGCTTCATGGGCTGGGAGCGGGCGCTGATCACCGACTCCGGCGGCTTCCAGGTCTTCTCGCTCGCCCACGGCGGCGTCGCCAACGAGGTCAAGGGCTCGGGCCGCTCCGGGGGCCATGGCTCCAAGGTCGAGATCACCGAGGAGGGGGCCCGCTTCCAGTCTCCGCGGGACGGCGCCGAGCTGTTCATCTCGCCGGAGGTCTCGATGAGCGTGCAGGCGCAGCTCGGCTCCGACATCGCCCTCGTCTTCGACGAGTGCACGCCCTTCCACGCCAATCGGGAGTACACCGCCCGCTCGACCGAGCGCACCCACCGCTGGCTCGACCGCTGCCTCGCCTGGCACGGCGAGCACGGGCCCGAGCGTCAGGCGGTCTTCGGGATCGTCCAGGGCGGGACGCACGAGGATCTGCGACGGGAATCGGCGCAGGTCGTCTCCGAGGCCGGGGTCGACGGCCTCGCGATCGGCGGCACCCTGGGCCGCGACAAGGACGAGATGGCCGCCGTCCTGGCGATGACCGCGCCGCTGCTGCCCGCGGAGGCACCCAAGCACCTGCTCGGGATCGGCGAGGTCGACGACCTGCTCGGCGGGATCGCCCTCGGCCTCGACGTCTTCGACTGCGCCGTGCCGACGCGGCTCTCCCGCCACGGGGTCGCCCTGGGCCCTTCGCCGGAGACCCGCTGGCGCCTCGACATGCGCAAGGGCAAGTGGGTGGGGGACCGCGAGCCGCTGGTCGAGGGCTGCCCCTGCACGACCTGCCAGCGCCACGACCGCGACTACGTCAGCTACCTCTCCCGCGCCGAGGAGCTGACCGCGGTCCGCCTGATCGTCATCCACAACCTCACCTACATGCGCGAGCTGACCACCCATGCCCGAGCGGCGATCCAGGCCGGGACCTTCGACAGCTACCGCTCCGCCGTCCTCGACGGGACGGCCCCCTGGGACGCCTAGCTATTCCTTGTTGTTGTTGACCAGGTCTTTGAGTTCTTCGACGACCTTGTCGACCGTTTCGCCCGCGACCTTGCTGACTTTCACCCCGGCGGCCTTGTCGGTGGTGACGATCACCGCGGTGGCAACCACGCCGGCGACCAGCACCAGCGCCACGGCGGCAAGGACGAAGCGGGCGAAGCGGGAGAAGGCGCCGCGCTTGCGTGGCTGCGCCGCCCGCGGCGCTGCCGCGACGGGGGCCGGTGCGGGTGCCACCCGCGGCGCCGGCCGCCGGGTCTGCGACTGCGCCGGGCGGTACTCGGTCTGGGCGGTGTCGCGGCCCATGTGGCGGGTGGCGGCGGTGTCGCCGCCGAGCACGCCCGTCGCCGAGGTTCCTTCGTCCAGCGGCAGCGTCACGTCGCCGCCTTCCATTCCCAGGCGCAGCCCGGCGGCGAGCTCGTCGGCGCTCGCGTAGCGCCGGTTCGGGTCGCCCTCCAGCGCCCGCAGCACCGCCGCCCCGAGCGTCTGCGGGACTTCGCTGTTGTAGGTGTCGGGCGGCAGCGGCTTCTCGTTCTGCTGGCGCACCGCCAGCTCGGCCAGCGAGGACCCCTCGTAGGGCAGCCGGCCGGTGAGGAACTGGTAGAGGACGACGCCGAGCGCGTAGACGTCGGTCGCCGGCGTCGCCTCCTCGCCCCGCACCTGCTCGGGGGCCAGGTAGGCGGCGGTGCCGACCACCGAGCCGACCTGGGTGATCCGCGTCTGCTCGATCGCCCGCGCGATCCCGAAGTCGGTCAGCTTGACGACCATCTCGCCGCCGCCGACCGGGCCGCCGACGACCATCAGGTTCCCCGGCTTGACGTCGCGGTGGATGATCCCGCGCCGGTGCGCGTAGTCGAGCCCGGCGCAGGACTGAATCCCGATCTCCGCCGCGATCTCCGCTTCGACCGGCCCGTGGCGCTGCAGGATCTGCGCCCCGGAGCGTCCCTCGACGTACTCCATGACGATGTAGTGGCGGCCCTCGTCGACGCCGGTGTCGTAGACCTGGACGATGTTCGGGTGGATCAGCTTCGCCACCGCCAGCGCCTCGCGCCGGAAGCGGGCGACGAAGCGCTCGTCGT
>Ga0070665_100001954_pt1 | contig 23194 bp, 24 predicted proteins | sample KBSS13metaG_FD_65862 | JGI IMG/M metagenome (GOLD analysis project Ga0070665, IMG submission 65862) | Switchgrass rhizosphere microbial communities from Kellogg Biological Station, Michigan, USA - KBS S1-3 metaG | ecosystem: Host-associated > Plants > Roots > Rhizosphere > Soil ... | reverse complement strand
AAGATTATGGCTATAGCAATTTCATTAAAACAGTAGATACGGTAATACTTGGCCGCAAAACTTACGATAAGGTCCTGTCATTCGGCATTCCCTTTCCGCACAGCAACAAGCAGTGCTATATCATCACAAGAACACCCAAACCCACCGAGGGAAATATAAATTTCTATACAGGCGATATACCTGCATTAGTAGCGCAAATTAAGAAGCAGCCTGGTAAAAATATATTTGTAGACGGCGGAGCCCAAATAGTAAATGAATTTATGAAACATCAATTGGTCGATGAATTTATTATTTCCATCATCCCTGTATTTCTGGGCTCAGGTATAGCTTTATTCAATGAAGGTCGCCCGGAAATGAAAATGAAATTAGCGGGCAATAATAGTTTTTCTTCCGGTCTGCTACAGTTGCATTACATACGTTAATGGCCTGCATTAGCTTTTTATCAAAAAAACAAAACCGCAAAAAATACTGAACAGCAATATCACTATATAAAATACCTTATTAATAGAATTGCTTGCTTTATAATAACCTTTCAATGATCTGCTATCTGTATTTCTTATGGCTTGCCTGCTTATCAAAACCAGGCTCTGAAAAAACACCGGAAGGCGTTCATTACTTACTCCATGATAAAATAGAATAATAACCTTAATGAATATAAAAAATGCAAGTATAGCAATAAGTATAAAGAGGTAATTACTCAACAGGTATGCCGAAATCATACGCAAATAAAATAATTTAGAGAAGTTTGTACAAGAAATTTAATCTATTTATAATTTTTATATAAATATTGTGCCGCCTGCATTTATAGGTTTTTAAACTCTTCAATTCCCCATCCTATGCATATACAAACACTTGATGCCGCCGGCATCGCCTTTATTAAGCACTATGAAGGCTTCAGCACCCATCCCTATCTCGACACTGCAGGCATTCCCACCATTGGTTATGGCAGCACTTATTATGAAGACGGTACACGCGTAAAAATGGTTGACCCGCCCGTTACCGCCCCGAGGGCCCTCGAGCTACTCACACATTGCACCAGGCAATATGAGCTGGCCGTAGACAGCTTCACCCGGGACGATATTAACCAGCACCAGTTCAATGCACTTACCAGCTTCTGCTACAACGAAGGTGCTGCAAAACTAAAAGGTAGCCACCTGCTGCAAAAGGTTAATAACAACCCTGCGGACCCGGAAATACGCATCGAATTCAATAAATGGATATTTGCTGCAGGCGAAAAAATAAATGGGCTCATTGCCCGCCGAAAAGCCGAAGCAGATATGTACTTTAGCTAAGCTATCTCTATGAAGGTTAAAGAAATTGCTGTCGGTCTTATTCATTTACTATACCCGCGCCTCTGCGAGGGCTGCGCTAAGCCATTGCTTACTGCAGAGCAGGTATTATGCACAGGCTGCAATGCACATCTGCCAAAAACAGACTATCACGATCATCATGATAATGATACAGCATTGCGTCTTGCCGGCCGCATACCTTTTCAGCATGCCACATCTTTCGCATATTTCACTAACGATGGTTTGCTGCAGCACCTGATGCATGGCCTTAAGTACAACAGTAAAAAAGAAATAGGCCTTTACCTCGGCAGGCAGTTCGGCATAGATTTATCTGGCAGCACATGGATATCAGGCATAGACTTTATTCTTCCTGTACCGCTTTCACGCAAAAAGGAAACTAAGCGTGGTTATAATCAAAGCGCATTGATTGTGAGGGGCATGAGCGACACTTTAAATATCCCTGTGCTCTATGATGCACTCCTGCGCACCCGAGATACAGAAAGTCAAACACAGAAAAGCCGCGCTGAAAGGATAGACAACATGAAGGATGCTTTCACTATTCACCATCCTCAGTTGCTGGCGCAAAAGCATGTGCTCATTATAGATGATGTACTTACCACAGGTGCTACTATCGAAGCCTGTGCATTAGCACTGAAGGATGTGCCGGGCATTAAAATAAGTATAGCAAGCATTGGCCTGGCCAACTAGGATATTCGTATTGCACTATACTTTAAAAATATAATCATTGCTATTTAGCGATATTAATCTTAACTTAATCTTAATTTAATCTTAGGCAGGTCTTTATTTTCTACTAAAAAAAATTTCTATGAGAAAACTAACTTTGCTCGCAGCGCCCTTACTACTTAGCTCTGCGTTGAGTTTTGGTGCTGCTTATCAACTAAACCTGCAAGGGCTGCGGCAACTGGCTATGGGTGGCGGCGGCACTGCCTGGCCATGGGATGTCTCCACTCTTTTTTACAATCCCGCCGGTCTTTCCCGGCTTAGTGGTGTAGAAGCTTATGGGAGCGTCCAGTTTATAATGCCTTCCACTTCATATGCACAATCTCCACCTGCTGGCTATTATACTGCCAGTACCAAAATGCAAACCTTCCCAACGGTAAATTTTTATCTTGGCGGCCCACTGCAAAAGGGTAGCAAATGGGGCCTTGGTATTGGCTTGTACACTCCTTATGGCGATGGCCTCAGGTGGGACAATACATGGGCCGGTAGCAATGTCATTCAAAATATAGATCTCCGCACTATATTCATTCAGCCTACCGTTAGTTATCGTATCAATGATTTCATATCTGCCGGTATCGGCTTTATATATGCCACAGGTAGTGTGGATTTAAAACAGGCACTACCCGTGCAGGACCAGAATGGCAATAATGGCCAGGCAGACCTCAGCGGTCAGGGCAATGGTACCGGCTTTAATGCAGGCCTGCAGATAAAAGCCACAGACAAGCTTCAGTTTGGCATTACTTACCGCTCTAAGGTCAATATGCGCCTCAATGGTGGTGATGCTAAGTTTACAGTGCCTTCATCACTTTCAGGTTATTTCCCTAATACATCTTTCAATAGTAGCCTGCCATTGCCTGCTGTATTATCTGTAGGTGTGGGTTGTAGGCCTATTAAGAATTTAGTTATCCAGGCTGATGTGAACTTCACACAGTGGAACGCATTCGATTCACTGAATTTCGATTATGCTCAAACCACAGCTCAGTTGCACAATACACATCTGCCTTTCAGGTACAAGAACACAGTTACTTACCGCCTGGGTGCCAATTATGCTATCAGTCACAAAATAGCTTTGATGGTTGGCGGCGCATGGGATCCTACTCCTGTACAAAATGGCTTTGTATCTCCTGTACTTCCTGATGCCGATCGTATAGTGCTTACAGGTGGTGTTACCTATAAGCCACTGGAAAGGCTCACTATTCTTGCTGCATTCGAATACGTAACCTCTGCCAAGCGCGACGGTAATTATGACTATTCAAATTTTGGCGGTACTTATCAAACAAAAGCAGCAACACCGGCTATTGGTCTTTGCTATAATTTTTAACTCCATTAAATGGTTTACAACATGAAGAAGATATATATCATAGGCTGCCTCGCTGCACTCTCATTTGCAGCCTGTAAGCCTAATCTCAATTCAAGCAAGCCCAGTGCAGGCCCACTTGATTTGTCAGTGTATGTTGCAGTAGGTAATTCACTCACTGCCGGCTACGCCGATAATAGCCTGTACCGCGAAGGCCAGTTAAATTCTTATCCTAAAAGATTGTCAGAGCAGTTTGCACTTGTAGGTGGTGGCGCTTTTGTGCAGCCATTATTACCTTCATCTGCTGCATATCCTACACCGCAGTATGTATTAGCACCCACTACCAGCTGTACTGGTACAGTATCACTAGGGCCTGTCCCCTCCAGCGATACCAATGGTACAGGCAATGGCAACAACATTGCTTCTCAGGGTCCATTCAACAATGTGGGTGTCCCCGGTATTCGTGCAGTAGATTATCTGCTTGCCGGTTACGGCGTACTTAACCCCTATGCAGGACGTTTTTACGCTAATCCTTCCACGCAAACACCATTGGATGAAGCGCTGCGTTTAAAGGCTACATTCTATAGTGTATGGTTGGGCAGTAATGATGTACTAGGCTATGCTACATCAGGTGGTGCCGGTAGCGTTGCTCCTGCTGTGCCTTTTCCTGGCGATATATCTCCGCTCCCATTGTTCCAGTACGAGTATGATTCTGTGATAGGGGCATTATTTAAAAATGGCGCTAAAGGTGTATTGATAAACATACCTGATGTTACAGCAATACCTTTCTTTACTACCATACCGCATAATGGCCTTACACTTAGTGCAGCACAGGCGGCCGGCCTTAATGCCGCGTATGCAGGTACAGGTATTACTTTTAAGGCGGGTGCAAATAACTTCATCATCCAGGACGCAGCATCGCCCATTGGCTTGCGTATGATGAAGGATGATGAGCTTGTGTTGCTCACCACTCCGCAGGATTCGCTTACATGCGGCGGCTGGGGCAGCCTAAAGCCAATTCCGGCCAACTATATACTGGATGAAACTGAAATATCAAATGTTAAGTCCTATACAGAAAGTTACAACCAGGTTATACTAACGGCAGCTACCAAGTACAACCTCGCTTATGTAGATATGAACTCTTATCTCAAAACTTTAGCGACAGGCATCCTTTTTAACGGCGTTAATTATAATGCACAGTACGTAAACGGTGGCGCCTTCTCGCTCGATGGTGTACACCTTACACCGCGCGGCTATGCACTGGTAGCCAATAAAATATTATCAGTTATCAACCAGCACTACAGTGCAAATATTCCTCTGACAGATGTAAATAAATATGGCGGAATAAGGTTTCCATAGCATCTAAGATTTCTCTAAATAAATATCCCGCTACTTTTCTTATAGCGGGATATTTATTTTTATAAAACCATATAAACTCTATTGTGATGAACGATAAACATTTTCTCCCCTGCCCACCACTGTTATATGCTGCCGGTATACATATCGTGGGTTCTGGTAAAAAGGCTCGGTATGGTCATCAATATACACCACTTCCAGCTTTTGTATATTGGCCAGGCTATCCGGCAATCTAAAGGCTCCGCAGAAAGCTGCATCCAGTTCCTGCAAATGCAGACATCTCCCTAGTGACGATGGTATGCTTGTTAACTCATTGTAGGGTATATACAGAAAATGCAGGTTTTGCAAATCACCTATACGGTCTGGCAATAAGCTTAGCAGGTTATTGCTCAGGTCCAGGTACGTAAGGTTTTCAAGATAGGTTATTTCTTCAGGTAGCGAGTCTATACGGTTATACCCTAGTCTTAGTTTTTTTAGCTGTTGCAATTGCCCTATGCTTGCCGGCACTCTTTCTATCTTGTTGTCTGTAAGATTCAGTTCCTGCAGTGCCGATAAATAACCTATGGAGTCTGGAAGTTTTTCAATTTTATTATAGCTCAGTGATAATTCTTTCAACTCCTGCAGTCTACCGATTGCTTCAGGTACTACGCGAAGGCGATTACGCAAAAAATTTATTTTCTTAAGCTTTTTACAACTGAATAGAGAAGGGGGTATTGCTGTGATCCTATTATTATTGAAATATACTTCTTCCAGGTTAGGGAACTGGTCAAACACATCAGGCAGTGAATCCAGATTTGCAAAGCCCATGCGTAGCACACGTACATTTTCCTTTTCTTGCATGGCCCTGCTCCACTCTGTATACACACCCGTAGCTTTCGCCGGACTTATATAACAGAGCAGCATCAGAAGTAATATGCCTATTCCCCGCTGCATACCTAAATTTACGAAAAAAAATAATAGATATTATCACCTCGAAAGTTGTTGGTATTCACTATAGCTTATCAGTTTATAGTCTGCGGGAATCCTGAACTCCGCATTTTCTACAGGGCTTGCCGTCACCCGTTCCGCCTGGAAGTGAAACAGGGAGCCATTATCGTTTTTATAATCAAATACCAGCGGCAAAAATTTGCAATCAGGAAAGCGTTCAAATGCTATTTTATTTTCAGGGCGCCATTCTGTAGTTAAAAAAATGACACTTGTATTGCCATTCCTGTATCCTATCTCAGCCTTGTATGCCGCCACTCCGGCTATCTTTTTCTCTTCATCCTCCTTACTCGTTGTATAGCCCTCATATTTTTTAGCTTTACTCACAAAGTCATCCATATTCAGCTGTATGGCAAATTTTTTATCTGCCACCGTTTTTAGTGAGTACACCGTATTGTTCTCAAAATTGAATATCAGCACATCATCATAGCCGTTTTTCATTCGTAGCTCTTTTCTCATTTGCTTTCCTTTCATCGTTACTATATAGCTGCCGGTGTATCCTTTGGCATCTGCACCTCCGGCAACTGCAGTTTCCACATTTACAGTATATACAATGCTGCCTTCCACAAAAGGTTTTTGAGCCTTCAATAAAGGCATGCAGAAAAAAATAAAATAAATAAGAAAATGAAAATGCTTATAGTTCATGTAGGTTGGAGTATAACAGTGTTGCTATACAATATACAAACTATCCAAAAAACATACCATAATTAACAGTATAAAAAAATCCCTGCGTATACGCAGGGATTTTTTAAATAATATTCTTTATTCGTTATTGTCTTGTGAATTTGCGCGTAGCCACTACATTACCCTGTGCATTCATCATGCGCACAAAATAAATACCTGATGGTAAATTACTAACATCCAGTTTAGCGCTATTATTTGCTGATACTCTATATACATTCATCACTCTGCCTATCAGGTTATATACTGCAATGTTTTTTACGCCTGCACTTGCATTGTAAAGTAGGTTTACTTCATTTATTGCAGGGTTAGGATACAATACTACATCATCATCACTTTTTACCACTGTAGAAACACCTAAGTATCCTTTAGTAATAAGGAAGGTAATGTTCTTGCTATAGCCGGTTTGCACATCTCTCAGGTGTACTGTCATGTAGTGTGTACCACCTGCAGCCCCTGCCAGATTAATCACCATGTGAAAATCTTCTTGATTAGGGAAACCGCCTGTTGCTACAGAATACCAATCGCTAAGGAATGAATCTCCTTTTGTACCGTTCCATAAAGACAAGGTGGTTGTATCATTTATTTTACAATTATTGTTGTCACAAATCCCTAAGTTAGGAGTGTGCCACCAACTCCTTGGAAAATCTGATGCTATAACCTGCCAGCTCAACTGAAATGAATCAGTAGTAGATGCATTGGTAATATAATTTGTGATAGTAGCTGCGCCGCTTACAGTATCGCCACCGGGAGGAGTACCTGTAGTGTCATACTGGGTAGTAAAGGATTGTGCAATTGCTGCTGCACTTAAACCAACGCTGCACAATAATAATAGTAAAAACTTTTTCATTTTTATTGACGTAATTTATCGCAAATTAAACAAAACCATACATCTCACCAAAAACCATATTACACAGTAATGTCATAAAATCCTTTAACTATACAGCTTTTGTATTTTTCGTACATTGCTATTCTATTATAGACTAATCAAAGAGTGTGCCATGTCATTTATTAATAAGGTAAAAAAGGCTAAGGGCTTTTTAGCCGGCATAGCTATTACTGCTACTGTTTTCTTATTTATACAGGCCAAGCCTGTTTCTGATCCGTATTTCGAAATATCCAAGAACCTCGACATATTCGCTACCCTGTTTAAGGAATTGAATAGCTATTATGTAGATCCTATAGAGCCGGGCAAGCTGGTGAAAATTGGCATAGATGCTATGCTGGATAATCTGGATCCTTATACCAACTACATAACTGAATCAGATATAGAGGAATATGAATTTCAGACTACTGGCAAGTATGGTGGTATAGGTGCCTCTATGAAGAAGAAAGGTGAGGATATTTACGTTGGTGATGTGTATGAAAATAGTCCCGCCCAAAAAGCGGGCCTCCACCCTGGCGACTTAATAGTTTCTATTGACAATCAACCTCTTAAAGGTAAAAGCATAGAAGATATTAGTGTTTTGTTAAAAGGTTCACCCGGCACTAAAGTATCTATTACTGTTAAAGATGCCTTTAGCGGCGCTATTTCTCAAAAAATGGTGCAACGAGGTGAAATAGAAGTATCCAGTGTACCCTATGCCGGTTTAATAGGCCCTCAGAAAAACATTGCATTTGTAAGGCTTACCCAGTTTACCAGTGGTTGTGGCAAGCTGGTACGCAAGGCCCTTGATAGCCTTAAAGGTGCGCAACCTAATTTACAGTCTGTGGTACTGGACCTCCGTGCCAATCCCGGCGGTTTGCTAAATGAAGCTATAGACGTTTGCAACATTTTCATAGATAAAAATCAATTGGTAGTAAGCACCAAAGGCAAGCAACCGGAGATGGATAAAGAATACAAAACACCGGGTGTAGCATGGAATACTGAGATACCCTTGGTTGTAATGGTAAATCACTCATCTGCATCCGCCTCGGAAATTGTTTCCGGCACCATGCAGGATTTAGACAGAGGTGTAATAATAGGTGAGCGCTCTTATGGCAAGGGGCTTGTACAGAACGTAAGGCCACTTGGCTATAACTCACAGCTTAAGCTTACCACTGCCCGCTACTATACACCCAGCGGCCGTTGCATACAGGCTATAGACTATACACACCGCAATGCCGATGGAAGTGTTGGCAATGTACCTGATTCGTTAAAGAAAGCTTATAAAACAAAAGATGGCCGAAAAGTATTGAGCGGTGGTGGCATAGAGCCGGATGTGATAGTAAAAACAGACCCCATCAGCAGGCTTGCCATTACCTTATATACGAAGAACTATTTCTTCGATTACGCTACAGAGTATGCACATAGCCACCCTACTATAGCAGATGCAGCTACTTTTGAGCTTACTGAAGCAGAATACACCCAGTTTACAAAATGGCTTTCTGCTAAAGACTATTCTTATCAAACAGAAACACAAGACGCGTTTGACTCGCTAAAAGCCACAGCTATTCGCGAAAAATATTATGACGAAGCAAAGACTGAATTTGGTTCTTTGCAAGCCAAATTAGCTCATGATAAAACCCAGGACCTCGTAAAGCACAAAGAAGAGATCAAGCATTTCCTGGAAAATGAAATCGTATCACGCTATTACTTCCTCCGTGGCCGCATATCACAGAGCCTGCACGATGATAAGGAACTGGCGAAGGCAATGACAATATTGGCCCAACCTGCGGAATATCAAAAATTATTAAGCAAATAAAACAACGCTTCTATTAAATAAAAAGAGAGCGCGATGATCGCGCTCTCTTTTTATTTTTTTAGTATCCACTGCTCCAGTGCTTCTGCCAGCTTTCGGTCATTGCTTAGGCGGGGTACTTTGTTTTGTCCGCCCAGCTTGCCTACTGACTTCATGTATTCTATAAATGTATGTGGCGACATTACCCTCAGTTTCAAGGGTTGTAATATGCTGCCCGTTATCAGGTCATCGTAATAGATGTTCTTCGCACGCAGGTGGTTATCCACTGACAGTGAAAATGCTTCTATATTATCCGGCACTTTTTCAAACTCTACAAACCACTCGTGGTATGGCAGGCCATTATTACTTTGTATCATCGGTGCCACGGTAAACTCCACTATGCGTGCATTATATTCATTGGCCGCCTGTAGTATAGCCTGGTCCACCTCTTCTCCTATTACATGCTCGCCAAAGGCTGATATATAATGTTTAATACGCCCTGTCACCACTATACGGTAAGGGTCAAGGCTTACAAAGCGCACTGTGTCTCCTATATTATAGCCCCATAGTCCCGCGTTGCTATTTATTATCAGGGCATAGTTTTCACCCAGCTTTACCTCAGCCAGCAACAGGCGGGTAGGGTTATCATTAAATATCTCCGCAGCAGGTATAAATTCAAAGAACATACCTGCATTCGTATTCAACAGCAGCCCTTCTTCAGTCAATGTGTCCTGGAAAGCAAAAAATCCTTCCGATGCCGGAAATGTTTCCAGCGTATCTACATGGCCTCCTACGCTATCCAGCAGTTTGGCCCTGTAGGGCTCAAAGTTTACACCGCCATGCACCAGCACCTGCAGATTGGGGAACAGCTCTTTTATCTTTTTACCGCCGCTGCGTTCGCTCAGCCAGTCGAAGTACATTTGTATCCATGGTGGTATGCCGCTTATCAGCGTCATGTTCTGGTCTATGGTTTCATCTACTATTTTCCCAAGCTTTGTTTCCCAGTCTTCTATACAGTTGGTTTCGTATGACGGCAGTTGGTTGCTGCGCAGGTAGCGGGGCACATAGTGGTTTACTATACCGCTAAGCCTGCCGGTAGGTATACCACCTACACGTTCCAGCTCAGGTGAGCCGGAAAGAAATATCATTTTACCATCGGCAAAAGAACTATTACCGCTTATGTACATATAATTCAGCAACGTATCACGTGCAGCATTAATATGGTAAGATATAGAGTCCTTTGTTATAGGTATATATTTTGCTCCGCTGGTAGTACCGGACGTTTTGGCAAAATACATAGGCCGTCCCTTCCATAGCACATTCTGGTGTCCTTCCTTTATTTCATCTATATATTTCTTAAAGGCTTCATAGTCGCGAATGGGCACTGCCTGTTTAAACTCCTCATAGGTTTTCACTTCGGCCAGTTTGTGTTCTTTCCCAAAGCTGGTGGCGCTGCCGTTTTTTAGCAGATATTGCAAAATGCTCTGCTGGTCGGCAACAGCGTTTGCCATTCCTTTACGAATACGGTTATATACTATAGACGCATAAGGTTTGGCAAGGAAAGATTTTATCTTCATCCCGTGGGTAAATTGGAAAAGAGCAAAGTTAATATTTATTTGCGCTGCCTATATTATAATAGTAATAGTTTCCCCCTTTATTTATCCCTGCGGCACGGGAGCGAATACTCTAAAGTTTAGAAAAAAAGAAATTTATTTGTGTAAAATGAAAAAACTGTATTAACTTCGCGCAAAATATTTTGTGACGTCATGTTCGTGATCGTAAATATAGCAGGCCAGCAATTCAAAGTACAGAAAGACGATGAATTGTTCGTTCATCGCCTTGAAGGTAATATAGGCGACAAGGTTGAGTTCTCAGAAGTTCTGATGAGCAGCAATGATAATAATGTGTCTTTAGGTGGTTCATCTAAAGTACATGCAGAAATCGTTGAACATCTTAAAGGAGATAAAGTGATCATATTCAAAAAGAGACGCCGTAAAGGTTATCAGAAGATGAATGGTCACCGCCAATATCTTACTAAGATAAAAATCAATGATATTGCTTAATATTATTTATTATATTTGTAATTATTAATTTAGAATAAGAATAAAAAATGGCACATAAAAAAGGTGAAGGTAGTGTAAAGAACGGCCGCGACTCCCAAAGCAAACGCCTGGGTGTTAAGATATACGGTGGTCAGCCTGCCATCTCAGGAAACATAATAGTTCGCCAGCGTGGTACTGTTTACCATCCGGGTGAGAATGTTGGCTTAGGAAAAGATTTTACCATATTCGCAACTAAAGATGGTATAGTCGAATTCCGCAAGACACGCAGTAAAACATTAATATCAGTAAAAGAAATTTCAGCATAACTTACTAAGCGCCGAGGCCTAACCCCCTCGGCGCTACTTTTTTACAACTTTTTTGTTTAACCCTTAAATTCACACAATTATGGCAACAGCAAAAAAAGCAGCCCCAAAAAAAGCAGCAGCTAAAAAAGCAGCTCCAAAGAAAGCAGCAGCTAAAAAAGCAGCTCCGAAGAAAGCAGCTCCTAAAAAAGCAGCAGCAAAGAAAGCAGCTCCTAAGAAGGCAGCAGCAAAAAAAGCAGCTCCTAAAAAAGCAGCGGCTCCTAAAAAAGCAGCAGCTCCAAAAAAGGCAGCTACTAAAAATGCAGGCCCTAAAAAGGCAGCCGCTAAGAAGAAATAACTTCAGCTTTAGCGATTTTAAAAAGAGACTGTATAACCCACAGTCTCTTTTTGCTTTTATTAATGTCATGGAATTTTAATTTTGCAGCTTGTTCTGCTATTTCGATGTGGAAAACCCCTTTTTCTGCATCTTTTTAGTAATAGATTTATCAACTGCACGTTTTACAATCAAATAATAGCGATAATGAGCTACGATGAAAATAATGAGCGCACTCCATACAGAAGTTTTCGCAGCACGCTCGATTTAGGCATGGGTGTCCTTTACCTGGTCATTGCAAGCGCCATTCTTTCTCTTAAATATTTCGGTACCGTTGAGTTGTCTTCAGGATTTGCATATGTCCTGGGTGGCTTAATGTTTCTTTACGGGGCATTTCGTATTTACAGGGGTATAAGCAGCATACGCAACAGAAATACCAGGCGCTGATATTTACTTTTTGCAGCGCCTGTAGCTACCTGTTTCTTAACATATCTTTGCAGCCTGTTAAATTAATGTTACAAGAAAGTATGATATACCGTATTTTTTTCAAATTATAGCTAAAATTGCAATCCTGAATGCAAACACTTAAAAGCATATTTTATCTATTTGTTACATCGCTCGTAATAGCATCATGCGACAATGCACCTAAGCACCCTGATACGCTTAGCACTGGCACTATAGATATATCGGCTGATGAAACTTACAAGCCGGTAATAGAAGAGCAGCTAAAAGTGTTTGACAGCAGCTATCCTAATGCACACATTACGGTCCACTACAAGCCGGAATCAGAATGTTTTAAGGATTTCTTTGACGATAAGGCACGTATCATATTAGTAACAAGGCAGCTAAGCACTGCTGAAAAACAACTTTGCGACCAGAAGCAAATTGCTCCAAGTTCTGAAGCCCTGGCTAAAGATGCAGTTGCCGTAATAATGAATAATAGCTCTGCTGACAGCCTGCTGGATATGGCAGCGCTGAAAGGCATACTCACCGGTGTATATAAGAAAAAATATACCGTGGTATTCGATAACCAGGGCTCAAGCACTGTAAGGTATATAACAGATAGCATACTGAAAGGCCAGAAGCTGGGCAGCAATGTATTTGCAGCCAAAGGCAATGCCGAAGTAGTGGAGTATGTGGCAAAAAATCCTGATGCTATAGGCTTTGTAGGCCTCAGTTATGTAAGTGACCCCATTGATACTGCTAATACTGGTGGCTTTATAAATACCATTAAGGTAGCTGCTATGCTCAATGATAGTACGCGTCGCTTTTACCAGCCCTACCAGGCATATATAGCGCTTAGATGGTACCCGCTGACGCGTGACCTGTTTTATGTAAGCCGCGAAAGCTATCATGGACTTGGCACGGGCTTTGCAAATTTCTTAACCAGTACACGCGGCCAACTTATTTTTAAACACGCAAACCTGTTTCCTTTGAGAATGAATATCATTATCAGGGAGGCATCTGTTAATCCATAATTTTTTTTAAACCAGCAAATATAGAAACGAACTGTACGTTAAATCAGGTACAATAAAAATGAAACAAGGTATTGTAATCATCGCTGCCCTCGCACTATCGGTAAGTGCAAAGGCGCAATCTTTCGACGACGGAGTAAAAATGTATAACTATGAGCGTTACCAGAGTGCTGAAAAAATATTCACACCACTGGCAGCTAACAACGCAATGGCCAATTATTATATGGGCCTTAGCCAGCTGGAACGCGGAGATGTTAATACTGCAAAGCTAACATTTGCAAAATATCCTGAAGACCCGGCAAACATGGCCGGCATGGCTCGTGTAGCTTTTACACAGGGCAATATTACGCAAGGCATGCAGCTGGCAACCGCTGTAGCCGGCAAAGCAAGAAAGAAGGAATGGGAACCGCTGAAGTATGCAGCTGATGCTATTACTTATTCTGATGCCGATGGCCTTAATTACCAACAGGCTATAGACTGGTATAAAAAAGCGCTGGAAAACACAGATAACGCAGACCTGCGCATATCGCTGGGCGATGCTTATCAGAAAACATTAGGCGGCGGCGGTGAAGCCATGAACAATTATGAAAAAGTAACCAACAAAGACCCTAAAAATTCTTTGGCATATACACGTGCAGGTTACCTGTGGTATGCTGCTAAAAACTATCAGTTAGCACTGGAAAGCCTGGATAAAGCTAAAGCTGCTGATCCAAACAATCCGCTGCCTTACCGTTATCTTGCTTATGCATACGAAGGTGCAGGCAAGTATGACCTTGCTTACGAAAACATACAGAAGTACATGCCGCTGTCTGACAACTCTGTTGACGACCAGATACGGTACACTGAAATATTGTTCTTGTCTAAGCACTATGCTGAGGTTGTAACAAAAGCAAACGGGCTTATATCTTCTGGCGTACATAAACCAGGTATATATGGTATCCTTGCTTTTAGCCAGTACGAAACCAAAGATTCTGTAAATGCGCTAAAAAACATCAGAACTTACTTCGCTACGCAGGAGCCTAGAAAATTACTTTCTAAAGATTATCAATACTACGCACAGATACTGATGCAAAACGGTATGGGTGATTCTGCCAGCTACTATTTCAACAGGGCTGTAACGTCAGACTCTACTCAAAACAAATCAGATATCTATCGGGATATAGCAAACAACTTTAAAGACACAAAAAATTATGCTAAGTCTGCCGAGTGGTACGATAAGCTGATAAAAGCTTATCCTGAAACACAGCCGGTAGATTATTTCTGGAGAGGTGCCATGTATTTCTACGCCAAGGATTATTCTAATGCAGCTAAAGCTTTCGAAGAAATGGAAACTAAATTCCCTAACGAACAGTCTGCCACTTACTGGCGTGGTCGCGTAGGCGCTGCTATAGATAATGAAGGTAAAGAAGGTACTGCTGTACCATTCTTCACTAAATGGCTGGAAAAAGTAGGCCCTAACTACGAAAAGAAAAAAGATCTTCAGTTAGCCTACGACTATCTTGCTTTGTATTATTACAACAAGGATGACAAGGAAAATCTGAAAAAATACGAAGACCTGATTATTGCTATCGATCCGGCTGATGACCTGGTTAAGCAATTGAAGGATGCTGAAAAACAAGCTGCATCTTCTAAAAAACCGGCTCCTAAAAAGAAATAATAAGCGGTTACAAATATTTTAAAAGCTGCCATATAGAATGGCAGCTTTTTTTATTTATATTTATTTTATCAGTTTCCTGTTCATAAAATGCGGAAATTTGTACTTGCATGAAATTCTCCATTGAAAGTCCTTATCAGCCGGCCGGCGATCAGCCGGAAGCGATAAAGGACCTAGTGAAAGGCATTACGGAAGGCGAACAATTTCAAACACTGCTGGGTGTTACCGGCTCAGGTAAAACATTTACCATGGCCAACGTAATACAACAAGTGCAGAAACCTACACTGGTGCTCACGCACAACAAAACCCTTGTGGCACAGCTATACGGTGAGTTTCGCCAGTTCTTTCCGGATAATGCAGTTGAGTATTTCGTTTCATACTACGATTATTATCAGCCGGAAGCATACATGCCTGTGTCTGATACCTACATAGAAAAAGATCTTTCCATAAACGAAGAATTGGAAAAGCTGAGGCTGCGTGCCACATCCAGTTTACTTAGTGGTCGCAGGGACATTATAGTAGTGGCCTCCGTATCATGTATATACGGTATTGGTAATCCTACCGAGTATGCTAATGGTATCATCCGTTTCAATAAGGGTGAGAACATTGGCCGCAACAAATTCCTGCATAGCCTGGTCAATTCATTATACAGTCGCAGCCAGGGCGAATTCGGCCGTGGTTCATTCAGGGTAAAAGGCGATACGGTTGATATCAACCTGCCTTATGTTGACTATGGTTATCGCATTACTTTCTTTGGCGATGAAGTGGAAGAAATAGAAAGCTTTGAAACAGATACCGGCAAACGCATAGGTACTATGGAAAATGCTGCCATCTTCCCCGCCAATCTCTACGTAGCCCCGCGCGACCAGATGCTGCAGATACTGCACGAGATACAGGATGAGCTCGCCGCACAGATAGAATATTTTAAAAGCATAGACCGTCCGCTGGAAGCACAGCGTATAAAAGAGCGTGTGAATTACGATCTTGAAATGATACGCGAGCTGGGCTATTGCAGTGGTATAGAAAACTATTCCCGTTTTCTCGACCGTCGTGTACCTGGCTCAAGGCCATTCTGTTTAATAGACTATTTCCCGGACGATTTTCTGCTGGTAGTAGACGAAAGCCACGTTACCATTCCGCAGATAAGCGGCATGTATGGCGGTGATCGCTCCCGCAAGCTGAACCTTGTGGACTTTGGTTTCCGCCTCCCTTCAGCACTGGACAATAGGCCGCTTAATTTCCATGAGTTCGAGTCAATGCTCAACCAGGTAGTGTTTGTAAGTGCCACCCCTGGCAAGTATGAGTTGGAGCAATCCGGCGGCGTAGTCGTTGAGCAGATCGTTCGTCCTACTGGTCTGCTCGATCCACAAATAGAAATTCGCCCCAGCATCAACCAGATAGACGACCTACTGGATGAGGTAGATAAACGGGTAAAGAAAAACCAGCGCGTATTGGTCACTACGCTTACTAAGCGAATGGCCGAAGAGCTGGACAAATATCTGAAACGCATCAATGTAAAATCAAAATACATTCACTCGGAGGTTGACACGCTTGACCGTGTCGAAATTCTTCGGGAATTGAGATTAGGAACTATTGATGTGCTTGTAGGCGTAAACCTGCTACGCGAAGGTCTCGACTTACCGGAGGTGTCGCTCATGGCTATATTGGACGCTGACAAAGAAGGTTTCCTGCGTGATGAACGCTCGCTTACACAGATGGCAGGCCGTGCTGCGCGTAATGTGGAAGGTCTTGTAATCTTCTATGCCGACAGAATGACCGAAAGTATGCAGCGCACTATAGATGAAACCAACAGGCGTCGCGAAAAGCAAATAAAATACAACCAGGAAAATAACATCACACCTAAAACAATTCTCAAATCCCACGATCAGATCTTCAAACAAACATCTGTGCTTGACATAAAGGGCTACGATGAAAACAATAAATACGCAATAGCCGATAATGCGCTTAACGTGGCTGCGGAAGAAGAGGTGGAATATCAATCTGCCGCACAACTCGATAAACTCATTGCCCAGGCACGCAAAGGCATGGAAAAAGCAGCCAAAGACCTCGACTTCATGGAGGCTGCCCGCCTGCGCGATAAAATGCTCCTGCTGCAAAAGCAAAAAGAAGCAATGAAATAGAACGCATTAAGATAAAATTGAAATTATTTTTCCTCCGTCTATTGACTTTATCTTTCTTATAAGATAATTTCACAATACCAATTTTATCACTTCACTTAAAATGCTTCACTATGAAAAAGGGACTCATTCCTATGGTCCTGCTCTGCGTTATGCAGCAGGCAAGCCATGCACAGCAAATTGTTTACAACGATTTTTTTCCCGGTCTTACATGCGGCGTCACTTATGAGTGGCCCTGTGCCGGTTATGCCGGACCAGCTTACTACCAGGGTTTTGCAGCTAACTGGGATCCTACAGTATCCTATCTGTTACCTCCGGGCGCTCGTGTCACAGATGTAAATGGCAGCCCGTATTATCCTTATGTCGAATCTCATTTCGAATATGGCACTACTGCTAATTCAGCTGGCGTATCGAAGGTCTTTTGGTTGAGAAAAAAAGCTGATTACGGCAGCATGGCAGCAAAAGATGTACTGGATGCAGGCCTTGCCGTTTGGGGTAGCTCGGCAGCTTCAGATCAAAGTGCCCGAATGACTTATGATATAGACAATTACAGGAACTATATGATAGGCACCAGCTCCTACAGCACTTCTATACCCTTTGTGGTTAATTACGACTTGAATATTTGGCCTGGTGCTGTCACCTGGATCAAGGCATATCTGGGCCCCGGTTCCATAGCCGGCAGAGGCGTAGACGTAGCCTACGATAATTCAAGTGCCGGTGGCGGTGGCTTCATTTATGCGCTTACCCAGGAAAGCAATGGCAGCACCACTTATTTCAATGTGTACAAAATAGATATTGCCAGCGCAGGCGTGGTAGCCAGCTATTCTTCACTGGCAAATGGTATAAAGGAAGTAGTTCCCACAAGAATAAAGATCGATCCCACGAATGACAGGCTCTACGTAGTAGGCTACAAGAAAACAGCTTCCGGTACTTATGGCTTCGTTACTGCGCTTAAATTTTCTGCCATGGGCTTCGCTGCCGTGCAGTATAAAGCAGATCGTATGTATGTAGATGTAGAGCGCCTTGGTACAGATGTAGAAGTACTGGGTAATTCAACCACTGCTACTCATATTCTATGGGATTCATACAATCCGGCTTCACTCACTCCTACAGCCAGCTTCACAGGCGTATCTTCTTACAAAGATATTGCTACCAATTGGGTAACAACTCCGGCAAATGATCATATAGTGCTTGGCAATAGCCTCACAGCAGGCAGTTATTTCCTCGCCTACATCTTATCTACGGGCATCGACATGGACTATGGCCCTAATGCCTATTTCCTTAGCTCTTCAATATATCCAAATATGACCTTCAATGCAATACACAAAGATAACGACGGGCATGTCATCATAGGCGGCGTAGACAATAGCAATGTGATAACTTCCAATGAATATCTCTACACGGCAAAATTTGATGTTATAGGCCTTAGTACCTGGGGCAATCCTATTCCTAAGCTCACACCTGCCGCCGTAGCAAATAGCACTTTGCAAATATCGCTTGCCCCCGTTCCGGCCACAGATAATATCACACTTAGCGTAGTTAATCGGACCAAAGGCAATACATATAGCTATCATATCATCAATATGCTCGGCCAGAACATCGTAAGTGCTTCAGTTTACAACGACAAAACAATTCTTAATATTGGCAACTACGCATCGGGTGTTTATTCACTTCAGCTAATGGAAAACGATAACATTATCAGCACCAAACGTTTCGTAAAAGAATAAAGGCGTACTTTTTAATTATCCCTGTAAGTATTGCTTACAGGGATAATTATATGCAAATATTATAAAATAAGAATTTGCCGTATTATCTTAGCAAAAAATAGGCATAATGAAACTAAACAATCTAATTATCGTAACATGTATTTCATTTGCAACCGCATTATCAGTTGCATCTTGTAAAAAAAGCAGCTCCAGCTCTTCTACAAAAGATATGCTGGTAGGCACATGGAGTCAGACAATGTCCGGTTATGACGCTAACAATAATAATACTGTTGATGCCGGTGAAACTACTACCGATAATAGCGGCACTGCTACATTCAACAAAGACAACACTGGTAGCATATCCAGTTCAGGGTTTTCATTTCCTATAACCTACAGTGTTAACGATAAAGATCTAACTATCTACCTCTCTGGTGATACTACTAAGTTGCTCATCACGAGCATCAGTAGCAACAGCCTGACAGTAAAAGACCCAAGCGATAGTAGCTGGTCAGTTTTCAAGAAATAATGACCAATAAAAGCATAATGAAAAGAGAGAAAGCAGTTGCTTTCTCTCTTTTCATTAATATTCACTTTATGCTTTTTTGTTATGATAATATTATTAAATATGCTATTTGCCTATTATCTTAGCAAAAAAATAGGCCTAATGAAACTAAACAATCTACTTATCGTAACATGTCTTTCTTTTGCAACCGCTTTATCCGTTGCATCTTGTAAAAAGAGCTCAACAAACAAACTCGTTGGTACCTGGAAGGTAACACAAACAGGTGCAGATCAAAACGGAAATGGAAATATAGATGCCGGCGAAATGGTCAGCTTTGACAGCGTAGGCATGGGCGCTATTGTTACTTATACCTTCAATAGCAATGGGACAGGCACTGAACGTATTGTTTTCACTGGTTTCCTGGATAGTTCTATTTCTGTCAAATGGACTTTAGCAAACGCAGATAAAGATTTGACTATTACTGACAATACCGGTGCAAGTGAATCTTTACATGTAACCACGCTTACAGGTACGGATTTAGTACTCGCGAGTACTACAACACCTATAGAATGGATTGCCTTCAAAAAGCAATAGTATTATTTATTGAATATATAAACTCATATAGTACACATAAAAAGAGAAAGCAATATGCTTTCTCTTTTTTATTTACAGTTATCTCATATTTAGGTTATACTCTTAAACACCGTATACCTTAGGAGCATTTCCAGCGCCAGGCATATTACCGCTATCATAGCAAATGGAAAGAATAATTCAGCATAATGCTTGAAGGAGCTAACCTCTACCTTGGTCTTCTCCATTTTATCTATATCCTTGTACACATTCTCCAGCGATTTATTCCCCGTCGCCCTGAAGTATTTGCCACCGGTTTCAGTAGCTATCTTCTTTAATAATGCTTCATCTATTTCCACAGGCATCATTTGTTTTTGCACGCCCATAGGTGTTTGCACAGGCATCAATGCTTGTCCTTCGGTACCTATGCCCACAGTATATACGCGCACCTTATAAGCCTTTGCTATCTCCAGCGCTGTGTTAGGGTCTATCAGGCCGGTATTATTTACACCATCCGTTAGCAATATTATCACCCTGCTCTTGCCATGAGCATTGCGTAGCCTATCCACAGCAGTAGCAAGGCCCATACCTATAGAGGTCCCATCTACCAGCATGCCGCTGCGTATCTGGCTTATTTGTTCTTTCAGCACATTATGGTCTATCGTTATCGGGCACATAGTAAAGCTCTCACCGGAGAATATTACCAGCCCTATCCTGTCAGTAGGCCGCTGGTCTACGAAGTTCAGAGCATTTGCCTTAGCAGCTTCTATACGGTTAGGTTTAAAGTCCTCTGCCGTCATACTGCCTGATACGTCCAGTGCCAGCACTATATCTATGCCCTCACTGTCTATAGACTCCGTAGTATTGCTCGACTGTGGCCTTGCCAGCGCTACTATAAGTGCTATTAATGCAATAACACGAAGCACAAACAGTACTGGCCGCAACCGCACTTTCCAGCTTGGCTTTATCTTTAATATCCCTCCCGTAGTAGTAAGCCTCAATGCAGGTGCATCAGTTTTCTTACTGCGCATTTGCCACCATATCATCAGTGGTATCAGCAACAGCAGCGCAAAAAACAGCGGTTGTGCAAACGTAATATGTTTCCAGTCCATCAATTCCTTCATGACTGTGTAGTAGTTGTATTTTCAGTTATAACAGGTGTCGTATTGCTTACAAATTGCTTTGCATATTCCATCGTATCCGCATGTTCCTGCGGCGTTGGCTGTGCTTTGGCAAATTTCGCAAGGTCTGCAGTATACAGTATGCGCCCCAGCATTTCGGTATGACGCATCATTTCTTTATTTCTTCGGGCATTTTCCAGTATCTCATCAGTCGTCAGCTCCATTGCATGTGTTTTAAATCGCGTCTCTATATATTCACGCAGTACATCCGTTAGCTGCACGTAGTATTCTTTCACCTGCCCTTTTTGCCACAATTGTTGTTGTTCCAGTTCGCTTAATATACGTAGCGTCTTTTCCTGCAGTGTTTCTTTTGGCCTGTTATCTACTGGTATCGCTACTTTCTTGTTTTTCATAAAGTAGATAGTTACCCAAATGATAAATAATATCAGGGCAATACTTATTATTATGTACAGCAGGTAGTCGCGCCAGCTGCTCTTCACCATCATTATTCCCTTTATTCCTTTAAAGGGTTGTGTAGTATCTACCGCCACCGTTTGTACGTTCAGCAGGAAGGAATCAGTTTGTATCGTATAAGGCGTACCGCCATTAGGTATCACCGCAAAGCTAAACGCAGGTATCTTAAATGCACCTGAATCAAAACCCGAAATAACAAGTCGCTGCTTATAGGTTACCAGGTCACCGTTCTTTACAGTATCTATCTTTCCTTTTTCTTGTATCTCCAGGTGATTGAACGTATCAGGCAGTGTAGCCCATTCCAGCCTGCTCGTTTTGGCATTGTGCTGTGCTTCTATAAACACATGCACCTGGTCGCCCACGGTAATGTTAGTGGCATCTATGCGTGCACCCACCTTTGCATCGCCCTGGGCAAATGCAAATACAGGTGCCAGCAATAGCGTTAATAGTAAATGTGTTCTCCTGAAAATTCCTATTCCCATTTTTTAAATTCCGGTATTGAACATTAATAAGTAAATCTGCATTTCATATTTATGTTCTCGCTTTAAAGAAGCTTTGCAGCACCCTTACATAGTCTTCATCCGTACGCACATTCAGCAGCGATGCGCCGCTTTTCCTGAAGGCCTGCACGCAGTATTTTTTATGCTTGTCAAATGCCGCTGCATATTCCGTACGCACGGTTTTATCATCTGTGTCCAGCCATTGCATTTCTTTACTTTCCGCGTCCATCACCTGTATCAGTCCGGCTTGCGGCAATTCCTTATCATGCTTGTCATACACCTGTATGCCCACCAGGTCATGCCTGCGCGCAGCTATCTGCAGCGCCTGGTCATACTGCTTGCTTATAAAGTCACTCATCACAAACGTGATGGTGCGCTTCTTCAGCACATTGTTCAGAAAGTCCAGCGCAGCACCCACATTGGTACTGCCGTCCTGCTTAGGCTCCAGCGTTATCAGCTCACGTATGATGCGCAGTATATGCCCGCGCCCTTTTTTAGGTGGTATATATTTCTCTACTTTATCGCTAAAGAATATTACCCCTACTTTATCATTATTGGTAGTAGCACTGAAGGAAAGTACAGCGCTCATTTCTGTTATCAGTTCACGTTTCAGCCGTAGCTGCGTGCCGAAGAGCGAGCTGCTGCTCACGTCCACCAGCAGCATCATGGTAAGCTCACGCTCTTCCTCAAACACTTTTACGAATGGGTGCGAAAAGCGCGCCGTCACATTCCAGTCTATCGATTTTACATCATCACCCGGCACATACTCACGCACTTCGCTAAATGACATACCCCTTCCCTTGAAGGTGGAGTGGTACTCACCTGCAAATATGTGATTACTTAGTCCTCTTGTTTTTATTTCTATCCGTCTTACCCGTTTCAGTATTTCGGCGGTCGTCAGCATGGTTATATTCTCAGCTCAGGATTTTTTTATTGGTTATGGTGTCGCTTACGCATTCACAGTACTCTCGGCTATTACTTTTTTCAGTACTTCGGCTATTTTATGGCCGCGTTCCTGTGCCTGTTCTTCTGTCCAAAGTAAGCTTATAGATGATGATATGCAACGGCTCATTATAGCATCACTCACCGGGAAGGCCAGGTTCGTGTAGTGCATCACCTGTTTCTTCTGGTCGTCATGCAGGCGGTGCATCCAGCTACCACTTTGCAGGTGCTGCCATTTGCGTATATAGTGCCAGTTATTGTCATACCAGTAAAAGTGTCCGCCCAGTCCCGCTGCAGCCAGATCACTCGCCGCCTTGCGTGCCATATCTTCCGTTGGCAGGAAGAAGGAAAGGAATGAACCTGTATTGCCCGCAGGGTCAGGTATCACACGGAAGGTGATGCCATCTATGCCCTTCAGCGCATTAT
>Ga0070665_100001951_pt1 | contig 23246 bp, 11 predicted proteins | sample KBSS13metaG_FD_65862 | JGI IMG/M metagenome (GOLD analysis project Ga0070665, IMG submission 65862) | Switchgrass rhizosphere microbial communities from Kellogg Biological Station, Michigan, USA - KBS S1-3 metaG | ecosystem: Host-associated > Plants > Roots > Rhizosphere > Soil ... | reverse complement strand
GGCGAGCGACCTGGCGTTAGCGCAACGCGAACTCGAACGCCTGAAAGCTGAAGCCAGCACTGTGCGCGACGCTGCCGAAACGTCCGCCGTAGCGAGTGCGCAGGCGCTCGAGGAAGAGCGAAAGAAAAGCGAGGCGCTCGCGGGCAATCTGGCGTTGGCTCAAGGAGAACTCGAACGCCTGAAAGCTGGAGCCAACACTGCGCGCGACGCCGGCGAAACGTCTGCGGTAAGGAGTGCGCAGGCGCTCGAGGAAGAGCGAAAGAAAAGCGAGGCGCTTGCGGGTGATCTGGCGTTAGCGCAACGCGAACTCGAACGCCTGAAAGCTGAAGCCAACACGGCGCGCGATGCTGCCGAAGCGTCTCTTTCCGGGACCAGGCAGGCGCTAGAGGAGGAGCGGCAAAAGGTCGGCCTCCTCGAACACGATCTTGCCGCGGCCCGCCAGTCCATCGACGCGTCGAAGGGAACCACCAAGCTGGCAGCGACGGCACAGGCTGAGGCCATCCAGGGCCGGCAACTGGCAGAGGTGGCGGCGAGACAGGCTGGCGAGGCGATCGAGCTTGAGCGCGAAAGAGCAAGTTCGCTTGCGCGCGATCTCGATGCTGCACGACGGGAACGAGACGCGGCAAAGGAGGAATTGACCCAGGTTTCCACGGCGTTCAATGAGGCGTGGGAGCAGGAGCGCAAAAAGGGTATTGACCTTGCCCGCGACCTCGCTGCGGCGCGCAAGGAGATCGACGCTCTCAAGCGCCTAAGCTCGCGCGTCGAAAATTCGCCAAAGTCAAGCTCGGCCGAAGGCGCGAAGGTACGTGTCGCGCAGCGCAAATCGCCGAAGCAGGAAGTTGACGGTACGCAAAGCCGCAAGTCGCGCGTTGTTCGCTTGACGAAGATCGTGCTGCCCGACGAGTTGCTGCCTACGCTACCGCCTATCGAGGGGTTCCGCCAATGACGAGCGCCAACAGGATGACTGAGACACGCAAATATCTTGCTGCTGCATTGGCGATTGCTATTGCGATCGGTCCTGCTGCGGCGGTTGACCTGGGAGTGGGCGTCAGAGCCGGGGGCATCGGAATCGGCACCAGCGTCGGCGTCGGCCAAAAGGGGGTGTCACTCGGAATTGGCGCGGGCTTGGGTGGCTTAGGTAGAGCAGACGTCGGCGCGTCGGTCGGAACAGATAAAGGCTCGATCGGCGCAAGCGTTGGGGTCAGCGGCCACTTGGGCAGCAAGAGCCTTGGGGTCAGCGGCAAGCTCGGTGGGACAAGTGGCAGCGTTTCGATAGGTGGCTCTTCAGTCAGCGGTGCGACAGGCGCTGCTCCGGGTGCTGCCTCAGGTCGTTCGACCGCGGCGTCGCTGTCGGGCGGCATTAACAATGGTGCCAAAACAGCCAGCGTTGCCCCCGCCCAAGGAACGCGACAAGCGATCGCCCTGCCACGCATCCTCATGCCTTCCAGCAGGAGTGGCCGCACCTCGGACGCGACAGCATTTGAAGCGAGACCGGGCACGCCGATTGTGATGGTTCGCGCTTGCCGTGAGGCGATCGAGACGGCCGCTATGCCGTTTGGCGTCGTGAGTGTCCGTGCGAGGAGCGCAGGTACTTTGCGACATCTGGGCCGAAGCGCGGTTTTGGCCCCTCTTCAGGTTCGGATACGCTATGCAAGGCAAGGTGGTGCCGAGATACGGCAAGCGCGCATCAGTTGTCACCTCGACGCCACAGGCAGAGTGATCAAGCTGACATAGCTATTCGGCTCTGGCTTGGGGTTTGTGCTTTCGACTGCATGTGGCGGGACGGGGGCAACGCGCCGAGCCTATATGCTCGCGCACTAGCGGATACTAATCTGAGCTTTCGACTGCAGTCTCGATGGCGGGTATGATTTATGGCCAGTAAGACAGTCGCTTTGACCATGCCGCGGGAGCACAAGGCGGCCGCAACGCTCTGCACCGGCATGATCGCCAGGATCGCGGCCTTGGGGTGGGATTTCGTGGGAGTTGCAGAGGCCATGGACGCTGATGAGCTTAAGGCTCACATCGAGGCAGTGGAAGGCCTTGGTTTCAATGCGGTCTCACCAGATGCAGTGCAGTTCGTGCATGCGATATTCAGCCGAGAGCTTCAACAACGTGAAGCCGGCAAGCCGGTACGCATTCCCGCTGCGCCGAAGTTTGATTCTGAGTCTTTTTGACGGGCGATCGCAGCTGCATCATCTGCTGCGTCGGCCGCCGTCCAAAGGTTCGTTATCGCAGCATCCCGCGAAGTCCGGTATGTTTAGCGCCTGGTCCAACTGAAGTCATGATCGAGGCGTTGCGTTCCTTGAAACATGTAATGAAAAGAGTCTGTTGCCTTCAGTTGCGCAGTTAAAGCGTGAAAGCGATTCGAGAGGGCCTGATTGCCGTATTCTGGTGCAGCACTATGCTCGACACCAGGTCGGCGCGATGGCCTGCAAGGAGTCAGATTCTATGGCAGATGCCTTTGAATTTCCCCCGATAGCACGCGTAAGTCTCGCGGGCGGCCACATGCAGCAATTCGTGGACATGTGTGATGAAATTTCCGCTACCTTGGGCCGACTAAGCGACAGCGAATTGGTAGCGGAGTTGGCCGTTGTCGCTGGCGACGTGGGCGACCAACCGGGCAATGTCGCCGCTCAACTGCTCTTGCGACTGTATGAGTTCGAGCGGGATCGGCGAGGCCTCTCAGAACCAGGCTGATGGGGACGGGGGGCACGAATCCGTTCTTCACCCAATGCTCCGATAGTGCGGCAACGCGAGCACGCCGATCAGATCAGCAGTATCAACTGTGGACGGCCGGTGCTCCGCGCAGCGTACGCCCACGCTTCGTGACGTCCGATCGCGGGCAGATCGCCCAGTATGGATCCGGTGACGCGGGTATAGCGCAAGTAGGTTTGCTACGCCTATTTGTCATGCTGACGAACCGGTTGGCAAAGTGCTTGTCTTGGATGCTTCGTCCGCCCGGTCGAAGCTATGGTCGCGCTGGCCCCTAACCCTCCGCCAGCGCGACCGCCCCCAATTCTCGATGTGGCGAAGGAAATTGTTGCCAAGGCCTAAGGCCTTCAGCAGGTGGCCATGTGTGCTCCGGAGACTGCCGGGGCAGGCGTGCCCAGTACAGACTCATATCAAAGACTAGCGGAAGTAAAGCGCTACACCGCGCTTTGCGGCATCGAGCCGCCTAACCAACCACACTTGACCCTGCGCTTGTCGGCCGCCATCGAAGGAGCTTTTCGTTGGTGTTCGATGCTTCCAGGCTGGCCTCGTCGTGGGTCAATCCAACGAGCAGGCGGCCGTCATTCTGGGCAGGCAAATTAAAGAGCCGATCGAGTACGGACCACGTTTCACTTGGCTCTCTCACTACGGCAAAGCGCACTTGTCACCTCAAAACGTTTCTCGGTTTAGCGCCGCCTCGCATGAGCAAGTAAGCTCGAAACGCAGGTGCGGCCGCGGTCTTCAGCATCGGCGTATCCTAGCCGACTGGCGGCCAAACCGCGAACCGGTTTGCTTAGGTCTTTGGCAGTAGGGGCGTAGCGACGCTGCCTTTGTGAAGAGGTGAGGTGTGGTCGGACACCGCCGCGAATGCCCCACTAGTGCGGCTCGCATAGCTGAACGCGCGCCTCACAAGGAAGTACCCGTCAAAGGCCGCATCCCCAACGCTGTCTCGGTACAGAATAGGCCAAGCCTGTGGCGCGTTTCGCTGGCGCCTGTGCATGCTGCCACTTGATGGATGCGCTATGGTGAAATCGAAGCGGGTACCCTGTTGCACCGTTTTCGCGTCGCGCATGCTTGTTCCGGAGTGTGTCACACGGCTTCTGTGACTCGCTAGGGAACGGAGCAGTGGGCAGCACATTCTGCTTGCCTCAACGAAACGTTAATCTCCACTGCTTATGGGAATTCATGGTCACCGTGCTCAATATTTTCGCGCTGTGGTTCGGACTTGGCGGGCTGTTCACTGCGGCCTTGCTTTGGGTTTGTATCGCGGCCCGGCGGTCGCGTGATAGAGCCGAGCTGCCGATGAACGTCTCCCGGATTGCGGCCGCGGCGGCCGGCCCTAAACCACACCGTGCCAAGACCGCAACCATGCCGTGATCGGCCAGCTGGCAGCGGATCGATCTGCCAGGCAGCAAGATGTGGGCTACAGGCCGTAGCCGCCGCACGCTAACTATCCGGCGGTGCGTTGCCGTGCGGAATCGAAGCGCGTCCATTTGTCGAGCTTCTCCAGCAATGCCTTGGGGCTGATCGGCTTGGGCAAATAGTCGTCCATCCCGGCATCGAGGCAGCGCTCGCGGTCGCCGTTCAGTGCATGCGTGGTTACCCCGACGATCGGTACGTGCGAGGCGCCGTCGGCTTCGAGGCGGCGGATCGCGGCGGTCGCCTCGATGCCATTCATTTCCGGCATCGAGACATCCATCAGGATCATGCGCGGATTTCTCTCGCTGAAGGTTTCGACGGCGCGGCGGCCGTTGGCGACGATCTCGAAGCTGTATCGCGTGTCGGCGAGGATCTGCGTGAACACCAGCTGATTGACCTCATTGTCCTCGGCAACGAGGACATCGAGCCGATGGCCGTCGGCCAAAGAGGTCCGCGTTGCAACGGCAGCCGGCGATGCAGCAAGCACCGGCGACGGGTCCGCTCCAGTTGCGCCAACCGGGATGACGGCCGGCGACACGTTGCCGGCGACGGCATGACGGTGCTTCTGGATCGTATGAACCAGCGCCTCCAGCAGTGCGGACGAACGGGCCGGCTTGATCAGCTGCGCTTCTATGCCGAGATCGCGATAGGCCGAATTGGACAGCGACTGGTCGACCGAGGTCAGCATGACGATCGGCGTCTCGGCGATGGCAGGCGTCGAGCGGATGACACGGGCGACATCGGCGCCGGTCATGCCCGGCATCTGGTAGTCGAGCACGACGCAATCGACGGCGATCCCGAGATCCGCGGCTGCCTGCAGGACACGGATGCCCTCGATGCCACTTTCCGCCGCGCAGGAATCGAACGTCCAGGAATCCATTTGCTCGGTGAGGATGGCGCGATTGACCGCATTGTCGTCGACGATCAGAACGCGCGCGCCAGTGACGTCGAGCGGCACGGGGTCGAGGACGGCAAGTGCCCCGGCCATCTGCTCTGGGTGTGACCCATGCGCCGGCTCTGCGCCTGACATACCCGCCGGAGAATCCGTCTTTTCTTGATCTTGCTGATGGGCGAGCTGGCGGTGCTTCCAAAAATCGCTTGAGAGCCAGAAATAACCGAGTCCCTGTTCCGTCCCCCAGATCCAGTCGGATCCGACCTTGATGGATGTCACATTACGCCCGATGCCTCGATAACCGACGAAATCCCCATTGCGGTCGAAACGTGGGAACCCGGTAATGCAGATCCAACGACATTGCTGCTTCGCGGCCTTGAGTTCGTAGACGAAGTCCCGGAACGGGCGCCGCGCCTCGATATCGGTGAGATGAGCATGCGTGCGGGAAGTGCTTTTTGAGGTCTCCTCGGTTGAATCGAAACAGAAGCGGCCAATGACGCTGTCTGGCGCAATACCCGTAACGTCCCGATAGTTGCCCGAGAGCCAGGAGAACCGCAGTTCGCGGTCTGTTTCCCAGATCCAGTCGGCGCCGGCCTCGACGAGTCTCAGCAGCTCTTCGGCAGTAAGAGTCTGTGCCGCAACGGCATCGCCACCACTCATACCCCCCGAGCGTCCTTCCGACACAATTTTCTCCCTTTGCCGGCCCTGCGCATGCTCCAAGCTCGGTCTCGAGCCAATCCGACTGACGTCCCCAAAGGGACGTCAGTCCAGGGCATCCTGCCAAAGAAGAATTAACCTTTAGATAACCACCATTTCTGCAGGTGGCGCTGACGACCCGTCACCCTTGCAAGCGCAGACTGCGGTCGAGCTCGCCGATGCGGCGAAGCGTTCCAGGCTCGCCGCATCGACAGACAATTCGGGGTAACGAGCAATCGAAATTATCCCTTTTGACTAGGCCGCTATCCCATCCGTCAACTTGGTTTTGATCAACGATCCGAAGATCAATGGTACATGGGCTTTCTTGGCAGCGTCTTTCTTCTGGGCTTTATCGCCGGGGTGCTAGGCATCATTGCGGTCAGCTTTTGCATATCGACCGTCGTGGACGCTCGGCAAGCTGCGCGCCATAGTCGCCTCCGGCAGCGCGTAAGATCGCAAAGGCCTTGAACCTAAGCGCTGGCAGGATGCCAGCATAGCTGCCTGAGAAGTGTTGGGGCTTTCGCGCTAAAGGATGGTGCTTCCACTGTGGGGCGCTCTCTGGCATTGAGACATGCTAGCGCGTCACGTGAGTTCCCTCATCTCGCCCCCGTTAAGGCAGGTATGGCTCGGTCGAGCTTACGGGTCGCAAATTTACCTTCTCAGCTTGCGGCCGGAGCGTGTTGCGATTGATGGCGGATTTCGTTGCTGTACTGAAAAATGCGATTGACGGGCTTGGCGATGACAGCCGGGCGATGCGCGAGAAAGTATATCAAAGAGCTCGGGCTACGCTCGCTGCAAGACTTGCGACTGTGGGCCCTACGCCCGTGGCCGTCGCTGAGCGCCAGACGCGTGTGCTCGAAGACGCGATCGCCGAGGTCGAAAGTTCTTACTTCGATCAAGTCGACGACGATCCTATTGCGGATCTCGCAAACGTTTTCTCCGACCCGCATCAATCTCGCGAGGCAACTCCGGTTTATGCCGAGACGACCGAGCGGCGCGATTTGGCGCGTGAAACCGAAGACAATCCGGAGGCGGCTGAGGACACGACGGCGCTGATCAATGTGACGCCAGTGGGTCGCACGAGCGCGTCACAAGATATTTCATTGCTGGACCCCCCGGCAGGCGCCCAGCAGCCACATGAGCCGATCGGCGGCGATTTTCAGATTAAGTCCGATGCTACTGCATCGTTCGGCGACAAAACCTTCGAAATGCCTGCTAGCAAGGAGGAGGCGGCGGAATCTGGGGAAATGCGCCTCAGCATGTTGGCCTTGGAGTCCGCCTATCAACTTGGGTGGACCAGTTCAAGCGTGTGCGGCCTGTGTCACAGGTGGGCCTTGTGTATCGATCAGACACACTGCTGGAATCGGACTCAGTCGTGAAGACTCTGGAAGCCGAGGAGCGGCAGTGCCAAGCCGTACCTAGGCACGGACGCTCTGACTCCAGCGAGACAAAGATCCAGCATAATTGGTTCGCACAATCTGGCGATGCGAATAAGTCGTCGCGAAGGAACCGACGTCGAGTCGCTGTCGCCCAAGCTCAACTAGTTGTTCATCGGCCGTCGCGGTGAGCCGCGCTTTCAGTTCGCCTGCTTGTGCATTGTCAGCCGCCGCTTCTGGCGGCACCTGCGAACGGATTCGGCAGACCGCGGAGAATGAACCCTTCGTCTTACAAAAACCACTCAAAACCAGGCCTCGACTAACTGAACTACTCATCGGTCGCCAATCCATGCGAACCGTTTGCAACCATGGCTGCGTCGGTGATTGTCTTCGATCAGAAGTTTCCGGGCGGTTAATATCTTGAACGGTAGCCGGGTAGGGATGCTGGTGTCAGACCTCTAGACCGCCAATGACCACACCCAGGCCGGCCATCGTCATTGCGCCGGGCCGCGGGCGGCATGCCAATTGACCAGCGCTTCGCCCGCCCTGAGTTGACTCCGAGGGGCCCCCCGCTGCATTGATCCCTGCTAATTTAGTTCAAAGTCGCGGAAAATGGGATGGCCGAGCACGTGGTGGTAGAGGCTGAAACCGTTAAGGATTGGGCGGTCCAGCCGACGGATGACGGGCGCCGCAAGGCAGTTGTCTTCAAGCTGGAAGCCGGCAGCGCGGGGTACTCGTTTCCGCCCGACGATTTTGATCGGTTTGCCCAAAGCGTGATCGCCGAAGCGGGGAGGGGTACAGGAGACAAGGTTGCCGATGCAACACCGCCTCCCGTGAATGCGGGCCCGGCATCCGTGAGCGGGATCTCGATTGACGTCCATCCGGACGATAGTTCCTGCGCGCTGCTTGCGCTACAGGTTGGCGAGGTCCGGCAACTGTTTGCGGTCGACGCAACTACGCTACTTCAATCGTGCAAGGATTATTTGGAGCGGCGACGTAGCTCGCGAGCCGGCGGCTAGATGTGCTCGCTATGAGAGCGAAGCGAGCTCCGTCGAAGCGATCGCATTGCTAGGACATTCAGGCGCGATGATGATTGCCCGCACGCGTACCGGCGGCGCATCGATTCCCATGTATCGCTCCAGGCGGCGAAGGTAGTGGATCGTCATCGGCTTGATGATCGGCTGGCTTCCATAAAGCCTTCCATCCGCGGAATAGAGAAGGGTCTGTCCAACCGCCTCCCACTCGATAACGGATCGGTGCCAGCCCTGAGGCGAAACGTTGGCGATTTGAAGTCGACAGTCTTTCCGGACCCCATATGTCCAGGCTGGATCCGTATTGGCATCTGCCTTGTGCGTTTCAAATCCGTTCTTTTGGAGCAAGGAAGCAATGTCATCGTCGCCGGGATATGTCGACGAATGCGCACCGTAGCTCAGGATCTTGATAGAGATGCTGGCTACCAAGAGCGTGATGACGAGCGCGCTAAGTGTGGTTCTGTTCATTCGGTCTTATTCTTGCAAAGTAGATAAGCGAGACGGTCAAAATGATCGCCCATCCTGCTAGGGTTGCGCCTACTTGTCCGTGGATCAGATCGTAGTAGCGTGGCAAGACGCCAATAAAGCTTATTCGGATCACGTTTATCGCAATTGCCGCGCAACACGCCATTAAAATGGTCGCAGCGGTCCGTTTCGACCAAGCGCAATCATATGCCTTCACAAGCACCACGCCACACAGCAAAACGAGAGATAGATTTGTCAGCGATGAGCAAGCTGGCTCCAGGAACAATACGCCAGTGCCATCTGCGAAGGGAATCGAGTTGCCGTTGCTTTCCGTGCCGACAATCCAGCTGACCAGCTTGGCATCGGCTGCCAGAAGGTACTCGCTCACGGTGGCGAGAAGTATGCGGGCCCACAACATTGGAATGGTCATTGCACCAAGCACAGCTGCTGCTCGGCGCATCCGCGGCGGGGAGATCGGTGAGTATGCGAGGTATACCGCGATCCCCGTGAATGCCAGCCAACTCAGGGAAGGTATTGGCATCAGAAAGGCGGCCGAGGCCACGCCCGCGATCGCGAAGTCTGTCCCCCTGGCAGGCTGCCTTTCCGAGCGCGATAGCAACGATAACGCAACAAGGCCGGCTGCCCACATCACGACACTGACGTCAAAACTGTTGAACAGGGCAACCACCACGCCATCGCGATCGATGGCGTTGCTAATTCTCTCACTTATTCCGTTGGCGAAGCCAACGACGATAAGCCCGCAATAGAGGTCGCTGCGTGTAACCGATGTCCGCCAACCGTTGCCAAGGGTGATCCCGACCGACATCGTGCCTTTGCTCACTGCCACTGGATCTTCGCTCGGAAAAGCCAACTGCGGATGGGCCTCGCGACATCGACTCGCGTGCGCAACATTGCTGAGGGAGCCGAATGAACTACTTCTTGCTTCCCTTTGACCTGTTTCGATACCACAGGTAGCCGCCGATAACGAGGGCAGGCAACCCCACGCCGACCACAGGGCCGGGAGCGGAGTGACTGACACCGGGGCCCGACCCTTCTTTGGACGGTGGAAACCACGACGCCAATGCGAAGCAGGGTGCTGTCGTCAAGACGGTCAAGGCGCCAGCGCAAATCCACGACCTGTGATCTATCATTTTGCCGCTCCAAGAAATTCCGCCAGTAGAAAATACGCCTGCTGCCTCAGAAAACTACGATGTAATAGTCACTATGCACCGGACGTTCGTAGTATGATCACTAACCACTTCGATGTAGGATGCGATGTCCAGGTGTGGCCATGCGTGAGATGTGTATGCCGAGGCCTTTGCAGCTGCAGGTTAGTCAGCGATGTGTGACAATGCCGAAATGGGTGAGCTTTCCGACAACCCAATGAAGGCTAACCACCATCTCCTCTTGCGCCTTGTAACAGTGCGTAGGCTGACAGGCTTGCCGGCGGCGATTTCGCTTTCGCCAGTACGTTGATCAGCAATTCCATCTCGAGCGGAGTATCCACCCGGCCGTCACGCGAGACGGCACGGACGAGCCAGTCCGCGCTGTCTTCCGAGATGTAACCGACGGGCTTCTCCCGGGTGACGATATAGTCAGTCACCGCTTCGACGAAGAAGCCCGGCCATTCGGCGCACTGTTCGGCGCAGGACGAATGCAATGCAAAAAGCGCTTCGACCTCGGCGCGTGTGGCGACACCGTCGCGGAATACTTCGGCCCGCAAAAGCTGTACGTCGTCTGTCGTGATGCAGCCCTTCTTGGCCAGCCCGGCAACCGGCGCTGCAAGGATAAGCTCGCCCATCAGCCGTCCCCTTTCCTGCAGCCGTCTCGCACCATGGGCGATCCCTTGGGGGTTGGCGGCCGCTGGTCCAAATTATCGATCGCCTTCTGCAATGCGAAGACGGCACAAGGTCGAGACGAATCTCAGTCGATTGGGGGATGCTGTTCTACTCGCCAGTAGTGGGCCGCCGCGAGGGGAGGGGTGATGCGAATGCCGAGGATCAACATGCATTTGACAAGAACAGATCGAACCCGCTCGCGCCCCGCAGTCGCGATGCGCGTCAAGGCGACTGTGGCGGTGTGCCATCGGCCGTCGATCCACAATCCGCACAGCTGAGCCAAGCTTGCGGCGGTTCAGTTCACCTAGCCAACAAATGGCGGGGGTTGACCAGCGCCTTCACTTCCTCGGCCGTGTTGTGGCTGTTCCAACGCGACGACACGATCGTTGCCCCGCATCTTCTTGGTGCTTACACCGGCGGGGCTCCATCGGAGGAGCGATTCATTGGCTTTTGATGCCTCCCGTTTGGCCTCATGCCGCGTCAATCCAACAAGCATTTGGCCACCCATTTGAGCGGGAAGACCAAACACCCGGTCGAACACAGACCAGGTTCGACTCCACTGCTTGACCACGATGTAACGCATGCACGCCCCCCGACCTGTGCGAATTTGTCGGCAGCTGTAGCCAAATTCGGTGCCGACCCAGGCGATCAGAATAATCGCTGTCGAGAAGGCAGCGCAACAACGTCATTGAATAGATCGTTTGGTCTAGCTTGAATGGCTAGTTGAATGCCCAGAATTAAGGTGAAATGATCGTTGATTGCTGCGCGAAAAGGCAGCTCCAAGCGTCGGATGGGCCAAGATGATGCTGACGATCGTGATCTTCACTTTTGGCGCTTTGACGGGTATGGCCGTCACGATCGCGATCGGGTTTGTGGCTTCGGACGTTTCAGCCCCTCGGTAGCGCGGATCGAACCGGACTACCGACTTCAGCCGACCTTTGACCTGTTTCCATCTATGGAGCGTTGGTGCCTCGTGCGGCGACTAATTGGCGTTTGAATGCCCCAGGTCGGCGGGTCTTTGTGATGATCCTGACCTTCACTTCAGCGCCGTAGTGTCATCCTGCAAATTGTCTGCCGACTTCGACCGTCCGGCCGAAGGACGTCCGCAGCGTCGAACCTTCGTCGGGCAATTCCATTCTAGAGAATGAAGTCGCTCACCGTGATGGTCTTGAGGCCGGTCAGTTCGATCTGGAAGTCGGCCTTGGCATCGCCATTTATGTCGCCATAGATGATCGTTTTGTCGTTGGCTGTGCCAGCCGGATTGTAGAGACGCTCGATGAGCTGCCCGGGGGCGCTTGTAAAGTTGCCGGTGCCGCGCCAGCTGAACGCCTGGTTGCCGGCGACTTTGCTGTTGGCGTCGATCGCAGAGAGGTCAATCCTGTCTTGGCCATGCGTGAAATCAGTGATGACATCGCGCAGCCCTTGTCCGCGCGACGCGCTGTAGCTTCCATTGTTGATGAGGCCTGACTGACCGCCTGCAGAGTCGCTGATTGAGGTGAACACGAACACATCGGCACCGGCCCCGCCCGTAAGGATATCGGCGCCGAGCCCACCCGCCATGCGGTCATTGCCGCCATTGCCCCTGACCGTATCATTGCCGGCCAGGCCGCTGAAGATCTCTGCAAAATTGCCGCCGTTGAGCGTATTTGCGCCGGCTGTGCCATTGACGATCTCAACCGCGTCACCGATGGCGATCGATAGCGAGACCTGTGCATCGGGCGTACCGGGTACCCCTGCATCGTCGACGTTGACGGTGACGTCGAGCAGCGGGTTGGTTTCATAGTCAAGCAGCGCGCCTGCCTTCAGCCACAGCGTTGTACCGGTGATTTCGAACAGGTTGGCGTCGAGGCCGGATAGCGACAGTACATTGTTGCCGCCGTCGACGTCGCTTACCGCGATGTCGGCAACCTTGGTGTGCACCGCCGTCGAAGCGTTCTCGGCGATCCGACCCCTGATGTTGCTGAGGACTACTGCACTCGGAGCATCATTTACCTGGGTGAGGTCGAGCGAGGCGGTCGAGGAGGTGCTGATAGCACCGTCAGAGGCGGTGTAGCTGAAGCTTGCCGCGCTGTCGTCGTTGGCTGCCGGCGTGTAGGTCCAGCTACCGTTGCCATGATCGTGCAAGGTTCCGTTGCTGGTTAGCGTTAGCGTCAGCGCGGTGATCGAGGGGGGCGGCCCATCGATATCGGTGACGCCGGCCAGCAATTGCGCCGCAGTGATGAGATGGCCGCCACTATCTTCGGCGATGGCGCCGAGATCGACCGGGCTGGCAACCGGCGCATCATTGACCGGTGTGAGGTCGAGCGATGCTGTCGAGGAGGCGCTGAGGGCGCCGTCGGAGGCGGTGTAGCTGAAGCTTGCCGTGGTGTCGTCATTGGCTGCCGGGGTGTAGGTCCAGGTGCTATTGCCGTTGTCGAACAGCGTGCCGTTGCCGCTGGTCAGCGTCAGGGCTGTGATCGAGGCTGCCGGCCCGTCGATATCGGTGACGCCGGCCAGCAATTGCGCTGCCGTAATGAGGTGGCTGTTGTTATCTTCAGCGATGGCGCCGAGATCGACCGGGCTGGCAACCGGCGCATCATTGACTGGCGTGATGTCGAGCGAAGCGGTCGACGAGGCGCTGAGAGTGCCGTCGGAGGCGGTGTAGCTGAAGCTTGCCGCGGTGTCGTCATTGGCTGCCGGAGTGTAGGTCCAGGTGCTATTGCCGTTGTCGAACAGCGTGCCGTGGCCGCTGGTCAGCGTTAGCGCAGTGATCGAGGCTGCCGGCCCGTCAATATCGGTGACGCCGGCCAGCAATTGAGCCGCGGTTATGAGGTGCCCGCCGCTGTCCTCGGCGATGGCGCCGAGGTCGACCGGGTTCGCCAGCGGCGCATCATTGACCGGAGTGAGGTCGAGCGAAGCGGTCGACGAGGCGCTGAGGGCACCGTCGGAGGCGGTGTAGCTGAAGCTTGCCGCGGTGTCGTCGTTGGCTGCCGGCGTGTAGGTCCAGGTGCTATTGCCGTTGTCGAACAGCGTGCCGTGGCCGCTGGTCAGCGTCAGCGCAGTGATCGAGGCCGCCGGTCCGTCGATGTCGGTGACGCCGGCCAGCAATTGCGCCGCGGTAATGAGGTGGTCGCCGCTATCTTCGGCGATGGCGCCGAGATCGACCGGGTTGGCAACCGGTGCGTCATTGACCGGGGTGAGGTCGAGCGAGGCGGTTGAGGAGGCGGTGAGGGTGCCGTCGGAGGCGGTGTAGCTGAAGCTTGCCGCGCTGTCGTCGTTGCCTGCCGGCGTGTAGGTCCAGGTGTCGTCGCCATTGTCAAGCAAGGTTCCGTTGCCGCTGGTCAGCGTCAGCGCGGTGATCGAGGCAGCCGGTCCGTCGATATCGGTGACGCCGGCCAGCAATTGCGCGGCAGTGATGAGATGGCCGCCGCTGTCTTCGGCGATGGCGCCGAGATCGACCGGGCTGGCAGCCGGCGCGTCATTGACCGGAATGAGGTCGAGCGAAGCGGTCGAGGAGGCGCTGAGAGTGCCGTCGGAGGCGGTGTAGCTGAAGCTTACCGCGCTGTCGTCGTCGGCAGCCGGCGTGTAGGTCCACGTGCCGTCATGGTTGTCGATCAGCGTTCCGTTACCGCTATCCAGCGTCAGGCCCGTGATGGTGACTGGAACGTTGAAGACGACGTCGACCCAATAGTTGTTCGCGTTGAAGGTTTGCCCCGGGAAGGTTGCGTCTGGGCCATAGGCATAGACGCCGGCAGCGGCCGGCGCAGAGAGTGGACCCTCGGTCAGCGGATCATCGAAATAGCCCGGACCAGCCGAATAGTTCCCGCTTGTGTGATAGGACGCGACATACGTTGTTCCGGCGGTAATGGCGACCGGTGTCGCGAAGCTGACCTGCTGCCAGCCGCTTGGCGTCTCGTCGGTGAATGTAGCGGTGGCGAGCAGCGTACCGTCTGCGGTCCATAGGCTGGCCACATGTGGGCCCGTATTTTCCGGTCCCTTGTAAAATTGCAAGCCACTGATGCTTCCGTCTGCAGATGCAGTGAACTGGACCCCGAGTTCGACGGAATCCGGATCATCGACAGATACCAGATCTGGTACCGAAGTCGGACTGAAAAGGCCTTGATTCGCTGGCGCGGTCGCTGCCAGAAGTTGCGCCGCAGTGATGATATAACTGCCGCTGTCTTCGGCAATAGCGCCGAGGTCGACCGAAGAAGCGCTTACCGCTCCCGTATCGCTGTCCATATCTTTTTGCCCCAAAACGCCCAATAGCCCAAGAGGTGATGACCATCGCATTGCAGGGTCGAGCGAGTCAGGTTGCTCATTCGGCGTAGTCAGCTAAGTAAAGACTTCGGCACCTACGCCTTTGTGAACAATATCGTCGATTGACTGGAAGGACCCCCCTCCGTTTGATGGCAGTTGGTCGTCACAGGAGATGCCGCGCTCGACTCGCTTTGAGGTGCACGCACACGCAGGTGCTCAGCCTCGGCGCACGGTGCTCCTGATCGAGCCGCGTCACACGCTGCGAGATCGCGGGGCGGGGCAAGCGATCGTTGTTTCCTGCCATTGACTGAATTCTTGGTAGCCAAAATGCGCACCTCGAACTCTGCGCCGTGCACGCGCTTGACACCGTCGATCAGCTCCAGCACCGAGCACCAATCGCCGCAGCCGCAATTTGGCGACGAGGTTGCCACCGTCGTTGCGAAGCCTGGCGAGCGCCAGCCGGTGTGCCGCAGCGAGGTCGGATACGCGGCGCAGTCGCGGATGCCGGTGCAAAGCAATCTGGTCCTGTGATTTGGCAATATGTCCTGCCGAAAAGACGAGAGCTGTCCTTGTAACGCCGACCAACCGATATCATTCGCGCCAAGATTCCTCTGCCAACGCACAGTCAGCCGGTCACTTCCTGTCTATCGTTATTTTCCAGTGGCTTAGCTTCATCCTCTATCCCAGATGACGCGACTACCCGGGTGATCAGCAAGATGGTCGCCTACAACCGGCATCATCACATCGGGGGATGGTCTCCCCGATCCGTACCAACTTTTGAAGAGTGGTGCAGACGGATTGGTACAGTTTGCCGACGCGCAAAAGCTGGCAGGATCAGCGTCCAAATACAAAGTCAGAAGCTCGACTCAGAGTTGCACCAAACCACTTGCCCGGGAATCGTCATGACGCACCCTCACGAAATCGCCTTCATCGACCCCGCCATCACGGACATCGACGCGCTGCTGTCTGGTCTCAGGCCAGATGTCGAGGCGATCATATTGTCGCGGACCGACCCGGCCGTCGCGCAGATGGCGCGGGCAGTGGAGCGGCAGACCGACATTGGCGCCATCCATGTGATAGCGCACGGCTTGCCCGGTGAAGTGAGCTTTGCGGCGGGCGCGTTGTCGGTCGAGACGATCGACGACGAGGCGGCAGGGCTCCGCGACCTGGGTGCAGCGCTCGGAGCGGGGGGCATCCTATCCATCTGGGCCTGCCACACCGGCGCTGGCGAGCGTGGTGATGCCTTTACCGACATGCTTGCCAAAACAACCGGCGCTCGTGTTGCGACCGCCGGCGTTCTCGTGGGCGCTACAGCGCGGGGCGGACGGTGGGCGCTTGATCGCGGCGTTGGTGCCGCCCGCTCGCCGCTCACGGCCGAAGGCATGGCCACCTACGCCGGCGTCATGGCGACGTTCAATGGGACGAACGGCAACGACACCGCCAACGCAACGACGGGAACCCTGACTGGGTTCTCAGGCGGCACGGTTCTCGAGCTCCAGGACAGCACGGGTGACGTCTTCAACGGGGGCAACGGCGCCGACACGATCGTCGCGGGCGCTGGCGACGACACGATCAACATAGCCAATGGCCAATTCGTCACTGGCGAGTCGATCACCGGCGGCGCCAACACCGCTAGTGGCAATCGTGACCAGATCGTCCTGACCACCACCACTGGCACGACGGTCGATTTCTCGGTTGGTACCGTTCTCGGTGTCGAGACGCTGACCGGCAGCACCGGCAGCGACACTGTCACCATGACGGCCGCGCAGCTTGCGGGGTTCAGCACGGTCAATCTCGGCAACGGCACAGACGTGCTCAACGTCGTGGCCAACGGCAACATTTCCGCGCTCACGTTGCCGAGCCTGACCAGCGTCGAGACCGGCAACCTCACGGGCACTTCCGGCACCGACACGGTGACGCTCACCGGCGCTCAGCTCGACGCGATCATCATTGGCTCTGGCACCATCAATCTCGGTTCGGGTTCCGGTGATACGATCAACCTGACCTCGGCCTCGGCCGACCTCAACAGCCTGGCCACCAACAACAACTCCATCCAGGGCGTCGAGGCGATCTCGTTCGCCGGTGCCGCGGCGGGGGTGACGCTCTCGCTCAGCGCCCAGACTGAAGGCTTTGCCATCACCGGCAGCGCCCAGGCCGACACCATCACCGGCGGGACCGGTGCCGATACCATCGACGGTGGGGCGGGCGACGATACCATCAACCTGGCCAGCGGCCAGTTCGTCAGCGGCGAATCGATCCAGGGCGGCGCCAATACCGCGAGCGGCAATCGCGACCAGATCGTCCTGACCACTACCGGGATGACAGTCGACTTCTCGACCGGCACGGTGGCGGGCATCGAGACGCTGACCGGCAGCACCGGCAACGACATTGTCACCATGACGGCTGCGCAGCTTGCAGGACTCAGCACGGTCAATCTCGGCAACGGCACCGACGTGCTCAACGTCGTGGCCAACGGCAACATTTCCGCGCTCACGCTGCCGAGCCTAACCAGCGTCGAGACCGGCAATTTGACGGGCACTTCCGGCACCGACACGGTGACGCTGACGGGCGCCCAGCTTGACGCCATTCTTATTGGCTCGGGCACGATCAATCTCGGTTCCGGCAGTGGCGATACGATAAACCTGACCTCGACCTCGGCTGACCTCAACACGCTGGGTGCAACCAACAACTCGATCCAAAATGTCGACACGATCTCGGCGTCCGGCGCGGCGGCGGGCGTGACGATCACGCTAAGCGGTCAGACCGAAGGCTTCACGATCACCGGCAGCAACCAGGTCGACACGATCACGGGCGGTTCCGGGGCCGACACGATCGACGCCGGCGGCGGCGACGACACCATCAACATCGCCAACGGCCAGTTCGTCGGCGCCGAGTCGATCCAGGGCGGCGCCAACACCGCCAGTGGCAACCGCGACCAGATCGTCCTGACCAGCGCCAGCGCGACCGTCGATTTCTCGACCGGCACAGTGGCTGGGATCGAGACGCTGACCGGCAGTGCTGGAAACGACACTGTCACCATGACGGCCGCTCAGCTTGCGGGGTTCAGCACGATCAATCTCGGCAGCACGCTGCTTACAACCGACGTGCTGAACGTCGTGGCCAACGGCAACATTTCCGCGCTCGCGCTGCCGAGCCTGGCCAGCGTCGAGACCGGCAACCTCACGGGCACTTCCGGTACCGACACGGTGACGCTGACGGGCGCCCAGCTTGACGCCATTCTTATTGGCTCGGGTACGATCAATCTCGGTTCGGGTTCCGGCGATACGATCAACCTGACCTCGGTTTCGGCCGACCTGAACAGCCTAGCAACGAACAACAACTCCATCCAGGGCGTCGAGGCGATCTCGTTCGCTGGCGCCGCGGCCGGCGTGACGCTCAACCTGAGCGCCCAGACCGAGGGCTTTGCCATCACCGGCAGCGCCCAGGCCGACACCATCACCGGCGGGACCGGTGCCGATACCATTGACGGTGGGGCGGGCGACGATACCATCAACCTGGCCACAGGCCAGTTCGTCAGCGGCGAGTCGATTCAGGGCGGCGCCAACACCGCCAGCGGCAATCGCGACCAGATTGTCCTGACCACGACCGGTATGACGGTCGACTTCTCGACCGGCACTGTGGCGGGTATCGAGACGCTGACCGGCAGCACCGGCAACGACACGCTCACCTTGAGCGCGTCGCAGTGGGCGGGGTTCAGCACGATCAATCTCGGCAACGGTACGGATGTGCTGCATGTCCTGGCGAACGGCGATATCAGCGGATTGCTCACGCCAGTTGCAACGCTCGAGACCGGCGATCTCGTCGGCACGACCGGAACCAATACGATCACGCTCACGGGTGCTCAGCTCAATGCGATCCTCGCTGGCTCGGGCACGATCAATCTCGGTTCAGGTTCCGGCGATACGATCAACCTTACGTCGACATCGACCGAGCTCAATACGCTTGGTGCAACGGACGCATCGATCCAGGGCGTCGAGGCGGTTTCGGCGTCCCTCGCCGCGGCTGGAGTGACAATCAATCTGGCCGGCCAGACCGAAGCCTTCACCATGACAGGCGGCGCCTTTGCCGATACGCTCACGGGTGGAGCCGGCGCTGACATCATCGACGGCGACCTTGGCGCAGACTCATTGTCTGGCGGAGCCGGCAACGACATCATCACCTATGACCGCCTGGACAGCCTGATTTCCGGTGGTGCGAACACCGATACGCTGGTGGTCAACGGTGCTGCGACGATCAACCTGTCGTTGGCGGACCAGAGTTCCGGCGACACCGCGAATGTCAGCGGCTTCGAGAACGTCGATGCGAGCGGCTCGAGCGTGGCCGTCACCCTCACCGGCGACGGCAACAACAACGTGTTCACGGGCGGTGCCGCGGCCGACACGATCGACGGCGGGGCCGGCGACGACACCATCAATGTCTCTGACGACGAGTTTGTCGCCGGCGAGTCAATACAGGGTGGAGCCAATTCGGCCAGTGGCACGCGCGACCAGATCGTGCTCACGACCAGCGGCAGCACGATCGACTTCTCGGTCGGCACAGTAGCAGGTATCGAAACCCTCACGGGAACCTCGGGCAGCGACAACATAACATTGACGGCCACGCAGTGGGCCGGATTGGCCACGATCAATCTTGTCAGCGGGACCGACGCAATCGACATTCTTGCGACCGGCAACATTTCTACGCTTGGCACGCCGACGATGACCAATGTCGATGCGAGCAGTCTTGTCGGCACGGCCGGCAATGACTCTATCACGCTCACCGGCGCCCAACTGAACGCGATGGTCACCGGCAACGGCGTGATCGATCTGAACAATGGCACCGATACGATTAATCTGACCTCGACCTCTACGGATCTCAACACGCTTGGCGATAACTCGATCTTGGACGTCGAGGCGATATCGGCCAGCAGCGCCGCCGCCGGGGTGACGATCAACCTATCCAATCAAACGGAGACCTTCAGCATTACAGGTAGCGGCCTGGCCGATGTAATCGTCGGTGGACAGGGTGCCGATGTGCTGAATGGCGGGGCAGGCAACGACATTATCACCTACGAGAGCGACGACACCTCGATTGCCGGAGGCGGCGATATCGATACGCTGGTGATCAACAGCGCGGTCACGATGAACTTGTCACTAACCGACCAAAGTTCCGGCGACTCCGTCAATGTCAGCGGCTTCGAGAACATCAATGCGAGCACGTCCGACGCGGCCGTCAACCTGACGGGGAGCAGCGCGGCGAACGTGCTGGTCGGCAGCGCGTTTGGCGACATACTGTCAGGCGGATTGGGCGACGACACGATCACCGGTGGTGCAGGCAACGACGCTATCGATGGCGGCGCTGGCACGGGTGACACCGCTGTCTTCAGCGGAACACGTGCCAACTACAGCATCGTCTTGGCCGGTTCGACCTATACGCTCACCGACAATCGCGCTAATTCTCCCACGGGCACTGACAGCGTGACCAATGTCGAGAACTTCCAGTTCTCCGACGGCACGGTTAACGCCGCGCAGCTCAACCCATCGGTAGCGAACAAGATCGCCATCGAGAACATGAAGCAGGGCAATTCGGAAGACGAGTGGGGCATCGACGGCTCCGGCAGCGCCAACATCCAGGGTTTTGCGACCCAGATCAGCAGCAACATCGGGGAGACGGTCGACTTCAAGATTGCGACAGATTCCACCCACTACCGCATCGATATCTACCGTCTCGGCTACTATGGCGGCGACGGTGCCCGCAAGGTAGCGTCGATCGACAAATCGCTCACCAGTGCACAGATACAGCCGCATCCAATCGTCGACATGTCACGCGGGTTGATCGACGCCGGGAATTGGTCGGTCTCGGCGAGCTGGGGGATTCCGGCGGATGCAGTCTCCGGCGTTTATTTCGCCAAGCTGGTTCGCGAGGACGGTACCGAGGGTGCGAGCATCATTCCCTTCATCGTCCGGGACGACGCTTCCACCAGCAACATCGTCTTCCAGACCTCCGATACGACGTGGCAGGCCTACAATGAGTGGGGAGGGGCCAGCCTCTATTTTGGCGAAGTTCCGGTCGATCCAGCGGATATGATCGGCTACATGCCGCCTACCTGCGGCTGCGGTATCAATGCGATCGGCCGCGCAACGGCAATCAGCTACAATCGTCCGATCGTGACGCCTACAAGTGTTGCGGGCGGCGCGCACGATTTTGTTTTCGGGGTGGAGCGCTCGGCTATCAACTGGCTCGAGCAGAACGGCTATGACGTCTCCTATATTTCCGGAGTCGACACGTCGCGGTCCGGAAGCCTGCTTCTAAACCACGATGCCTTTCTCTCGGTGGGACATGACGAGTACTGGTCGGGAGACCAGCGCGCGAATGTCGAGGCGGCGCGAGACGCCGGGGTAAACCTTGCATTCTGGAGTGGCAACGAGGTCTATTGGAAAGTCCGGTGGGAAACCAGTATCGACGGTAATGGCACGCCGTATCGGACGATGGTCTGCTACAAGGAAACTTGGGGCGGAACACCCGATCCAAGTGCCACGAGCACCGGCACGTGGAGAGACCCGCGTTTTGTCGACCCAGGACAGAAGCCAGAGAACGCGCTCACCGGCACCATGTTCACTGTGGACAGCTACCGGGCCGACACGATCACGATTCCCTATGACTACTCGAACCTCCGGTTCTGGAGAAACACGGACGTAGCCGATCTGCAGCCAGGCCAGACCGCATCGCTGGTACCCAATCTGCTTGGCTATGAGTGGGACTCGGACGTTGAAAACGGCTTCCGGCCTGCCGGCCTGATCAACATGTCGCTATCGACCGTGTCGGTGAACACCTACATGCGCGACTATGGGACCTCGATCGGTCCGGCTGATGTGACCCATAGCCTGACGATGTACCGCGCGGAGAGCGGCGCGCTGGTGTTTGGAGCGGGCACCGTGTTCTGGTCATGGGGCCTCAGCTCCCAGCACGACGGCCAGCAGACACCGACGGATCCAAATGTCCAGCAGGCCATGGTGAACATGTTCGCCGACATGGGCATCCAGCCGACGACGCTGGACGCGAGCCTGATCCTTGCCACGCAATCGACCGACACGACCAAACCTACTTCGACCATCACGTCACCGACCCTCGGCGCCGCCTTTGTCGAGGGCCAGAAAGTAACGATCACTGGCACTGCGCAGGATTTCGGCGGCGGCATCATCGCAGGCGTTGAGGTGTCCACGGATGGCGGACTGAGCTGGTGGAAAGCTGCGGGCCGCGAGACCTGGAGCTATAGCTGGAACGTGCAGGCGAGTGGGACATACACGATCCTGTCTCGCGCGGTCGATGACAGCCTCAATCTGGGCACACCGTCCGCGGGGGCGCAGGTGACAGTCAACTTGCCCTCGACGTCGAGCCTTTGGACGCTGGCTAAAAAGCCGGGAGTCGAGACGGCGTTGGATCGTGACGAAGTGACGCTCGGGGTTCGCTTCCAAGCAGCGACCGGGGGCTTCGTAAACGGCATCCGCTTCTACAAGGGGTTCTACAATGTTGGCGCCCACGAGGTCGATCTGTGGACCTCGACAGGAACGCTTTTGGCCAAGGGTGTCTCCGTGGGCGAATCCCTCTCGGGCTGGCAGACGGTGACGTTCTCGTCTCCGGTGCATATCTCTGCCGGAACGACGTACGTGGCTTCATATCATACGGATGGATATTACTCCCTAGACGCGAATTACTTTGCTTCGACTTATCAAAATGGCCCTCTTACAGTTCTGCCCAATGGCGGCGTCTACATTTACGGGGATGCGGGCCTGTTTCCGACCAATGCTTCCTCTACCAACAGCTATCTGGTGGACGTGGTCTTCAATCCGGATCCGAACAACGCGCCGACCGCAACTGATGACTCCGGGTTCTCGGTCGGCAAGGACGGGACATTGGCAATCCCGTTCACCGCATTGACAGCCAACGATACCGATCCGGACGGAAATGCGCTGACGGTCACGGCCGTCGGAAACGCGACCAACGGAACGGTGACGCTCGACGCGCAGACGGGCAACGTTCTTTTCACGCCGAATGCCGGATACAGTGGCCCGGCGAGTTTCTCCTATACAGTTTCGGATGTGCTGGGCGCTTCCGATACGGGGAATGTTGCCCTCACTATTGTGCCGGCTCCTGACGGCGTGTCGTTGTTCCAAAGCAGCGAAGGGTCGTCGGCCCCGGTTTTCAACGACGGCACTGGACTCGAACTGGGGATGAGGTTTACCGCTTCTAACCTGGGTACCATCACCGGCATACGCTTCTACAAGCCGGCCGGCGCTGTCGGAACGCATACAGGTTCGCTGTGGTCCTCTACGGGAACTCTGCTTGCGACCGTCACTTTCAGTTTCGAGTCGACAAGCGGTTGGCAGACCGCAACATTCTCCAACCCAGTGCAGATCACGCAAGGCACGACCTACATCGCATCCTACCACACCTCGGGAGCTTATGTTGCGACTGCGAACTATTTCACGACCGACCACACCAGGGGGGCGTTGACCGCTCCGACATCCACGGCGAACGCAGCAAACGGCCTCTTCGTCTACTCTTCGGTCAATAGTTTCCC
>Ga0070665_100001949_pt1 | contig 23258 bp, 17 predicted proteins | sample KBSS13metaG_FD_65862 | JGI IMG/M metagenome (GOLD analysis project Ga0070665, IMG submission 65862) | Switchgrass rhizosphere microbial communities from Kellogg Biological Station, Michigan, USA - KBS S1-3 metaG | ecosystem: Host-associated > Plants > Roots > Rhizosphere > Soil ... | reverse complement strand
CGCGCGGCCAAAAAGCGGCAGGTGCTGGTGACTCTCGTTGCGAATCAATCGATCTATATTCCCAAGTCCGAGTTCATTAACCAGATCCTGGCGCCGCAGGGGCAAAACATGGCCGATCGCAAGATTGTCGAGCTGTCGACGCCGGGTGATCTGGTTGTCACGGCCGACATCCCGCTGGCCGCGGACCTGGTGGCCAAGGGAGTGCAAGCACTCAACCCTCGCGGCGAGCTCTACACGGCCGACAATGTCGGCGAGCGGCTGGCGATGCGAAATCTGGTGGACGACATGCGCGGCGGCGGCCGCACGATGCGCGGACCAAGCGGAATCACCACGCGCGATCGGCAGGCCTTTGCGAATCAACTCGACCGCTGGTTGAGCGCGGCGAAGAAGTGACGCGGCGGCATTTGTAGGTCACGCACCCCGTGCGTGACGCAACGCAACCTAACAGCACTCTATCACGCACGGGGTGCGTGACCTACGGGCCGTTGGATGAAGGCCGCGCCGCGACTCCCTCTCCCGCCGCACCCAGAGGGTACCCGGGGTTGGGGCGCCGGCTGATGCGCGTTGGGGTTTTCAAACTAGCGACGTCTCTGCGTGGCGCCGGCCCTCATCCGGTTCGCTAACGCGAACCACCTTCTCCCGAGGGGCGAAGGGTCTCAGATCTACGCAGTCGAAATCTTCACAATTTACCGCTATCGCGCCGTGGCGAAGGCTGGTTGGCGTCTTCGGCGTTCGGCCAGGCTGGTATCGATTGAGAGGTCCATCGTCACGATCCAGCGGCCGCTGGCGTCGGCCTCGACCATCCAGTGCGGCTGCACGACGACCGACTGATGAACGAGTTCAAAGCCTCCTTCGGACTGGCTCACGGTTTCGACCGGATAGGTCCACAGGCCGCAGGGACGAGAAGACTTCAGCCCGACGTCGATGCCAAGATATTCGTCGACCATGCCGATCGCCGTGGCGTCGCGCAGGTCGAGGTGGGCGCCGAGGTGACCTAAGCGGCGGCGATCGCCATCGTAGAAATAGCGATCATCGCAATTGCTGGGCAAGCCGGCGAAATTGAACTCAACTGAGAAATGGAACTGCTGGCCCGGCGGCAGCCCTTCGAGCTGGTACGCGATTTCGAGATTCGAGCTGCCGGCTTCGAGGGTGATGCCCTTGGTGATCTTGATCGGATGGCCCCAGGCGTTCCCTTGCCGGCTGAGCTGCACCTGAATGCGATCCGGATTGCGACGCAGCCGGGCCTCGTAGGTGCCGGTGGCAAAGTCGCCGCGCTCTTGCGTTCGTCCGCCGGCCAACGCCGAGATCGTCACGTCCTGGTCGTAGAAGTGATCGACCAGGCTCTTCCGCGGATAGGTGTCGTACTGCAAACGCTCGTTCAGGTCGGGCTGCTTGAAGACCACACGATCGTGGATGCTGCCGACGCCGTGGTCGCTCGCGCCGGCGCCTGCCAGCACTTTGCGATGATAGGCCTCGGGCTGGCGCGCGAGCGTCGCCAGTAGGTTGTGGCAAATCTCGCGAACGTCGAGCTCATAAATCAAACCGCCGCGCCAGGGCCGGATGAGCGTGGCCAGCTTGTCGTTGGCCAGGTAGACCTCTTGGCGCGCGTCGAGGTTGTAATCGCCGACGGCCGCCTCGATCCAAGTATCGGCGCGCCCGGCTGCCCGATCGAGCAGATTGTCGGCGGCAATCAGGCCACGATAAACAGCGTTGCGCAAGTGGGGAAGATAAATCCCGCCGAACGCGCCGTGCCAATACGTGCAATTGCATTGCGAGCGATAGAGCTCGGTGCGAGCTTCTTCGATGAGGCGGCGATTCTGGCCCTGCGCTTCGGCCTCGGCCAGCCGGCGGCTGACCATCAGCATTCGCGTATACATTTCGTCGGCCTCGGGATACTTCACTTTGAAGTTCCGCCAGAAGCCGCCGCGGACGAACCGCGAGAGCGAAGGCCAGCGTGGGTCGTGCTCCAGGTCATGCCGCAGGCGCTCGTACTCCATCAGCTGTGCGCTGGGGAGCGCCCATTCGGTCATTTCGCGGTAGCTGCTGTCCGGCAGGTAGATCTTGCCGTTGGGCGGAACGTTGTCGATCGCTTCGGCCAGGGTCGTGGTGCGCAGCCAGTCTTCGTTGGCCACGAGCGCTGAGAAGAAGCGATGCAACCAGCCATCCTGATAAACGTGGCGGAATGTTTCCGGCCACGAGCCGAACTTCTCGCCGTCATCGCCAAACACCACCACAGCGTCCGGTCGTCGCTCGGCGATGCCGCGCAGATAGTCGATCGTCGCTTGTGGTTCCTGGAATGGAATCGTGTAGCGCAGCCGTTCGCTGCCAGGGAAGACAGCCAGAATCTCGCCGTCGTTCTCGCTGATGAAGTAGCCATCGAGGTGTTCCGGCGCCACTCCGGCGTTGCGGAAATGGAAGTCGTCAAGCACGGTGTACTCGATGCCCGCTTCGACTAACTCGCTGACCATGGTTGGTTCCCAGACTCGCTCTGGGATCCACATGCCGCGAACCTTTCCGCCCAGGCGACCTTCGAGCCATTTGGTGTAGGTGCGGATCTGGCCGATGCAGTCTCGCTTGGGGATCATCGAGAGGATCGGCTCGTAGTAGGCGCCGCCAACGATCTCGATCCGTCCGCCGGCGACCAACTCGGCCAATTCATCGAGATATTCCGGATGGCGCGCTGCCAGCCATTCCATCAGCGATCCGCTGGTGTGCAAGCCAATCCGCAGCGACGGGTACTGGCGAAAGACTTCCAAGAACGGGCGATAGCTCTCTTGAAAAGCCTGCTCGATGACGCCGTCGAAGTTGCCGATCGGTTGATGATTGTGCAGTACCAGCGCGAGGCGAATGGTGTTTGGCATGGCGGGGAGCCGAGTCCTTGTTTGATACCGAGGCAACTAACGGGCCAAGTGAGAAACGCCGGTCTCCGCGATTCCGGGGCTTCCGATGGTCGCCCTTGGCCTGTGGTTAGGTAGCCCTCAATAAGAGAGTCCGTTGGTGCGTCCTTCACGCACGGGGATCCTGCCGACGCGAATCAGGCAACCGGACCTACGGTCGCCGACGGCAGTCGATCAGTCTCTCGCGCGTTTTGTCCAAATAGTCAGGGCGTGCAGTGCGCTACATTGGGCGATTGTGCGGCTGCGTGCTTCCGTGCGGCGTGCGTCCGTGCAAACTTCGGCGTGAGCGAATCAGAGCATCGGATGAGACAGTTCCGACGACCAAGCTTCCGTTTTACCTACTTTGACTGACTGGCACAAAATAGCTGATCGGTTCAGTGTCGCTGACCGCTTCAGTATTACTGACCGGTTTAGTCTTAAAGTGGGATAGGGAAACCGCTTCGGCGCAGAATAATCTCAATGCTCCAGTGATAATGGCTATGCGGCTTGCTGTCAAAGGGACTGTGCGGAAGATGTCAATTTCGGCAGCGATTTTCGCGCCAAGAGCGCCCAGTGCGGGCGCGAGACGGGCCGCAGCAGGCCCCGTCAATTCGAAGGCGCCGAATGGTGTGGATCGCACGAATGTAGTCATCACGGGCCCCGTGATGACATGCGCTGCCGAGTGATCGAGCTATCGCACTACCGGCCAAAAAAAGGCGTTGTTCGATCAATCAAGATTGACCGAACAACGCTTGTGCGAAGCTTTGCCAGAGGCTGTCGTCACAGGGCCCGTGACGACTACATTGGAAACGACACGGATCCAACCGGCTACTGCCCGCCGGCCTCGTCCCCCGGCTTCTGCTCTTCTTTCGGCGGCGGTAGGTGGGCGTCGTCTTTGACGCTGACTGAGCCGAAGAAGCCGATCATCATTTCGTGCCAGGTTTGTGGTCCCCAGCGAACGGTGTCGCTCGGGTCGGGATTGGCGACGTTGTCTTCCGAGTTATCGAAGTGGGCCGTGCATTCCAGCGTAGTGCCGGACGGCAGCAGTTTCGGCTCGGCCAAGGTGTAGCGGAGCTGCCAGTTGAAGTCGTACTTCGGCACGTCGAGCAGCACCTCGCTCTTGCCGTCCGGGTATTTCGCCACGTAGCGGAACGCCTTGCCGCGGAGGTGCATGTGAGGCGACATCCAGAGTAGCATTTGGTCGCCGCGGATCATGCTCTGCGAATGGACTTCGTAGTTGCCGTCTCCGGCCGGAATGGCGAAGGAGCGATTCATGGCCGCCCCGCCGTGCGAGCGTTTCTTCACGGTCTTGGGATCGGCGAAGACCACGCCGACGTAGCTCTGGTCTTCTTGCGCTACCCCGTTGGGCGTGTAGTGCATCTGGAAGACAAGCTTCGAACCTTTGGGGACAAACGTCGCTACACCGGGCTCGTTGACGGTGCCCATGCTGCCGGGGACGTACGCCGTGAGACCGGCTCCGCGCCCTTCGAGCCCTGCCCCGCGACCGCCTCCGCCGCCGAGCGGGCCACGGCCTCCGCGACCACCTTCAGGTCGACCTTCGCCCCCTTTTTCGGCGCGGCGTTCACGGAATTCGGCGATGCGCTTGCGGGCCGTTTCAGGGTCGCCGCCGTCGCGCTTGCCGCCGCCACCGCCGAGCGCGCCGCCAAACAGGCGGCTACCGAGTTGGGCGACCATCTCCGGCTCGAGCACGAAGACGATGATGTGATGGACGACCGCGCGGTTGCCGGCGCGAGCTTCGGCCATTTGTATCCACTTGTCCTCGGTCCAGCCTGGATCGACGACGATATGCTGATAGTCAACCACGCCCTCGGCCGGAACTTTGAATGGCCGGGGCATCTTGACCACCTGGTCTGGCTCGCTGATCTGCCAGCCGTCGGCAAATTCGCGCGGCTTGGGCAGGTCGGCCTCGTTCCCCTTTGGGCAGCCGTTGTCGATCCAGGTATAGAGCAGCTCTTTTTCCTTGTCGCTGAGCCGCGTGTCGTTCGAGAAATGGCCGAACTCCGGATTGGCCGACCACGGCGGCATCCGCTTCTCTTTGACCACTTCGCGGATCATGTCGGCCCAGCCGACGACTTCTTCGTAGTCCTGCAGCGCGAACGGGCCGATCTCGCCTGGGCGATGGCAGAAGACGCAGCGATCCTGCAACAGCCCGGCGATTTGCTTGGTGTACGTCACCTCACCATGCGCGGCGACCTTGGGCTTGCGGCCGATCAGGCAGCCGAGGGCCTGCGTCTCGGGCTGCGAAACTTCCTTGCCGGCGAGCAACTCCGTGAGGGCCTCGCCTAGGTCGCTGCGGTTGATTTTGCTTTTGGCGTAACCGCTGCTGGACCCCTGGCCGTATTGATCATCGATCCGGCCGCGGTAGCGAATCTTGCGATCAGCGTCCAAGACATAGACGGACGGGTTGCGCTCGACGCCGAACTTATCGGCCACGGCCTGGTCTCGGTCCTTGAGCAGCGGGAATGTGACGCCATGCTTATGGGCAAAAGCCGTCATATCGGTCAGCGAGTCTTGATGGTTCGCGTCGACCGCGATGAACGCCACGCCCTGCTTGGCAAACTCGGCGTTCAGCTCTTCCAAACGCGGGGCGTAGAGCCTGGCCAGCGGGCAATCGACCCCCAGGAACGCCACCACGGTCAGCTTTTTGCTGGCGGTCAGCTCATCGAACGAGCGGTCCTTGCCGTGCATGTCCGGGAGGGTGAACTTTTCGACCGTCGCTGGCGCCGCGGCTTTGGCCGGCGTGGCGTCTGCGGCCGTCGCGGGTTGCGATGACCAGCCGAGGAAGAGGGCGCCAAATGCGAGGGCCGCCAGTGGCGAGCCGATGCGGGGGCGACAGAACGTCATAGCCGGAACTCCTGAATTGGCCTGGGATTCCTGAGAGAAATGCCGAGAACTCGGACAGGCGCGCCACCGCCCTACTCCTATAACCCCGGCCGGGTGGTTTTGTTTCAGAACTTTTATTCTGTTTTTTGGCCGGGACGGCCCTGCGGCCGGTTCGCTGCTATCGCAGCGCGTTGGATGGCCCGCTTCCGTTGGTCGCTGGCGATTGTAAGCCGCAGGCAACTCGCAATGGGAAATCCAACAAAACCCTTCGCCCTTCGGGAGAAGGTGGTTTGCGTTAGCAAACCGGATGAAGACAGAGAACCGCTAGTCGGGCTCGACCACACTTATTCACCGGAAATTAGCGGCGATCAGTGTTTCCATATGCTTTGCCTTTCCGTGCCGTCATGCCTAGGCGGTTCATCCGTCCTGGAATCTTGGCGAAGAGCGCTCGCTGGCGCTTCAAGCGAGTGATAAACAAACGCGCCGGCGCGAGGTGGCCTCGCGTCGGCGCGTGGAATGACACACAAACGTTTTTTGGGACGTCTCCGTCGCGGGATGGCCGGCGCACGCGTTTGTTCTTTTTGTGTCCTTCGCTTGCGTGCCCAACGGATCGCAGACGGTCGCAGGCAAAGCTGCGAGCTCCGAACAGCGAAGCCGTTTTCGAATGGGCTCGAAGTCGAACCGACGGTTGTTTCACTTGCGTTACGAAGCCACGCAAGCTCGGCGTGTCCGGCCCCCAATTCCTCGACGATGGCGTCTCTGGACCTGGTCTAGAAAAGACGTTCGTAATCCTTGCAGCGAATCTGTCTCCAGCGACCGACAGCCCGTAGATCGCCAGTCCGCCGCAATTGAGCCACCTCCGTGATAGCGCGTCTTGTACACATGGGAACCGATCGCCTGCAGTTGCGCTTGCGCTCACCCTTTGACAGCGCGCTCACGCAAGTCAACACCGCAGTCGAAGAGGTCAAATGACGGGCCGCAGCGACGCGTTACGAGCCAACGCTACTTTTGCCGACGTAGGGAAGAACGCCCACTACGCCGGACACATTAACGGCCAACACCTGGCGATAGGCCTCTCACCAGTATCACGCCTCAGTTCCCATGGCTGTGCGTGATTATCGCGGGTCGCGCGGCCGATTTCTAGCGCAGTTTCTTTCGCAGAAAAAAGCGAGGACTTGAGGCATTTTTTGAGGGGGAAGGTCACTTGATGAATGCGTCGCTGACGGACAGAAGCACGGAGCGGAGAGGTGTGTCGGTGCATGTGCTTCCCTAAGTCACGGGATGCGTCGCGTGCCGCCTCAAAAATCCGCGTCCAGCACAATTCGGTACCGCGCCTTGCCGGATTCCAGCCGGGCGAAGGCTTCGTTGAGCTGGCTCATTGGGTAGTGCTCGGTCTGCGGCGCGATGTCGTGGCGGGATGAGAAGTCGAGCATTCTCTCGATCATCGTGGGCGAGCCGGTTGGCGAGCCGGAGATGCTCCGCTGCTGGAAGATCAGCGAGAACACTTGCACCGGGATTGGTTCCATTACGGCGCCGACGACGTGCAAGCGGCCGTTGGGCGCAAGCGACTTGAGCATCGTGTCCCAGTCGAGCTTCACGTTGACTGTGCTGATCAACAGGTCGAGGCTCGGGCCGAGCTTCTTGATCGCCGCGGTGTCTCGGCTCGACACGACGTGATTGGCGCCGAACGATTTCGCTTCGTCGAATTTGCTCTCGCTCGACGTGAACGCCGTCACGTCGCAACCATAGGCCGAGGCGAACTTGACGGCCATGTGACCCAGTCCGCCAATGCCGATGATGCCGACCCGAAAGGTTGGCTTGGCGTGCAGGACGAGGGGCGCGAAGACAGTCACGCCTCCGCAGAGCAGCGGCCCGGCGTCGGCGAAGTTCAGCTTTTCCGGCAGCGGAATCGTCCAGGCCCAATGCGCGCGGACGTGAGTCGCGAAGCCGCCGCGATGACCGAGGATTGTCGGTTGCGCTTGCAAGCAAAGATGATGGTCGCCGGACAGGCACTGATAACAATGCATGCAGCTCCCCGCCGTCCAGCCGATGCCGACGCGTTGCCCGACCTTGGCTCGTTTGGCGTTCGGTCCCACGGCCACCACGCGGCCAATGATCTCGTGACCGAGAATCGCCGGGTATTGCGTGTTGCCCCAATCGTTGTTCCGGGCCGAGAGATCCGAGTGACATAGACCGCAGTGTTCGACCGCGACGTCAACGTCTTCGTCGCCTAGTGGTCCGAGATCGACGGTTTCGAGCGACAGCTGCCCTTTTGGCGCCTTGGCAACCCATGCCTGATAACTTGTGGAACCAGCAGTGGACGGCTTGTTGGATTGGGTAGTGGCGGACATGGGTTTTCCTTTCTGCATGTAAGAGCATGGCTGTGGAGACGACAGGGGGCAGAAATCTGATTCGCCGTTGTACCTCGCCTCGCTAGCCCCAAAACTTCCACCAAGGTTTCTTTGCAGCTACGTCGACCTCACTTTGCGTAACTTGGTCGCCGTCGGCGAACCGAACTAGGATTTCATAGCTTGGATCGCTCGGCGTGTAAACGGCTTGGATTTTTCGCATACGCTTCGACGCGGGGGTGATCGTGACCACCGAGATGACAAGCTTGCTGCGATCGATTTTGGGATGCTCATTTTCGAATGTTTGGCCGATTACGTAGCGACAATATGCATCCAGCTTGCGTTGGAACTGATCCAAACGCTCGTCAGCATCTGGATCGGGCCAGGGATACAGGTCCATGATCGCAAGCAGAAGTGCATCCTCAGCAATGGGAGTTATCACGTCGATGGTTTCGGGATCGCTCAGCATAGGGATTCCTTGCGTCAAATTGTCGGCAACAAAGGCGGCAGGACAATTATCCGTGTAAGGCTTGATCGCTGACTTCAACCCGTCTCGCGCGCTGGTAGCGACTGCGTTTCGGCCACTTCGGCCTCGACTTCACGCAACATCGACGCCGCTTCTTCCGGCGGAACTGGATTAATGTAGTAACCAGTCCCCCATTCAAAACCGGCCAGCTCGGTTACTCGCGGAATAATTTCAATACGCCAGTGATAGTGGTCAAGCTCCGGCGTATGAAATGGGCTGGTGTGCAGCACATAGTTGTACGCCGGATGGCCGAGCGCCTGCTCGATCTTGCCGATCACTCGTTTGAGCGTCTGCGCTAGCGCCGTGACGTCGCCATCCGAAATGGCTTCATAGCGGCTGGCGTGCGCCGTAGGCAGGATCCAGGTCTCGTACGGCGACCGGCTGGCGAAAGGGCAGAACGCGATGAAGCTGGATTCGTCATGCACGATCCGCCCGGCCGCCCGTTCCTGGTCGATCAGTTGGCAATAGACGCAACGACCCCGTTCGCGGAATCGCGCCAAGCTCGCCTGTAGCTCTGCGCAAACGGCCGGCGGCACGATCGGCGTGGCGATCAACTGGCTGTGCGTATGCTCGATCGACGCCCCGGCGGCGCCGCCGACGTTTTTGAACACGACCCCGTACGCCAGACGGCGGTCTTTCCTGCGTTCGATCAATCTCTCTCGATACGCGCGGAGGACCTCGCGCAGGTTATCTTCCGACAGCTCCGAGGCGCTGATCCGATGCCGCGGCGTCTCGATAATCACCTCGTGCGCGCCGATGCCGCTGTGCGATTCGTAGAATCCGTCGCTGGTCTGTTGCGTGTCGCCCGTAGGCTTGAGAGCTGGGAACTTGTTCGGCACAACGCGCACGCGCCAGCCGGGGCCATCTGCGATGGAGCCCGTGGAGCGAAAGGCCAGAAGTTCACCAGGCGTCTCGGCTTCGTTTCCCTCGCAGAAGGGACACGGCGCGGAGGACGTTGTTTGCGACGTGGTCGCAATTTCCTGTGGCCGGTTCGCCCGGTCCTTGGCGATGATCACCCAGCGATCGACGATTGGATCTTTACGCAGTTCCGGCATGAAGGAAATTTCGATCGAGGACTTGTCGACACTCGCCGATCGCTGACAGGCGTTAGTTCGTCGCGTGTTGCTCGCGCGTAGCCCGGGCGACGATTCGGTGGTACAGATTGACGTATTCTTCCGCGCTGCGCTTCCAAGACCAGTCTTGCCGCATGCCGGTTTCGACCAGCTGCCGCCACTGGTCGGGGTTCTGCCGCATATCGACAGCGCGTCGCAGCGCGTCAGCGAGTCCATAGTGGCTGTACTCGCGGAATGTAAAACCATTGGCGGCGCCGGCTGCGAGGGTCTCCGGATTTGCGTCGACAATGGTATCGGCCAGTCCACCGGTCGCTCGCACGACAGGGACAGCGCCGTATTTAAGGCTGTAAAGCTGCGTCAGTCCGCACGGCTCGAACTGGCTGGGCATCAAAATGATGTCGGCGCCCGCTTCAATGCGGTGGGCCAACTCGTCCGAGAATTTCAATCGCACGGCGATCTTGTTCGGGAACCTCTCGGCGAGCGAGGTCAGCAGTTGTTCGTACTTTGTTTCGCCCGTTCCCAGCACAACCCACTGCGCGTCGGAGTTGTTGGCCCAGTCCTGCATGACGTTGGCGATCAGGTCCATCCCTTTTTGATCCGTCAGTCGGCCGATGAAGCCAACGAGCGGCGCCCGCGTGTCGACGGGCAGCCCGAGCTCTTTTTGCAGCTCTGCCTTGCAGGCCGCTTTGCCGGCGATGGCCGTCTTCGTGTCGTATTGCGTCGTCAGCGCCTTGTCGGACTCTGGGTTCCAAACGCTGTAATCAACGCCGTTGAGAATGCCAGACAGGACATCGCGCCGTTGCTGCAACACGCCTTCCAGCCCGCAGCCCAGGGGCGACGCCTGGATTTCTTCGGAGTAGCGAGGGCTGACGGTATTCAGTGCGTCGGAAAACACCAGGCCGGTCTTGAGCAAGTTCAACTTGCCGTAGAACTCCATCTGATGCCAGTTGAAGTACTTCCAGTCGAGCCCGGTCAGCAGCATGTCCCAATGCCAGAACTGCCCTTGGAAGGCCAGATTGTGGATCGTGAATAGCGTGGCGACATTCTCGTAGCCGGGGATGCCGCGGTATTCGGTCTTCAGGTAGGCGGGCAATAACGCCGTTTGCCAATCGTGGGCGTGCAGCACGTCGATCCGCAGGTCGAGCATGCGCATCGATTCGAGCACGGCCCGGCAGAAGAAGACGAACCGTTCGCAGTTGTCGATGTAGTCGGCGCCGCCGGCGCCGTAGAGCCCTTCGCGATCGAAGTACTGAGGCTGCTCGACCAGGTAGACGGGGATCTTCGTGCCAGGGATCTCAGTCCGAAGTAGCGCGCCGGGGACCAGCTTGCTGCCGATAGGGATCTGAAATTGCACGGCGGTCCGAGTGATCGGAAAACCAGCGGCCAGCGCCTGGCGATACGCGGGCAGAATCACCACCGGTTCATGCCCTAGCCGGACGAGCTCGGCCGGTAGTGCGCCGACAACGTCGGCCAGACCGCCCGTTTTGGCGAACGGAACCGCTTCACTGGCGGCAAGCAGAATTCTCATCCTCAGTTGCTCCATCCTGCGCCGCGAGTCAGTACAGCACGACGCATCGTGCCAGAGTCGCCGCCGGTCCTTGCAGAACGACATAGCACGACGAGTCGTGCGAGTGTCATTGCCAGGACGGCGCCGCGGGCGTTGGGGGCGAAGCCGGCGGTCTGTTTGCTGGGGCGTTTAGCCGGCAAGCAGTGCTGGAATCGACCGGGGTCATCATAACAAAGCGGATACAAAAGCCAACCCGCACAAGCGTTAAGTTCAGCTCCACGCAATCTTTGCGCGATCGGTTCGGGTTGCCCTGCTGGTACGATCGGACCTCGGCGGAGTTGAAATGAACTTTTCTCCCCCCCGCGGGCACGTAATTGTAGTTCGCGGGTCAGAGGGCGACGGTCGTGGCAAATGGATCGGCGCGAGACCCCGGTTTGGTTACCATGGCGATTGCGGCCGCCTGCCTTTAGGCGGCTCAATCGAACCCTGATCGTCAGGTCCAATCGGCTGGGCCTGGTCGTAGGGGCGAATGCACTAGCACGCGTTTTGCCAGCAGGTTTCTTGACAGTGGCTTCACTCGACCTACAGCAGGCCGGCGAGTTGTACCGCGCGCGGATTCATCGCGCTGCGCTGGTGCTGACGGGCGACCCCTGGGAGGCCGACGACCTGACCCAGGAAACCTTCCTGGTGCTGGCCGATGGACGAGCGAAGTTCGAGGGACGCAGCCAGTTTTACACCTGGCTCTACGGCATTTTGCTGAACCTGGAGCGGAGTCGACGCCGACGCAATGAAGTCCGCCAGCGCGGTCTGCGAGTCCTGTGGGACCAAGACTCGATGGCGCGCCACACATCCCCTGCGGCCGAAGCGCCGCTGGAAGTGGCCGAATGGAAGAAAAGCTTGTGGGGCGAGGTCGCCCGCCTGCCAGACGGCCAGCGTCAGGCGCTGGTGCTAAGATTTAGTGAACACCTCAGCTACACAGAAATTGCCAGCGTGCTCGATTGCCCGCTCGGCACAGTCAAATCACGCATTTTCAATGGGCTGGCGGCGCTGAAGAATCAGTTCGCCGCCGATGGTTCTGACGCGACGACGTTTGCCGTTCCACTGGATGGTTTGTCCGATGCCGTTTGAAATCTTCGACTCATCCGCCGATGACAATTTCGATTCTCCGCTGACGCGGGGCGACGCGGAATTGTTCGCTGAAGAGGCCGATTGGCCGGAAGAACTGTCGTTGCTGGCCGGCCAGTTGAGCGCCGACGCGGCGCGCCTGGCGGCGATCTATCCGGTGGATCGAACGAACGTCGGTCGAGGAGAGTCGAACCTGCCGACGGTTGCGGCTGCGGAAGTCACAGCCTCGGATGTCGCGGCTGCGGACGCCTCCCCGGCAGTTTTTGCCTCGGCAGCTATTGGTTGGATCAGCTCCACTCGTGGCGCCCGCTGGATTGCCGCTGCCGCTGTTTTGGCGCTGGCGTCCCTGGCCACTTTTTCCGCCTATCCGCCGCTTGATCCGGTTGTTGCGCCGAATGCTGCCCCGGCCGTGCTGATTGCGGCAAATGCCGTGCAGATTGCGGCAAATGGAGAGGCTGGCGCTGGGACGCAAGACGCTGCGTTGCTGGAAGCCACTGGACTATTTGAAGCTTCCGGATTGTTTGAAGAATCGGGCTTCGAGAATCTCAGTTCGCCGGCCCAAGAGGCGCTGCTCGATTTGTTCGAAGACGACCAACTGGCGCAGGCCAGTCTGTCGATCTAACTTCGGTTGTCTGCGGTCGCAAGTCAGGCTGCGCTGGATAATTGTGTAGAGAGCTGTTGAGCGCGGAGGCGCTGAGGGGCGCTGCCGTGATCTCAAAAAAGCATTGGTTGGGGCGGATCGAGGTTGCGTTGAATTCGAAGGGGGTCATGCACAGTTGTTGGCGGACTATCTGCGCGAAGCGCCGCGCGCCGTTCGCCACTCCGAGTAGACATCCCGTAGGGTGCGCACCTCGTGCGTACCAATTCGGCGAGATCGCTTCACTGCTGACCGCCTTCTGTTCCGCAGTGCTGATCATTGGTGGGCTACTCCTTGGGGCCGCAAACGCCGACGACAAAACCGCCGCTGCTCAAGGCACGTCATCAGCAGATGCTCAACCAACCCTGGCTGTCGATGCATCGCAGGCCGCGGACAAGTTGCTGAACTGCACTTGCACTGTGCGCATCACCCGCAGCAAAGCGGCCAAGGAGATCGCCAAAGCCGTAACCGCTGGCGCCGCCGCGGCCAAAGAGGGCGCGAAGGATAATAATGCGAAGCCCGCTGTCGCCCCTGCCGCTGCCGATGAAGGAGTCGACGTCTGTTCGGGCGTCTCGCTAGGCGGCGGTTTGATCGTGACGTTCCATCGCGCGACAAGTGAAGATCGCGTGCGGGTCACGTTCCCCGGCGGCGAGCAGTCGCTGGCGCAAACGGCCGTAGTCGATGAGTTTTCATCGCTCGTGCTTCTGGAACTCGATCGCAAAACAATGCCCAAGCTCGAGCTGGCCGACGCGCCGCCGAAGATTGGCGCCGCCGTCGTGACAGGCGCCGCGGCCGGTATTGAAAAACCGGTGATTTCGCTGGGCATTTTGGGTGGCGTTGATCGCGCCTTGCCCGGCAGCGGCTTGCCGCCACTATTGCAGTGCGATGTCCGCACGACCGAAAGCTCCAGCGGCGCGGCCATTGTCGACGCGCAAGGCAAGCTGGTTGGCGTGATCGCCGCGACGAGCGCCGCCGGCAATTCCGGCGGATGGACGTACGCCGTGCCGGCCAGCCACATTCGCCGCCTGTTGCGGGCTCGCGTCCCGGGTCAGTTCACCATGTTGCGCCGCCTGCGTCCGGCCATCGGTCTGACGATGGGCCCCGGCGCCGAGGAAGGGACCGTGCAGGTCGAACGCGTCGATGCTGGCGGCCCAGCCGAGAAAGCAGGCATCAAGGCCGGCGATGTGATCTGCGAGACCGATGGTCGCAAAGTTCGTAGCGCCTATCAGGCGGTCGACCTGATTCTCAAAAAACAGCCCGGCGACGAGATCAACTTGGTTGTGCGCCAAGACGGTAAGGAAAAGCCGATCACGCTGACGCTCGAAGCGACGCCCGCACGGCTCAGCAGCACCTTGGCGAAAGACCGGCGACTGCAACTCATGCCTCAGCTCAGGGTCCGTGCCTTAAGTCGCAACGAGATCGAAGTCGCCCCCGGCCGCCTGTTGGAAGTGGCCGCCGAGCCGGCGACGCCGGAAGACGCCAAGGCTGCTGACGGTAAGGCCGGCGGCGCCGAAGGCAAAACGGGTCGCGACGAACTGAGCATGCTGCAAACGCAACTCACCGCGTTCGAAAAAGTGATCAAGGTCCTTCAGACCGAACTCCAAAACCGTGACGCCCGCCAGCGCGAGACCGACGCAGTCGTCAAAACGCTGAGCGAAGAAGTCGCCAAGCTGCGCCAGCAGTTGGAAGCCGCGCCGAAATAGCTTGCGCGCTTCATGAGCCGCCCGCGAGAGCTTATGCCTCATTTCTTGGCCGTTTCAGGCCGCCTTCCGGTGAGCTACGTTTCTAGGGAAGGTTTCTCTCGCGAACCCGGGGTCACTGCCATGCGTCGGATTGCGCCAATTGCCATTCTCTGGTTCGCTTGCGGCGCGACGATCACCGTGACGCCGCCCCTGAACGAGATCAAGGCCGAGGCTGCGCGCCAGTGGCCGGACGATCACGTCAGGCAGCAGGTGACAGTCGAGCAGCAGACGGCCGCCTACAAAGCGATGGCCAATTACCAGGCCCATGATGTGCCGGTCGGAATCCTGAACGGCATCTTGACTGGCGCCCGCCACAACTGGCCGCGCGACTACGCGGAACAAAAGTATTTCGTCGATCAGCAATTGGACGCCTATCGCAGGTTGCACAATGGCCATTACGCCCACGTGCCAGAGAGCATTCGCTCTCGCGCCGCCGCCCAGTGGCCAACGGATTACCACCGGCAAGAGGCCACCGTCAAGGACCAATACGCGGCATATCTGCGTGTGCTGAAATAGACGATCGCCTGGCCGCTACGTTTTGTCCACACTAACCCGAAGCGCCGGCGAGGGTTCTTCTTTCTGGCTATAACACGGAAGCACTCTTGCTCGCACGTCAGGCTAGTAGAGCTTCACTTTGTCGTGTCGTTGTGTCGTTGTGGTAACATTCTCTGCGGAACAGGAAGAAAACCACAACGGCACAACGAAAACGCAAATGTGTGAGCCAGGCCTACAACCGGCGCACTCATGGCTGCGACGGCGTCGGCATCGCGCTCCAGCGATCTTGAGTGAAGGGAATATCAAGATCGTCGGAGTAGACGACGACCTTGGCTGGAACTACCGGCGGGTAGAGAATCTGTTCCAGTCGCACCCGCTCCCAATGCTCGCGAATGCCCTAACTGGCCGTCGCCGCGACGGTCGTTAACCACAGCAGCGTTCCGATTGAGAATTGAAACCAACGGCGGCCTGTGGTCGACGCATTCATAGCTTCGATCTCCATCTGGAATCGCAGAGGACCCTCGTCCCTTTACCGGATTGGGCCTCTACTTTTGCCTTTGAGGAAGCCGTACGACTTCATCGCGGCCGATTCTCGAGTAAGTTTGAACTCTGGGCCGGACGGAAAGTACCTAATTCCATCCGAAATGTAGTACGGAGACGGCTCCAACTCCATTTCCAACCGTACGCGCTCGCAATGTTCGCGGTATCCGTAGCTGGCCATTGCCGCGCAAAGTTTCAACCAAAACAACGACGCGAGCGAAAACTGAAACCAGCGGCGACTTGACTTCGATGTGCTCATTGCGGCGCCTCGCTGGAAGCATCTGAGTCTTGGAAAAACGGGACAGCGCGTCCGCTGCCAAATACTCCCGGCGCGCTAAGTCCCACCGTCACGGAATTGCGAACCACCAGCGCTTCGTCCAGTCGCACCCGCTCCCGATGCTCCCGGAACGCATAGACCGCTGTCGCTACGAAGAGCGTCAGCCAGAACAGCGACGCCAGCGAGAATTGATACCAGCGGCAGTTTGGCGCCTGTTCCATGCCGGGTAGTATGGCCGATACCCTTGGATAGCCCCAAGTTCGGTTCGCTGGCCGGCGGAAAGTCCTACCTTGCCCCCTGCCCCCCGGGCGGATACACTTTTAGTTCCTCGGAATCGCCTAGATAGTCCGCTGCCAGCATGCCGCGGACGTTTGCCAATTGGGAGTGTGGGTCATGAAAAAAGGCATCCATCCAAAATACTTCGAGACGGCCGTCAAATGCGGCTGCGGGGCCACTTTTACCACCCGTAGCACGCAGCCGGAGCTCAAGGTCGATATTTGCAGCAGCTGCCACCCGTTCTTTACGGGCAAGCTGAAGTACATCGACGCCGCCGGCCGTATCGAGAAGTTCAAGACCAAGTTCGCTGGCGCCAGCTATGCCAGTGTCGGCAAGAAGGGCGCGAAGGCGAAAGTCGAGCCCCAGGCTGCCGAATCTTAGCAAAGCTTCGCTCCAACCGGAGCGAGCCGCGGCCGAGCGAAATCCGTTTCGCAGGCGCGCGGTTGCGGCCGGGGATGGTCGCGTGTGTACGCGCCCCCTGGCAGCTATCTGGCCTCACTCTGAGGTCAGTCTTCCGGTAAAGTTCTTCTGGCCGTCGCCCCGGCGCGCCCGTGCTTTGCGGCTGCGCCTGCAAATCCAACGAACCCCCAAGCTCCCATGAGAGATCAGCTGGAAGAAATCCTGTCGCGGTTCGAAACGCTGGAGCAGCAATTGCTCGACCCAGCGGTGCAGTCGAATAGCGCGCAGATGGCCCAGGTCTATCGAGAGCACGGCACGCTGGCCAAGGTGGCCACCAAGTACCGGCGCTTCAAAGAGCTCAACGCGCAGATCACTGAAGCTCGCGAGTGGATGGAAGGGCAGGATCAAGAGTTGCGCGAACTGGCCGAGTCGGAACTGCCAGACCTCAAAAAGCAGCGAGAGACGATCTGGAACGACCTGCTCGACCTGACCGTCGGTGGCGAAGACGCCGCGCGGGCTCGCTGCATCATGGAAATTCGCGCAGGCACCGGCGGCGACGAAGCGGCGCTGTTCGCCCGCGACTTGTACGAAATGTACAAGCACTACGCCAACGAAAAGAAGTGGAAGGTCGAGGTCATGGACCTCAACGCCACGGAGCTGGGCGGCTTCAAAGAAGTCATCCTCGGCCTCGAGGGCGAAGGTGTCTACCGCGAGCTGCAGTACGAAAGTGGCGGCCATCGCGTGCAGCGCGTCCCCAAGACCGAGACCAAGGGTCGGATTCATACCTCGGCGGCCACCGTGGCCGTGATGCCGGAACCGGAAGACGTCGAAATCGACATCAAGCCGGACGACTATCGCAAAGACCTGTTCTGCGCCAGCGGTCCCGGTGGCCAGCACGTCAATAAGACCGCTTCGGCAGTCCGGCTCACGCATTACGAGACGGGCGTCGTCGTCAGTTGCCAGGACGAAAAGAGCCAGCACAAGAATCTGGCCAAGGCGCTGCGCGTGCTCAAGAGCCGTGTTTATGAGATCAAACGCAAGGCCGAGGCCGACAAACGGGCCAGCGAACGCAAAACCTTGGTTGGCTCCGGCGACCGCAGCCAACGGATCCGCACCTACAACTTCCCAGAGAACCGGCTGACCGACCACCGCATCAATTTCACGCTCTACAAGCTCGACAATATCCTGTCCGGCAACCTGACGCCGGTCTTCGACGCGTTGATCGAGCACGATCGCCAGGCCCAGCGCGGCGAAATGGGCGACCTTGAATAAACGCGACGCCGCCCTGTAGGGTACGCACCCCGTGCGTACCAAAGTTTCGCCGTTCTGATGTCTGGCAAGCACGGGGTGCGTACCCTACGACTAGGAACTGCCATCGTGGAAGTCACTGGCGAAGCCAGTGGCACACAGACGAATCGCATGATTAAGTCCCAACCCGCTCGAGGCCTCTATGTCGCAGACTGAAACGTGGACGGTGCTGCGACTGCTGGAGTGGACGACGAAATTCCTGCGCGATCGCGGCGCAGATAGCCCTCGACTTGACGCCGAGGTTCTCTTGGCCGAGGCTCGTGGTTGCCGCCGGATCGACCTCTATACGGCGTTCGATCAAATTCCGCCCGAAGATATTCGGACCCGCTTCCGCGAGCTCGTTCGCCGCCGAGCCGACGGCGTCCCGGTGGCGTACCTGGTCGGTCGTCGCGAATTTTATTCGCTTTCGTTCCGGGTCACGCCAGACGTGTTGATTCCGCGGCCAGAGACTGAACTGCTGCTGATCCGGCTGCTCGATTTGATCAAGGCCCGCGCGGCCGAGGCCCCGGACGCAACGATCCAGGTCGTCGACGTTGGCACCGGCAGCGGTGTGCTGGCCATCTGCGCAGCGACTGCTAGCACGCACGAACCGGAAGAACAAAAGTCAAAGCTGCAAATCACGGCGATCGATGTTAGCGCGGCGGCGCTGGCCGTGGCCCAACAAAACGCGGCCGATCACAAAGTGGCCGACCGGATCACGTTCATCGAAGGCGACCTGCTGGCGCCGCTAGCAGCGCAGCAGGAGCTCGACTTCGTTGTCAGCAATCCGCCCTACGTAAAGCAAAGCGAGTGGGAATCGCTTGCGCGCGAAGTTCGCGACTGTGAGCCGAAGCTCGCGCTTGTCTCAGGCGAGCAAGGGACGGAAACGATCGCGCGATTGATTCCGCAAGCCGCTGAAAGATTGCGATCAAATGGATATCTCTTGACGGAGATAAGCCCTATGATCGAAGCTGATGTGCGGCGCCTGGTCGAAGCCGACGGACGATTCGACCCGCCGACGGTTCTGAAAGACCTGGCCGGGCACGCCCGCGTGGTGCAGGCCCGCCGAAAATAAACCAACAAGTCGACGCCGAAGCATGGATGCTTTTCAGATCGCAGGAGGTCGACCGCTGGCAGGCGAAGTCGACGTCGCCGGCGCGAAGAACGCTGCCCTGCCGATCATGGCCGCGGCAATTCTGGCCGATGGCCCCGTGCGAGTTGGCAGTGTACCTGACCTGATTGACGTGCGCACGTTGCTCGACTTGCTCTCTGGCCTCGGCGTGTGGGCGCGGCGCAATGAAACTGGCGCCGTGTGTCTCGACAACGTCGATCCTTCGCGCGTTGTTGCCGACGCGAGCTTAGTTCAACAAATGCGCGCCAGCTTCTGCGTCCTCGGTCCGCTGCTGGCGCGGCGCGGGCGAGCTGTAGTGCCGCTGCCTGGCGGTTGCCAGATTGGCGACCGGCCGATTGACCTGCATTTGCGTGGATTGACGGCGCTAGGCGCCGAGATCGCCGTGCTGGGCGGTCACGTAATTGCCACGGCAAAACGGCTGACTGGCGCCACGGTGATGATGTCCGGCCCACGTGGATCGACGGTGACCGGCACAATGAACGTGCTGAGCGCCGCGACGCTGGCCCACGGCGAGACTCTGATCGCTGGCGCCGCGACCGAGCCCGAAGTCGTCGACCTGGGCAAATTCCTCAATACACTCGGCGCGCGGATCGAAGGACTCGGCACATCGCTGATTCGCGTGCAAGGTGTCGAGCACCTTGGCGGCGGCGAGCACACCATTATTCCGGATCGAATCGAAGCCGCCACACTCCTGATTGCCGCGGCGATCACCGGCGGCAGCGCCACGGTGCGCGGCGCGCGGGCGGATCACATGAGCGCGGTCCTGGCGGCTCTCGCGGAAATGGGTGTGACCATCCAAGTCCGTGGCGATTCGGTCACTGCCATTGGAGCGATTCGTCCGCGCTCGATCGGGCTGGTTGCCGATCCTTATCCTCACCTGCCGACGGATGTGCAATCGCAGTTTACGGCCCTGGCCTCGGTGGCGCTCGGACGCAGCCGGATCGAGGATCACGTCTTCCCGGATCGATTTGCGCATGTGGCGGAATTGAATCGGATGAACGCACGGATCCGGCGATCTCGCAACGGCGCGATCGTCGAAGGAGTCGGTGAGCTTTGCGGAGGCATTGTCACGGCGAGCGACCTGCGCGCTAGCGCCGCGCTCGTCCTGGCCGGCCTGACCGCCAGCGGCTCGACGACGGTCCGCCACGTCCATCATCTCGATCGCGGCTATGAACGGTTGGAAGCGAAGCTGACGCAACTCGGCGCGCGGATCACGCGCGTGAAGGATTCCAGCGCTTCCGAGGTGCACGACTCATCGTTCGCTACTGCGTGACGGGGCAGCAATAACGGGCGCCGGGTGGGCGAGGCTCCAGCCGAGCCGAGATGCGCGATCGGCGCGAATTCGAGAAAAATCTCACGCGGTTCCGGGTGCGCTAATCTGATCGTCTTATCCCGCTCCTCGGCTCAGCAGTGGCTTCGCCCTCCCGTCCATTGAGCAACCACCTTTTTTGCAGCGGGCGACGTCCGGGGGCGCCTTGACCGTTGGGCGGATCGCAAGGGACAATCGATGCCATGCCCCCTGCCCTTCCGAATCTGCAAATTGGTTCTGTCTCGATCGGTTTTCCCGTCGTCCAGGCGGCGCTGTCTGGTTATAGCGATACCGCGATGCGGCAGATTGCGCGTCGCTTGGGCGCCAGCTATGCCCTCTGCGAGGTTGTGCTCGATCGCGTCATTTTGCAGGCCAAGCGTAAGAACCGATTGAGATTCTTGCGCGTAGCGGACGACGATCACCCGGTCGGCGGGCAGTTGATGGGCAGTGATCCGCTCGAGTTCGGGCCGGCCGCCGCCAAGCTGGCCGCCGCCGGTTACGATGTGATCGACATCAATTTTGGCTGCCCCGTCAAAAAAGTGCTGGGGCGCTGCCGAGGCGGATTTTTACTGAGCCAGCCCGAGACTGCCCTCGATATCGTGTCGCGCGTGCGAGAGTGCGTTCCGCCTGAGAAACCAGTCACGGTGAAGATGCGCCGCGGCCTGGACGACAGCCAGGAAAGCCGCGACAAGTTCTTTACGATTTTCGATGGCGCGTTCGCCCGAGGCGTGGACGCAATCACGGTGCATGGTCGCACGGTGCAGCAGCGCTACGTGGGGCCGAGCCGCTGGGAGTTCTTGCGCGAAGTGAAGCAGCACGCCGGCTCGCGCGTCGTGCTGGGCAGTGGCGATCTGTTCACCGCGGGCGATTGCCTGGCGATGATGCACGAGACCGGTGTTGATGGCGTGACCGCGGCGCGAGGAGCGATCGGCAACCCTTGGATTTTTTCGCAGGCCCTCGCGCTGGCGCGCGGCGAGCCCCTGCCGCCTCCGCCAAGCGTTTTCGAACAGCGCGAGGTGATTCGCGAACATTACCGGTTGGCCGAAACGATCTACGGCCCCAACACCTGCGGCCGTCAGATGCGCAAGTTCGGTATCAAGTATGCACAGCTACACCCGAACAGCCTGGCCGTGCGTGACGCGTTTATCCGGGTTTCGACGACAGCCGAATGGCCGCTGGTGCTTGAGCAGTTTTATGCCGAAGACCTGCCGGGCTGTTATCCACCGCTCGAACATCTGGCCGCTGAGACCGAATGCTCGGCGTAGTGACCCGAGGCCGAGCATCGCGTAAACTCTGCCGAAGCGTCCGGCGCGCACTCCTCTCGTGTCGGCCATGAAAGCTTGGCGTCAAACTCTTGATGAGATCACCCGATGATTGCCCCTGAGATCCCGGCGAACGAGTCTGAGCGACTGGCCGATTTGCGCGCCTTACAGATTCTGGACACGCCGCCAGAGGAGCGATTTGATCGCATCGTGCGGTTGGCGGCGCGCGTCTTCGATGTGCCAACGGCGTATATCGCCCTGGTCGACTATGACCGGCAGTGGTTCAAAGCCAAGTGTGGCCTGAAGGCCGATTCGACAGGGCGGGACATTTCGTTCTGTGGACATACGATTGCCCATGATCGGCCGCTGATCATTCCTGATGCGCAGCTTGACGCTCGCTTTTACGATAATCCGCTGGTTACGAAACCGCCCTACACCCGCTTCTACGCCGGCATTCCCTTGCACGGTCACAGTGGTCATTGCGTCGGCACGTTTTGCCTGGCGTCGCCAACGCCGCGGACATTCTCCGACGAAGAATTGAACACGCTCAAGGAGTTGGCGGCGCTGGCTGAGCATGAGCTCAAGATGCTCGACCTGATTCAGACACAGCGTGAGTTGATCGAGACCAAGGGAGCGTTGCTCGCGACCCAAAGCCGGCTGAACGCCGAGCTGGCCGAGGCCGAAGCCTATCTGCGATCGCTCTTGCCCACACGTTTGGCGGGACAGATCAACACCGATTGGAGCTTTATTGCCTCGTCGCGGCTCGGCGGGGACCTGTTTGGCTACCACTGGCTGAACGATGATCAACTGGCGATCTACTTGCATGATGTGTGCGGGCACGGAGTCGGCGCATCGCTGTTGTCGATGGCCGTGTTCAATGCCCTGCGGCGGCAGGCGCTGCCCGGCGTGCGCTTCGAAGAACCGTCCGAAGTGCTGGCCGGGTTGAACAGCGCATTTCCGATGGAAGAAAACAACGACAAGTTTTTCACGATCTGGTATGGCGTCTACCATGTGCCAACACGCACGCTCCGCTATGCGAGCGCTGGTCATCCGCCGGCCGTTGTGTTTGAAAGCCCCGCCGGCGCCCCGCGCAAGTTAGGATCGCCCAGCCTGATGATTGGCGTCAGCCCTGATTCAGACTTCGAAACCCACAGCCAACAGGTTGTCCCTGGCAGCCGGCTGTACGTTTACAGTGACGGCGTCTCCGAGATCAGCGGCGCCGACGGTGAGGTCCTTAACATTGATGGCCTGGTAAGTCTGCTCGCGCAGATCGCCTGGCAGCAGGACTCGCGTGTCGACAAACTGCTGGCCGAAGCTCGCACGCTCCAAGGGACGCCTGAATTCGCGGACGATTTTTCGCTGGTCGAACTGGAATTTGCCTGAAGCGCCGTGCGATTCTGCGAGTTACTACACATTGCGGTCCGAAAGCCTGGTTTTATGCCGAAAGATCCAGTCAACTCCGCCACAGCGGCCAGATCCGCGGCAGCGGTTTCAGGACCGACTACCACAGCGACTCCCGCCACAGCGACTCCCGCCACAGTGACGCCCGCCACAGTGACGCCCGCCACAGTGACGCCCGCCACAGTGACGCCCGGTGGCGCCG
>Ga0070665_100001945_pt1 | contig 23265 bp, 19 predicted proteins | sample KBSS13metaG_FD_65862 | JGI IMG/M metagenome (GOLD analysis project Ga0070665, IMG submission 65862) | Switchgrass rhizosphere microbial communities from Kellogg Biological Station, Michigan, USA - KBS S1-3 metaG | ecosystem: Host-associated > Plants > Roots > Rhizosphere > Soil ... | reverse complement strand
ACCTCTTGCAGCATGCCGGCCGCTTCGTCCACGCGGCCTCGCACGATGGACACCATCGCGAGATTCAGGAGACCGATGCCGATCACTTCCCGGTCCACCAGCTCGCGCGCGAGGTCGACCACCCGGCGGTACAGCGGCTCCGCGACGTCGAACGCACCCTCCGCGCGATGCACCTGCGCGAGCGCGTTGAGTGCGGCGGCGACTTCGCGCCGGTTTCCGAGCGATTGTGCGAGCGCGAGCGCCTCTTCGAGATAGTGGCGTGCCTTGGCGGAATCGCCCTGGCCCAGTGCCGCAAGCGCGAGAAACTGCAGCGCCGCCGCGACGCGGCCGGTGTCGCCGATCTCCCGTCCGATCGCAAGGCTTTCCTCCAGGTGCGCGCGCGCTTCGGCATATCGATGCATCAGGCAGCAGAGCTGACCTGCGGTCACGAGCGTGCGTGCGCGCGGAACGTCGTGCGTCATCGCGGAAGGCTGCGCTAGCGCCTCGGCCACGATGCGATAGCCCGGCGCGATCAGGCCGCGACTGATCCAGTACTGCTTGACGCCGTTGACGAGCCGGAGATCGTTGCCGGCAATCGCGCCGGGCATCGCCGCCCACGCGTGTGCCGCCAGTACGTTCTCCCGCTCCTGGTCGATGCGGACGAGCCACTGGGCTTGCTCGGGCCCCGTCAGCGCGACCCGCGCCTCGTCGGCGAGCGCCGCGTAATGCACCAGGTGCCGATTGCGAACCACGTCGCCTTCGCTCGTCTCGTTGAGGCGCTCGGTGGCGTATTGCCGCACGGTCTCCAACAGGCGATAGCGCGCACCCTCGGCGTCCGCCGCGACGAGCGATTTCTCGACGAGTCGCGTGACGAGATCGAGCACGTCCAGCGGATCGAACTCCGTTCCCGCACCGACTTGCAGCGCGGCGTCGAGCATGAAGCCGCCGGCGAACACCGAGATTCGCCGGAAGAACGCGCGCTCGTCTTCTTCGAGGAGCTCGTAGCTCCAGTCGATCAGTGCGCGCAGCGTTCGCTGGCGCGGCAATGCGGTCGGGTCGCCGCGCGAAAGCAGGCGAAAGCGATCATCGAGCCGCGCCGCGATGTTTTCGACCGAGATGGCGCGGATGCGCGCGGCGGCGAGCTCGAGCGCCAGCGGGATTCCGTCGAGCCGATGGCAGAGGGTGGCCACCGCACGCGCATTGTGCGGCGTCACGGCGAACGACGGATGTGCGGCGGTTGCGCGCTCAACGAACAGCCGGACGCTTTCGAATTGCTGCAGCTCCGCGGGGGCGGTGGAGTGCGTCGGATCGGGAACCGGCAGGATCGGTACCGGGAAGACGGTTTCTCCGGCCACTCGCAGCCGCTCGCGGCTCGAGGCCAGTATCGTAAGCTGTGCGCTGGTCCGCAGGAGCTGTGCAACGAGTGCGGCGCAAGCGTCGATGAGATGCTCGCAGTTGTCGAGCACCAGGAGCATTTGCCGATCCCCGAGGTGCTTGGCGAGGGCGTCGACGAGCGGACGACCCGCTTCTTCCTTCACGCCGAGCGTCGAGGCCACGACCTGCGGCACCAGCTCTGGATCCGAAACCGGTGCGAGCTCGATAAACCACGTCCCGTCCGGATAGCGGTCTGCGATATCCGCGGCGACCTGCAGCGACAGCCGCGTCTTGCCCAGGCCGCCGGTGCCAACCAGCGTCAACAGCCGGTTTTGCCTGAGCAGCGTTTTCAGGTGCGCGACCTCGCGCTCGCGGCCTACGAACGAGGTCACCTGCTGCGGCAGGTTGTTGGGGGTGGTCTCGAGCGAGCGCAGCGCCGGGAAATCGCGCCGCAGCGCCGGGTGCAGCAACTGGTGGATACGCTCCGGCTGCGCGAGGTCACGGAGGCGCGCGCTACCCAGGTCGCGCAGGGCAGCGTCCGCGGGAAGGCGGTCGCGGATCAGGGTCGCGACGGAATCCGAGAGCAGCACCTGACCGCCGTGCGCCACGCTCATGATGCGCGCCGCACGATTGACCGCCGAGCCGAAGAAATCGTTGTCCCGCCGCTCGACCACGCCGACGTGAAGGCCGCAGCGGACCGCGAGTGCCAGTCCGTCCCCGTTGTCGGCCGCAAGAACGCGCTGAATCTCGAGCGCCGCGGCCACGGCGCCGCAAGGGTCGTCGAAAGCGGCGTGGACGCCATCGCCCGTCATCTTGACGACGAAGCCGCCGTGGCCCTCCACCGCGGCTTTCGACAGCGCGTCGTGCCGCGCGAGCGCGGGCCGCATGCGCTCGGGCATCTCCTCCCACAGTCGCGTGCTGCCTTCGATATCGGTGAAGAGAAAGGTGGTGACTGCCGAGGGATCGTGCACGCGACGAGCCAGAGAGGCGCCGGGAAGGCGGTTACTCTACGGCAGCCGCGAGGCTCTTGGCCAGCCGCGGCGAATTCGAGCGGAATCCGGCTGTGGAAGGTCAGGCCCGTTCGATGATCGCCCGCATTCCGAGGGGTGCGCGGCGACGATCTGATAAAATTCGCCGGTCGCGCGGGTTCGGCACCGCTTCCTGAGGGTGGCCAAGGTGGGCCCGCGTGGCATGGCGGTTTCGACGTCGCGTCCCGCGCGACGCGAGACGCGCGTCGGTCCGGCAGGGCAACAGGGAACTCGCGCCCGTAGCTCAAGCGGATAGAGCACCGGCCTTCTAAGCCGGGGGTAACAGGTTCGAGTCCTGTCGGGCGCGCCAGGTTGTAAATTCACGCGACGGGTGGAGCATCCACGCGCCGCGGGTAAAGAACAATGGTGGCTGTAGCTCAGTTGGTAGAGTCCCGGATTGTGATTCCGGTTGTCGTGGGTTCGAGTCCCATCAGCCACCCCACTCACTCCAATACGGCGACACGGTGCATGCACGATGCGCCGTGCCGCCGCAAGCGGATCGATCGAACGATGAAGACTCCGCGCGTGCGCCGAGCCTGACGCGATGCGTTTCACGGTCGCGACGTACAACATCCACAAGGGCTTCACGCACTTCACGCGGCGGATGGTGATCCACGAGGTGCGGGACCGCCTGCACGGGCTTTCGGCGGACATCCTGTTCCTGCAGGAAGTCCTGGGCACCCACGATCGGCACGCGTATCGCTACGTCGAGTGGCCCGGCAAGCCGCAGCACGAGTTCATCGCGGATGCCATGTGGCGCGAAGTCGCCTACGGCAAGAACGCGGTCTACCGCCACGGCCATCACGGCAACGCGGTCCTATCGCGCTATCCCATCGTCAAGCAGGCCAACCAGGACATTTCCGCACATGCATTCGAAAGCCGCGGCATGCTCCATTGCGAGATGACGCTGGGCCCCAAGCTCCCCGTTCTCCACTGCATCAACGTCCATCTGGGCCTGTTCGAGCGCGGCCGCCAATGGCAGATTCGTGCGATGGTCGACCGGATCAAGGATACCGTTCCGAGAACCGCGCCGCTCGTGATCGCCGGTGATTTCAACGACTGGCGCCGCAAGGGCGATCGCACGCTGACCGACGAGCTGAGCCTCACCGAAGTGTTCGAGGAAGTGCGCGGGCGTCCTGCGCGAACGTTTCCGTCGATGATGCCGATGTTCCGCCTCGACCGTATCTACGTGCGCGGATTGGATGTCGTCGACGTGCATGTCCACTACGCCACCCGTGGCAACCGGATGTCCGATCACGCGGCGCTCGCCGCCACCTTCGATCTGCCTGCGCGTCGCGCGCGTTGACATGCAGCCACCGGGCGCGCGATGAACCGGTTCATGCCCGGCAATGCGATCGGGCTCCTGCGCAACGGCATCGAGTATTTCCCGGCCCTCATCAGCGCCATCGAAGCCGCGGAGGACGAAGTCTGGCTCGAGACCTACATCTTTGCCGACGATCCGGCGGGCCGCGCCGTGGCCGATGCCCTTGCGCGCGCCGCGCATCGCGGGGTCACGGTGCGCGTGCTGATCGACGGCTGGGGCGCCCGGAACTACCTGACGCCGGCGCTCGAGGCGCTGATGGCGGACAGCGGCGTGCAGGTGATGCGGTATCGCCCCGAGGTGGCGCCCTGGCAGTTTCGCTCGCACCGGCTTCGCCGCCTGCACCGCAAGCTGTGCCACGTCGACGGCCGCGTGGCGTTCGTGGGCGGGATCAACGTGATCGACGACATGAATACGCCGGGACACAAGCCGCCCCGCGTGGACTTTGCGGTCTCCGTACGCGGCCCGCTGCTCGCGTCGATCACGCAGACGATGCAGCGGGTTTGGGCAATCGCCGAGCTGGCGCAACTCCGCACGTCCGACGTGCCGCTGTTCCCGTCCGACATGGTGGCCGATCGCGCCGGCACGCAGACGGCCAAGTTCGTGATCCGCGACAACATCCGGTACCGTCGCGACATCGAGCGCGCCTACCTCGCGGCCATCCGCACCGCGCGAAGCGAGATACTCGTCGCCACGGCGTACTTCTTTCCCGGCGCCGATTTCCGTCATGCATTGATCAATGCCGCAAAGCGCGGCGTGCGCGTTACGCTGCTGCTGCAGGCGCGCGTCGAATACCGCCTGCTTCATCACGCGTCGCGGGCGCTCTACGGCCAGCTGCTGACGGCCGGCGTTTCCATTCAGGAATATCACCTCTCCTTCCTGCATGCCAAGGTCGCGGTGATCGACGACCGGTGGGCCACCGTGGGATCGTCGAACATCGATCCGTATTCGTTCCTGATGGCGCGCGAGGCGAACGTGTTCGTGCGCGATCCGCTCTTCGCCGACCGGCTTCGCATGGAGCTGCTCTCGATCATCGATACCGGCGCGAGGCCCGTACCCCCGCAGCGATGGGCCGAGCGGTCGCGGCTGCAAAAGGCCGTGAGCTGGATCGCGTACGGCATCGTGCGGGTCGCGATGGGTCTCATGCGCTACGGCGGCGACGAGTGGTGGCGCGGCCAGGACTATCACCGCAAGTGAATTGCGCGGGCATCGGGCGACGCGCATGGCGACCGATGGCTGCGCGAACGGTCGAGCCGATTGCCGAATCGGTAAACTAGACTCGCACGATGCGACCCACCACCACACTTCCGCTTCCGACGGAGCCCACGACGCGACAAGAACGGCGCGGCGACTGGCACGCCGTCGCGATGCTGCTGCCGTACCTCTGGGAATACAAGGGCCGCGTGATCGCGGCGCTGTCCTGCCTCGTGGTCGCCAAGCTGGCGAACGTCGGCGTACCGGTGCTGATGAAGGAGATCGTCGACCGCCTGGATGCGCGCGTTGCGGTCCTGGCGGTCCCGGCCGCGCTCTTGATGGCCTACGGGCTCCTGCGCCTCTCGACGACAGCATTCACGGAACTCCGCGAATTCCTGTTTGCCAAGGCGCTGCAGCGCGCGATGCGCAAGATTGGCCTCAAGGTGTTCCGCCACCTCCATGCGCTGTCGATGCGATTTCATCTCGCGCGCCAGACGGGCGGGCTCACGCGCGACGTCGAGCGCGGACAGCGCGGGATCTCCCAGCTCGCAAGCTTCGCGCTGTTCTCGATATTGCCGACGCTGGTCGAGATTCTCCTGGTCTCCGCGATCCTCATCGCCCGTTACGACTGGTCGTTCGTTGCAATCACGGCCGGCGCGCTTCTCGTCTACATCGTCTTCACGATTGCAGTCACCGAATGGCGGACGCATTTCCGGCGCGAGATGAACGAGCTCGATTCGAAGGCGAATTCGCGCGCGATCGACAGCCTGCTGAATTACGAGACCGTCAAATATTTCGGCAACGAGGATTGGGAAGCGCAGCGCTACGACCGCAGCCTGCAGCGCTGGGAGAGGGCGGCCGTGAAGAGCCAGACCTCGCTGTCGGTGCTGAACCTCGGGCAGAGCGCGATCATCGCCATCGCCGTCACGCTGATCATGTGGCGCGCGACCAGCGGCGTCGTCTCCGGCACGATGACCATCGGCGATCTGGTGCTCGTCAATGCCTTCATGATCCAGCTCTACATTCCGCTCAACTTCCTCGGCGTCATCTATCGCGAGATCAAGCAGGCAATGGCGGACATGGAGAAGCTGTTTCGCCTGATCGACGAGAACGCGGAGATCGTCGATCGCAAGGACGCGCGTCCGCTTGCCCTCTCCGGCGCCGAGGTGCGCTTCGAGCACGTCGATTTCCACTACGATCCGACCCGGCAGATCCTGTTCGACGTCTCGTTCACCATTCCCGCGGGACACAACATCGCGGTCGTCGGCTCGTCGGGCTCCGGCAAATCGACGCTGGCCCGCCTCCTGTATCGGTTCTACGACGTGGCGGCAGGCCGCATCGTGGTCGATGGGCAGGACATCCGCGATGTCCGGCAGCAGTCGCTCCGCGCAGCGATCGGAATCGTCCCGCAGGACACCGTGCTCTTCAACGACACGATCGAATACAACATCGCCTACGGACGACCCGCCGCAACCCACGACGACATCGTCGCCGCCGCGAAGCTTGCTCAGATTCACGAGTTCGTCTCGCGATTGCCGGAGGGCTATGCGACGCCGGTGGGCGAGCGCGGACTCAAGCTCTCCGGCGGCGAGAAGCAGCGCGTGGCGATCGCGCGCGCGATCCTCAAGGAGCCGGCCATCCTGATCTTCGACGAGGCAACGTCGGCCCTCGATTCCAAGGCGGAGAAGGCAATCCAGGCCGAGTTGAAGCAAATCGCGCGGAACCGCACCACGCTCACGATTGCGCACCGGCTCTCCACGATCGTCGACGCCGATACGATCCTGGTGCTCGAGCAGGGCCGCATTGTCGAGCGCGGCACGCATGTTGCTCTGCTCGAGGCGGATGGGCTGTACGCCCGCATGTGGCGCCTCCAGCAGGACGAGGAGAAGACGGCAGTAGCCTCCCCCGGTTCCCCGGCGTTCGCCGGTCGGCCGGAGTCGCTTCCGCCCGAAACCCCGGCTGCGCAGGCGGCCGAAGCGGCGGCGACACTCCGTTCCACACCGTAAATCCCTGATTTGGGCGAGGCGATTGACGGAATCCCGGCGATATGCGATAAGGCCGGCTCCGACTGTTGAGATTGCGCGTGATAAACCGGCTCCTAACCTTTGTTTTCGTGTACGTCCTGGCCCTCCCGGTCTGGGCCGGCTCCGGCGCGCTCGATCCCGCCAAGTTGCGGCTCGCCTCGGCCAATGCGATCGTGTTCGATACTGACGCGCAGCGTCCGATTTATTCGAAGTCCGCCGACGAGGTGACGCCCATCGCCTCGCTGACCAAACTGATGACGGCGATGGTCGTGCTCGACGCCAACCTGCCCATGGACGAGCCGATCGAGGTCGACAACGACGACTTCGACTACCTGAAGAACAGCCGTTCGCGGCTTCGCATGGGCACGACGCTCCCGCGCCGTGAAATGCTGAGGCTTGCGCTCATGTCCTCGGAGAATCGTGCGGCGTCCACCCTCGCGCGTCACTATCCGGGCGGCACCCCGGCGTTCGTCGTCGCGATGAACGCGAAAGCGAAGAGCATCGGCATGACCCGCACGCACTACGCCGATGCGACCGGCCTGTCGGCCGACAACGTATCGACCGCAAACGACCTCGCGAAGCTCGTGCAGACGGCCGCCAAATATCCGCTGATCGGCGAGTTCTCGACGACACCTTCGCATTTCGTCGAGCTCCAGCCGTTCGGCCAGCTCCTGGGCTTCAACAACTCGAACGCATTGGTGAAAAGCCAGTCCTGGGACATCCAGCTCCAGAAGACCGGCTATATACGCGAGGCCGGGCGCTGTCTCGTGATGCTCGTCACGATCGCAAGCCGCCCGTTCGTCATCGTCCTCCTCGATTCCGTCGGCAAATACACCCGGCTGGGCGACGCGCAGCGGGTCCGGCACTGGCTCGAAACCGGCGAATCGATGCCCTCGCCGGTGCTCGGCTCGCCGGGGCGTTTCCACGGCACGTTCGGCCCGCGTGCCCGCGTCGCCAAGCCCACGGCTGCCGCGAGCGCACCCCGGACCACCGCGAACGCCGTCCGCTGGACGAAGTCGTCGCGGTCGAAGGTTGCCGCGGCGACACGCCTGCGGCCGGTCTGAACGCCTAACGCCCCTCCGGCGCGGATGAGCGCCGGTGCAGCTCGAACAGTTCCTTCGCGTGGGCGCGGGTCTTCACGGTGATCTCCGTGCCGGACAGCATGCGCGCAAGCTCGTCGACCCGTTCGCCGGTCTTCAGGCGATCGAGCAGCGTCGCAACGTTGCTGCCGTCGCCGTGCTTGACGACCCGGTAGTGCGCATCCCCGTGAGCTGCGACCTGCGCCAGATGCGTCACGCATAGCACCTGCCGGCGCGAGCCCAGCGCCTGCAACTGCCGGCCGACGGTGGCCGCCACTGCCCCGCCGATACCAGTATCGACTTCGTCGAATATGAGCGTCGGCACTTGCCCGACTTCGCTCGCCACCACCTGAATCGCGAGCGCAATGCGCGAAAGCTCGCCTCCGGACGCGACGCGCGCCAACGGTGCGAGCGGCTGCTTCGGATGGCTTGCGACGCGAAGCTCGACGTGCTCCAGCCCATGACTGGACGGCGTGGGCTCGGGCACCAGCGCCACCTCGAGTCGTCCTCCGGACATCGCGAGTTCCTGCATTGCAGCGCTGACGCGATGTCCAAGCTCGCTGGCTGCAAAGCGGCGCTTGGAGGACAGCGGCTCCGCCAGTTCGCGATAGCGGACGAGGGCGGCGTCCGCCGCGCGCATCAGGGCATCGGCATCCGCGGCTTCCGCCAAGGCTGTGAGCCGGAGATCGGTGTCGACCAGAAGCGCGGGCAGAGCTTCGGGGCGGACACGGTGCTTCCGCGCCACATCGTGAATCGCCGAAAGCCGCGCTTCCACGCGGGCGAGCTCCGCCGGATCGAGATCGAGCCGCCGGCGATAGTCGCGAAGGGCACGCGCCGCTTCGTCGAGCTCGATCCCAACGGGCTCGAGCAGCGCGACAATCTCGCGGAGCGCCGGATCGTGCACGGCGCTGGCGGCGAGCTGGCGCGTCAGCTCCGAAAGGCGCGGGATCATCGCGTCGTCGTTTTCGGCCAGGGCGGCCTCGGCCGCGGCGGTGGCCTCGATCAGGCCGGCTGCATGGGCGAGCCGCGTCTGCGCCGTCGACAGCTCGCCCCATTCCCATTCGGTGACACCCAGAAGCGAAAGCTCGCGCCGCCGCGCTTCCAGGAATTCGCGCTCGGCGCCGCCTGCACGCGCGGCTTGCGCAGCGGCTTCATGCCGCTCGACCGCCGCGCGCCATGTGCGCCAGGCCTCCGCGACTTCGCGCGCGAGCGATGCGAAGCCGCCGAAGGCATCCAGCAATTGGCGCTGCGCTTCCGCAGTGGAGAGCGTCTGATGCGCGTGCTGGCCGTGCAGGTCGACGAGATGCGTGCCGAGCTCGCCCATCTGCGCGAGCGTCGCCGGCCGGCCGTTGATCCACGCCCGGCTCTTGCCCTGCGCGTCGATGACACGGCGCAACAGCACCTCCTCGCCCGCGGTCAGCGCCTGCTCGGCGAGCCAGGCGGCTGCCGCCGGTGCATCGGCGAGATCGAATTCGGCGGCAAGCTCCGCCCGCTCGGCGCCGGGGCGAAGCTGGCGCGATTCGAAGCGGTCTCCGACGAGAAGTCCCAGCGCATCCAGAAGGATGGATTTGCCGGCGCCCGTCTCGCCCGTCAACACCGAGAAGCCTTCCTCGAACTCGACGTCGAGCGCTTCGACGACGACGAAATTGCGGATGGACAGGAGGCGGAGCATGCGGGGCGGAGGAGGTTTAAGGTCTGTATGCCAGACGGCCCTCAGCGCGCGTGATTGCGGATCCGCTCGGGGGTCTCGCTCCAGTGCAGTTTTTCGCGGAGCATCGCGAAGTAGTCGTGGCCTTCGGGGTGCAGGAAACGCACGCGATGCGCGGCCCGACGAAGGTTGACGCGGTCGCCCTCGGCCAACGCGAAGTGCGCCTGGCCGTCGCAATGCACGGAAGCGTCGCGGCCATGATTGATCGCGATCGAAATGGAGGCGTCGTCGGGGACTGCGATGGGGCGATGGGTCAGCGCGTGCGGCGCGACCGGAACGAGCGCGAACGCCGGCACCTGCGGCGCAAGGATCGGGCCTCCGGCCGACAGTGCGTAGGCAGTCGAGCCCGTGGGCGTCGCGACGATGACGCCATCGGCGCGCATCGAATAGACGAAGCGCCCGTCGATCTCCACCGCGCATTCGATCATCGTGCCGAGCGCGCCGCGGTTGACCACGACGTCGTTCAGCGCAGGCGCGTGCTGGCGCGTGCCGTCCGCGCGCAGGATCGTGGCGTCGAGCAGCGTGCGGCTTTCCTCCACGTAGCGGCCGTCGAGCATCGCGCCGACGCGCTCCTCCATGCCGGCGAGCGGAATGTCCGTGAGAAATCCCAGCCGCCCGAGATTGACGCCGATGAGAGGCACGTCGTGTGGCGCCAGACGCCGGGCGATCGACAGCATGGTGCCGTCGCCGCCCAGGACGATCGCGAGATCGGCTGCGTCGCCGAGGCGCTCCGCGTCGACCGGGCAGGTCTCCGCAGCGCCCGTGAGCTTGGCGGTTTCGGCCTCGAAAACGATCGCATGGCCGCGCTTCGTCAGGAAATCGCGCAGCCGCATCAGCGGATGACCCAGTCGGGGACTGTCGGGGCGCCCGATCAGCGCGATGCGGGCGAAGCGAGGCGGAGACGGCATGGCACGATTAAACCATAGGGCTCGAGAATCCCCGGCTCGGCCATCCGGACGAGCGCCGATGCGCGCGCGGGCCTGGCCGCAGCCACGGTAAGATAGCCGCCGAGATGGATCCCCGCGCGCAGCACCTCCTCAAGACCCTGATCGAGCGATACATTGCCGACGGCCAGCCGGTGGGCTCGCGCGCGCTGTCGCGGCATTCCGGCCTCGAGCTGTCGCCGGCGACCATTCGCAACGTCATGGCCGATCTCGAGGAAATGGGCTTCATCGCAAGCCCGCACACCTCGGCCGGGCGCATGCCGACGCCGCGCGGCTACCGCTTTTTCGTCGACACCCTGATGGTCGTGAAGCCGCTCGAGCAGACCGAGATCCATCGGCTCGAAGGCGAGCTCGAGGGCGACCGGCCGCAGCAGATCGTCAATTCCGCCGCGGTCGCACTGTCGGAGCTCACGCACTTTGCCGGCGTCGTGATGACGCCGCGCCGGCGCGAAGCCGCCTTTCGCCATCTCGAATTCCTGCGGATGTCGGATCGCCGCGTCCTGCTGATCGTCGTGACACCCGAAGGCGACGTGCAGAACCGCATTCTGCACACTGACCGCTCGTACTCGTCGACCCAGCTGATCGAGGCGACGAATTTCTTCAACCACAACTTCGCGGGCCACTCGTTCAACAGCATTCGCGAGCGGCTGGCGGCGGAGCTTTCGGCGCTGCGCGAAGACGTCGCCGGCCTGATGAAAGCCGCGGTCGACATGGGCGAGGGCGCATTGCAGGAAGCCGATACGCTCGTCGTCACCGGCGAGCGCAACCTCCTGAGCGCGGAGGATCTGGCCTCGAACATGGAGCAGCTTCGGAAGCTGTTCGACCTGTTCGAGCAGAAGACCTCGCTGCTTCACCTGCTCGACATATCCCAGAAGGCACAGGGCGTGCAGATCTACATCGGCGGCGAAACCGGCCTGATGCCGCTCGACGAATGCAGCGTGGTCACCGCGCCTTACGAAGTCGGAGGACAGGTGATCGGCACGCTCGGCGTGATCGGTCCCACGCGGATGGCGTACGAGCGCGTGATCCCGATCGTCGACGTGACGGCCAAGCTTCTGTCGAATGCGCTGTCGCAGCAACGCGTAGACGACTGAAGTCGGTCACTGTGCACCCGAACGCGCGTCGCATCGAAACGTTCTACGCGGCGTTCGCCCGCCGCGACGCCGCGGCGATGGCGACGTGTTACACGCCGGACGCGACCTTTGCCGATCCCGTCTTCAGCCTGCGCGGGCCGGAGATCGGCGCGATGTGGACCATGCTGTGCGAGCGTGGCGTGGACCTTCGCATCGAGGCGCGCGACATCGTGGCCGACGACCGCGCCGGCCGCGCGCACTGGGTCGCCTTGTATACGTTCGGCGCCACCGGGCGCCGCGTTCACAACCGCATCGAAGCCACCTTCGCGTTCGCGGGCGATCGCTTCGCGGTGCACAAGGACCAGTTCGACTTCTGGCGCTGGAGCCGGATGGCGCTGGGCTGGAAGGGGACGCTCCTCGGCGCGACCCCGCTCGTGCGCAATGCGGTACGGGCCGAGGCGCGCAAAAAGCTGGACGCATGGATCGCGGCGAAGGCCTAGACGAGTCCGCGTTCGCCCACGACCGGGCGCCGAAGCTCGGCGTGCTGCTCGTGAACCTCGGCACGCCCGATGCGCCGACGTCCGCCGCCGTACGCAGGTTCCTGGCCGAATTCCTGTCGGATACGCGCGTCGTCGAAATCCCACGCGCGCTGTGGGCGCCGATCCTGCACGGCATCGTGCTTCGCACGCGTCCCGCGCGCTCGGCCGCGAAGTACGCATCGGTGTGGACCAACGATGGCTCGCCGCTCATGGTCCACAGCCTGCGCCAGCGGGTGCTCACCTTGGGCTACCTGGGCCAGCGGATCAAGGACGCCGGGCTGCCTTCGGATTTCTGCCAGGTCGAGCTCGGCATGCGCTACGGGCAACCGTCGATCGCGGCCGCGCTCGACAAGCTGCTGGCGGCGGGCGCGACCGCAGTTCTGGTGCTGCCGCTCTTTCCCCAGTACGCCGCCAGCACGACGGCCTCGGTGTTCGACGCCGTGTCCGCGCACCTGGCATCGCTGCGACGCATGCCTGCGCTTCGATTCGTCGATACATTCCACGACGACCGCGGCTACGTCCTCGCCCTGGCGCGCGTGGTCAACGATTATTGGCAGAAGCACGGCCGCCCGGACCGGCTCGTGCTGTCCTTTCATGGCCTGCCGCGCCGGATGCTCCTTCGCGGCGATCCGTATCATTGCTACTGCCACGTGACGGCCCGTCGGCTGGCCGAGGAGCTGGGCCTCGGCCCCACGGACTGGATGCTGACATTCCAGTCGCGTTTCGGCCGTGCGGAGTGGTTGAAGCCCTATACCTTCGAGGCGCTGGCGGCCCTGGCCCGCGACGGCGTCTCGCGCGTCGACGTGTTCTGCCCGGGCTTCGTCTCCGATTGCCTGGAAACGCTGGAAGAGATCGGCATCGAGGGACGCAGGCTGTTCCTGAAGGCCGGCGGGAAGGAATTCCACGCCATCCCGTGCCTCAACGAGCACCCGGCGTGGATTGCGGCACTGGCCGACCTCGCCTTTCGAGAGATGGGTGGCTGGCTTGCTTCGCCTCCGGATGCCGCCGCCCGCGAGCGGACGCTTCTTCGCGCCCGGGCGCTGGGAGCCCAGTCCTGACGGGTCCGGCACTACCGGCAGCCGTGCCATAGATAAAGATGCCTTCCTTTGCGGGTTGGCCGTTGAAAGCCGCCGCAAAGACCCCATTGTCAGTGTGATTCATTACAAGCGCAGCCCAGCCTTTCCCCATGACGCCCAACGATCCCAATCACGTACCCGCCACCACCGCCCAGCCAGCCGCGGAAGCGCGCACGCCGGCCGGCGATCCCGCCCCGGATCTCAGCGATCTCCTCAAGAAGGCCGAGTCCGAGGTCGCCGACCTGCGCGACGCCTGGCTCCGTGCCCGCGCCGACGTCGAGAACGTGAGGAAGCAGGCGCAGGCGGATACCGCGCGCGCCCATAAGTACGCCATCGAGAAATTCGCCGAGGACCTGCTCCCGGTGAAGGACGCCCTCGAGCAGTCCCTCGCGGCGGAAAATGTCACCGCGGAGACGCTCAAGTCGGGCGCGGAAGTCACATTGAAGGCGCTCGAGTCCGCCTTTGGGCGCGCCCAGCTGGTCGAGGTCGATCCCACCGGCCAGAAGTTCGACCCGCACCGCCATCAGGCCATCCAGAGCGTGGCGTCAGACGAGCCGCCGAACACGGTGGTGAAGGTGCTGCAGAAGGGTTACCTGATCAACGACCGGACGTTGCGGCCCGCTCTGGTCGTGGTTTCCAGCGGCGACGCGAAGGGCTGACGACAATGCGCGGCTCGATCCGTCCATCGGTTGATTCGCGGTGGCAAAACCCCACCTAGCGCACAGGCAGCGCCATCCAAAAACACGGAGATTTGAACATCATGAGCAAGATCATCGGCATCGACCTCGGCACCACCAACAGCTGCGTCGCCATCGTGGAAGGCGGGCAGCCGAAGGTGATCGAGAACTCGGAAGGTGCGCGGACGACGCCTTCGGTCGTCGCCTATGCGGACGACGGGGAAGTCCTGGTCGGCGCGCCGGCCAAGCGGCAGGCGGTCACCAACGCCAAGAACACGATATTTGCGGTGAAGCGGCTGATCGGCCGCAAGTTCGAGGAGCCCGAAGTCCAAAAGGACATCAAGCTCATGCCGTACAGGATCGTCAAGGCGGACAACGGCGACGCATGGGTCGAGGTACGCGGCAAGAAGCTGGCCGCGCAGCAGGTCTCGGCGGAAATCCTCCGCAAGATGAAAAAGACGGCCGAAGATTATCTGGGCGAGGACGTGACCGAAGCCGTCATCACCGTCCCGGCGTACTTCAACGACTCGCAGCGCCAGGCAACCAAGGACGCCGGCCGCATCGCGGGGCTCGAGGTGAAGCGGATCATCAACGAGCCCACCGCGGCGGCGCTCGCGTTCGGCCTGGACAAGCAGGAAGGCGACCGCAAGATCGCGGTCTACGACCTGGGTGGCGGCACGTTCGACATCTCGATCATCGAGATCGCGGTGGTCGACAAGGAGCACCAGTTCGAGGTGCTGTCGACCAACGGCGACACGTTCCTGGGCGGCGAGGACTTCGACCAGCGGATCATCGATTACATCGTCACCGAGTTCAAGAAGGAGCAGGGCGTCGATCTCAAGAACGACGTGCTCGCGCTGCAGCGCCTGAAGGAAGCGGCCGAGAAGGCCAAGGTGGAGCTGTCGTCGTCGCAACAGACCGACATCAACCTGCCCTACATCACGGCCGACCAGTCGGGGCCGAAGCACCTGACCATGAAGCTCACGCGCTCGAAGCTCGAGTCGCTGGTCGAGGACCTGATCGAGCGCACCGTCGAGCCATGCCGCATCGCGATCAAGGACGCCGGCGTCAAGCTGTCCGACATCAGCGACGTGATCCTGGTCGGCGGACAGACGCGGATGCCCAAGGTGCAGGAGACGGTCAAGAACTTCTTCGGCAAGGAGCCGCGGAAGGACGTGAACCCGGACGAAGCCGTCGCAGTCGGTGCCGCGATCCAGGCGTCGGTGCTGTCCGGCGAGCGCAAGGACGTGCTGCTGCTCGACGTGACGCCGCTGTCGCTTGGCATCGAAACCCTGGGCGGGGTGATGACCAAGCTGATCCAGAAGAACACGACCATCCCGACCAAGGCGACGCAGGTGTTCTCGACGGCGGACGACAACCAGGGCGCGGTGACGATCCACGTGCTGCAGGGCGAGCGCGAATCGTCGGCCGGCAACAAGAGCCTCGGGCAGTTCAACCTCGAGGGTATTCCGCCGGCGCCGCGCGGTTTGCCGCAGATCGAAGTCACGTTCGACATCGATGCGAACGGCATCCTGCACGTCAACGCGAAGGACAAGGCGACCAACAAGGAAAACAAGATCACCATCAAGGCGAACTCGGGCCTGAACGAGGCCGAGATCCAGCGGATGGTGAAGGACGCCGAGGCGCACGCCGAAGACGACCGCAAGCTGATGGAAACGGTGCAGGCGCGCAACGGTCTCGATGCGCTGGTCCATCAGGTCAAGAAATCGCTGACGGAATACGGCGACAAGGTCGGTGCCGACGAAAAGGCGAAGATCGAGAGCGCCGTCAAGGAAGCCGAGGACGTGCTGAAGGAGAAGGACGCGTCGAAGGACGCGCTCGAATCCAAGTCCGAAGCGCTGTCGAAGGCTGCGCAGAAGCTGGGCGAGCTGATGTACGCTCAGGCGCAGGCTGGCGCAGGTGGCGGCGAGCCGGGCGGTGCGGCGGGCATGGGTGGCGGCGGCCAGGAAGCGCCGAAGGATGGCGAAGAGAAGGTGGTCGACGCCGAATACACCGAGGTGAAGGACAAGAAGTAGGGATGTTTCGCTGCGACGCGGGTTTCCGGCTTCAAACGGAACCCCGCGCGCGACGGAACGTCTGGCCGGGTTGATCACGGTGCGTCTTGCGCCGGTCGACTCGGCCATTTTTTGTGCAGGCCCCGGGCGACGTTCCATGCGTTGCTCGCGCGCCATAGATCGAGAGCGGCCGTCAAGCCGCACAAGGGAGACGCATGGAAACTGGCGTATTCATCGCGGGCAACGCAAGGCCATTGGCCGCGAAATCACCGGGACGGGTCCACAGGATAGGGCTTCGTGGCGAGGTCGGAGGCGTCGCCGGTTCACCTAGGTTTTGCCGGACGGGTGCATAGAACATGGCGAAGCGTGACTATTACTCCGTGCTGGGCCTCGGTCGCGATGCCTCCGAAGACGACCTGAAGAAGGCTTATCGCAAGCTGGCGATGAAGTTTCACCCGGACCGCAATTCCGAGGACAAGCAGACCGAGGAGAAATTCAAGGAAGCCAAGGAAGCGTACGAAGTCCTCACCGACCCCCGCAAGCGTGCCGCGTACGACCAGTTCGGTCACGCGGGCGTGGATCCTTCGGCGGGCTTCGGCGGCCGGCCCGGTGGTCCCGAGGGCTTCGGCGGATTCGCGGATGCGTTCGGCGACATCTTCGGTGAGATCTTTGGGCAGCAGCGGAGCGGACGCGGCACCGGCCTCTACCGCGGCGCGGACCTCCGCTACAACCTCGAGCTGACGCTGGAGGACGCGGCGCGCGGGGCGGAAGTGAAGATCCGCATCCCGACGATGGAAGGCTGCGAGACCTGCCACGGCTCCGGCGCCAAGCCTGGCACCGAGCCCAAGACCTGTCCGACCTGCCACGGCCGCGGAGAGGTTCGCGTGTCGCAGGGGTTCTTCTCGCTGCAGCAGACGTGTCCGGCGTGCCACGGCAGCGGCAAGATCATCCCGGAGCCGTGCCCGACGTGCCATGGCGTGGGCCGCCTCAAGAAGCACAAGACGCTGTCCGTGAAGATTCCCGCCGGCGTCGACCAGGACGATCGCATCCGCCTGACCGGCGAAGGCGAGACCGGCGTGAACGGCGGACCGCCGGGCGACCTCTACGTCGTCGTCAATCTCAAGCCGCACACGGTGTTCCAGCGCGAAGGCGCCGACCTCCACTGCGAGATGCCGATCAGCTTCGCCACGGCGGCACTCGGCGGCGAGATCGAGATTCCCACCCTCGACGGCCACGCCAAGATCAAGGTCCCCGCCGAGACACAGACCGGCCAGGTCTTCCGCCTTCGGAACAAGGGAATCCGCCCGCTGCGCGGCTCGGTGCAGGGCGATCTGTACTGTCACGTCGCCATCGAGACGCCCGTCAAGCTCACCTCGCGGCAGAAGGAGCTTCTGCGCGAGCTCGAGGCGATCAACCTCGAAGACCCGGAAGCCCACAGCCCGCGGGCGAAGTCGTTTTTCGAGAAGGTGAAGGATTTCTTTGGGCCGTAGCGGGTGAGAGTTTCGCGCTTCGCTTCGCTCGCGCGCGATACTTTCACCCGGGGAAGTTAGAGCTGCCGCCTTCGGGGCGGCCGTGCGGCGGCCTTCATAGAACGACGGGTTGCGAGAGGCTGCCGCGCGCGTTCCGCAGTTCTGTGAGAGGTCGGCGCCGGTCCGCCCCCAAGCCGACCCGATCCGACTATTCCGGGCTAAAGTATCGTGCGAAGCGCGCGTAACGCGCAGCTCGCGAACTTTAGTCCGCCGACAGGAGGATTCATGTCCCCTCGCGAAGTGACGATGACCTGGTTCGAGCAGGGGTGGAATCAGGGATCCGAGGAAGTCTTCGATCGTCTGATGCTGCCTACCGCGCAGTTCCACGGGCTCGACATGCCCGACGGCCAGCCGCTGATCGGTCCCGAGCGCTTCAAGCCGCTTTTCCGGGCGTTCAAGTCCGCGTTTCCCGACATTCGTTTCGAGGTCCTGCAGTCCGTGACGGAAGGAGATCTGATCGCTGCGCGCTGCCGCGTCACGGGCACGCACAAGGGCGACGGCCTGGGTACTGCGCCGTCGCAGAAAAACGTCGAGGTCCACGGCATGGTCATGGCGCGCGTGCGAGACGGCAAGATCGTCGAGGGCTGGAACGCCTTCGATTTCATGTCGATGTACCAGCAGGTCGGCATGCTGCCGGCGCTGGGCGAATGGAAGCGTGCGTAGCGCCAGTCGTGGCCAAACCCTACGAGCTCCACTACTGGCCGACGATCCAGGGTCGCGGCGAGTTCGTGCGCCTGGCGCTGGAAGAGGCCGGCGTGCCTTATGTCGATGTGGCGCGCACGCCGCGTGGCGAAGCGAAGATGGAGGCTTTGCTCGACGACGGGCGCAGCGAACACGTGCCTTTTGCGCCGCCGTTTCTCAAGGCCGGTGCGATGACGATCGGGCAGACCGCGAACATCCTGCTTTTTCTGGGCGAGCGGCACGGCCTTGCGCCTTCAGCGCCCGCGGGTCGACTGTGGACGCATCAGTTGCAGCTCACCATCGCGGATGTCGTGGCCGAGGCGCACGACACGCATCATCCGATCGCACCTGGCCTGTACTACAAGGATCAGAAGCGCGAAGCGAAGCGGCGCGCGCGGCACATGACCGATGAGCGGCTGCCGAAATATCTCGGGTACCTGGAGCGCGTGCTGCAGCAGAACACGCGCGGTCCGCGCCATCTCGTCGGTGCACGAACGACCTACGCCGATCTCTCCGCGTTCCAGCTGATCGCCGGATTGCGCTATGCATTTCCCCACGCGATGGCGCGACTGGAAAGGAAGACGCCGGCGCTGACCGTGCTGGCCGAGCGGGTTGCGGTGCGACCGCGCATCGCCGCGTATCTTGCGTCGCCGCGGCGCATTGCCTTCAACGAGGACGACATCTTCCGGCACTATCCGGAGCTCGATTCCGGCGCGCGGGCGTAACGTCTTGCGCACGTTCGCACGGCGCCTGGCGGCGCTGCGATGAGCGCGCACGACGTGGTCGTGATCGGCGCCGGCGCGGCGGGCATGATGTGCGCGGCGCTGGCCGGGCAGCGCGGGCGCCGCGTGTTGCTGATCGAGCATTACGATCGCCTGGGCGAAAAGATCCGCATCTCGGGTGGCGGCCGGTGCAACTTCACGAACGTCAATGCGGCGCCGGCCAATTACCTGTCGCAGAATCCCGACTTCTGCCGCTCGGCGCTGGCGCGCTTCACGCCCCACGATTTCATCGCGATGGTGGAGCGGCACGGCATCGCATATCACGAGAAAAAGCTGGGACAACTCTTTTGCGACGGATCATCGACGCAGATCATCCGCATGCTCGAGTCCGAGTGCGGTGTCGGCAAGGTCGAATGGCGGATGCCCTGCGCGGTGCGGGAGGTGAGCACCACGACGGAAGGCTTCGCCGTTGCGACGGCCGAGGGCGTCGCGCATGCGCCCGCGGTGGTGATCGCCACGGGTGGCCTCACGGTCCCGAAAATCGGCGCCACCGCATTCGGCTACCAGATGGCGGAGCGCTTCGGAATCGCGGTCGTGCCGCCACATCCGGCACTCGTTCCTCTTGCGCTGGCGCCGGAATCGCTGCAACGCTATGGCGCACTTGCCGGCGTCTCCGTCGACGCGATAACGTCGTTCGGCGACACGAGCTTTCGCGAGAACATCCTGTTCACGCATCGCGGCTTGTCGGGCCCGGCGATCCTGCAAATCTCGTCCTACTGGGATCGGCGCGGGCCGATTTCGATCGATGTCGCGCCTGACTTCGACGTTTCCGGCTGGCTCGGATCCCTGCGAAAGTCGCAGATGCGCCTCGACAACCTGCTGGCGGAACACCTTCCCCGGCGATTCGCGCAGGCATGGTGCGAAGCGCATGACGTCGCGATGCCTGTCGCGGCGATCGAAACCGCGCGTCTCGATCGTGCTGCGTCCGACCTCAAGACCTGGCGGATTCAACCCTCCGGCACGCTTGGCTACAACAAGGCCGAAGTCACGCTGGGTGGTGTCGACACGCGCGGATTGTCGTCGAAGACGATGGGAGCCACCGCGGTTCCGGGCCTTTTCTTCATCGGCGAGGTCGTCGACGTCACCGGTTGGCTGGGCGGCTACAACTTTCAGTGGGCGTGGGCCTCCGCGCACGCGGCGGCGATGGCGGTGTAACGAAAGCGATTTGGGCGTGTGCTACCGGCCGCCACGCGAGTTGCAGCCGCGGTCGTGCGAGAACGGCCGATGCCTTAGCATTCGAAGCCTGCGCGTCCCTTCGTTTCGAGGAGCTTCTCCGTGCGTCTCCGCCACCTGTTTCTGCTTGTCCTGTTCCTTCCCGCGAGCGCGCTTGCCCAGGTCAAGATCGGGCTGATGGTATCGGCCACGGGCCCCACTTCCGCGATCGGGGTTCCGCAAAAAAACACCGGCGACATCCTGCCGAAGAAGATCGGCGATACGACCATCGAATACATTTCGCTCGAGGACGGCGGCGATACGACCCGCGCGGTCCAGAACGTGAAAAAGCTGGTGCAGGAAAACAACATCGACGCACTGATCGGGCCGTCGACGACACCCAACGCCTTCGCAATTCTCGACGTGATCGCGGAAGCGAAAGTACCGATGATGGCGACCGTCGGCACGTCCGCCGTCGTCGAGCCGCTCGATGCGAAAAAGCGCTGGGTGTTCAAGACCACTCAAAACGACGATCTGATCGCCGAAGCGCTCATCAGGCACATGGTGAAGGCCGGCGTGAAGACCGTCGCCTTCATCGGGTTTTCGGATCCTTACGGCGACAACTGGCTCAAGGTATTTTCGGCGCTGGGTGAAAAGGCGGGTATCAAGGTCGTCGACGCGGAGCGGTTCAACCGTACCGACCAGAGCGTGACCGGCCAGACGCTCAAGATGATCGCGGCGAAACCGGACGCCGTGCTGATCGCCGCGGTGGGAGGCCCGGCGGTGCTGCCTCAGGCGACGCTTCGCGACCAGGGCTACAAGGGCACGATCTACCAGACGCACGCGGTTGCGACGGAAGACTTCATCAAGCTCGGCCGCGACAAGGTCGAGGGCACGGTGCTCGCGGCCGGACCGATGCTCGTCATCGACGAGATCGCCGACACGAATCCAACCAAGAAAGTCGCCCAGGGCTACATCGCGGCGTATCAGAAGCAGTTCGGAACGGTGCCGGCAACCTTCGGCGCAAATACCTGGGACGCCGCGCTCCTGCTCGAGCGCGCGATACCCGTCGCGCTGAAGGTCGCCAAGCCGGGCACCGAGGCGTTCCGCGCGGCGCTGCGCGATGCGCTCGAACAGGAGCGCGAAGTGGTGGGATGCCAGGGTGTGTTCAACATGTCGGCCGCCAATCACAACGGAATGGACGAGCGGGCGCGGGTGCTCGTCACGGTGAAGGATGGGCGATTCCGGCTCCTGCCCGAGTGACATTGCCGATCACAGGTCGGGCGTGACACGACCCGTCGCTCGCTGATCGGGCGCGTCGCCGTGCATTTCACGGGCATTCTTCTAGCCGCGGGACGCGGTGAGCGCTTTGGTGGCGCCAAATTGCTTGCGCCGCTTGCACGCCCGTCGGGCGCCATTCCGGCGGGCACCGCGGTCGGCGTCGCGGCGTGTCGACACCTTCTCGCTGCCCTGCCCACGACCATCGCCGTCGTGCGTCCGGGCGACGCGGCGCTCGCCGCCGCGCTGACGGCCGAGGGCGCCCGCGTCATCGAGTGCGCACATGCGGACAAGGGCATGGGCGCGAGCCTTGCCTGCGCGGTCGCGGCGGATCCCAACGCCGATGGCTGGGTCGTCGCGCTGGGCGACATGCCGTGGATCCGCCCGGCGACGATCGCGGCCGTGAAAACGGCGCTCACCGCAGGTCATGCAATGGTCGCCCCCGCACTCGACGGGGAACGCGGGCATCCGGTCGGATTCGCCCGCGCGTTTCGGTCGGCGCTCCTTGCGCTGACGGGCGACCAGGGCGCCCGCGCCATCCTCGCCTCGCATCGGGCCGCGCTGCATTGCATTCCTACCGACGATCCGGGCGTGCTGCGGGACATCGACGTCGTCGCGGACCTCTGATCGGGGCCGCCATGCGGGTTGCGCGGCGCCCTTGACTTCGGCGGGTGCTCAAGTGCTCAATGATCGTCGCGACCCTTCACGCGCAGGTGCCCGATGCCGATTCGCTCGATACGTTCCATCGTCGCCGCGCAAACGCTGGTCACGGCGGCGCGCACGGCATCCGTGCAGGACGCCGCGGTCCTGATGCAGCAGAAGAACATCGGCTCGCTGCTGGTGGTCGACGGCACGCGGCTGATCGGCATCTTCACCGAGCGCGATGCGCTGTTTCGCGTGCTCGCTGCTCGGCGCGATCCGGCACGCACGGCGCTTGCCGACGTGATGACGCCCCAGCCGCAGACGATCCACCCCGACGCGCCCTTCCTGCATGCGCTTCGCATCATGCACCAGGGAAAATTCAGGCATTTGCCAGTAGTCGAGTTCGATCGCCCGCTCGGGCTCGTCTCGGTCCGCGATGCGCTGGACGAGGATCTCTACCACCTTCGGGTCGACCTGGCGCAGCGGGACGAAATGCAGGACTAGCGGACGGTTACAGCCTGCCGGCCCCGCCTATCGTCCTGCCGGAACGCGCCAGAAATGGTGGGCGCAAGTTTCAATCGGCGCGCGTAACTCTTACCTGCCTGCGGCAACATGCACTCGCGTAGCTCGGCAATGGGCGGGTGCCCGGGGCACGCACGCTCCGGGATGAAGAAAGCGGCCAGGGCACGATGGCATCGAACCTGCTTGCCTTGGAGTGCCACCCGCCTTTTCCGATGTTTCCCTTTGGAGGTCCCTCATGAATCATCGTCCCCTCCCGGTGCTGCTGGGCTGCCTGCTCGCGCTGGCGGTCTCGGCGTGTCAAAAAAGCCCCACCGACAACGCGTCGTCGCTGACGCCCGCACCGTCGGGCACTTCGACGGCCACCACTCCTAACGCCCCGACATCGCCGTCGCCAGCGGCGTCGGCGATGACTCCGCCGCCTGCGTCTTCGAGCGCCGGAGCGACCTCGTCCGCGCCGCCATCCACGTCGTCCGCCGCGCCGTCTGCCTCGTCATCGTCGACGCCGATGCCGTCGTCCGGGTCCGCCACGACGAGCTCGACAGCAGGGTCGTCCACGGGCGCGCAGGACACGACCACCACCCCTTCGCCGACCGCGACACTCAACAATCAGCCGTCGAAGGACAAAGGACAGTAAGGTCGGATCGATCG